>FWPU01000318.1_pt1 | contig 155776 bp, 144 predicted proteins | sample 2228361 | NCBI WGS metagenome assembly FWPU01 (sample SAMEA103939777, study PRJEB20133) | metagenome | reverse complement strand
ACCCACCTTGACTAGTTGCATTTTCATCGTCTCCCTCCCCAAGCACGTTCTGGCGGTTATTTTACCATCAACGGTTTAGAGGGAGACTACCAAGCGCAGTTAGTGGATGTAAGTCCCCGATCGCCTTTGCCTGTTTCGGTTCAGAGTGCGCCCTCTCAATCAGAGACGCTGTTGGTGAGCGGGATTAGCGTTGACTCCACACTCAAAGACCTTCTCAATAACACCAACGCCGAAACGCCGACGATAGACCGCGCAAGTGAGTTCCGAACGCTCATCTGGGGCGGACGCAAAACGGGCACTGCCGACATTGCCTACACCATTCTCGGGCGCTGGGTGGATGTGAGTGGCAACCCGCTTGGCGATGGGTGGCTCCCAATCGCAACAGGCACAATCACAGGGAGTGCCAACAGCTGGTTCCGTGTGGTCATCAGCGATCAGCACTGCGACCAGTATCGGATACAGGTGTCCAGCACAACAAGTCAATCGCTGCTCAGTAAGGTGATAGGGGTGCGATAATGAGCAGAGTCTTGATTGTCACGCGCCACTTCAATAATGCCCCTCCGCAAACGGTCTTCCAGATGCTTCGCAATTTCGGCATTCCCGCCGAAATCGCCCTCTGCGACGGCACTTCCAGCACTGCTTTCAAAGCAGGCAACCTCGTCGCAAGCCCTGCCGACCCCGCCGTTCGCAACTATCTCCGCCAATATGACGCCATCTTTGTGTTTGACAATGCAACCGTCACCGCCACAGCGCCCGATGTTGCCAGCTCACTTGCTTGGCTCACTTGGAACGACCCCGAAGACCCTCCCGTCTTCTACTTTGGTATCGGACTCCAAACCACACGCACAGGCATCAATAGTTTTCTTCCCACAGATTTTCCCATTGTGCGCCCCAACCCAACCAACCTCAACGCAACCGCCTACTTAGCCGATGCCAACGCCACTTTAGGCATTATCGGCTCCCGATTCTATTTCCAACGAGAACAGAAAATCCTCTCTATTCTCGGCTTTAATCTGCGCAACAACTTCACACCCTACTACTGGAAACTGGACTTAGACAAGCATTTCGCCCTGAACTCCGCTGGCGAAGTCCTCCTCGCGCCCAACTATCCCGACCAGACCTTCCCAGCCGACTGCATCGCGGGCTATCGCTACCACAACCGATACCTGCTCCCCATGCTTTACTTGATCAACACCGATATTGTCCGCACCTATTTCCCTCCTTTCAACAACCAATCCGCATTTCAACATCTCTTCTGGGTTTTGTATGCGCTCAAGCTGGCAGGCATTCGCCCCGCTTGGCGTATCCCACTCCATTTCGAAACCGACCACCCTCTCCAACTGGGGGATACCCGTGTCGATGGCATGACCTTTGTTCAGCAACTCACGATTCTACGGGATACGCTTGATTGGGTAGTAGGCTTCTGTGAACGCACAGGGCTGGTTGTTCATCACGGCATTCAAGTTGGCGGGCGAGACCGCACTCGAACAGCCGGTCCTGCCTCCTACGACCACTGGGTGCTGTTGAACCGCTCCGACCTTATAGGTTCCGAAGCCGTAGCAATCGCTCAACAAGCGCATGCTATTCTACTTGCCCATCACACCAAGACTCAGCCCTGCGGTCCCCACGACCATACAATGCCCAATAATGCCCTCAATTTGAACGGGCGGAACCTCTTCACCTTCAAACGCCACACAGGCGGGTTTTACGGCGCCCCCAACTCCGTTCCTATCGAACACGGTATTGTCCTCCACAAACGGTACGCCCCTACAAACTTCGTCGGGCTGGAGTACACCCTTGATGACCAAGTATGGATTGAAACCGCAATGCCAATGTCAGGCACGGGCACAAGTATTTCGAACGCCATCGACGGGAGCTATCACCTTGCCCGAATCGTGGTGGAAGGGCATATCGACGAACTGCGCGCGATGGGCTTTCCCGATGGAACAGGAGGTGAACACGGTTATACCAACACTGCTAAGAACAGTAGCGGTGGACTGGGCTACTGGCAAGCTTATCGGGACGCAGGCTATCGAGGCATACGCTCTCACCACTGCGCGAACGACCCGAACGGACGCTATACAGTGCCCCCCTCAGGCTTCTGGAAAGGATTCCACTTCCTGCCTCAGAACAATCTCGACGGGCACGGAACTTCCTCTCAAGGAGGCTATGGTCTTTATCACCCTACCGCACCCAGCCAAGCGCACGCAGTTGGAGGATGGTCTTTAGACAGCGGGGGCGACATCGTAAGCGATTATCCCGCTACCGCCTACCGTGCCTACCGACGACTTCTCGCTCTCCATCTCAGTTATTGGCTTGCCACCTCCGTGCTAAAGTTAGGAGCCTCCTATCTCCATACTGTAACCTGTTTCGGAGCAAGTCCCTCCAAACCGACCGCACGGTTCAGCGAGTTCGTGCCGAACCTATCGGGCTTGCCTGCATATAACCACTTTGTAGAGCTTTTATGCGAGATGGAGCCGATTGTGCAGGTGTTGTCGGACTATCTCTATTTCGGCAGTGTCAGCGATCTGTTCGCCGTGCGCGAGCGAGTGTATGGATAGAGAAACGAAGTTGTAGGCAGGTACAATTTGGCTAATGGGCACACAACGGCAGAGACTGTTAGAGCGTTTCGAGGTGCTCAGGCGTGTGGATGCTCCCCTGATAATGGCAAGCTGTCTCTTAGTGACAGGTGGATGTATCGTGCTTTATAGTGCAACGGCTCACTGGGCGCCTCGGCTGTGGGAGCGTCAGCTTATCTGGCTTCTGATGGGGAGCGTGGGAGCGGTTGTGTTGGCAATTGTGAATCCGCACCAGTGGCAGCGCTCGTGGCGATGGCTCTATGCGGTCAGTGTGCTGATGTTGCTGTATGTAGACCTGTTCGGGGCGGAGCGCAAGGGAGCGCAACGCTGGATTGAACTGCCTGGAGGCTACCAGTTTCAGCCTTCCGAGCTGGCGAAGTTGTTTCTGATTCTCACTTTGGCGAGCCTGCTAACTCAGCAGGGGGATGCCCTACGCCGTTGGCGTGGGTTCTTAGGCTCCCTCCTGCACATGGCGGTTCCTGCCCTGCTGGTGTTCAAACAGCCCGACTTGGGTACGGCAATTGTGTTTGGGGTGCTGTGGTTTGGGATGGTGTTTCTGGCGGGTGCGCCTGGGCGCTGGCTGGTGCTCGTGGGGCTCCTGGCAGGGATAGGGTTCGCAGGCTTGTGGCACTTTGGGGGACTGCGAGACTATCAGAAGGCGCGGTTGGTGTCATTTCTCAATCCTGAGGCAGACCCCCAGCAAAGCGGGTATCACATCCTGCAGGCGCGAATCGCAATTGGCAGTGGGCAACTCACGGGCAAGGGTTATTTGCAAGGCACGCAGAAGAACCTGCGCTACATCCCCGAACAGCATACCGATTTTATCTTCGTGGTGATGGGTGAGGAGTTGGGGTTTGTGGGGGCGGTCGGCTTTCTGGGCTTGTACGGGTTCTTTCTCTATCGTATCTGGCGGGTGATGGTGGAGACCCAAACCGAGTTCTTTCGGTTAGTGGCGGGGGGGATTCTGATGTTGTTCACTTTCCACCTATTGACGAATGTGGGGATGACGATGGGGCTGTTTCCTGTGGTGGGCATTCCTCTTCCGTTTGTGAGTTTAGGAGGCAGTATGGTGCTGACCGCGCTTGCTGCGGTGGGCTTGCTGATAGGGATACGGCTTCACGAGCCACGATTCGAGATTTAGGAGTGCAAATGGAGCGACCGCGTCCGTTACCAATCGCTTTTTATATGCGTCCGACGGTGGAGGTGGCGCGCCACCTGCTGGGACAGTGGCTGGTGGTGCATCACCCGGAGGGCTGGGTTGGGGGACGCATCGTGGAGACCGAGGCTTACCCTCAAGAAGACCCTGCCAGTCATAGCTACCGCGGGCTTACCGAGCGCAACCGTGCGATGTTCGGTCCGCCCGGTACGGCTTATGTCTATCTTATTTATGGAGTACACGAGTGTTTCAATGTGGTGTGTGAGCCGAAAGGGCGCGGGTGTGCGGTGCTGATTCGGGCGATAGAACCGATTTTAGGGGTGGAGTGGATGAGGCATCGTCGTGGGGATTGCCCCCTTCCCCAGCTCTGTCGGGGACCGGGCAACCTCTGTCGGGCGTTGGGTATCAGCCGGGCGGTGAATGGTGAGTCGCTTCTGACAGGGCGGGTGCAGATATGGCAAGGGGAGCCTGTGCCTGATGAGCATGTGGGCGTCTCTCCTCGGATAGGCATTCGCAAAGCAACCGAGCGGGAGTGGCGCTTTTACGAGCGTGGGAATCCCTGCGTGTCGGGGCGTATCGGGTCGGTTTCTTCACTCCGACTCTAAGCGCATGTGAAGGGTCTGAGATTCTTCGCTTCGCTCAGTATGACGAGTGGGCGCAGTGAACCGCTTCCCGGTATCCTGAGCCATCCACTCTCCCCAAAAAGAAAGACAGTGGGAAGGGTTTCCCCATTCCCACTGCCCATGAAACGAGATGGTACAAGGACTTAGCAGCCAAGACCGAAGTTGAAGAGCACTTCGAGCAGGTCGGCGTCGTCCACCACGCCGTCGCAGTTCACATCGGCTGGACCGCCAGAGCCGCCGAAGTCGAACAGCACTGCCAACAGGTCGGCGTCATCGATACAGCCGTTGCCATCCACATCGCCGCCGCTGGGCACACAACCTGCCGGCTCAGCCCAGAACGCTATCATACCACCCAGTATGACAGGGCGCGAAGGGTTGCAAACGCTGTAGGTGTAGTTATAGCACTCTGTGTTGGGGTCGTGGTTTGCATCCAGGGGGTTGTCGTCATCCCATTGAAGTGCGGTTGACTCGCCAATTCCCGTCAGTTCGGTGCTCCAGAGCATCGGCTGGGCAGTGGTAGCGAAAGTGACTTCTCCCGTACTGGAGTCAAAAGCGCTCGCATAGATTACAAGCCAACCACCCGCAACTGTGGTACCGGTGAAGGGGTCAGAGAAGTCGGTGTTGGGGTCCAGAGTGGGTAGCTGGATACCACCGATAGCATTGAGACAAACAGGGCTGTAGTAATAGCCTGCACCTGCACCTAATGTGCCGTAGTCCAATATCACACCCTCTATTACCGAGTTGCCAGGATCAAAAATGTCGTGAGGGTCGGTACAGTTGGGGTCCATTGTCTCAGTCGTGAAAATCAGGATGATGCAGGGTTCAGGCTGAGGTGGGTTCCAGTACCATGCGTGGGTGAGAGAGCTAGCGGTTCCGCCATAATACTGTGGGTCAGCCAGCGAAGCGATGTCGTTTGCCCAATAGGGGTTGTGGTATGAGGCACCTGAGTAGTAGCGGTACCCACCGCCCGGTAATCCACACTGAGTATCACCTCCGATGGGGTTTCCTCCGCTGTCTGCGCCAAAATGGTCAAACACCAGCACCTCATTAGGGTCGCAAGGACCTGCTGGTGCAAACTGACCGTACTCAATCCAGGGCGTGGTCATCACAATCTTGCCGTTGATGACCTTTACTTTAGCGATGCGCTCGGGTTGGACAGGGATTGCAGGACCATCGAACGGTTGAAGGGCGGGCTTATCACCGCCAGCAAACGCGACAGAAAGGCTCAACAGCATGCTACAGCTCACTGCTGCTAAGAGTGTACGGTTCATCATCGTACGATCCTCCTTTCGGCAAGGGTTTGGTTTTGGGCGTAGGAGTATCTCACGCCCTGCCTTGCCTGTGTATATTATACACCACTCTTCGCAGATTTGTTCGCTTATAGGGGGCGAATTGGGGTGAAATTGCCCCGAATTTGCCCTGAATTTGGGGGAAATTTTGCCCATAAGCCACGCGTAGCACGGGCGGGACGCCCGTGTAATCCCCCCTTTGATTCCTCCCTTAGTAAGTTGATAAGAGTACACTGTTCAGGTTCACTCGCTATCGGTTCACCCATGTTGTTCGGGAGGCAATTCCCCCCTCCTTAAGGTTCCCCCCGTAAACGGGGGGAACCGAGACACAGGGGGAAGGTTCCCCTGTCAACGGGAAAACCGAAAAAAATTGAATGGTTCCCCCCGCAAGCGGGGGGAACCTACAGGAGGGGGGATGAAACCCTTGCGGAAAAGTAGAGGTTCACTTCCGAAAATAAACCCCTCTTGTGTACCCTTATCAGCCGTCAACGGGGGAAATCGAGAAAAAAGCAAGGTTCCCCTTCAACGGGGGAACCTACGGGAGAAGGTTAAAGCTCCATCTTCACTCGGTATAATCCTCTTAGGAGGGTTATTGATGATGACGACTATGGTTCGCACTCTGCGTGCGCCACGCGGTGCCCAGCGCACGGCGAAGGGATGGATTCAAGAGGCAGCAAAGCGCATGTTGATGAATAACCTCGATCCCGAAGTGGCAGAGAAACCCGAAGAGCTCATCGTATATGGTGGGCGCGGCAAAGCGGCGCGAAGCTGGGAAGACCTCGAACGGATTCTGCGCGTCTTAGACCGCTTGGAGAACGACGAGACCCTGCTGGTGCAATCGGGCAGGGCAGTAGGCGTGTTCAAGACTCACGAGCTGGCTCCCCGCATAATTCTTGCGAACTCCAATCTTGTGCCCAAGTGGGCGACTTGGGAGGTGTTCGACGAGCTGGAGCGAGCAGGGCTGATGATGTATGGACAGATGACCGCAGGAAGCTGGATTTACATCGGCACGCAGGGCATCCTACAGGGCACTTATGAGACCTTCCTCTCCGCTGCGAAGAAGCATTTTGGCGGTTCGCTGAGGGGCACGATTACCGTCACGGCGGGCTTAGGCGGGATGGGCGGGGCACAACCGCTTGCCATCACGCTCAACGGAGGGGTTGCAATTATCGTGGAGGTAGACCCCCACCGCATCCAGCGACGCCTCGAAACGAACTATCTGGACACCTTCACCGACGACTTAGACACCGCCCTCAAAATGGCAGAGGAGGCGAAACGGAAAGGCAGTGCGCTCTCGATTGGACTGCTGGGCAACGCGGCGGACATCCTCCCCCGTATGGTGTCGCTCGGTTTTATCCCCGACCTGGTGACCGACCAGACCAGCGCGCACGACCCCTTGTATGGTTATGTGCCGTTCGGGGTATCGCTGTCGGAGTTGCAGGAACTGCGAGTGCGAGACCCTGAGGGTGTAAAGCGTCGGGCAATCGAGTCGATGACGATTCACTGTGAGGCGATTGTGCAGATGCGGAAGCAGGGCGCGATAGCGTTTGACTACGGCAATAACCTGCGCGCGTTCGCTCAGCAGGGCGGGTTTGCCGATGCCTTCAGCTATCCAGGCTTTGTGCCTGCCTTTATTCGCGACCAGTTCTGCGAGGGGCGCGGTCCGTTCCGATGGGTTGCGCTTTCGGGCGAACCTTCGGACATCTACAAAACCGACTCCGCACTCATGAAGCTGTTCCCTGATGATGAGGGGCTTCATCGTTGGCTCACTCATGGGGTCAAGCGGTTCAAGTTTCAGGGTCTGCCGGCGCGCATTTGCTGGTTGGGCTACGGCGAGCGCGACAAGGCAGGGCTGTTGTTCAACTCGATGGTGCGCAAGGGCGAGCTTCAAGCCCCTATCGTGATTGGGCGCGACCATCTTGATGCGGGCAGTGTGGCAAGCCCTTACCGCGAGACCGAAGCGATGTTAGACGGCTCGGACGCAGTTGCCGATTGGCCCCTGCTGAACTTCGCCCTGAACGCCATATCAGGCGCAGGCTGGGTGAGCTTTCACCATGGAGGCGGGGTTGGCATGGGCTACTCTCTGCATGCGGGGCAGGTATGTGTGGCGGACGGCTCGGAGGAAGCCGACTGGCGTATCGAGCGCGTGCTCACGAACGACCCCGGTACGGGCGTGATGCGCCATGCCCATGCAGGCTACGAACGCGCTCTTCAAGTGGCACGAGAACGCGGGATTGATTTAGCGGAATAACGATGTTGCCCTTTGTAGGACCTGACACCTTTTTCCGCGCGCCCTATCGCTCCTTGCATGAGGAGTGGGAGGCGGATGTAGGCTTCTTAGGGGTGCCGTGGGATATTACGGTAGGCTACCGTCCGGGCGCACGCTTCGCACCTCAAGCCGTTCGCCAAGCAAGCCTGCGCTATGCGCTTCCCTCAGAGGGATACTACCACCCCCACTATGGCTACCGCCTTGCGGGGCTACGAATGGTAGACGCAGGCGATGTGGACATCCCCACCTTGGAGTACACATTGGCACACGAGCGGATTACCGAGTCGGCGCGTGCTCTGCGGGCGCGCGTGCGCTTACCTGTGTTCATCGGGGGCGACCATAGCATTTCGTACCCTCTGCTCTGCGCCTATGCGGATGTGCCCGACCTCCATGGGGTGCAAATTGATGCCCATCTGGACTTTTCGGATGAGCGTTCAGGCACGCGCTATTCCAACTCCAGCCCGTTCCGACGCGCTGTGGAGGCACTCCCGAACCTTGTGCACATCACTACGATTGGTTTGCGCGGGGTGCGGTTCGACCCTGAGGCGGTTGCTCATGCCCAAGCACGCAGGCATACACTCGTGTTTCGTGAAGAGGCGAACTCAGCGCCTCTCCCGCAGGGTAAGCCCGTCTACCTCTCGATCGATGTAGACGCGTTTGACCCTGCGCTCATGCCCGCCACGAGTAGCCCTGAACCCGAAGGGCTTACCTATGCCGAAGTTGTGCAGATAATTGAACGAGTGGCGCGCCAGAACACCATAGTAGGCATCGACCTCGTCGAGATGGTGCCGAGTTTAGACCCGACGGGCAACAGTGCGCTCATAGTAGCACGCTTGCTGGTGGACTGTCTGCTTGCGTGCTTCAGTTCCCCAGCCAGCCCAGACGGTCGATAAGGTTTAGTACCGAGAGGAAGGAGAAAATTTGCCCTGGCTCGATGCGTCGGGTTTCGGGCACGAACACCACATCGCCCTCTTTGAGGAGGGGGTTCGCTTTCAAGTCGCCTTGCCTTAGGAACCGTAGGTAGGGGACTTGTATCCGCTTCCACTCGCCATTTTCCAGGCGCAGGATATAGAGCCGTGAGGTGATGGCACGCGGGGTGGGTCCCCCAGCGATTGCAATCGCATCGGAAAGGAGCACGGGCTTGCCTTCGGGCATGGGGTAGTAGCCCGGTCGCGTTACCTGCCCTATCACGGCGAATCGGGTTAGATTGGTGGGCACAATCACCACATCGCCATCCTGCAAGGGGAAGTTCGCGTGAGTTTCTCCCTTCACCAGCACTTGGAGCAGGTTGACAGGGATTGCCGTGCCGTTGCGGTCGACAAAAGCGCGCTGGAGGCTTGCCAGTTCGGTCGTACCCCCAGCGGTGGCAATCGCTTCCAGAATGCCCGAGCCGACTTCGATATCGTAAGTGCCCGGCTGTTTGACCTCACCTGCCACCGAGACACGAATCGTGAGCTTCTGCTGAATGCTGATTTTGTCGCCTGACTGGACGGGCAGGTTCGCCAGTTCGTCACCTCGGTGGTAGAGGGCAATCAGGTCAAGGGGTATCACCTGCTCCCCGCGTATGAGCAAGGCTTGAGCGCGCTCGGGGAGAATCTTTAGCCCCTCTGCGGCAGCGATTGCTTCGAACACGCGCCAGCCTGGGCGAATAGGATAGGCTCCCGGACGCCCGACCTGCCCCTCCACGAACACCAATTGGGGTCGCGCCTGCTTGAGGGAGACCGAGACTTCGGGATTGCGCAGGCGCGTCAGCAGGCGTTCCCGAAGACGCTCCGCAACTTCCGCAAGCGTAAGCCCTCGGACCTCCAACTCACCCGCCCCATGAAACACCACACGCCCGCTCGGCGGTACTTCATACTCCGAACTGAACTCAGGATGGCGCAATACCACCACCGTCAGCACATCGCCTGTATCGAGGGTGTAGTCGTCAGTAGCCTGAGTTGCGCCCCCCGTCGTTTGCGCTTGCACAAGGGCGAGCAAGAAAGCGAGCATGCTCAACAAGATAAACTGTGCCTTCTTCATGATGAGGGGTTCACCTCCACAAGGATGGCTCCTACAATCTGGGGTTGCGCTTGCTGGAGCGTAAGAAGCAGGCGTTCGTCGAACTCGTACCCGCGTGGGATAATCAGCAGGAGGCGTTCCGCTTCGGTAGGGAGGCTCTCATCGGTGTTGGCAACCTTGACGCGTAGGACACCATTCATCACAGGGGCTGGAAGGGTTTCTTGGAGATTCTCTTCAGGTGTTTCGGCTTGCTCACAGAGCTGCGCGAGGGCATGTGCAGTGTTGGTAGCCGAAGGCGTATCGCCCATCGGTAGGGCAAGCGCCGTGTGCCACGCCTCGCCTCCGCCCCACGCACGCAGTGCCCACACCACAAACTGGGCTTGCTGTGGGGACGCATTGGCAGGCAGTTCTGCCAATACGGGTACTCCTAACAGGCGTTCCACATCCCAACGGGAGCGCACGCGCCTATCCCGAAAGGCGCGCCCGATGGCGACTATCAACCCGATCAGTGTGCCAAGCATCGTGGTAACGGCTGTATAAAGCACAGGGCGTGGTGCAACGGGACGCTCAGGGGGAGTAGCGGACTCGATCACGATGGGCATCACGCGCCCCACTAACTGTTGGGCACGCGCCTGTTCGTAGGCTTTCACCTTCTCTGTCCACAACACGAGTGCCGATTCGTATTGGCGTTTAAGGTCGCCATATTCGGCAATCAGTTCGGGTGTGCCTTGAAAGCGGGCGTCCATCTCGGCTATCTTCTGCTCCAGCAGTTTCGTGGTAGTCTGAAGGGCGTTGCGCTCCACCTCTGCCTTCCATAGGGTTTCCAGCATGCCCTGATAGATAGGGTTCACCGTCTGCTGACGGCTGAGGGTCAGAAATTGCGCTTCGATGGCGTTTGCAAGCAGTTTTTCCCGTTCCTCACGGGCTTGGGCAATTTGTGCCTCTACCAGTTGAACTTCAGGGGCAGTTGGTTGATAGACCTCTAACTTAGCACGGCGTTCGATCTCCAGTTCCGCAAGCCGACGGTTGAGTTCCTGCACTTCAGGTGGGATGGCGAGGGTGCGGAGCGCTTCGTAATATTGGGGTACCTGCTGGAGGTTCGCTTTCAAATCGGCAATCTGGCGTGTGAGGGCTTGGATGCGTCCCTGCTGTTCGAGCAGTTGGGATTGGAGGGTAGCGTACTTTTCAATAGCCTTCTCCAGCTCCTTGTCGGGTGCGACCAGCTGTTTCTGCTTGAGGAATGCGACGATTTTCTGGCTTGCTTGGCGCACCGCTTGCTCCTGCTGGTCGAGTTCTTCGCTGAGTTTCTGCACCAGGAGAGAAGGGTTGCGCGTATAGAGGTCTTGAACCTGAGTGAGGTAGGTCTCTACCCAAAAGTTGGTGAGTTCGGCTGCGCGTTCGGGGGTATCGGCTTTTGCACTGACTTCGATGAGGGAGGTATTGCGCACTACAGAGGCTCGGAATCGTTTCGCAAACTGCTCGTAGGGTTCGTCGTTGCTGAACGCTTGGTGGACGCGCTCCAATACGGGACGCGAGAGCAGGACCTCGATTTGGGCGTTCGCGTTAGGACTACCGCCCCCTATCAGCGCGCTCAACCCTCCGAGCGACCCGATATTCCCCGGTGATTCGACCTCCAGTTTCGCCTGCGCCTCATATTGCTTTGGCGTGAGCAAGACAAACAGCACTCCCAAAAGAATTCCTAATAGAAACCCCGCCAGCACCCAGCGCGCCTGAATCTTCAGGCTCTGCGCTAACCATGCCAAGGATACGGTTTCTTCTTTCTCCGTCCATGCCTCCTGCGTGTTCCTCATCCTGGTTCAGCACCTCGTTTTTTGCTTGCTGATGGGTGAATTGTACCCCTTTAGAAGCCCGCTGCCTGTCCTCCGGTGCGGGGGTCGGAGCCTGCGAGGTAGCTCTCGCCTATCTTCTGGATGACCTGAACTGCGCTCGGATGGGTGCCTAATGGAGTTGGGTTTGCGCTGTGTCCGCGCTTGCGGAGGTCCTCCAGCAGGGCTTGGAAGGTTTTGTCGTTCTCATCCCCTTCAAGGCTAAGGCGTCCGGGCGATGGGTCGGTGCTGTTGATAGGTTGCCATGCCCAGCGTGGCTGTTCGATAGCTGATTGAGGGTCTCGCCCGAAATCGATAAGTTGGCTTATCACTTGGAGGTTGGTCTGCACTTGGATGTCCCCGCCGGGGGTGCCTCCTACGAAAGCGAGTGCGTCGCGCTGGGTAATCAGGTAAGCGTTGAGGGTGTGGATGGGGCGTTTGCGGGGTTCCAAGCGGTTCGGGCTATCGGGCTGAAGCGAGAACCCGCGCATGCGGTTATTCATTAAGATTCCCGTGCCCTCTATCACCACGCCACATCCGAAAGGATGGTAGATGCTCTGGATGAACGAGATGGCGTTGCCCTCTTTATCGGCTACGCAGAAGTAGGTGGTGTTGGTCTCTTTGAGGGTGCCCGGCGTCGGTATCTCTTGGGCGCGCTGAGGCTGGATGGCGTTGCGTCGCTGAGCGATAAAATCGGGGGCAAGCAGGTCAGCCGAGCGGTCTGCTACGAAGCGTGGGTCGCCTAAATAGCGCCAGCGGTCAGCATAGGCACACTTGATGGCTTCCACCATCCAGTGGATGCGGTCGGCGGGGTTCATTTCGCGCAGGTTCACGCTTTCCAATATCGCCAGCGCCTCCAGTAGAATGATGCCCTGTGAGACGGGTGGCTGTCCATGAACGGTGTACCCCCGGTAATTCACGCGCAACGGCTCGCGCAGTTCCGATTGGTGTGCCTCCAGGTCTTCCGGTTCCATCAGTCCGCCATATTTTCGGGAGTGGGCGACAATCTGCTGGGCGATTTCGCCTTTATAGAAGGCGTCGCGCCCACCTGAGGCGATGAGCTGAAGGGTGCGTGCCAAATCGGGTGAGCGCACCTTATCGCCTGTGCGAGGCACTCCCGCGGGCTGAAGGAGTGCGCTTAACAAGGGGCGTAGGTCTCGCGAACGGCTGGCGTTGCGCCAGATTGCCTCTTTGCGCGGGCTTATCGGGTAGCCCTCCCGCGCATACTCGATTGCAGGCTCCAGCAGGCGCGCAAACGGTAGGCGACCATAAAGCGCGTGTAAGCGAAACCAGGCATCGACCAGTCCCGGCACGGTAGCGGCGCTGAGACCGCGCACGGGGATGCCGTTGGGAAACTGTTCGGGAGTGGCTTTACGGGGGGCACAGCCTGAACCGTTCAGGGCGAGCGTGGTGCGTCGTGTCGAGTCGTAAAGAATCACGAAGGCGTCTCCACCGAGTTGGCTTGCCCATGGCTCCACCACGCACAGCACAGCGGAGGTGGCGATTGCCGAATCGACGAAACTGCCTCCTGCCTGCAGGATAGCCAGCCCTGTGCTCACCGCCAGCGGTTGCGAACTGGCGACGATTCCGTTGCCTGCCGAGACGGCACTGCGCGATAGCATCGTGAGCTTAGACGGTCGCGCACCGGCTGTTGACGCCTCTCCCCACGGCGTAGGGTCGCTACCCGCTCCGGTCGGGAAGCACTTCGGCACACGGGGAAACGACTTACCGTTGCTTCCTTCCGGACCTGGCGGGGTTCGCCGTCACTCCGTTGCGAAGGTCCCGACCCTCAACGCGAGCGCGTGCCCCCGTTTCGTAAAGAGCAGTGCGCCGCGAGCCGGAATTCAGCCCTGCTATGGCGGATTGCAGGTTCAGGGCACCGCCACCTCCCCGCTTAGCGCGACCGTATCCGAAAGTATACCCCCACATGGGGTATAATCCGCACATCCTGAGGGGGATAGACGATGAGCGCAAAACAGATGATAGGTCAGTTAGGACACTGGTGGAATCTTGTGAAACAGCTCTCGCCCAAGCAAGTGGAGCAGGAGCTGATTACTCCCTTCCGAATCGCCCTCGTGGGGCGTCCCGACCGTGTGGAAGCCGTGTGGCGCGTGCTCACCGAAGGCGCAACCGCAACCCAACTGCAAACCGCCAGCGAGTATGTCAAGCGGTTCGAAGGACCTCCCAGCGAGGAGTTCGACTTCGTCTTGGGATGCGATGCGCTGGAGGTGCCTCAAGACGCAATTGAGGCAATAGTTGACCATTTCCAGAAGAACGAGTTCCCGTTGGTGGCGTTAGCACGCGTGCTTCCGGGCACCCGTACAGTGGTCATCAACCGCATTATCGAGGATGTTGCCACGCTGAACGCGGGTATTGCGATGCTTTCCGCTGTGCCTTCTACCATTCCGCTGTTGGGGCTACTTGCACCCCCTGCCGCATTGGCGGATATGGTCATCCTGACTAAGAACCAGTTGATGATGGTTCTGCGCGTAGCGGCAGCGTTCGGCAAAGCCCCCGATTGGCGCCATCGCCTGCCCGAACTCTCTACGGTGTTGGGCGCAGCGTTCGGCTGGCGCGCTGTGGCACGCCAACTGGTGGGGATGGTGCCCGGCGGTGTGGGGATGGTGGTCAAGGGAATGGTGGCTTATGCTGGCACGCTGACGGTGGGGCGTGCAGTTGCGTGGTTCTATGCTACTGGCAAAGCCCCTGGCAAAGCCGAGCGCGAACGGCTCTATCAACAGGCATGGGAGGAGGCACGCGAGAAGAGCAAAGAGTGGCGTCAACCGTGAACCGTTGGGCGTCCCTTGTCTCCCTACTCTTGATTTTGCTGGGAAGCGCAGGCGTGTTTTCTCCTGCGATTTCAGCCCTCACCCTCAGCCCCTCTCATAGTGGGCAAGGGGAGTTTGGCTCCCTCCCTCTCCTTGTGGGCGAGGGAGGGCAGGAGGGGGTGAGGATTGCCGAAGCACCTCTCTTGATTGTTCATGAAGACCTGAACGCCCCTCTAATAGCGATAGAAGTATGGATTCGCGCTGGGGTAGCGAACGAGACCCCTGAAACTTCAGGCGTGGCGCACCTACTGGAACATATGGTCTTCAAAGGCACCGCTCAGCACCCTGCGGGCACGCTGGATGAGGTCTTTGAGAGGGCAGGGGGGATACTCCTTGCAAGCACCGAGCGCGACTGGACTCGGTACTATGCCAGTGTTCTGCCCGAACGCTGGCAGGAACCCCTCAAAATACTGCTGGCGCACCTGTTGGCTCCTGCGATCCCAGAAGCGGAACTGGAGAAGGAGCGTAGGCTCATTTTGCAGAGCGAATATGCGCTCCACTTTGCTGACCCTATCCGCCCTCTGCGCTATCGTGCTTTCGAGAGGGCGTTCCCCAATCACCCCTACGGACTGCCTCTGCTGGGCGACCCTACTGTGCTTGCCCGCTTAGACCGCCAAGCGATTCTGGAGTTTCATCGCCAGCACTACCGCCCCGACAACATGGTGATTGTGGTGGTCGGCAATGTGTCCCAAGAGGCGGTGCAGAAAGTAGTGGAACAAGCCTTCACCCCCGACCCCTATACTCATTCAGCCCTCACCCCCAGCCCCTCTTATAGTGGGCGAGGGGAGTTTGGCTCCCTCCCCGTTGACGGGGAAAGTTGGGGTGGGGCAGAACTCTACCCCCCTCCTGCAGGTTCCCCCCGTCAACGGCTGATAAGGGTACGCAGGTCAGGTTCACTTTCTATCGGTTCACCCGCATTTTCGGGAGGCAATTCCCCCCTCCTTAGGGTTCCCCCCGTCAACGGGGGGAACCGAGACACAGGGGGAAGGTTCCCCCGTCAACGGGGGGAACCGAGACACAGGGGGAAAGTTCCCCCCGTCAACGGGGGGAACCGAAAACAATTGCATGGTTCCCCCCGCAAGCGGGGGGAACCTACAGGAGGGGGGATGAAACCCTTGCGGGAAATTGTGCGGTTCGCCTCTGAAACTGAACCCATCTTATGTACCCTTATCAACCGTCAACGGGGGGAACCAAGAAAAGCCCTCACCCCCGTCCCCTCTCCCAGTGGGAGAGGGGAGTTTGGCTCCCTCCCTCTCCTTGTGGGCGAGGGAGGGCAGAGGAGGGTGAGGGCTGCTGAGTTAGCCCTCACCCCCGTCCCCTCTCCCAGTGGGAGAGGGGAGTCAAAGGGTCCCGTGTTCAAAGCGTTCCTTGCTCCCCCTGCTTCTCAAGTGGAAGCGATGTTGGCGACCGAGCTCATCCGCACAGTGCTGGCAGAACCCTATCTCGGTCTGCTCTATCAGGGGGATGTTTCTCCTCCCTTTGGCAAAGTGATAAGTGAGTATTCGCCTCGTCTGCAGGCTGGGTTGCTGGTTTTCTACTTCCTGCCCCCTGTGCATGCCAATTCCGAATGGCAACAGCACCTTGAAGAGCGGTGGGAGCGCGCTGTTTCTGCCTTAGTGGAGGGGAAGGCGCAGTCGCTGATTGAGCAGGCGAAAGAGTGGCTCACTTTCCGCCACCAGATAACTCTTGCGAACCCCCTCGAACGCGCACGCCTCTATGGGCTTTACGCGGTTCTCCATCTACCCACCTTGCCTGAAGAGTACCCTCAACGGCTTAGGGCACTCTCTCCTGAGCAGGTGAGGGCATTTGCGCGCCAACTTCTGCGCCCATCGGAAGGGTCTTCCGCCAGTCAGGCGCATCCCTTCATGCAGGAGACGACACCCGTTTCAAAGCCGAGCGCAACCGCGCACAGGAATGGAGAGGGAGGACGAACGCCTGTTCGAACGCCTCCTGCACCTCATCTCCCCGTGCGCCAGCGATTGGCAAACGGTCTGCGCGTGATAGCCCTTCGTACCCCTGAACAGCCCCTCGTGGTAGTGCAAGTGCTGGTTGGGGCGAGCATTCAGAAGGGGTTTCCAGTGGGCACCTCCGAGCTCACGGCGCGCCTGCTGTTCACCACCAGCCAAAACGAGACCGACGAGACGATGGTGTTGCGCATCGCCCAGTCAGGTGGGAGCCTGAGGGTGGAGTGGGAACCTATCGGCGCGCGTGTGATTGCTTACACCCGCCGTGCCTCCCTTTCCAGCGTCCTTTCCCTCCTTGCTGAGGGGCTTTTCCGCGCCACTTTTGAACCCACTCTGCTGGAGCGAGCGCGCCAGCAAGCCCTCTGGGAACGCCAATGGATGGAGGGCACGCAAGAATGGCGACTGTTCCGCACTTTGGGTGTACCCTATGCCGATGCAGAGGACTTTCAGAAAGTCTCCCTAAGCGAGGTTCAGCGCTACTATAACCTCGCCTATCGCCCAGAGAATCTTGTGATAGTGATTGCGGGCGACCTCCCCGTAGAGCGCATGATAGAAGAGGTCGCCAAGTTTTTCGGTGGCGAATGGCTCACCAAAGAGCGCGCTCTCCCATCCCGGCACACCGAAAGCGAGGGAATTGCCTTCGCTCGGCAGGGCGTGATTGAAACGGGACAGAGGGTCTCGTATTGGGGATATGTGCAGAAGACGGCTGTAGGCACGCCAGAGGAATACGCACGGCTACTGCTGAACCATACAGCCCGAACAGGGGGCAAAGCCAGTCCACTCTTTCAACTGTTTCGGGAGCGGCGCGGGATGGGCTATGGCGTGGACGAGATGAACCTGCTTGGGGTGGGGTATCTGCTCAGTGGGGGCTTCGTGCAGGGGGGCACGCTCTCACAGCAGGAGCGTGAATCGATTCTCCAGGTGCTGGCAGAGCTGAAAGACACGCCTATTTCACCTGAGCAGCGGGAGCGAGCCTATGCCTATTTAGGGGGGAACTGGCATAGGAATCGTCTTTCGATTGTGGAATATTGCTATCGGCTGGGGCTGGCGGAGCTGTCCGGGCTGGGCTACGAGGCTGAAGCGAACCTACCTGCCCTGTTGGAGCGTGCCCTTCAGCAGGCGCAATAAGGAGACACCATGTCGGCACTCAAGGAATGGGCGAAAGGCATTATCGAGGCGTATGGACTGGGTGGGCTCTTTGGGATTGCGTTCATCGAGTCGTCCTTTTTCCCGATACCCCCCGATGTGTTTCTGATTGGCTTGCTGTTGACCTCCAGCGCGCCCCCACCATGGCTCACGGCGCTGGTCTGTACGGTAGGAAGCGTGTTAGGGGCGGGTTTTGGATGGTTAATCGGTGCACTTGGGGGCTATCCGCTCCTGCATCGGCTCTTCAAGGAGGAGAAGGTGCAGGCAGTGGAGCGACTCTACCGTCGGTACGGGGTCTATGCTATCTTTATCGCAGCGTTCACGCCCATCCCCTACAAAGTGTTCACCATCGCCAGTGGTGCCCTGCGCTACAGTATCTGGACGATGATGTTGGTGAGTGTGTTTGGGCGGGGGGCGCGCTTTTTTGCGGTGGCGTACTTGGTCTCATGGTTCGGAGATGCGATTCTGAAACAGTTCGACCGCGCTTTACTCATCGGCACAGGGCTGTTTTTGGTGGGGTTAGGCATCTATGTCTTCTGGCGCACGCGTTACGGTCGTGTGCGTCGGCTGGAGCGTCGCCCAATTCAGAACGAATCGATAGGCGAGTAGCAGGCGGGGCGCAGGGGATAACGCTCCAGGAGGTCTCGTGGAAAAGTGGTTTCGGGTAGCTCCACTCCAAACAGAAGCGCAAGAGCAAGGGGTTCATTCAGGCTCTTCAAACGGTTCCGCTTCGAACAGGTCGTCGCCCAGAAGCCGTTTGCGGTCTTCTTCTGCCAGCTCCTCGAGGCTCACTTCGCCTTCTACGAAGGCGACTTCCTCGCCCTCTCCTACCAGTACTTTCTCTTCCTCATCCTCCCCTATAGCGGGGAGCCAGTGCTGAGGGTTCACTTGACGACACCCATCGCAGACAAAACGAATCTTCACGGTTGCAAGCCACGAGGGAACTTTCTCCAGCGGTTTTCCACATTCTGCGCAGACAATCATCGCGAGGACACCTCCTGTTTGCTGGTGGCACGGGATTCTTCCTCTTGCTTCTTTTCTTCCAGTTCGCGCAGGTGTTGGCGGTGCGAAAGGATACCGTTCACCACCATAATCACCGCAGCGAGCAAGTAGAACCATGCCAAGCGTGGGTCTACATCCTGTCCGGGGTCGGCAATCACTTCGTTCCCACGCGCCAGCCCGATAATGCCAATACCGAACAGGATGAGCGCAATCCAGAAATCAGTCTTCTTCCACCAGCCCATGCTGGGGAGAGTATACCCGACTTAGGGATAGATGCCCCGAATGGTGGTGGCTTCTGCGACGCGCTTGACGCCGATGATGTAGGCACCCATGCGCAGGTTCACCTTGTTCTGCTCGGCGGTCTGCACTACATGGTGGAAGCTTTTGCGCATTGCCTTCTCTAAGCGGAGGTTGACCTCTTCCTCTTCCCAGAAGAAGGCTTGCAGGTCTTGCACCCACTCGAAATAGGAGACGATAACGCCCCCAGCATTTGCCAGGATGTCGGGCACCACCAAGACGCCCATGTCGTCTAAGATCTCATCGGCGTCGGGGGTTACGGGTCCGTTTGCGCCCTCCACGATGATTTTGGCTTTGATGTGGGGTGCGTTCTTTGCGTGGATGACGCCGTGGAGTGCGGCAGGCACAAGGATGTCGCAGGGCAGTTCTAACAGTTGCTCATTCGTGATAATCTCGGCGTCGCGGTAGGCTTGGATACAGCCGTCGCGCCCAGAGCAGTGGAGTAGGCTGGGAATATCTAAGCCGTTGGGGTTGTAGATACCGCCCCGCACATCGGAGATGGCGACCACTTTCGCCCCTGCTTGGTGCATCAGTTTGGCGGTCGCAGAGCCGACATTCCCGAAGCCTTGAATGACCACCCTTGCGCCATCCAGCCGGAATCCCCGCAACTTCGCCGCTTCGTCCGCCATTACGGTCAACCCGCGCCCTGTGGCTTCCAGACGCCCCTCCGAACCTCCAATCGCCACAGGCTTCCCCGTAACTACAGCAGGCACAGTGTAGCCCTTGTGCATCGAGTAGGTATCCATAATCCAAGCCATCACTTGGGGGTTCGTGCCCACATCGGGCGCAGGGATGTCCGATTCGGGACCAATCATAATGGAGATTTCGGTTACATAGCGTCGGGTGAGGTTCTCCAGTTCATGCACCGAGAGCCGTTTCGGGTCGCACACCACGCCCCCTTTGGCACCGCTGTAGGGGATGTTCACGACGGCGCATTTCCATGTCATCCACATCGCCAGCGCACGAGTCTCGTCTAAGGTGACCTCCGGGTGATAGCGGATGCCTCCTTTGGCGGGACCACGGGCGGGATTGTGGTGGACACGGAAGCCAGTGAACACGCGAATGGAGCCGTCATCCATCTTCACGGGGAAGTTCACGATGAGCTCGCGCCGAGGGTGCTTGAGGACCTCCAGCATGCTATGGTCAAGGTTCAGGTAGTGCGCCGCCTCTTCTAACTGGCGAACCGCTATCGCATATGCGCTTTGCTCTTCCCTCGTCTTCTGCTCGTCTGCGAGCAATGTCTGCATCATCGCATTTTAGCCTCCTATACTTAGTTGTTTCCACAGAGTAGGGGGTTCCTTCCACATTTTAGTCTTCCTCTGACAACTCTGGTGGAAGCCAGCGACGGAACAGCCCGTACGCCAGCACTGCCAGTACACTATTATACACCATCGAGCGCAGGGTAGTTCCCCAAAATGTCGAACCGCCGACACTGGGCGCAAACAGATAGAGCAGTGCTTGACAGACCCCTATCAGCAGGATGCTGGCAAGCAGGATACTGGCAACTCGGCGTGGAGCAATCAGCATCGGCAAAAGCGCCACCAGCCATGCACCCAAAGTTCGGCTGAGGATGAGGCTCCCCACCTGCTGGTCAATCATACTGGCGGACAGGAGCCCTGTGGTGAAACCTGCAAGCGCAGAAACAGAGGGGTTCGTCCAGAGTGCAAGGTAGGTCAAGATAAGCAGGGGCATATCGGGTAGGGCGCCCGCTATCTGTATCGAGGGCGCCAAAGTGCCGTGCAGAACATTCGCCAGCACCACCATCGGCACCCACCGCACCAGCAATCGCCAACCCCGCCATAACAGCAGGCGTGCAAACCAGTGCGGTCTCGCATAGAGATAACTGTTCATGGGCGCTTCCTTCCCGTCTTAGAGGTACTCTGCTCTGCAGGCGACTTAGTGGCGACCAGCACCACATCCAGCTCGTACAGGTCTACATGGGGGCGTATCAGTGCCTTCTTAACCGAGTATTGCGAATCGACCCAGACGCGCTCCACGACCCCAATCGGCACATTCGGGGGATATTTGCCCCCAAGCCCTGCGGATACCACCTGGTCGCCCTCTGCTACAGGGGCATCGAGGGGCAGGAGATTCAACAATAGGCTCGGTTCGCCCTTCCCCTCGCAGACCCCGTACGAGACCTTTTGCGCATTGAGCACCTTTGCGCTCACTGCTACCTGCGGGGCTGAGAGCATCCGCGCAAGGGCGGAACCAGCATCGGCTTGCGCCACCACCCCCACCAGCCCCTTGCCCGCCACTACGGGCATACCGGGCAGAACCCTGTCGCGCGTGCCCCTATCGATAATCAGGGTCATCTGGTGCGGTTGGGGATAGCGAGCAATCACCCGCGCCCCTACCCACTCACCTGGCAATTGGGGGCGCACCTTCAGCAGGGCACGCATCTCCTCCAGCTCTTTCGTGAGTTCGGACATCTGGGCGACTTGGGCGCGCAAACGGGCGTTCTCTTCTTGCAGAGTGCTCTTCTGCTCCAGCGCCTGATGAGCCGAGACCAGGGTGCTACAGTAGTTGCCCAACCCCTCTGATACAGTATGAACCCCCGATTGAAGCGGAAGCAGGAGCGTGCGAACGAACATCGTGAGCGGGTCGACGCCACCTTGCTGGAGTTGCCGATTGTGGTAGATACCCAGCATCAAGCCGAGTATCGCCAATATGCCCACCGTCCACAGATGGCGCCTCATGGCTCCTACCTCTTGCGTCCTTGGGTCGTTTGCAACACTTTGCGCAGGAGCGGGTTCGAATCTAACTCCTCTAACACCTTGCCCGTGCCCAGCACCACGCAAGAGGTCGGATCGCTGGCGACCACTACGGGCATCCCTGTTTCTTTCTGAATCAGTTGGTTCAACCCTCTCAAGAGCGCACCACCCCCACACAGCACGATACCTTGATTCATGATGTCCGCTGCGAGTTCGGGTGGGGTCACCTCAAGGGTCTGCTTGACCGCTTCAACAATCGCATTCACAGGCTCTGCAATCGCTTGGCGTATCTCCTCAGAGGTTATCCTGATACTGCGGGGCAGACCGCTGATGAGGTCGCGCCCTTTGACCTCCATCTCCAGCTCGTGTTCGAGCGGATAGGCAGAGCCGATTTCTATCTTCACCTGTTCGGCAGTGCGCTCACCGATATAGAGGTTGTAGGTGCGTCGCACATAGTTGGCAATCGCTTCGTCGATCTCATCACCTGCGATGCGCACCGAGCGACTGGCAACAATCCCTGCCAGCGAGATGACCGCCACTTCCGTCGTACCGCCCCCGATATCGACCACCATCGAGCCAGTGGGTTCCACCACGGGCAGTCCCACGCCAATCGCCGCCGCCATCGGCTCTTCAATCACATAGGCTTCGCGTGCCCCTGCGCGCATCGCCGCTTGCAGAACGGCGCGCCGTTCTACCTCGGTGACCCCGCTGGGAATGCCCACCACCATGCGCGGAGGTATCCAGCGATGGCGTGAGACCTTCGTAGCGTAGTATTCGAGCATCTTCTCGGTCTGCTCGAAGTCGGCAATCACGCCATCTTTGAGGGGGCGCACTGCCACGATGTTCGCAGGAGTACGCCCCAGCATGCGCTTTGCCTCCTCTCCAACCGCCAGCACCTTGCGCGTGTCTTGGTCAATCGCTATCACCGACGGTTCCCGTAACATAATCCCCTTGCCCTGCACATGCACAAGGGTCGTTGCGGTGCCAAGGTCAATCCCCAGGTCGCGCCCAAACCGTCCAAAGAGCCCTCGTAGGAACATCACCCGCCTAACGCCTCCCACAAGAGTATACCTGTTCATATGTCCAGCAAGAGCCTATACAACTGGAGTACGATACTCTTGCCTGTTGCTTGGGGACCCACAAAAACGGTTAGGTCAGTGAAGGTGACCTCGGTACACTTCACATGTCCGAAGTTCTCCACCCTTAGCTTCGGTTGTGCAGGCATTCTATTGGAGAGTATACCCAATCACTTTGGCAAGCGAGAGCGATTATTCCTGCCCCACACCTCCACGCTGGGGCAGATGTAAAGCATATCGTGGGGGAAGTAGGCAGGACGTCCGAGCAGGGGTGGGTCGTTCCGAAAAACCTGCAGGCGGGTGTAGTGGCGTTCCAACACCTCCCTGAACGCCCGATAGTCCGCTCGCCCGATACGCGCCACATCGGTCTGCTCGAACTCGCTTATCGGCACATAGTCGGGCAGAAGGCGTTCCAGAGCCTCGGCGTTCCACTCAGGTGGGGCAAGACTAAGCAGGCGATAAGGCGTGTTCGCTTGGTGGGCGCGCTCCAGGCGGTCTTGCCAGCGCAGTTCGCCCGTTTCAGGAAAGAGGGGCGGAGTGTAGAACCACGGCACGGTAGGGAAGGCTATCGTGGTGCCTGGGGGTATTTGCTGGCGTATCCACGCCACCGCTTGGTCGCGCGCATCGGGACGAAGCATAGAGAGGGTGTAATCAATGCTTCGCACCGCCTGCAGAACCAGGCAGAGAACAACGAGGGAAGTGAGACTCGGAGAGGCGTAGCCTCCGCCCCCTCTCTTTGAGTAGAAGGAGGGTTCATCTCCCTCCCTCTCCCTGCTGACAGGCTTACACGAGATGGGTTCGCTTTCGGGAGTGAACGGATGCTTTTCCGAAAGAGTTTCACCCCCCTCCTGTAGGTTCCCCCCGCAAGCGGGGGGAACCATTAACTTTCTTCGGTTCCCCCCGTTGATGAAGGGAACCATTAACTTTCTTCGGTTCCCCCTGTTGATGAAGGGAACCATTAACTTTCTTCGGTTCCCCCCGTTGATGAAGGGAACCATTAACTTTCTTCGGTTCCCCCCGTTGACGGGGGGAACCTTAAGGAGGGGGGAAATTGCTTGCCGAAAAATGTGGGTGAACCGATGGAAAGGGAACCTGAACCGTGTGTCCCTATCAGCTCTTTCTCTGGGAGAGCGGAAACTACCCCTCCTCATTTGCCACACCAACCCCATCCCAATTGCCAACATCGGGTACATCGGGAGCGTGTAGCGCAGGAATCGCACCTCTGCCGAGCCGATGAGCAGGTAGTAAGCAAGCGTGAACGCCAATACGCCCCACAGTGCCCGCTCCCGAATCCCACTCCAAAGCCAACCCAAGATGCTGGTAGCAAGCCCAAGCACAGTGAAGCCCGTCGTGAGGTTCGGGTGGAGATGATAGAGCCAGCCCAGCCCTGTATCGGTAAAAATATCGCCGTGCCCACGCTGAACATGGCGCAGTTCGTAGCCAAAGTCGCGCCAGAACTTTGCGCTGTCTGCCCAGCTACCAGGGCACACCAGCAGAAACACGCTAAAAGCCCCCAACCCCACCAGCAGAATACCCCCTATCACCTGAAGCGCGCGCCGAGACGTGCTCGGCTCTTTTGAAAGTCGCACCAGCCAGCTGACCATTAGCGCAAGCACGACCAGCCCTGCGTTGTACTTACATCCAGCTGCGCATCCCGCCCACGCCGCACCCCATAGGAGCGTGCGCCACGGATGCTTGGACTGCAGGAGCACTACCGATTGGTAGAGCACTAACGCCACAAAGAAGGTAGTCGGCACATCCACCGTCTGGAAGCGCGCGTGCACCACGAATGCAGGCGCAAAGGTGATAGCCAGCCCCGCTATCCAACCTGCTCCTGCGCCCCCTATCAGGGCGGTCGTGCGCGCTACTGCCACCGCCGTGCCCCCTGCCATCAGTGCCGTCAACACCCGTGCCCACAAATGCAACTGCGCCCGCCATTCCGCAATCTGCACTGCGCTTGCCGATTCGGACGGAACTCCTATCACCCCCACCGCCGTCAACCAGTGGAGCCACACACTCCAGAGGTACAGAGGCAAACTGCCGTAGTTGTAGAAGCCCGGAAGCCACTCCCCACCATACGGGTTCAGCGTGAAATAGCTCGCAATCAACACCAGCCACTCATCGGGATGATAACTGAAATATCGCTCCGAGTTCGGCAGACCCCAACTAATGCCCACAAGGCGCACCAAAAACGCCAACCCGAACAGGGCGAGCATGCCCGCCCATACCGAATACCGCTCCCGAAGGCTTAATATTACTTTACTTCTCATCCTATCTCCTTACCATAGCATGGGCATCTTGCCCACCAGCCAAATGTAGCACGGGCGGGACGCCCGTGCATCGCTTGGGCGAGACGCCCAAGCCACGCAACCGTAGCACGGGCGTCCCTGCTCCCGCCTACAATTTACCCCTCACTCGCCCCCACCCTGCAGAAACTACCTATAAAGCCGAAAATTGGGTATGGAATGCGTATCTTGGTGGTGGATGACGAGCCGATGGTGCAGTTTCTACTGGAACAGTTCCTGACCGATGAGGGACATTCGGTGGAGATTGCTCCGAACGGAGTGGACGCTTTGGAACGGCTCGAAAGCCAGTCGTTCGACCTTATCTTCACCGATATCCACATGCCCTATATGAGCGGAATCGGCTTGGTGGAACAAATCCACCAGCGAGGATACCGCATTCCGATTGTCGTGATGGACAGCTACCCCGAACCGTTCTTGGAGAGCCATGTTCACGACTGTGCTTGTGCCGTGCTCGCTAAGCCCTTCGAACTCAACGAAGTGCGTCAGGTGCTCTCTCAAGTCGGGGCGCTACTCTCTCGTGGAGGCTCACCATGAAAAGTGTAAAAATCGTAGTGGGGATATTAGGTGGCTCATTACTATGGTGCCTATCGCAAGCACAAAGAACTTCCGAAACCGCTGAGTGGCTCTTTGCCGACCCGCAAGAGGTGGTTCAGACTGCTACGCGCACCGAACGCACCGTTTATGAATCGTTTACCACAGTCCGCGTGCTTTCCCGACGCGAGATCGAGCTCTCGGGTGCCAAGACCGTGCAGGAGCTGTTGGAGCGTATGGTGGCGGACTTCGAGGGGAATGAAGCCTCGCTCCATAAGTTTCTCTGTGTGCGAGGGGCATACACCGCTTCAGAATTCAACGAGCGCACGCTGTTCTTGCTGGATGGGATTCCGCTAAACGATGCAGTAGTCGGCAACTTCTCGGCGATGTCGCTCAGCACTGCCGATATAGAGCGCGTGGAAGTGGCGTTTGGTCCTGGCTCGGCGATGTATGGTCCGAACGCCTTTGCGGGTGTGGTGAACATCATCACGCGTCGCGAGTCGGAGTCGCCAAACGCCTTCACCAGTGGCTATGCCGAGCGAGGGGGCTACAACACCTTTCTGCGCTGGTCGTTCGGAACGCCTCAATCCCACCGCTGGGGAGTCCAAGCCTCATTTTGGCGCGACCCTGGCAGTAATCGCATCCAAAATAACGACACGCTCGTGCGCTCCTTGATGCTGAACTACACAACGCCCAGCGGAACGAACCGACGCTGGAAGGCGCACTATGCCTATATCGATATGGACCGCGGGAGCGTCGGCATGCGCTATGGCGTGTTCCCAACGCCAAATGACCGCTGGCAATCGCGCCACCACTACTGGCAGGTAGAATACTCGGCAGGCAAAGAGACAGGGGAGCCGTTCGCTCCGCGCCAAATCACGCGCTTGTACGGTCTCAGTGGGAAACTTTCGCTTTTGCGCACTCAGCCTCCAACTTTTGCACTCGATACCCGTGAATCGCGTGATTTCGAACAGACAGTATGGGGTGTGGAAACTTATTGGCAAATTCGCACCCCAAACGCGCTTTACCTTGCAGGAGGCGACTACCGCCACTTCCGAGCCCACAGCCGAAACCATCTGGGAGGAACGCACACCGCCACCAATTTGGCTTTCTTTGCCCAAGGGGAATGGCAAATGGGGCGCTGGCGACCCATCGTAGGGCTACGATACGATAGCCATTCCATCTACGGCAACCAGCTCAGTCCCCGCGCAGGATTCACCTACGAAGTGAACGACAACAATATCCTGCGCTTCTCCATCGGACGGGCGTTCCGAGCGCCCAGCTTCGGGGAACTCTACCTTACGAACTTCTCCCTTTGGACCCCAGTGCAGAATGGAGATGATTGGGTGCCTGCTCCCTACACCATCTTGGGCAATCCGAACCTCAAGCCTGAAATTCTCGTCGCCACGGAGCTGGGATGGAAGTACGCCTCCGCGAAATTCCGATGGGACATCGCCTACTTCTCCCAACGCCTAACCGACGGGATTACGGTGTTCCTTATGGACCCCAATCAGCCGATGGTACGCCAATACAACAATGTGTCACGCATCGAGGTTCAGGGGGTTAGCTCAGAGATGGGCATCAAACTGGCGCGCCAAACCGATTTCACAATAGGCTACACCAAAGTAGAGTACAAGGGCAATATCCAGCAAGATTATCGCCCTGCCAAAGACCGCTTCGTCATCCGTCTATCGCACTGGAACGAACGCGGATGGAGTGGACAGATTGCCTTTGTCTACCCTGCGGTTGGGCAGGGGCGCACAGACGCCTACACTTGGAATAGTTATCTCACCCTCATCTATCACGCCGATGCCAAAAGCCGTGTGAACCTCCAAATCAACAACCTGCTGAACACGCGCAACGAACTGGCTTGGCGTGTGCCAGGTGGAGACCGCAGTCTCTGGCTCACTTATCAGAGGGATTGGTAATCAGCCGTGCAACGAGCAGGAGGAAAGCGTTTCATACGGGGAGTTCTATGGGCACTGCTGGCGCTCCTTTCAACAGGGGGCGCTCCTGCCCAATCCCTCGACCTCCTGCTCATCAAAAGCGGTGAAGGAAGCTTCTACGATCAGGCAAGCAAGGGGCTACTGGAAACACTGGAAAAGCATGGCTACTCCGTTCGCGTGCAAACAGTAGTGCTAAAGCGCGTGCCCGACGATAAGCCCACAATCCGTTCCGCCCTTCAGCGTCGCCCTCAAGGAGTGGTGGCTCTCGGAACCGACGCCCTCCTGCTGGTGAAGGAGGTGCAGGAGCAGTTCGACCCCTCTCAGCGTGTGCCTGTCGTGTTCTCGCTCGTGATCGACCCCGTATCGTTGGGCGTGGTAGAGAGTGAGGAGCGAAGTGGTACGCGCTTCACAGGGGTCGTGCTGACCGTTCCCCCTCAACGGCAGATTCGCGCCCTGCTTGATGTCGCCCCCCATGCAAAGCGTATCGGAGTGCTGTACAACCCCAACGACGACACCTCCAATCGTCTGATAAGCACGGCGCAAGAGAGTGCGAGCAAGCTGGGGGTGGAACTGGTGCTTGCCCACGCCACGAACAAAGAGCAGATCCCGACCGCCCTGCAGAACCTGAAGGGCAAGGTCGATGCCCTCTGGCTGATACCCGACCCTGTGTGTGCTTCGCCCGAACCGTTCGGGCTAATCCTTGCCTTCGCGAATGAGCAAAAACTGCCACTGCTGTCGTTCTCGGATGGTTTCGTGCGCCGCGGGGCTCTTGTTGGGGTTGGCGTGGACTTCACCGAGCAGGGTGTTTTAGCAGGCGAACAGCTGATTCAAGTTCTGCAGGGCACACCCCCTGAAGAGATGCCCCTGCTGACCCCGCGTCGCTTGCTCACGACCTACAACCTCGCCCAAGCGCGCCGATTGGGAATTCGCATCCCCGATGCGCTCCTGAATCTGGCAGACAAGGTGTATGAGCAATGAGAAGACGACTTGGTTTACGCTCTCGGCTTATCCTGTTCTACGGTTTTACTGCGCTGGCTCCTGTGGGCATTGCGGGTTTCCTGCTCCTCACCTATCTCCACCGACAGATCGACCACTCGCTCCAGCGGTTCCAGCAGAGCCTACGCCAGCAGATAGAGGACTACAACGCTACGACGGAGTCGGCAACGCGCACCATTATCCAACAGTCATTAGAAGGTGTGCTTCCTAAACTGGAACAGCAGATTCAAGAAGACCACGCAAAAGCCAACGCCCAGCAACAATCCGCCCTACAGAAAACGATTCACCAGTTCGAACAGTCGCTCACTGAGGAGTTAGCACACCTAACCCAGGCAACGGAACAGACCCAGCAAGCAACGCTCGATAAAGTCAGTTCCAGCACCGAGCAGGTTCAGAACCGTTCGCTTGCCGATTTGACCCAGCAAGCGGAAGCGACCACGCGAGAAGCCCTCACCAGCCTCATCAATACCCAAATGGCAACCCTCGCCAATAGCCTCTCGCGCCAAGTCGATTCGGTCCTGAGAAACTATCTTGCCCAGCTTACGCTGATAGCCCAACAGCCCGCTATTCAGTCGGCGGTAGCGCAACTGTCCCCACTTGCCGAGAATGAAGAGGCTGAGAGCCGATGGGTTCTGCAGTCGCTTCAGAATCGAGAGCCTGCCTATTTTCTGCTCGCCTTGCTCAACAGAGAGGGAAAGTTTCGGCTAACGCTGTGCGATGAGGAGCTCGACATGGGGATAGTTATCCGAACTGCCGAGCCCCTTTGGAATGCTCTGGAGAGCGACGATTCCGCCCGTGTAGGCGACCCTCTCACCCTGCGCACTGGAACCCAAGAGTCGCTATTCATTCCAATCCTTGTGCCCGTGCGTCAAAGGGGCACCCACATAGTGGGAGCGGTCTTTGCGCTGGTTGCGCTTGATGAGCTGAACACCCTCGTGCGTACTTTCCGACTCGGTCAGCACGGTTATGCCTTCATCGCTACAAAAGAAGGGACTATCTTAGCGCACCCTAATCGCTCATTGGTCGGCAAGCAGGAAACGGCTCTGCTACCGCCCAACCTCGTACGCACGCCCCTCACCCGCGAGGTAGAAACCCCTACGGGCAATCAGATAGTCGCTTCTGCGGGGCTTCCGAGTCTGGATGCGTTTCTCTTGCTGGTGCAACCCTCCAGTGAAGCGTTCCAGCTGGTGAACGACATCCAAGTAGGCTTGAAGCAGGCTTACGACCAACAGAAGCACCAAACTCAACAGGCAATCGCCCAGATTCGCCAATCCGCAGGCGCAGAACTCACTCAGCGATTAGCCGAGCGTCAGCGTCAGATTACCCACACCTTAGAACAGGCGAAGCGCAACACGCTTCAACAGGCGAACTCTGCGCTAACTGAACTCAGCCAAAAACAGCGCACCGAACTCTCTGAACTCATTCGGACAACCTTGAGCCATATTCCCTTCGCCCTCCAAGAGGCACTCCAATCCATGCGCGCCACCGTGTTTCAGCGCACCAGTGACCAGTTTGCCCTGACCGCCCAGCAAATCGCAAGCCATATTCAAAACCAGATACTGAACGCCTTTGCAATCGTGCTGGTGGGCGTGATGAGTTTTCTCTCGATGGGAGGAGTCTATCTCCATCGCACTCTGGTGCGCCCCTTGAAAGCGATTATCTCGACCTCCCATGAGATTGCCCAAGGCGACCTACACAAGCGCGTTCGGCTTCCCTATGGCGGTTGCCCCGATCTGAATGACCTTGCCCACTCGTTCAACCATATGGTCGATTCACTGCGCAAGATGGAGACTCAGCTGGTGCAGTCTTCTAAGCTCGCCTCGTTGGGCACTTTGGCTTCAGGCGTGGCGCACGAACTCAATCAGCCGCTTGCGATTATTCGCGCCCTCGCTCAGCAGAACTTAGAGGTTCTGGAAAGGCAGGGGCACGCCTTAAGCGACAACGAGATAGAAAACCTGCGCGAGGATTTGCGCATCGTGGAACGCCAAACAAGCCGAATGAGCCAGATTATTCTCCATCTGCGTGCCTTCGCCCGCAAGCCCTCCGCAGAACAGGTTCCTGTCAACCTGAACGAAGTGGTTCAGAACGCGCTCATTCTGCTTCGGGAGCAACTGCGCCAGCGAGGAATCGAGCTAGATGAACAGTACGAGCCGAACCTCCCACCCGTGTTGGGCGACCCCAACGGGCTGGAACAAATCGTGATTAACCTGCTCACGAACGCACGCGATGCCCTCGAAAATGTGCCAAACGCCCGACTAACCCTTGCCACCCAAACCCAAACCACCACAGAAGGCACTTGGGTGGAACTCCATGTGCAGGACAACGGTCCTGGAGTGCCTGAAGACATCCGCTCCCAGATTTTTGACCCCTTCTTTACCACCAAAGACCCGAACAAAGGCACGGGGCTGGGGCTGGCAATCTCGTTAGAGATTGCGCAAAAGCATGGGGGCACTCTGAGCCTTGAAGAGTCCACCGAAGGGGCGCATTTCATACTCAGACTCCCTGCGGGTAACGAAGCGCGCCAAGCCGCTTAGCGATTGGGTATACAATTCCCATCATGTCCGACATCCTGATTACGCCTGAGGGCTATGCCCAGCTCAAGAGGGAACTGGAAGAGCTGAAGACGGTGAAGCGCCGCGAGATTGCCGAGCGCATCCGTCAAGCGCGCGCGCTGGGCGACCTGAGCGAGAACTTCGACTATCAAGACGCCAAACGCCAGCAAGCGATGCTCGAAGGGCGTATCAAAGACCTTGAAACGGTACTCCATCGTTCCCGTGTGGTGGAGCGACCCGACAATGCAGGCGAAGTGGTGCATATGGGAAGCATGGTCACCCTTTACGATTTAGAGGATGGGCGCATCCGCACGGTGCGAATCGTTGGCTCCTTCGAGGCAGACCCTCTTCAGGACCGTATCTCCATCCTCTCGCCCCTTGGCGAGGCACTCATCGGCAAGGTGGTGGGCGATGTGGTGGAGGTTCAAACCCCGAAAGGACTCATGCGCTACCGAATCGAGGCGATAGAATAAGCCATGTATCAGCCCCTGACACTCCACCAAGTGGCAGAACATATCCGTGCGGAATTGAACCGCGCCGATGGCGACCCTTGGCTGTGGATACGCCAGTTTTTAGACGATTTTTACTCGGCACCCCCAGAAAATCGGGCAGAGATGATAGCGGAACGCCCCGAACTAACGGGCGACCCACGCTATGATGCCTATCTCGCAGCCCTGACAGAGTATTTGGCTGTGCATTACCATCTGCCCGTGCCGTCGTGGGTGGAAGAGCCAGAGCGATTTCTGGATCAGTGGTGGTTCCCCACCCAATTCAAGAGCCTGCATGCGATGGCGATTGTGCAAAGCCCCGCCTCGTTCAAACGGCGTGGGATATTTGTAGACCAAACCGAGTTTCAGAGGTGCTAAGTGGACAGGGAGACGATTCTGAAAGCGCTTCGCGCACTGGCACGCGTGTTAGAGGCGCGAGGAATTCAAGGCGAGATGTTTCTCGTGGGTGGTGCAGCGATTGCCGTTGCCTATAATGCGCGACGCGCCACGCGCGATGTGGACGCCATTTTCGAACCCAAACAAGCCATCTATGAGGCGGCGCGCATCGTTGCAGAAGAGATGGGGCTTCCAGACAACTGGCTCAACGACGCGGTGAAACTCTTTCTGCGCGGACACGACCCACACCCTCTGCCTGTAATGGATGAACCCGGACTGCGCGTGTTTTCGGCTTCCCCACGCTATCTCCTTGCGCTCAAACTCCTCGCTGGACGCCGTGAAGATGAAGCCGATATTCGCTTGCTTATAGACCAGCTCGGCATCCGCACGATAGACGAGGCGTTGCAGGTTGTCCTCAGTGTTTACCCAGAAAGCCACATCCTCCCCAGAACCCAATTCCTGCTGGAAGAAATTTTCGGAACCCCCACCAACTCAGCAGGAGAGTGATACTCATGAGGCGAATCTTGCCCCTAATGGAGGGAACACTCTATGGCACGCGTTACCTTGTTGATTGGCTTAACGAACGGTATGGAAGTGGACTGCCCGATTAACTCGCGCGAGGAAGCCGAGCAGGTGCTGGATGCCCTGCGTGCTGCAACGGTGCTCACACGCCTGCCGGGCATTTGCTATGTGCGCCACGCAGGCTCTACGGAACTGGGGGCAAGGGGGGTGGTAGCCGTACACCCTCACCAGATTGCCTATACCCAAATCTTGGGGGTGGACGACTAAAACGCTCGCTTAAGGAGTATCCCAAATCGTTTGCTCTCGGCTCGGTCCAACGGAGATGAGCCGAATAGGGACGCCAACATACTCCTCGATAAACGCCAAGTAGGCTTGCGCGTTCTTGGGGAGCTCAGCGCGGTGGCGACAATCGGAAATCTCCTCTTGCCAGCCGGGCAGTTCGGTGTAAACTGGCTCGCATTCCGCCAAAGCGAAGCCATCGGCGATGAACTCTTGGGCTTCCCTTCCTCTGAAGCGATAGGCAGTGCAGACCTTCAGCGTGGGGAAGCCCGACAGCACATCGAGCAGGGTGATGGCGAGCGCAGTGAACCCGTTCACGCGCGCCGAGTAGCGGAGGGCAACCATGTCAAGCCACCCGACGCGTCGCGCCCTACCTGTGGTGGTGCCGTACTCGCGCCCGCGGTTGCGAATGGTGTCGCCTATCTCATCGTGCAGTTCAGTGGGGAAAGGACCCTCGCCCACGCGAGTCGTGTATGCCTTGACCACGCCCCAAATTTCGTCAAGTCGGTTCGGAGGGATTCCCGTGCCCAAGCACGCCCCTGCCGACACAGGGTGCGAGGAGGTCACATACGGATAGGTGCCGTAGTCGATGTCTAACAGCGTGCCCTGTGCCCCTTCCAGCAGGATAGGTTCCCCTCGCTCCAGCGCACCCATCAGCAAGTGTGGGACATCCACCACAAGCGGGCGAAGCCACTCCGCATAGCCCAAGAACTCGTCCATAAGCGCGTCCATCGCTATTGGGCGTGCATCGTAGACGCGCTGGAGAACACGGTTGCGCTGTTCCAACACGCGCCGAAGGCGTATCTCGAAACGCTGAGGGTCTAACAGGTCCGCAACGCGCAAACCGATACGAGACGCCTTATCAGCATAGGTAGGACCGATTCCGCGCTTGGTGGTGCCAAGTCGCCCTTCGAGGCGAGCCTCGTCCAGTTCATCCAGCAGGCGATGATAGGGCATCGTGAGATGGGCGCCCAACCCCACGCGCAACCGTGAGAGGTCAACCCCTTGTTCTTGGAGAGCGACCTTCTCATCATTCAGAGCACGCAGGTCTACTGCGACTCCATCCCCGATGACAGCTATTACCTGAGGGTATAGAATGCCTGAGGGAACCAGGTGAAACTTATACACGGTGCCGTTGGTAGTGACGGTATGCCCTGCATTACTGCCTCCTGCATAGCGCACCACATAGCGTGCTTGCTGGGCGAACAGGTCTACAATTTTGCCTTTCGCCTCGTCGCCCCACTGGGCGCCCACCACCACGCGCACCGCCATCTTCTGTCTCCTGTGTCAAGGGAAGCGAATCGAGACCGCCCCTACGCTTAGGTAGGGGGCGGTCAAAAGCCTCGATGGGTTTTGAATTACAGCCGTTCGGTCAGCCAGCGCGGAAGACGCTCTTCCACCGCCTGCACCTGCTTGATGCCACGCTGGTAGGCGCGTTCCGCACGATACTCTGGCTGTGCCCGCAGCTGCTGAACCCGACGGTAGATTGCAACCGCGGTAATCACTGCCGAAACTACTGCCGTTCCGATGAGCCACCCGTAATAACAGCGCGTCTTTGCGTTAGAGTTCATAGCGCGAATCCCCATCTTCGCCCATCTCGCGTGAGCGGAAAATGCGCTTCACAAAAGTCAGGAGCTCCTGGGGATTGAACGGTTTCGTGAGGTACATATCCACCCCTTCTTGCCACCCGCGAAACACATCCTGATCCTGTGCCTTCGCAGTGAGCATAATCACGGGAAGGTCAGCGGTCTCAGGGTTGCGTCGCAGGGTGCGCAGGACTTCGAAACCGTCCATATAGGGCATCATCACATCTAACACGACCAGGTCGGGCTTTTCGGACGCCACTTTTTCCAACGCCTCTTTTCCATCGTGCGCCGTGACGACCTGATAGCCCTGGCGCTCTAAGTTCACCTGAATGAGGCGCACGATATGCCGTTCGTCGTCTACTACCAGAATCTTCTTCATCCGTTTTCCTCCGCGCGACTCAATTGTACCCTAAGGGCGCGGATGCCCTGCGTGTTAGATATGCCCGTAAACCCCGAAGGTTCCCAATTCTCAATTATGGCGTTTTTGTGGCTCGTTTGGAGAGGGGTATAATACCCCTATGCTCTATGAAGAGGATGAGTGGATAGGCGAGGAGCTGATTGCGGAATCACGCATAGAGTATGACGCTGACCCCGTGCTAACGATTTGGACGGTCGCGATTGGACACGCTACTCTATCTCCATCTGGAGCGACCTCAAGAAGACCAAAGAAGAACAAGGTTTAGGACATCCTGCCATCTTTCCGCTTGCGCTTCCCAGCCGTCTCATTGAGTGTTTTACACGGCGAGGCATGACTGTATTAGACCCGTTTGTTGGGGTGGGAACCACAGTTATCGCTGCGTACAATCTCGGCAGGAATGGGATAGGCATCGAACTCAATCCAGAGTATGTAGAGATTGCTTGCAATCGGTTGAATCAGATGAGCCTCTATGTGGAGGACACTATCCGAGCAGAAATCTATCAGGAGGATGCACGCCGAGTGTCGGAGCTTGTGCCACCCGAGTCGGTAGACTTGATTGTTACCTCGCCCCCCTATTGGGACATTCTACTGGAGAAACGCACCGCAGACTACAAACCCATTCGCCACTATGGGAATGAACAAAACGACCTCGGCAAGATTTCCGACTATGGAGCCTTCTTAGAGGAACTTGCAAAGGTCTTTCGCGGATGCTATCAAACCCTTCGCCCAGGTGGCTACTGCTGTATTGTTGTGATGGACCTGAGAAAGAAGGGCATCTTTTATCCCTTCCACTCAGACTTAGCAGAGTGACTTCAGCACGAGGGCTATTTATGGGATGACCTTATCATCTGGGATAGGCGTCACGAGTACAATAATCTCCGGCCGCTTGGCTATCCATTCGTATTTCGCGTGAATAAAGTCCATTCTTTAGGCGTGGAATGGCTTGGCGCAACCTAATGCTCATCCTTGATAATAAGCAAAACTACAGGGAGTTTTCAGTACCCTCAATACTTCGGAGTCCTTATGCGAAGCTTCCAGACCCTGCCTCTGTATTCCCCTCAGGATACCCTATATGATCCTTAGTATGATTCTTAGCAGGATATGTGCCTCGTGCCACGAATCGTGCCTCTATGAGGCAACTTCTGCTATGGATAGTGGCGTTTTGTATCGGCTCTGTGGTGGTCGGGGCAGATAAGCCTGCACCTCCTTCGCCCTTAGCCCCTGTCTACACCGCTTCGAAAGAGCGTGCCCCCACCACGCGAGGAGTCTATGTGATTCGCAACGCAACGGTTCACCCCATTACGGCGTCCCCAATTGAAGGCGCAACGGTGATTATTCGCAACGGGCGTATCGAGCAGGTCGGCAAAAATCTGCCCATTCCGCGAGGGGCGACCGTCTACGATGCCAAAGGGCACCACCTCTATCCCGGCTTCATCGACGCCAGCACCACATTAGGGCTGACCGAAATCGGCTCCATCGCTGCCACCATCGATACCACCGAAACAGGGCAGTTCAACCCGAATGTCCGTGCAGAGATTGCACTCAATCCCGATTCGGAACTGATTCCCGTGGCGCGGGTCAACGGCATCACCACCGTCGTCTCCAACCCCACAGGTGGCATCTTCTCTGGGATGGGGTGTGTGATTAACCTCGACGGCTGGACTTGGGAAGAGATGTGCCTCAAATCGCCCATTGGGGTCTATATGAACTTTCCGTCGCCTTCAGGTGATGGGAACCAGAGTGCGGAATCGCGCCGACGGGAGTGGGAGTTGCGCATGCGCCCGATTAATGAGTTTTTAGAGAACGCCCGACGCTACTTGCGTGCCCATCGCGCACATGGCAAGGATGGCGTACCGCCCCATGAGCGCGACCCCCGCTTCGAGGCGATGATTCCCATCTTAGAGGGGGAACTGCCCCTGTTTGTGCGGGTAAACAGCGCGCTGGGGATTCAATCGGCAATTCGCTGGGCGGAGGAGCAGAAGCTACGATTGGTCATCGTGGGAGGCTCCGAAGCGTGGAAGGTAGCAGACCTCTTGCGCGAGAAAGGCGTGCCTGTTATCTTGGAGCGCGTTCACACTCTGCCCCCTACCGAAGACAGCCCTTACGACCTCCCGTTCTCAGTGGCGCGCCAATTGTATGAGAAGGGCGTGCTCTTCTGCATCGCCAGCAGTGATGCAAGCAATGTGCGCAATCTGCCCTACCATGTCGCCACTGCAGTTGCCTATGGCTTGCCATACGAGGAGGGATTGAAAGCCATCACGCTCTATCCCGCCCGTATTCTGGGGCTGGAGCATCGCTTGGGAAGCATCGAGCCGGGCAAGGATGCGAACCTCGTGCTGACCACGGGCGACCCCTTAGATATCCGCACGGAGGTAGTTCAAGTCTGGATTGCAGGGCGTCCGATAGAGATGACCAGCAAGCACATCCGCCTGTATGAGCGATACCGCTCACGCCCGAAGGAGTAAACCGCTATGGAGACCATCCGCTACTCGGCTCCGGGACGCGCCGGTATCATCGGCAACCCCAGCGACCTGTATGGGGGTACAGTCATCTCCTGTGCTATCCCCCTGCGCGCTCGGTGTACGCTCATTCCTGCAGAACGGCTCACCTTCCAATCACCCTACTGCACGCTGACCCCTCCTGACCTCTCTCTGCAGGGGGACGAGTTCGATGTGTGCCGAGTAGCGCTACAGGCGTTTGGATTTACCCCTGAAACGGCACACTTCACCCTGCAAGTGGAGACCGATATTCCCCAGCAGTCGGGGCTGGCGGGTTCCTCAGCGTTGCTCACGGCGGTTTGCGCTTGCTTGGCGACCTATCAGGAGCAGACGCTCGCCCTCCCCCACCGCTTTGCCGAGCAGGTGCGCCGAGTCGAGGCGGAACTGTTGCGGGTGGCGTGTGGCTATCAAGACTTCTATATGGCGGTGTTTGGGGGGCTTCAGCTGATGGAGTTTCGGGATAAGCATCTATTGGGTAAGGACCCAACGGAACCGCTGGCGACCGTAGAGTCGCTACACCCCTATCTGCGTGGTGCAACGCTTCCTCTTTGGCTTGCCACTACTGGAGGCACACGCTTTTCGGGCACAGTCCACGCCAATCTGCGCGCACGGTGGGAGGCGGGGGAACCGGCGGTGGTGGAGGGCATGGCACGGCTTGGGAGGTTGGCACGCGAGGCGAAAACCGCCCTCTTGGAGCAGGATTGGCACACCCTCGCCCACCTGATGAATGAGAACTATGCGATTGTCCACGAGTTAGGGGGTAGTGGTGAGTCGCTCCATCAGTTAGTGCAGGTAGCGTTAGAGAACGGCGCGCTGGGAGCAAAACTGGCAGGGGCAGGGGGCGGAGGCGGAACCGTTATCGTGTTGACCCTCCAGCCTGAACGCACCCTCAGCGCACTCAAAGAGGTGGCGCACCGAATGATTCCTGTCGCCCCTCAAGCACCGGGCTTAACTCGATGTTAGAGGAGCACGAGCGTCTCGCCCGTGCTCCTCTCCACGCCTTGGGCTTCTCCTCTATTAGCCCTTCACCTGTTCCGCCAGTTTCTGGGCTTCTACTGGGTCGACCTTGAAGCCTGGTCCCATCGTGCTCGAAAGGGTAATTTTTTGCAGGTAGCGACCTTTCGAAGTGGCAGGTTTCGCTTTTAGGAGAGCGTTCAGGGCAACAGCGAAGTTCTCCAGCAGTTGTTCCTCGGTGAACGAGGCGCGCCCGATGGGCATGTGAACGATTCCTGCCTTATCGACGCGGTACTCCACGCGGGAGGCGCGCTTAATCTCTTCCACCACTTTGGCAGGGTTCGGGGAAACCGTGCCTGCTTTCGGGTTCGGCATGCGCGCCTTTAGGATTCCGCCGATACGGCTGAGAATCGGCATCATGTCCTGCCCTGCCACGATGAGGTCGAAGTTTCTCCAGCCTTTCCAACCTTGTTGGATTTGCTCGACGATGTCCTCAGCGCCTACAAGGTCGGCTCCAGCCTCGCGGGCTTGCTCTGCCTGCTCGCCTTTGGCGAACACCAGCACCTTCTGCTTCTTGCCCGTGCCGTGGGGCAGGTTGACCACTCCGCGCACCATCTGGTCGCCCTTGCGCGGGTCGACACCGAGATTGACCGCCATATCGACCGACTCGTCAAACTTAGCGGTGGCGGTCTGCTTCACCTTCTGGATTGCTTCTTGGGGAGTGTAAAATCGCTCCCCGTTCTGCACCTGCTTCAGCAGTTCTAAGTACCGATTGCTATGGCGTTGCTTTTTGCGTACCTTCTGTCCTCTCATAGCTTCCTTGTGACCTCCTTGCGAAATTTTTTCTCTTGGTTTGTACGAGGGTTGCCCTCTCGCTCACCAGAGAAAAAATTTCGGTGGTATGAACGGAGTTTTTCTCCTCCCACGCGCTGAGGGTTAGTCGACGATTTCGACCCCCATCGAGCGTGCGGTTCCCGCGATAATCTTCATCGCAGCTTCAATATCGTTGGCGTTCAGGTCGGGCATTTTGCGCTCGGCAATTTGGCGCAACTGTTCGCGGGTGATTCGCCCCACCTTCTTGCGGAGGGGGTTATCGGAGCCTGTCTCGATGCCCGCCGCCTGCTTAATCAGGTCGGATGCCAGAGGCTGTTTGACGACGAAAGTGAACGAGCGGTCTTTGTAGACCGTGATTTCACAGGGCAGGGTCGAACCGCGCTGGTTTGCGGTCGCCTCGTTGAACTTTTTGATGAACTCCATGATGTTGACCCCTGCCTGACCGAGTGCTGGTCCTACAGGGGGTGCGGGTGTTGCTGCGCCCGCAGGCAGGTTCAACTTGATAACGGTCATGATTTCCTTTGCCATCGCTATCGCCTCCTACGAGATTTTCTCTACTTGGTCCACCTCCAGTTCCACTGGGGTTTCCCGCCCGAAGATGTTGATAAGGATTTTGACCTTACTGCGTTCGGGGTCTACTTGTTCCACTTTGCCTGTGAAGTCCGCGAACGCACCCTCAATCACGCGCACGGTATCGCCGGGCGAGAAGGCGATACGCGGGCGTTCCTTGCTTTCGATAATGGAGCGCTGGATTTCTTCCACCTCTTCAGGGGTCAACGGCACGGGTTTCCCACCCGATTCGACGAACCCTGTGACGCCAGGCGTGGTGCGCACCAGCGTCCATGTCTCATCGTCCAACAGCATCTCCACCAGCACATACCCAGGGAACACCTTGCGCGTGATGGTCTTCTTCTCGCCACCTTTCGTGCGCACCTCTTGCTCGGTCGGGATGAGCACTTGGAAAATGCGGTCGCTCAGGCCCTTCGCCTGAGCGCGCTTCTCGATGGCGAGTTTTACCTTACTCTCGTGTCCTACAAGGGTGCGGACTACATACCAAGCGCGTCGCATCGATGTTAGCTCCTTACGGTCCGAAAGTGCGCGTCCAACTTTCGATACGCGCCGTAACGATGCTCAAGATTACATCCCACAGGAAGAACCAGATGCCCACGAATAGCACGAAGCCGATTACGACCACCATCATTTGGGTGGTCTCTTCGGGGGTAGGTTTGACCACGCGTCGCATCTCCGCCGCCACATCACGAAACCATCGGCGGATACGCCCTATCAGTCCCGTCGAACTGCTCTCTGTTTTAACCGAATCCATAGGTTAGTGCCTCTCCAGTGTAGTTTGGATTATAGAGTATACCCGATGGCGCTTCGGTTTTTAAGTGCGCTTCTTAGGGTATCCTTTCGCAGGGATGGGCGAGTTGAGGGCACTGGTATCGAAATACCTCAGGGAACTAAGAGAACTGCAGGGAAGCGAGCATGCCACCCGCGAACGCTCGTTCCACGCCCCCCTCGCCAAACTGCTTCAAGCGGTTGCCGACCCCTACTCGGTTCATATCGTTCACGAGCCTGCTCTGCAAGTGGTGGGCAGACCTGACTTCATCTTTTTACGCAATGATGCCCCGCTTGGCTACCTCGAAGTGGAAGCCTATGGCACGAACTTAGACCAGCTCAGCGGGCAAGCAAAAACTCAGAACGAGCGGTTCGCCCAGAACTTGGATAACTTCCTGCTCACCAACTGCTTGGAGTTTCGTCTCTATCGGGATGGGGCGTTAGTGATGCGCGCCCTATTGCCCCAACCTACTCCTGATAGCCTCCCACCCCTAACCGAGTCGGAACTCTCCGCCTTTTCTGCCCTGCTGGAAGCCTTCTTCACTGCTAAACCGCCCCCGATCAGCGACCCAAAGACCTTAGCCTCCTATCTTGCTCGGCGCGCACGCCAGCTCGCCAGCGCAACAGAGGCTCTGCTCCACGCCAAGCGTGAGTCGGAACTTAGGGAACTGCACCGCGCCTTCGAGAGTGTGCTTCTGCCCAATCTGCGCTTCGATGAGTTTGCCGATATGTATGCCCAGACGATTGCCTACGGAATGTTCGCTGCGCGCTGTAGTGAACCTGAAAAGACTCCTTTCACCCGACGCGACGCGGGCGACCTAATCCCCCCAACAAACCCGTTCCTACGACGACTGTTCCAGCAGGTGGGCGCACACGATTTAGACCCCGCTATCGCCTGGATTGCCGATGAGATTGCCAACCTACTGAACCAAGCCGATATCTCGGCTATCCTGCAGGACTTCGGTAGGCGGAGCGGGCGTGAAGACCCCGTGGTGCACTTCTATGAGGATTTCCTACAAGCCTACGACCCCGATCTCCGCGAACTGCGCGGTGTCTACTACACACCTGAACCGGTGGTTCACTACATCGTCGGCTCAGTGGACGAGATTCTAAAAGAAAGGTTCGGAAAACCCGAAGGGCTGGGCGATACCGACGCGCTTGTGTTAGACCCTGCCTGCGGGACAGGTAGTTTCTTGTTTGCAGTGGTAGAGACCATCCACCAAAACATCGCCACGCAGTTCGGGCAGGGTGCATGGGCACGCTACTTAAAGGACGGGCTGTTGCTCAATCAGATTTATGGGTTCGAGCTGTTGGTTGCGCCCTATGCGATTGCGCATCTCAAACTGGGGCTTCAGATGAGGCAACTCGGCTGGCAACCCCAGTATGGTCAACGGCTCGGCATCTACCTCACCAATGCCTTAGAGCAGGCGGTTCGGCAAACCGAAATCCTGCTGGGCGAGTACATCTCAAGGGAAGCGAATGAAGCAGCCTCCATCAAACGAGAGAAGCCGATTCTGGTAGTGTTAGGCAATCCGCCCTACAGTGGACACTCTGCCAATCGCAGTGTGGTGGTCACCACCAACGGCAAGCGCGAACTCACTTGGATTGGTAAGTTGATAGAGGACTACAAGTTGGTGGATGGGCAACCGCTGGGTGAGAGGAACCCCAAGTGGCTCCAAGACGACTATGTGAAGTTCATTCGCTTTGCCGAGTGGCGCATCAGCCAGACGGGGCAGGGGGTGGTTGGTTTCGTCACGAACCACGCCTACTTGGATAACCCCACTTTTCGGGGAATGCGCCAGCACCTGATGCGTACCTTCGACGAACTCTACATTCTGAACCTGCACGGCAACGCCCGAAAAGGGGAGCGCGCACCTGATGGCTCTGCCGACGAAAATGTGTTCGACATCCAGCAGGGGGTCGCAATCCTGCTGGCGGTGAAGTTGCCTAAGGGCGGAGACCCCAACACCTGTGCGGTTCACTACGCTGACCTGTGGGGTAGACGCACAAAAAAGTATCAGTGGCTAAGCGGACATACTTGGAAAACCACTCCCTGGCAGAGGCTGGAACCGCGCTCGCCCTCCTATTGGTTCGTACCAGAAGTGAGCCGTGCGCTGGAGCCTGAGTACCAACGGGGTTGGTCGTTGCCTGAGATTTTCCGTACCTACAGCGTCGGCATCGTGACGGCGCGCGATAAACTCACTATCCAATTCAATCCCGACGCCGTGTGGCAGACGGTCTCACAGTTTGTAAAACTTGACCCTGAGAAAGCGCGTGAATGGTTCAAGCTCGGTAAGGATGTACGCGACTGGAAAGTAGCATCAGCTCAACAAGACCTGCGCGAGGCGGGAGTACCCAACGAATCGGCAAAGAGCCATATCGTGCCCATTCTCTACCGTCCATTCGACCAACGCTACACCTTCTACACGGGTATATCCCGAGGCTTCCATTGCATGCCACGCCGAGAAGTGATGAAACATCTGCTACCAGGCACGAACCTCGCTCTCATTAGCGTGCGCCAGCAGTCGACGCCGGGTGAGTGGAGCCATGTGGGGGTTGCCAACACCATCGTAGAGAGTTGCGTACTTTCCAACCGCACTAAAGAGATAGCCTATGTGTTCCCACTCTATCTGTATAATGGCAACGCTCAGCAGAACGGGCTGTACGATGAGGAGGGCAATCCTGCGAACCTGAACGCGACATTCTTGAAAGCGTTGGGCTTCTCGGTGACTCCCGAGGCGGTGCTGGGCTATATCTACGCCATTCTGCACTGTCCCACTTACCGCAACCGCTATGCTGAGTTCCTTCGGCGCGACTTCCCGCGCATCCCATTGCCCCCTTCGCAAGAGGCGTTTTCCGCATTTGCCGAGCTGGGGCGCAAACTCATCGCCCTCCACCTTTTGGATACAAAGAACGCACCTGAACTGAAAAGGCTCACCCTCAGCTTCCCCGTGCAGAACTCGGATAAGGTCATTCGCGTCCAGTACGAGAACGAGCGCGTATGGGTGAACGACAGCCAATATTTCGAGCCTGTCTCACGCGAGGTATGGGAGTTTAGAATGGGCGACCATCGCGTTGCAGAGCGGTGGCTTACCGAGCGTATAGGGCAGTCGCTGAGCTACAGCAAAGTCACTACTTACATGCGTATCATTCGGGCAATCGAAGAGACTCTCAAGGTGATGGACGAGATTGACGCACTCTGGGGAGAGCATTTTCCCGTGTAGAGCTAAAAGGTAAGCAGGGCGAACGGTTCGCCCGTTCGCCCTTTACTACTTTTGTTATGATTTCTGCCTCAGACCGCAACCAGCTCGTCGTTGGGTGATTCGACGGTCTCCGAGGTCTCAAGGGTGTACTGGATGGCACCTGAGAAGAGCTTGTGAAGCACATTCAGAGATGCCTGTTCTACTTGCTCGGTGGTAATGCCTAACTGTTCCGCGATAGCCTCCGCATCGAGACCATTCGCAAACCCATGAATCACGCTCCGCTCTCGCTCGGTCAGTTTGATATCCATCGTCGTCATTACCTCCTTTGGGGTTTTCCTTAGAGGATTATACCCACCCTCTATGCTCTGATGTCAAGTGCCTTTGCGTGTTTCGAAAAAACTGGTAAGAGTGCCAGTTTCGCGCCCGTTTGCACCCGTGCGTGGGAGCGGAGTCACAACGGTTTCGTAGCCGTTGGGAGTGCGGCGAATATACCCGCGCGCTTCCAACTCCTGCAGATAGTTGTACAGGGTCTGGCGCGAGCATCCGAGCCGTTCTGCCAGCTTAGTGCGCGGGATGTTCGGCTCCTCATAGAGGATTCGCAACAGTTGCTCGGTCATCGCCTCTTTGGGTGAGGAGCCATTCGTGCGCCCGACAACAACTGCCCGCGCGGGCATTTCCGTCGGAGTGGGGGAAAAGACCTGCGGTTCCGCAACCACAGGGGTGGGTTCTTCCTCCTCTGGTTCCTTATCATTCGCTTGCTGTTGGGATTGGAGGCGGAGCGCGTAGTTGCGGTCTTCACCTATAATCTCAATCAGCGCAAACATAATAATCGGAAGAGTCACCGATAGCAGGAAGGGGCGCAGGAATACCACCATCCTATCGAACGCACTCTGAGTCTCTAATGGCTGTTGGTGCATAATGCCGTAGAGATAGTTCGCATAGGCACTGATAAAGGTCACCAGAATCAGCACGCCCCAAAGGGGCAGGGTAGAACGCTCCTGCCGTTTGCGCAGCTGTATGCCGTAGGCAAGCCCTAAGATACCCAAGTCGATTCCCAACGCCTGCACATAACCCCAATAGATGTTTCCGCCCTCCAGCGTGCTGAAGGTATACGCCACATGGTGCACACTGCCCGCCAACACGAACAGCGTCACCAGCACCAGCAAAGCGGTCGAAAGGGGCATATCTTTCAACTGGTATCGCATCATCAACCTCCATGTCCTGTGCATCCCGCATGCCGGCAATAGCGGGAATATATCTCTTCGAGGTTCAGTCAGGAACTCCTGCCGACTTTTTAAGAAATCCCCCTCGCAGGAGAGTTTACCTTTGGAAGGAATAGGAAGCCACGAGGGTTTTCGTATGGCGTCGTTGCGGGTTGTGCAGTTGAAAACGGAAGGGTTTTGGGAACCGCTGGGCATCGATGCGACGATGCCCCGTTTCAGTTGGCAGATACAAGCGAGGGCACGCGGGCTACAACAAAGCCACTATCAGATTCGCTGTGCCAGCACTCTCGAACGGCTCGCCTTGGGCAAGCCCGACCTCTGGGAAAGCGGTTGGGTGGAGTCGGCTTATCTGCACACTTATTATCAGGGCACACCTCTGAAAAGTCGCCAGCGGGTCTACTGGCAGGTACGCATTCGGGATAACAGAGGCAGGGAGAGCGAATGGAGCAATCCCTCTTGGTTCGAGATGGGGCTTTTGAAATCCGACGACTGGAGAGCCAGCTGGATTGCTCCTCATGCCGATAGCACACCTATTCAGGGCGTGTGTCGCGACCCTGTGAACCGCCCGCCCGCAACCCTATGTCCTTACCTGCGCAAACCGTTCTACCTGCACGACGCAGTCCTATCAGCACGGCTCTATGCCACAGGGCTGGGCTATTATGAACTCTATCTCAACGGGCGCAGGGTGGGAGATGCGATATTAGAACCCTCCTACACGCCCTATCACAAGCGCATAGAGTACCGTACCTACGATGTCACCGCCTTGCTTCGGGAGGGGGCGAACTGCTTAGGGGCACTGCTGGGGCAGGGATGGTGGGCAGGACCTCTTTGCCTGCTCGCCCAGCTGGAAATTACTCTGGCAGACGGCACACGACGCGTTCTCTCGACTGACCGCAGTTGGCGATGGGCATCCAGCCCTATCGTGGAAAACTCGCTCTATGGAGGCGAAACCTACGATGCGCGCCTCGAGATAGCACGCTGGGCACAGCCGAGCCTGAAACCGCGTCGGGGTGTGTGGCGTCCTGTTCGAGTGGTGCGCATGCCGAAGCAAATCGCTCTTAGTGCATCCCCAATCGAGCCAATCCGTGTAGTAGAAACACTCGAACCCGTCGCCATTACCTCGCCCAAGCCAGGAGCGCAGGTGTACGACTTCGGGCAGAATTTTAGTGGGTGGTGTCGACTCACAGTGCAAGGGACACAGGGTGCACAGGTACGCCTACGCCATGCCGAGCTGGTCTATCCTGACGGCACGATTAACCCCGAAAACCTGCGCAGTGCCAAATCCACCGATACCTATATCCTCAAGGGACGCGGGAGAGAGACCTACGAGCCTCGCTTCACCTATCACGGCTTCCGCTATGTGCAAGTGGAGGCAGAGGGGGCGAAAGTCCTGCGCCTTCAAGGGCGGGTGGTGCATACCGCCTTCGAGAGTCGGGGGCACTTCGCATGTTCGAACCCCTTGCTCAATCAAATTCACCAGAATGCCCGCTGGGGGTTCCGTACGAACTTCCACTCGGTGCCCACCGACTGTCCCCAGCGGGATGAGCGTCAGGGCTGGATGGGCGACGCCCACATGACCTGTGCGATGGGGCTGTACAACTTCAACACCGAGCAGGCATACCGCAAGTTCCTGCGTGATATTGCCGACGAGCAGGGCGCAGACGGCTCCATTCCCGATACGGTTCCGCATGTGTGGGGTACGAGGCCGGGCGACCCGATGTGGGCAATCGCCTACCCGATTATCGCCTGGACACTCTACCAACACACGGGCGACCGCGAGGTTTTGCACACCCACTATCCCAACCTGCGCAAGTATCTTCGCTCGCTGGAGCGAGAAGCACCAAACGGAATCTTAGCGCGCAACAACTATGGCGATTGGGTGGCGGTAGAAGAGGGCACGCCGAAGCCGCTGGTCTCGACTGTCGCTTATGCTCTCACAGCGAAGATTGTCGGTCAGATAGCGCAGGTATTAGGGGATGAGCGCACCGTTCGCCACACCACATGGCTCCATCGCAAAACTGCCAAAGCGTTGCACCAAGCGTTCTACAACCCTGAAATCGGGGAATATGGGAATGGCACACAAGCCTCGAATGCGCTGGCACTGGCGGGTGAGTTGGTGCCACCTGCGCTCGTGCCGCAGATTGTAAATGCACTCGTGCACAACATCCGCGAAAAGCATAAGGGGCATCTGGCTACGGGATTTGTAGGTACGCGGTTCCTGTTGGATGTGCTGACCGCGTATGGACATGCAGAAACCGCCTATCTCATCGCCAGCCAGCGCACCTATCCCAGCTGGGGCTACATGATCGAGAACGGCGCGACCACCATCTGGGAACTCTGGCGACTGGAGACGGGAGGCGGAATGAACTCGCACAACCACCCTGCCTTCGGCTTTATCAGTGGCTGGTTCTTTGATACGCTGGTCGGTTTACGCCCTCAAGAAGGATGGTATCGATTCCAAGTGGTGCCTCATCCTGTTGGTGACCTGCGCTGGGCGGAGGGGCGCATCAAGACCCCACTTGGCGAGGTAGCGTGCCGATGGGAGCGAGAGGAGGGGCAATTCGCGCTTCAGCTCCAAGTGCCTCCGGGAGCGCAGGCAACCCTGATGCTTCCGACACTCGGCATGGGCAACCCTGTGTTATCAGAATCGGGACGCGTCTTGTGGCAAGCAGGAAAAACCTCTCGCCTATCAGCAGGTATGAGCAGGGTCGTATCCTACTCTCCCGAACGGCTTAGTCTGCAGGTAGGATCGGGGATGTATCGTTTCAGTCTGAAGACCTCCTTTGCGCAAGGTGCATTCTGTTCCTAATTTACACCCTTCTTCCCCCAGCGTTCGAACATTTCGAGGGCGCGCTCACGGCTTTTCTGGAGGTCGGCTTGGGGAAGGGGATAGGTCTTGCCCAGCTCGACGCCTGCTCGTCTCAACACCTCAGTAGGGGCTTCCCATGGGGCGTGGATGTACTCGGTGGGCAGATTCGCCAGTTCGGGCACCCACTGGCGCACATAAGCACCCTCTGGATCGAACTTGCGCCCCTGAAGTACGGGATTGAAGATACGGTAGTAGGGCGCTGCGTCCGCTCCACAACCTGCTGTCCACTGCCAGCCCAGCACATTGCTGGCGGGGTCGGCATCGACGAGCGTATCCCAGAACCATGCCTCGCCCAACCGCCAGTGAATCAGCAGGTTCTTCGTGAGCCATGAAGCGACAATCATGCGCACACGGTTATGGAGCCAGCCGATATGCCACAATTGGCGCATGCCAGCGTCTACCATCGGAATGCCTGTGCGCCCCTTCTGCCACGCCTTGAGCGCGAGGGAAGGCTCCTCGCTCCAAGGGAAGGTGCGGAACTCTGGGCGCAACGGCTCGGTGGTCGTGTGGGGGTGGTGATAGAGGATATGGTAGCCAAACTCGCGCCAGCCGACCTCACGCAGAAAATGCTCGACGCCTTTCGTCCAGATGCCCTGACTATGGCGCAAGGTGGCATGCCAAATCTGGCGCGGGGTGATTTCGCCATGATGGAGATGGGGAGAGAGGCGCGAAGTGGCATCTAAATCGGGGCGGTCGCGCAGGTCGGCATAATCCTGAACGGCATTTTCAAGGAACCACTGCAAGCGTCGCCACGCGCTGGCTTCACCAGGCGTCCAAGTGGCGCGAATGCCCACATCCCACGGGATTTTCGGAAGCAACTTCAGCGATTCCAGCGAATCGGACTCCAGCGACAGGGAGTTGGGCATTCGGATAGCAGGCGGTTTGGGCAGTGGCTCTGGCACTGAGACCACCTGCAGAACCCGCTTCCAGAAGGGGGTGAACACGGTGTAGGGTTGTCCACTGTCGGTGCGGAGGGTGTCGGGGTCGTGCAGGAGGTAGCTGGGGAAGGTACGCACCTCGATTCCGCGCTGTCGGAAAGTGCGCTCGATTCGCGCATCGATCTGTTCGCGTGTGGGGTCGTAGCGTCGGTTCCAGTAGAGGGCGTCCGCGCCTGATTGGGTCAGCACCTGTTCCAACGCGCTGAGGCTGTCGGTGGCTCGGCGGATGATGAGCCGTGCCCCATGCGCTCGCAGGGACTGGTCAAGGGCTTGGAGGGAGTGATGAAGCCACCACTTGCGTGCGCCTCCGGGTGCGCGTGCGCCCAGCTCCTCTGGCGCATAGACAAACAGGGGCACCACCGCACCCCGGCGACACGCTTCATACAGCGCAGGATGATCACTCAAACGCAGGTCGTTATAGAACCATACAACGGTCGTTTTCATAGCAAAGTTTAGGATACCATGGCGTGTGAGTGGCAAGGTACAATATCCATACCGATGAAAACACGACCGAAGCGAAGTAAGAGAGAACCCAAACCTGAGGAAAAGTCGAACTCCACTCACGAGCACGACTGGGTCTACACCTATCAGCCCCGCACCGAACTGGGGAGAAAACTTCTGGAATTGAGGCGCAAATATATAGAGAGTGGCGGTGAATTACTCTCGGTGGAAGAGCTAGTGGAAGAGATATGCTCGGAGCGAGGCAGAAGTTATGACGACTAAACGCTCTTATATCGATGCCAGTGTGTTTATATCTGCATTTAGAGGCGACAGCGAGACTTCCCTTCGCGCCTCCCTCGTTTTAGATGACGCCCAGCGTACTATTGTGGTAAGTGAAGCGGTTCGTCTTGAGATTGTACCAAAAGCGGTCTACAACAAGCGAAGTGAAGAAGCAGGGTACTACAATTCGATTTTCAATAGCCCAACAACTGAACTTCTCGACACGAAATTATGGTAGAGTGAGGAGGTTAGCATGCAGGAGATTCGTGCAGATGCGAAAACTGTGCGCGCTCTTCTCGGTGGCGCGAAATACTCGATTGATTACTATCAGCGTGAGTACCGCTGGGAACGTAAGCATTTAGAAGAACTCATCACTGACTTGGCTGAACAATTCTTGGATAGCCATGACCCTGCCAACAGTCGAAGCGAGGTAGAGAACTACGGACGGTACTTTTTAGGCTCTATCATCGTGAGTCATAAAGAGGGAAAAAAAATTCTCATCGATGGACAGCAACGATTAACGACGCTCACCCTGCTTCTCATTTATATCTATCGTCAGTTAGACGATGAGAACCAAAAAGCGCAACTCGCAGAACTTATATTTTCCCAAAAATATGGTAGGCGATCTTTCAATCTTGATATAGAAGAGCGCAACGAGTGTATGGAGGCGCTATTCACAGGCACATTTTTCGATGAAAATGGTCAACCCGAAGCAGTGGTGAATATTCTACGTCGATATCAAGACATTGAGGAGTTGTTTCCCGACGAGTTGCGTGGTGATGTCCTGCCGTATTTTGCAGATTGGCTGATTGAAAATGTCTATCTGGTAGAAATCACGGCTTCTAATGATACGGACGCCTATACTATCTTTGAAACAATGAACGATCGTGGGTTATCACTGACACCCACAGATATGCTCAAGGGCTATTTGCTTGCGAACATTTCCGACACCGAGAAACGCAATCAAGCGAGTGACCTCTGGCGTAAACGTGTGAAGGCACTTCAAGACCTCGGCAAGGACGAAGAAGCCAGTGCCATCAAAGCTTGGCTCAGGAGTCAGTATGCCCAGACGATTCGCGAGCGCAAACGCCATGCGCAACCGAAAGATTTTGATTTGATCGGTACTGAATTTCATCGCTGGGTGCGCGATCACGAAAAAGAGATAGGGCTTACAAAGAGCGATGCCTTTTATAAGTTCATTCAAGATGACTTTACCTTCTACACGCGTTGGTACGAGCGTCTACGCAAGGCTTCACAGAAACTTGAGTCGCCTTTTGAAACGGTCTTCTACAATGCGCAGTATGAGTTCACCCTCCAATATCCCGTTCTGCTTGCGCCCTTACGCCAAACAGACAGCGAACTAACAATCGAGTGTAAGATACGAATCGTGGCTGCTTTTCTGGATATCTTGATTAATCGGCGCATCTGGAACTGGCGTGCTATTGACTACTCTACTATGCAGTATGCAATGTTTATCGTCATGCGCGAGATTCGTGGCGCAGACATACCTAAACTATTGGACTTTTTAATAAAATACTTAAAAAATGAAGTCGAGAACTTCCGTAATAACCCTCATTTTCGTTTACACGGAACGAACCGCCGTCAAGTACATCGTATCCTTGCTCGCCTCACAGACTATGTAGAGACCCAGTCAGGGCGTCCTTCACGCTACTCGGAGTATATTCAGAGCGGTGGTAAGGGAGGTTACCAAATTGAACACATTTGGGCAAACCATTTCGAGCGACACACTGACGAATTCACTCACCCCTCAGATTTTGAGGAATATCGGAATCGAATAGGAGGGCTCCTTTTATTACCACGCAGCTTCAACGCCAGCTACAGTGACTTAGAGTATCCACAGAAACGCCAACACTACCTAAAGCAAAACTTGTTAGCAGCAAGCCTACACGATGACGCTTATCAGCGTGATCCTGGATTCATTCAGTTTGTCCGAGCAAGCAAACTTCCCTTCACACCTCATCCAGAGTTCAAGAAGGAAAACCTCGACGCGCGCCAAGAACTCTATATCCAGCTTGCTGAGCGAGTTTGGGATGTGAAACGATTGCAGGACGAGGCGGCGCGAAGTCTCAAGCAATCCGAATAAAGATGCGTCAGGCGATGCCATCTTGGTCCCACTTACCAAGGGTACAATTGCGCTAATGAGAACACGACCGAAGCGAAGCAAGCAGGAACCCAGACCTAAGGAAAAGTCGAACGCTACGCAGGAGCACGACTGGGTCTACACCTATCAGCCACGCACCGAACTGGGGAGAAAACTTCTGGAATTGATTCGCGCGCAGGTTGAGAGTGGTGAACGCTTTTTGACGATGGACGAGGTGCTGGAGGAGGTTCACACTCGCCGAGGTGGCGTACGCGATGAGTAAGCGCACCTATATCGACTCCAGCGTTCTAATAGCCATTTCTCGCGGCAGTCCAGCCATCAAACATTGCGCACTTGCGATATTAGATGACCCTAACCGTACTTTGGTGGTGAGTGAGGTCGTTCGCTTGGAGACACTGCCAAATGCCATCTATAACAAGCGCTTGCAAGAAGCCGAATTCTACAACTCGATCCTACGAAGCGAGAGAACAGAGTATCTGGACTGGGATATTCAGGTGTTGAAGCAAGCATATCAGATTGCCGAAAAACACGGTCTCAGCGCGTTGGACGCTATCCACATCGCCTACGCCATCCAAGCCGAAGCCGACGAGTTCATCACTTGCGAGCGGGCAACTTCGCCCCTGTTCCGCATTCAAGAGATTCCCGTGCGCTCATTACAGGACGAATTATCTTCCGAATAGATTGCGTTTAACCCAACCCTAACACTCCAAGCAGGTACACTCCCGACGATGCGCGCCATAACGCTTTGGATGCTGGGGCTGTTTGCAGGGACACTTGTGCTGGCGTTCTGGACGCCCGCTGTTCCAGCGCATCCTCTCGACGAGCTCGAGCTGAAACCTGTATCGCTCGTAACCCACCAACCCATCGACGAGATGAGCGGGATTGCTCGCAGTCGCACCTATCCCGACACCTACTGGGTTCATAACGACAGTGGGGACCGCGCTCGAATCTTCGCCATTCGGCTGGATGGGAGCGTGATTGTCCCGCCGTTTGTCTCTCGGCGCGATTCGTCCACTCGCCCTGAAGAGCCACCTGCCGTCTTCGAGGGCATCCTCGTCGAGGGCGCAAGCAACATCGATTGGGAAGACATCGCGCTCGATGGCGACACGCTCTATATTGCCGATATGGGCAACAACGGCAACGCACGGCGCGACTTGGCGGTCTATGTGCTCAAAGAGCCGAATCCCAGTGAGACCATCCGCACCCACATCCTCAAGCGCATTCCTGTTGCCTATCCCGACCAGAACGGCTTCCCACCCAGCGACCGCTGGCACTTCGATTGTGAAGCGGTGTTTGTGATGGACGGCAAACTCTACTTTCTCACCAAGCACCGCAAGCAAGGCTCGCTTAGCGCACCCGAAATGGGCACGAACCTCTACCGACTGGACACCACCTATACCGACAGGGTCAACATCCTCACGAAGGTGGATAGCCACCCCGATTTGGGTGGTTGGGTAACCGCAGCGTCGCTCTCGCCCGATGGGCGCACGCTGGCGGTGCTATGCCAAGCACCTCAGCAATCGGTCTGGCTATTCGAGCGACCAGCACAGGGCGATCAGTTCCTTTCGGAAGGCAAGGCGCGCCAAATCCGCTTCCGCAACGGCAAGCAATGTGAAGCCATCGAGTGGATCGATGACCACCGCTTGGTCATCACAAATGAACAGCGCGAGATATTTATCTTAGACACCCGCTGATAGAGGCTGGCTCATCCTGCGTCGTTATCGGGTTCGATTCCCGACTCTCGCAGGCGTTGCGCCAGTCGCTCGGCGCGTTGGCGCTCTCTCTCCGCCTCTTCTGCAATCGTTGGCACAAGACGCCCCTCCGAGTCGTAGAGCCGAATCCAAGTCGTGTTGCGCCCTAAGATACTGCCCTGCCATCGACCGAGCCATGCGCCCAACTCCTCGCTCCAGAGCCAGTCACGCTCGTTGGGTTCTATCAGTTGGTATCGGGAACCCTGCAAACGGAATCCCTTCAGTTCATCCTTGTCGGGGTCGTACCAGAAGTACTCGCGCGTGCCGAAGGTCTCAGCATAGAGTTCCATATTGTCGTGGCGGCCTTTGTAGGCGGTCTTGGGTGAGATGAGTTCCAGTATCAGGTTCGGGTAGCGTCCGCCCTCTTCCCACACGACCCAGTATTTGCGCATCTTCGTGCCATCCACATCCTTCACCACGAAGAAGTCGGGTCCTTTGTACAGGGGGCGTCCTTGGCGCACGCTCTCTGCCTGTTCGATGCTGTAGTAGATAAACATGTTGCCCCCACAGAAGAAGTCGGTGCGTCCCTTCCAGAGCTGGTGAACCAGTTCTATCAACAGGTTCATCTGCAGGCGGTGCCAATCACTTTCCAACGGCTCATCATCTCCTTCAATCAACTCGATGTTGGGGATAGGTGGCGGGTACGCCACGGGGGGTTCTTTCGTTCGGCGTTTGCGTCGTTGGGTGCGGGCGACTGCCATCGGTCTCACCGAGAGTAGGATACCTCAATCGGCAGGGTTTTTCGTTGGCTTCCCGAACCTTTCCGCTAATGGCAAAAGAGGTATCTTCGGGGCTTGCCACGCGCTGGCGTGCAGGGCTTATCGGTTCAGGGTTGGTGTTTGGGGTGCTGACCCTGTTGATTGCGCTTTCGGGACAGCCAATCGGTGAAAGCTATGTGCGCATTCTGCAGGGCGCGATTGGACTGCCTCCCACCGAACGGTTGCCCACGATCGACGCTTGGGATGGCGTTCTGCACGATATGACCTTGCTCATCTTGACGGGGTTATCAGTGGGGATAGCCCTACAGGCAGGACTGTTCAATATTGGTGCGGCGGGGCAGTTGCTCGTGGGTGCGTGCGCCGCTGCGTGGATAGGCACGCAATCGGGGCTTCCCGATGGTCTGCATCTGGTGCTCAGTTTGGGAGTGGGCGCACTAACAGGCGCGCTTTGGGCGTTCCTTCCTGCATGGCTCAAGCTCTGGCGAGGGGCGCACGAAGTCATCTCGACGATTATGCTCAACTACATCGCGCTCTACCTTACCCACTGGCTTGTGGTGCATGCGCTTCGAGACCCAGCCAGCGATGCGCCCCAGACCGCTCAGGTGCTGGCGAGTGCGCAGATTCCGCCTCTGGGCGCATTCTTGATGACCACTTGGGGGATTGTCATCTCGGTGGCGATGGCAATCGTGATGTGGGTGGTGTTGTTCCGAACGGTGTGGGGCTATGAGCTTCGGGCAACAGGAGCCAATCGGGACGCTGCGGACGCAGGCGGAGTGCCTACTGCCCGCCGAATCCTTCAGTCGATGCTGTTGGCAGGCGCGTTTGCTGGGCTGGCAGGGGCAATCGAAGTATGTGGGGCGCAGGGGCGCTTCTTCGAGGGCTTCCCTGCTGACTACGGTTTCGATGGGATCGCGGTCGCCTTGTTGGGTGCGAACCATCCGGGGCTGATTGTGCTCTCGGCTTGGTTGATGAGCGCGCTTCGGGGCGGAACCTACTACCTGCATGTGGAGACGGGCGCGCCAAAGGAGATTTCGGTAATCGTGCAGGCGATGCTGATACTCTATGTAGCATCGGTCTACCTGCGCAAGCGACGCGTGGAGGGCTAACGATGGGTGAACTGTTCGATATGCAACTGGTGAACACGGCGATGAGGCAGGCGACCCCGCTGATTCTGGCGGGGCTGGGTGGATTGATGTGCGAGCGCGTGGGCGTTATCAATATCGGATTGGAGGGCAAGATGCTGATGGGCGCGTTTGCAGGGGCGCTGGGCGCACTCCTGACAGGGTCGTCTTGGGTGGGGCTAGCGTCGGCAATCGCAGTAGGGATGGTGTTCGCCCTACTGCACGCAGTCGCCACCCAGGAACTACGAACCGACCATATCGTCAGTGGGGTCGCCATCAACCTCTTGGCAGTGGGGCTAAGCACCTACCTATTCCGTCAGATTATCGTGCCTCGTGAAGAGCAGGGCTTCTCGTCGGTGGTGCAGGGGTTCCGCCCCTTGCGAGTCGAGTGGTTAGAGGGTGTCCCGATTCTGGGAGCCCTCTTGCGCGACCAGACGGGGCTGGTGCTGTTTGCATTCATCCTTCCGTTTGTCATCTGGTGGTTATTGTTGCGCACACGGTGGGGGCTGTGGGTCTATGCAGTGGGCAACGACTCGATTAAGGCGCGCATGATGGGCATTCCAGTGAAGCGGATGCGCTATTTGGGGGTGCTGTTGTCGGGCGTGCTGGCAGGGATGGCGGGCGCGTTCCTGACGCTTGCCTCTGCCGACCAGTTTCGGGAGAATATGAGTGCAGGGCGTGGGTTCATTGCGCTTGCTGCGCTCATTTTCGGGCGGTGGCATCCGATTGGGGTGCTGGGTGCAGGCTTCGGATTTGGCTTTTTTGAGGCACTTCAGATGCGCTTGCAAGGACAGCCCCTCTTTGGCGTGCAACTGCCCACCGATTTCCTGCTGATGTTGCCTTACTTGCTGACCCTTGTGGCGCTGATGGGCTTGCTGGGCAGGATGAAACCCCCTTCCGACTTGGGCAATTAGGCAGAGACGCTATGGCAGATTCTTCGTCCGCCACTCTTTGAGGAGGATTGGCGCACGCTCAGCAAGGAACACATTCTCCACAAACAGGGCGAACAACTGCTCCTCTTTGAGCTGGCTCGTGTCGATCCCTGCCGAGTCCAGCACCTCTTTGGAGCGTTTGACCATATACTCCATCTGTTCAGGGGTAAAGTAGGGCTTAAGTTCACTGCTGACCGAGTTAATCAGTTGTGTGCGCAGGCTTCGTCGCTTCTGGAGGGCGTCCTGTTCCAGTCGGCGCATGGTCTCAAGGAACTCTTTGGGCACGCTTTTGCCACGCGAGGTGTCTTCGCGCACGCGCAGGATTTCGTCTTTGCGATTGCGCAGTTCCTTCGCTTCCTGCTGAATCTGCTCCTCGAGCTGCTTGTAGGCGTTCTCGTGGGTCTTGAGGAGGCGGTCAATCTGCTCGCGGGTCAGGTTCAACGGACGGATGTTATTGAACCAGTTGATGTCGTACAACGCCAGCAGGAGTTGGTCTACCTCAGAGGTCTTTGCACCTGAGTCGCTTTTTTGACCCGCAGAGGGTGCGGTTTCGTTCTGGGGCGTGCCTGCTTGGGGTGTTGATGGCTCCTGCAAGCTCCCCAACGCCAACATCAAGCAGACCAGCACCAACCACCGAATGTTGGACATGGGAATAGTATACCTGTGGGGATTACCTTAGCGCCTCCAGGACCTGTAGGGCAATCTGGGCACTGCCAGCAGGAGGCATCAGGTACACCCCTTGAGCATACGGCGCAGCCCTACAGACGAACTGGCGCGCTATTTCCAAGCCCACTTCCAGCGCAGAATCTTCAGGGGCAGACGCCATGCGCTGAAGCACCTCCTCTGGAATGGAGATTCCGGGCACCTCGTTGTGCATGAACTCGGCATGGCGAGCACTGCGCAGGGGCAACACTCCCACGAACCAAGGCACTCCGAGTCGGCTCATCAGATCTGCCGTTTTTTCCACCACTTCCATTTCAAACAGTGGTTGGGTGTAGACCAAGTGCGCACCCTCGCTCACCTTCTTGCGCAGGCGTTCCTGCTCCATCTCAAGGTCGGGTGCGAGGGGATTGTAGGCGACCGCTATCGTGAAGTTCGCTTTGACCCCAATGGAGTTGCCTGCGAGGTCGCGCCCCTCGTTGAACCGCCTGAGAATGCGCACCAACCCTATCGCATCCACATCGAACACGCTGGTGGCGGTAGGGTAGTCGCCAATCTGGGCAGGGTCGCCCGTGATGGCAAGCACATTCCGAATGCCCAGCGCGTGCGCACCCAACAGGTCAGACTGGATTGCCAGCAGGTTGCGGTCGCGACAGGCGAAGTGCATCATCACCTCGATGCCTGCATCGCGCTGGATAATGTGCGAGATTGCAATCACATTCAGGCGAAGTCGGGCGCGTGCCCCATCCGAGATGTCGATGAGATGCACTCCATTCTCTTTCAGCAGGCGCGCCCCCTCTATCACTCTGTCCACTCTGAGCCCGCGAGGGAGATCCAACTCGACCGTGATGATGCGCTCCTTGCCCAGTATTTGCGATAGGTGCGAGGGTTCGGCAGAAGGCAGTTCCTCCTCTTTGCGCTCACGGCGTACGATTGCGCGAGCGACTTCGGCGCGCTTGGGTTTTGCCTTCTGGATGTTTTGGGCTATTGCACGCACATGGTCGGGCGTTGTGCCACAGCACCCGCCCACAATTGAGGCACCCGCTTCTATCAGCCGTACCGCATACTTGCCGAAGTAGTCGGGGTGAATATCATACACAACCTGTCCACGCACTAACTGGGGCAAGCCCGGAGTGGGCATCGAGGAGATGGGAAGTTCACTACCTGCAACCATCATGCGCACAATATCCAGCATGCGCTGGGGTCCCACCACACAGTTTGCACCGATGGCATCCACATCGAGTGCACTGGCCTCACGCGCAAACTGTTCGGGTAGCCCTTCCATCAGCGTCTCGCCATCTTCTACGAACCCTTTGGAGGCGATAATCGGCAGGTCGGGCGCCAGCGTGCGTGCCACCCGAATGGCGATCTGCAGTTCACGAGGGTCGATGAAGGTCTCCAAAATCAGCCCGTCCACCCCTGCTGACAAAAGGGCTTCTATCTGTTCTCGGAAGGCTTGCTCTGCCTCTTCCAAGCGGGTCTCGCCAATCGGCTCCAGCGGTTTGCCCACAGGACCGACCGAACCGAACACGAGGGCGTCCGAGCCAACCGCCTCGCGCGCCAGCCGTACCCCCTCGCGATTGATGCGCTCCACCAACTCGGCGGGCGTGCCAAACTGCTCCAGCAGACCGTAGCCACTTTGAACCTCGCTTCCACGCTCAGGCAAGTTGAATAAGCGGATGCGGTTCGCATAGTAGGTGTTGGTCTCGATGAGGCGTGCTCCAGCGTCGTAGTATTCACGGTGAATGGCGCGCACCGCTTCAGGATGGAGCAGGTTTGCCAGTTCGTAGGGAGGCGAGACTCCCCGCATCGCCAGCATCGTGCCGATCGCCCCATCGGCAATCAACACGCCCTGCGCCAACCGCTCCCGAAACTGCTCGCGCGTCATAGGGGAATTGTACCACGCATTCCGAATCGTTTTCCTATGGCTTCTCGTGAGCAGGAACTGATAAGGCGTATCGCTCAGCGGGTGGGCACAATCGCCCTTCCAGATGAGTGGGAATTGGTAGAGGGCATAGGCGACGATACAGCGGTGTTGCGTATCCCAGCCCGCGCCTCTGTTGGGGGAGAGGAGAGAAGGCTTTTAGCAACCGTCGATATGCTGGTGGAGGGCGTGCATTTCCGCTTGGATTGGACAGACCCCCAAAGCCTCGGTTGGAAGGCACTCGCTGTGAACTTGAGCGACATCGCCAGCATGGGAGGTGTGCCCCTCTCTGCTCTGCTTTCCCTTGCGCTCCCACAGGAACGCGCAGGAGAGTGGCTGGACGCCTTTATCGAGGGGTTCGCCGAATGTGCCCACGCCTATGGCTGTGCGCTCATCGGGGGCGATACGAACCGCTCCCACATCGTGGTGATCGATGTGGCGGTGCTGGGAATGGTGGAGGGCGAGCCGATTCTGCGTCGGGGGGCGCGACCGGGCGACTGGCTGATGGTCACGGGTTCGCTGGGGGCTTCAAGGGCAGGGCTGAAGGTGCTGATGCAACAGCCCTCTCCCCAATCCCTGCTTCCAGATGCTGACATCCCCGAATCATCGGGGGATATCCCCGAATCGTCGGGAGACATCCCCGAATCATCGGGGGACATCCCCGAATTATCGGGAGACATCTCCGAATCGTCGGGAGACATCCCCGAATCGTCGGGAGACATCTCCGAATCATCGGGGGACATCCCCCAATCGCTGGGAGAGGGAGATGGGAACTACCCGAACTGGGAGGACGCTATTCGTGCCCACCTCCGCCCGACTCCGCGCTTGAGAGAGGGCATAATCGCACGGCTTGCGGGAGTGCATGCGATGATGGACATCAGCGACGGTTTAGCCTCCGACCTGCCGAAGTTGCTCAGTGCATCCCAAGTGGGAGCCATCATTCGTGAGGGAGCAATCCCGGTTCATCCTTCCGCAGAGCGGTGGGCAAGTCAGCATGGCGAGAGCCCTGCGCTGTTCGCTATCGCTGGGGGCGAGGACTACGAACTGCTTCTGAGCGCACCGCCATCGGTGGCGTTGGAGATTCTCCAGCGCATGCCTGCTGAGACGGGCACACCACTCACCGTGATTGGCGAGGTGATAGCCGAGCAGGGGCTATGGTTGGAGCGCGTATCGGGCGTGCGCGAACCGCTTGCCGTGCGTGGATGGGAGCATTTCGACTAATCGCTTTCTGCACTGCCAGATGCCCACTCCTCACCGACCGTCGCTACGCTTGCACCGCCCACCGCTTCACAGACCAGAAACTGAGGGGTGTACTCTGAGAGGACGCGGTAGGCGCGGTCTGCCGATTGGATGAACGATTCCACCTGCTCCCGCGCCACGAGTGCCACGCAAGCCCCTCCAAAGCCCGCACCCGTGAGGCGCGCCCCGACACAACCGGGCGCATTCAGGCAAGCCGAGACCATCGCATCCAGTTCGGCACAGCTCACTGCGTAGTCGTCGCGCAGGGAGGCGTGCGAGGCGAGCATTAGGGCGCGCACTTGAGCCTTATCGGCAGAGCGCAGGGCATCGAGGAACGCCAGCACGCGCGCGTTCTCGCCAATCACATGGCGGGCACGCGCACGCGCAGGCTCCGAAATCAACGGCAGATAGAGGCTCGCCTGCTCTGGGCTGACATCGCGCAAAGCGGAAATCTCCTCGCCCAACAGTGCCCTGAACTCGCCAACCGCCTGCTCGCACTGGGCACGACGCTCGTTGTACTCGGACCCTGCGAGCGTGCGCGGTTTGCCCGTATCTGCCACCACAATCACCCACTCAGAGGGCAGGGGTATCGGCTCGGTGTACAGGGTGCGCGTGTCCAAGAACAGGGCAGATTGAGGCTGGCTCAGTAGACTGGCAAACTGGTCCATAATCCCACAGTGAACCCCTGCATAGTGCCACTCCGCTTGCTGACAGAGCAGGGCAAGCTGGGTAGGAGGGAGTTGGAGGTCATCCACTGTGTTCCACAGCACAGCGCACGCGCTCTCTAACGCAGCGGACGAACTCAAGCCAGAGCCAGTGGGGAGCGTGCTTGCCACCACGCCCTCAATCCCCGTAAGGGGTCGCCCTGCGTGCTGAGAGAGCATCTGGGCAACGCCCGCCACATACCGTATCCAGCCCTTTGGCAACTCGGACGGAGAGGGAATCTGGCTCAGGTCGAACTCTATTTGCTCATCTAAGGTTTCGGAATAGAGGATACATCGATGGTCTGAGCGAGGCTGGACATAGAGGTGGATTTCGCGGTCGATTGCCACAGGGAGCACATAGCCGTCGTTGTAGTCGGTATGTTCACCGATAAGGTTCACTCGTCCGGGCGCACGCGCGACCATCACCTTCACTCTCTCCTTTGTGGGGTGGCTCACTCCTCCTGAAGGCGTCGGCGCGCGTTGAAGCCCTTGTCCAGCTCATGGTAGTAGCGAATGCGGTCTTCGCCCATCTTCCAGCAGAGGAACACCTCGCGTCCATCCATGATGTGGGGGAAGTCCACGATTCCCTCATCAATATCTTTCAGGAGCACGCCCATTGCGTGGAGTTCGTCGACCGCCTTGTGGAGTTCTTGGGCGATGGTAGAGGGTTCCCATTCGGGCAGTTTGCCGTTGCTGAGACTCAGGCGGAACAGCTCTGCCTGCTTCTCGCTATACTCTTCGCGGAGGCGCGCCAACATCGCCTGCAGACGCAGGAGTTTGACCCGAAGTTCGGGCAAGAGGGCGTTCGCTTCAGCAAGCGTAAAATAGCGTACGAACGGTTTGCGTTTTCGTCTTCGCATGGCGTTCGCTCTTCGTTATGGGGATTATACCATGCACAGAGCGTTCCCCTACCGATAATCGCCCACCAGCACAAACGCACCCCAGAAAAACGGAGTCGATAGGTGATTCCTGCTTTGTTTCGGTAGCAGAAGAGCGAAATTGGTTGAGATGGCTCGCTCTCCTCTCATCGCTTACAGCACGACGGTTTTTCGAACCTGTGCCTGAGATTAGCCCCTATTTAGGGGGGCAGACACGGGGGTCTGCCCCTGCAGGCAAGGCAGTTGAGTAGGGGCGCACCCCTGTGTGCGCCCCTTTTCGATTCTCCCTCAAAAAAGTGTCGTGCAGTAAGCCTCTCATCGACAGGGGTATCGCTTGCAGGGCTGATTCATTCGGCAGGGGACAAGAGTTCACCCTCAGGTTCGGTGGTGAGCGACTCGATGAGGGCAGGGGCGTAGGCGCGACTCTTGCGATACTCCAGCGCTGCACGCACCAGCCCTACGAACATCGGATGGGGACGGTTCGGACGCGACTTGAACTCCGGGTGGAACTGCCCTGCTATGAAGAAGGGATGATCGGGCAGTTCGATTATCTCCACCAGCCGATAGTCGGGCGAGACCCCACTAAACACCATCCCGTGCTGTTCCAGCAGGCTTCGGTACTCGTTATTGAACTCGTAGCGGTGGCGGTGGCGTTCATAGACCAGCAGGTCGCCATAGAGTTTCTCGGCGAGCGTCCCGCGCATGATACGGCAAGGGTAGGTTCCCCGTCGCATCGTACCGCCTTTGGTGTCCACTCCGCGCTGGTCGGGCAGAAGGTGGATGATGGGGTGGGGCGTGGTGGGGTCTACTTCTTCGGTATGGGCGTTCGTCAGCCCACAGACATTGCGTGCGAACTCGATAACCGCCATCTGCATGCCGTAGCAGATGCCGTAGAAGGGCACACGGTTCTCGCGTGCGTACTGAATGGCGCGCAGTTTGCCTTCCACGCCCCGCTCGCCGAACCCGTGCGCCACCAGAATGCCGTCCACATCGCCGAGCAGTTCTGCTGGCTCGCACTCTTCCAAGCGGGTCGATTCGATCCAGCGAATATGCACCCGCGCATCGCATGCTGCGCCCGCATGCTGAAAACTCTCGGAGATACTGATATACGAGTCGCGGTTGTCGGTGTATTTGCCCACGAGCGCTATCGTGCAGAGTTGGCTGGGGTTTTTCAGCCGATGGACAATCTGTTGCCACTCGGTGAGGTCGGGAGGGAGGTTGGGCAGGCGCAGGCGGTTCACGATGAGGTCGGCTAAGCCCGCCTCCTCAAAGATGAGCGGTATCTCGTAGATGGTCTCGACATCCAGCGACTCAATTACTGCCGAGCGGTCGACATCGGTGAAGAGGGCGATTTTCTCGCGCACCTCTTCGGGCAGGGGCACTTTCGTACGACAGATGAGCACATCGGGGGTAATCCCAATCTCGCGCAGTTTAATGACGCTGTGTTGGGTGGGTTTCGTCTTTAGCTCGCCCCAAGGTCCAACAGTCGGCACGAGGGTTACATGCACATACATCACATTCTCGGCACCCTGGTCTTTGCGGAACTGGCGGATTGCCTCCAGGAAGGGCAAACCTTCGATATCGCCGACCGTGCCTCCAACCTCTGCAATCACCACATCGGCGTTCTGTTCGCGCCCCACCAGCAGGATATGCTCCTTGATTTCGTTCGTGATGTGGGGAATGACCTGCACGGTTGCGCCCAGATAGTCGCCCCGACGCTCCTTATCGATGACCGACTTGTAGACGCGCCCCGTGGTGAGGTTGGAGTTGCGGGTACAGTTGACATCCATGAAGCGCTCGTAGTGTCCGAGGTCTAAATCGGTCTCGGCTCCATCTTCCGTTACGAACACTTCACCGTGCTGGTAGGGGTTCATCGTGCCTGCATCGACATTAATGTAGGGGTCCATTTTGAGGGGCACGACTTTGAAACCGCGATTGCGCAACAGGCGTCCGATGCTGGCGGTGGCAATTCCTTTGCCGATGGAGCTTACCACACCGCCGGTCACGAAGATATATTTCGTCAAGTGCAAGCACCTCCGTCAGATGATGTTGGGGTGCAGGGGAAAGCCTTCCTGCTCCAGAAAACAGGCGTCCTGCCCTTAGGGATTGTACCCTAATTACACCCTCTGCCAAAATGGAACAACAGCAGCAGAAGGTCCGAATCGTCCACTCTGCCGTTGCGGTCTAAGTCCGACGGGAGCGCACCCTCCTGACCGAAATCGAACAGGAGGGTAAGCAAGTCTGCATCGTCCACACACCCGTTGCGCACAATATCGCCCACAAACGAGCGGTGATAGAACACAATGTTGCCGTTCCTCTGCCAATCGGTGACGCCCATCTCTAAAAGGGGAGAGTACTCATACTCCACCACGAGCGACTCTTGGGGAGGCTGAGCCAGCGACAGCCACCCTTCGGTCAGCTGGTAGCAGTAGGCAGAGAGCGGGAGAGGTTCTCCATCCGCCAGCACGCGCAGAAGCCGATGAAGTGGGCGATGTGCTAAAGAGAACAGTTTTCGCACCCCATCGCCCTGAAACTGTTCCGTGCGCACGCGTATCCCGTCGCGGTTCAAGTCGCCAAAGGTGATTGCTTCCACCACCAGCGAAACGCTGGAAGTCCAATCGGGCACGGCACCGAACCCCGTTCCCGTATTCAGGAAGATGCGCACGGGTCCCCACCACTTGCCCACCGCGAGGTCGAGCCGACCATCCCCATCGATGTCTGCCAGCGCCACTCCCGACACATAGCCGTCGTAATAACTCCATACGGGGTTGGGCGTGAATGTGCCTGGCGCAACACCCTGATAGAGCTTGAAGCACCCACATCCACCACTGATTTGGTTATTATCGCTCATCACCATATCGAACCAGCCGTCGCCTGTTAGCTCGCCAATTGCCATCGTGTTGGCGAACTGCAGGTTGTTGTCCGTGCTAATCCAGTCAGGGGTGGTACTAATCACGCCATTATGGTTGCGGTAGAGGCGGTTGCCGTTACGGGCAATCACCATAAGGTCTTGGTCGCCATCGTGGTCTACATCGGCGAACATCGGATGCGCAGCGTCCAGCACATCGGTGACTTGCCAGCTGGGGTTGCGTTCTAAAACGCCATTATGATTGAAGAAGATAAACAGCTCCTGTCGTCCGCTACCTGAGTAGGGCCACAATCCGCCAATCACGAGGTCTAAATCGCCATCGCCATCGGGGTCGCCAAAGCTGGGATACCAACCGTAGAAACTGACCGCAGAAGTCCAGTTAGGGGTTGGACTTAGTTGCCCATTCTGATTGAGGTAGAGTTTGACTCCGGGACCGCCTTGAGGCAGCAGGATTGCGACCGCTACATCCAGCCAGCCATCTTGATTCACATCGCCTACCGCCAAGTGCCCATGATAGGCAATATCGTTCGATGTCCAGCTGGGGGTCGTCTCCAACACGCCCCCCTGATTGTAATAGACCGCCACGCGCTCGCGTCGCATGTCGTTGCCGTTGGAGACCACAAAATCGAGCCACCCATCGTTGTTGAGGTCCGCAAAGACCCCGCCCGTAGCGTAAAATCGATCGGCAGAACGCCAATCAGGAGTAAGGGGATAAGGTACTTGTGCCCTCGCCCCATGCAACAACCCTATTAGCAAAAGCCACAACCCCGTCTTGCGCATCGATGAGTCACCTGCTTTGAATTTACACCCCTTTCTGCTTGTTCCTGCCACACCATAGCACGGGCGTCCCGCCCGTGTGCTTGCTTGGGCGAGACGCCCAAGCCACTTTTTTGAATATCCTCATAGGCTCTTGACATTTCCCGAAAAATTTGCTATAATGTACATGCGTGCGACTGCCATCCGCTTGAGGAGGGAGACCTATGGCGGTTTGGATTGCCCGGGCGTTGTGGATACTGGGTGCGCTGGCGCTGATTGCCGAGATGTTCCTCCTTGCCAATCCGCGCTACCGAGTTCCGCCAGCCAGCGAGTGGGAAGATTTCGAAGCGCGCCGTTTCACGATTCGCAAGCCGAAGCGGTTCCGTGCAGGTGATCTTCGGCAGTTTCACCCCCATCGAATACACCCGGCTCAGGAGGCGTCGTAGCTACCCCGATGGGACCCACCACCCCACCCGTCACCGCCACACCCATGGCGCCACCAAGCGTATCCCGACCCGCCTCCACCACTCCACCGCCTCCTCAGATGCGCATTCTCTATGAAGTGCGCGAGGAGCTTCCCTTCTTTCTGCGACTGGAGCGGTTCCTTGCAGTGGTGCTTCCGCTGGCGGCGATTAATGTGCTGATTCTCAGCCAACGCCCCGAGTGGGCACTCTGGAGCAACCTCGCTTACTTTTTCATTCTGGGCATGTGGATGCCCGGCTCTCGGCTGATAGGCACCATCGACGATGCTGAGGACTACCGCGATGTCGCCCTCGTGATGTTGCTCAGCATCTTCTGCTGTGGACCCCTCGTGACGCTTGTACTCTACTTTATCACAAGCTCCATCCTTGCGCTTATCCTGAAGACAGAGATAAACTGGTCGCTGATTGGCTTGTTGGTTGCGTATGTGCTGGCTCGCCTGCTTTTTGATATGGTGCTCATCCTGATCGATTTCGAAGAGGTAGCCGACTTTGTGCGCGTCGGGTTCTCCTTCATTGACTTACTGCTCGTGGTTGCGCTCTTTGCGGGCTGGCTGTTGGGGGGCATGGTGAGAAGCGATTAGAAGGGTATACTCCCAGCGGGCGGTTTCTTATGTCTATCCCGCGCTTGCTGTGCGTACCGAACTTCTCGGAAGGGCGCAACGAAGAGACAATCCAAGCCATCCTCTCGGCAATCCAGTCGGCAGGCGTGCGTCTTCACACCGCTTCTTCCGATTGGGACCATCATCGTCTGGTGGTTGCCTTTTCAGGCACGCCTTTGCAGGTGAAGCGGGCTGTTCTGCTGGCGGGCGCAGTTGCTGTGGAACGGATCGACCTACGCCACCATCAGGGCGTGCATCCGCGCATCGGTGCGGTTGATGTGGTGCCGTTTGTGCCCTTAGAGGGCATGACCCGCGAGCAGGCGGTGCAGTTCTCCCATCAGGTAGCGAAGCGGTTCGCACGCCAGCTACGCGTGCCCGTCTACCTCTACGAGCATTCCGCCGGGGAGGGGCGTATCCGTGACTTGCCCACCTTGCGCAAAGGCGAGTTCGAGGGATGGGTGGGCAAACGCCTTCAGGGACTGCGCAAACCCGACTACGGTCCTGCTCGGCTCCACCCCAGCGCAGGTGCGACCATCATGGGCGTGCGCGACCCCCTCATCGCCTTCAATGTCAACCTCAAAATGCAGGGCAAAGGCAATTGCACTGTGGAAATTGCCAAAGCAATCGCCCGTCGAATCCGCCAAGACCGAGACCACCTGCCCGAACTGCGCGGGGTGAGGGCATTAGGACTATGGCTCCCCACACGGCAGGTGGCGCAAGTATCACTGAACATCACCCAGCCCCAACATACCGACCTCGTGAAGGTCTTGAACTATGTGCGCGAACAGGCGCACGCACTCGGCACTGAAATCCTCAACACTGAGTTGGTGGGGGTTCTGCATGCGGAAGACGCAGCGCGTGCGCTCGTCAGTGCGCTTTCCCTGACGCAGATTGAACCCTCCCAGATTGTAGGTTAGTGGGGAATGGGCAGTGGGCAGATTGGGGGCAGTGGGCAATAGGCAGTGGGCAGTGGAAGGGGGAGTGGGGAATGGCTGACAGGGGTACACACGATGGGTTTACTTTCGGAAGCGAACACACTCTCTCCCGCAAGAATTTCACCCCCCTCCTGTAGGTTCCCCCCGCTTGCGGGGGGAACCACTAACTTTCCTCGGTTCCCCCCGTTGACGGGGGGAACCTTAAGGAGGGGGGAAATTGCTTGCCGAAAAATTGGAAGAACTGGTAGAAACTGAACCTGTATTGTGTACCCCTGTCAGGTAGGGAATGGGGAGTGGGCACTGGAAAATGGGCACTCTGTAGCCGATAATCGTCCTCGATGCCGACTTCCCACTGCCGACTGCCCACTGCCCACTGCTTGGACTGGGAGCGACTGCGCGAACGGGTGCGCCTGTGCGACCCTGTGCGTCGAAATGGGCGAGTCGTCGGTGCAGTCGGGCTTCTCATCGAATCGCAGGGACCGCACGCCAGCGTCGGGGAGGTCTGCCTGATTGAGCGCGGGCGCAACGAACCGCCTCTCCCTGTGGAGGTGGTGGGCTTTCGCAACGGGCGCACCCTGCTCATGCCTCTTGGCTCTACAGAGGGGGTTGCACCTGAAAGTGAGGTCATCCCCACCCATCAAACAGTGTCGGTTGGGGTGGGCGATGCGCTCTTGGGGCGTGTGCTGGACGGCTTAGGCAACCCCATAGACGGTAAACCCGCACCCCCTACTCCCGAACGCTATCCACTGATGGCGAATGCGCCCCATCCGTTAGAGCGTTCCCCTCTGCGAACGCCCCTTCCACTCAGAGTGCGCGCTATAGATGCTCTGCTTACCTGCGCTCAGGGGCAGCGGGTGGGCATCTTCGCAGGCAGTGGCGTTGGCAAAAGCACCTTGATGGGGATGATAGCCCGCTATGCAGAGAGCGATGTGAATGTGATTGCGCTGATTGGCGAGCGGGGGAGGGAAGTGCGGGAGTTCATTGAGCATAGTCTGGGCGAGGAGGGGTTAGCGCGTTCTGTCGTGGTGGTGGCAACTTCCGACCAGCCTGCGATTGTGCGCCAGAAGTGCGCCTTCACCGCTATTGCAATTGCCGAGTATTTCCGCGACCAAGGCAAACAGGTGCTGTTGGTGATGGACTCGCTCACACGCCTTGCGATGGCACAGCGCGAAATCGGACTATCGGCTGGCGAACCTCCCTCTGCACGGGGCTATACGCCCTCTGTGTTCGCCCTGATGCCCCGCCTGCTGGAACGCGCCGGTACGAACGCCACAGGTGCCATCACCGCCTTCTACACCGTACTGGTCGATGCCGACGACATCAACGACCCGATAGCCGACACCGCACGCGCCATCTTAGACGGGCATATCGTCCTCTCTCGGTTGCTCACTCAGCGGGGACACTATCCGCCCATCGATGTGTTGGCGAGCCTCTCACGCGTGATGCCCAACATCGTCAGCCAAGAACATATGGAGCGCGCCAACCGCTTCCGACGCCTGCTCTCCGCCTATCGGGATGCAGAAGACCTCATTCTCATCGGTGCCTATCAGAAGGGTACGAACCCGCTCGTTGACCACTATCTGGAACACGAGCGCGCCATACGAGAGTTCCTTTGCCAAGCACCTGCCGAGCAGAGCGATTTCGACCAGACCCTAAAGAGGTTGTACGCACTTACCGAAGGTATAGAGTGATGCGCAGATTTCGTTTTCGATTGGGCAGGGTGTTGAAGTATCGCGAGAGCCGAGAGCAGATAGCCTATCGCGCCCTTCAGGACGCTATTCGCCAGCGGGTACAACACGAGGAGCAGATTCGCCAATTGAAACAGCAGATGCACGAAATGGCATCTGAGAGACTATCCCCGCATGATTGGGAGAGGCGCGAGGCTCTGCTGAGTGCGTTGCACACCCGCCTCCAAACCCTTTACGATGCGCTCCCGCTGCTGATAGAGCAAGAGGAGCGGGCGCGCGCCGTCTATTTACAGGCGCGCCAAGAACGCGAGGCACTCACACGCCTCCACCAGCGCGCCTATGCCCACTACAAGACGGAGCTTCAGCGTACGCTCCAATCACAAATGGACGAGGTGGTCGCCGTTGCGTATCAGCGAACAGTTTCAGAGAACGCTTCAGAGGGTTCAGGAAATCCAAGCTCGCATCGCCCAAGTGCAGGGGAAACCGCCCTTTGAACCTGTGCTGACGGCATATTCTGGGCAGAGTGGTTCGGGAAGAGTGCCACCTGTGGGCTTTCCCACCGATTCGCCACTTCCTCCCGGCTTCGAGGTGCGCCCAGCACGGCGGTGGGAAGCGGTAGTCGCCCCGATCGCCCACAAGTATGGGTTCGACACCGAGCTTATCCTGAGGATAATTGAGGCGGAATCAGGAGGCGACCCGAACGCCGTCTCACCTAAGGGCGCGCTGGGATTAATGCAGCTGATGCCCGCCACTGCCCGCGCCCTGGGCATCAGCAATCCGTTCGACCCCGTTCAGAATATTGAGGGGGGCGTTCGCTATCTGCGCCATCTGCTCGACCGCTTTGGAGACTTGCGCTTAGCCCTCGCTGCGTATAACGCAGGACAAGGCAATGTTCAGCGCTATGGAGGCGTGCCCCCGTTCCCCGAAACCCAACGCTACCTCGAGCGCATACTGGGCTGATGAGTCGTCTACCGAAACCCTTGTACTAACGCTTGCGCCAACACATTCCAGCCGTTCGCCAGCGTGAACACCAGCAACTTCGCTGGCGTGGACACCACCACAGGGGGCAACATCATCATCCCCATCGACAGCAGAATGCTCGCCACCACCAAATCAATAATCAGGAACGGAATGTAGATGTAGAAGCCGATAATGAAAGCGGTCTTCAGTTCGCTGAGCATAAACGCAGGGATTAGCACGCTCATAGGCACTTCATCGGGTGTGCGGGGGATGGGCTGTTGGCGCAGGCGCAGGAACAGGTTCAGGTCGCTTGTGTAGGTTTGGCGCAACATGAAGTCGCGTAAGGGTTTCTCAGCGCGTTTGACCGCCTCTTCAAAGCCGATTCTCTGCTCCATATAGGGTTTGAACGCCTCGTTGTGAATGCGGTCAAGAGTGGGCGACATCACATAGAAGGTCAGGAAGAGGCTCAGCCCGATAATCACGGGCGTGGGAGGAATGGTAGGCGTGCCCAGTGCGCTCTTGAGGAATGATAGCACAATCACTATCCGCGTGAACGCCGTCATCATCAGCAGGATGGAGGGCGCAACCGAGAGCAAGGTGAGCAACGCCAGAATCTGGAGCGTAGTGGACACCTCCTGCGGGTTGCGCGCCGTGCCCACCTCGATGCTCACCCGCGGAATAGGTACTGCCTCCTGTGCCATCAGAGGCAGAATCAACCCCATCAGAAGCAGAACAACCCCTACAACTCGCATCAACGCCTCCCCTCTCTCAGGTCAGACCCCGCCGTTTTAGCCAGTCGCCTCTGGGTCTCCTGAAGACGCAATTGCAAACGCTCCACGACCGATTCCTGCAACTCAACAGGAGGACTCATCGGTTGTGCCTGGCGCAGGATGTGAGCGAACGAAGGAACTTTTCCAGGATTCGTGTGCGCATTGTACAAGTGCTCTCCCATTCCGCTCAGAGAGGACTGCTCGTTTGCGGGTGTCAAGTCGGCTAACAACTGCATCCCTTGGGGGGAGCTTCCAATAAGCAGGAGGCGGTCGCGTGCCTTGACCAACATCAGGCTCCCGTTGGGCACTGCGCGCGTCTCGATGACCCGCACCTGTCCATCCAGCGGGGAGCCGTCGCCTGTTTTGCCTGCCCAGCGCAACAGTTTCGGAAGCCCATAGCGCAGAGCGACCGCCACCACTACCAGCGCTAAGGTCACCTGCCACCAGCCTGTGCTACTGCCACTTGGGGTCGCCAAGTTCGCAGGGCTTCCTGTGCGAGTGCCCAAAGCCCCTGGTGGAAGTTGCGCGCTCTCTTGTTGGGCAACAGCCCCTGCCCACAGCAAAAATACCAGTATTAAACTGAAGGTTCGCATCGTCTCACCCTGCCAGTTTTTGCACCCGCTCCGTGGGTGAGAGGATTTCCGTAATCCGCACGGCGAAGTTGTCTTCCACCACCACCACTTCGCCCCGTGCGATGAGCCTTCCGTTCACCAGCACCTCTACAGGCTCTCCTGCTGTTTTCTTGAGCTCGATAATCGAGCCAGTGCCCACCTCCAGCAGTTCGCGCACCAGAAGCGAGACCCGCCCTAACTCCACCGAAACCTCCAACGGGATGTCCAGCAGGAGGTCTAAGTTGCGTTCTGGCTCCTCTTCCATCACCTCAAAAGGACCGAACCCTCCTGTTGTCCCTGCGCTTGGAGTGAAGACGGGTGTCGACTCTACAGAGAGTTGGGCTAAGGGGTCTTCTGCGCCTCCCTGCATACCTAACAGAGCGCGCGCTAACCCCTCCGTCAACAGCCACGAGAGGGTGAACGGAGTGCGGTCGGGGATTTGAATCGTGAACCGTACCGCGATTACTTCGTCCACCATCAGGAAGTTGGGGGGGAAGGTGACTGGCTCGTGCTTGGTACTGACTTCCCCTACGGTGAAGATGGTGTTGCGGAGGTTGCCGAAGGCGAGGGCTATCCCTTGCAGAAGATGGGTGCTGAACTCTTGGATTGCGGGAAGCACATTCTCATCGATGCCCTCGCGCGGCTCCCCGGTCAGCGCTTCCAAGAGTGCCTTTTCGGTTTCAGCGCGTTCGGTGAGCTGTTCGCCCACCACAATCAGCGAAGGCTCCTCGCTCACTTCGGTGAAGACCCCCACTGTATGCACGACTGGGTCTGCTGTGAGCAGGCTTAGTTCGGCAATCGGCACTGCCTGGGTGCTGGGCACAGGAATTTCGACCGCCACATTATTCTGTTCCGACAGGTACAGAGCCACCGTCTGCCACACGGTTGCCTGCTTTCCGATGAACTGTACCAACAGTTCAGGTGCAATCTCGCTCATAGCGGGACTCCTCTATCTTGAGGTCGGGCGATGTGCTTTCCAGTATCCTCACGCACGACCTGCGTGATGCTGACGACCAGCCGACGGTTGCGAATGGCAGGTCGTCCACGAAACTTCACGCGGTCTTCTACGAGTAGGTCAATATCCTGTTTCACTTCGGTATCCAACATTAGTGTATCGCCCACTTTCAACGCCAGCAGGTCGCGCAGGCGAAGCGTGGTGCGTCCGAGTCGTGCGGTCAAGGTCATCGAGGTGCGCTGAAGATGTTGAGTGAGGGCTTGGCGGATGAAAGGCGTGGTGCGCTTGCCCGATGAGGAGACCCAGTTCTGCGAGCTGAGGCGGGGCGTAATCGGCTTGATGACCATATGAGGGATACAGAGGCTGAGCGCATCGCGTCGTTCACCCACCCGTGCCTCCATCAACACGGTAATCACAATATCGCTGGGAGGCGCAATCTGCACAAACTGGGCACTGGTCTCCATGCTCTCAATTTGGGGGTCGATCTGGAGAATGCTCTCCCACGCACTGCGGAACGCCATCAGTACCCGCTCGCCCAGATTCAGCACCAAAGGACGCTCGATATCGGTGAAGGCGTTGCGCTCCACAGGGCGCCCTATACCCCCCAGCAAGCGGTCTAACAGCGTGAACACCAGCGAGAACTCCATCTCCAGTACTGCCTCACCCGACAGCGGAGGCGCAGTGAAGATGATGAACGCCGATTGCTTCAGCGAGCGGAGGTAGTCCTCATAGGGAATCTGCTCCAGCGAGATGAGTTCGATATGGATGGGCACGCGCAGATAGGTAGCAAGATTCGTGGCGCACAGGCGCGCAAAGGTCTCAAAGACCATCTGCAGGGTGCGCAGTTGGTCGCGCGAGAACTTATCGGGACGGCGGAAGTCGTAGACCTCGTAGGCGATAGCGCGCTTGCTGGTGCGCGGGGCAGGAGTTCCCCCTGTGGCGGCGGGGGTATCTGCTGGCTCATCGGACGCCAGCGATGCCAGTAGTGCCTCTATCTCTGCCTGAGAGAGAATTTCACCCACTTACAGAGCCTCCCAAAGTCGTCCTCACGGAACGATTATCGGCATGCAAGTGGGTTTTATGCAGTTTCAACCGCCCATAACTACCTCAGTGCCGATTCTAAGGCGGTGCTGGCGTCGGTGCGTTCGTCGCGATACTTGACAATCACGGGCGTGTAGAGATGGATGCGGTGTGCCTCTGCGAACTCACCGCGTGCAGGGCGCGATCCCGCCACCACCACCGCACCTTCAGGCACAAGCAGGGGCAACTCGCCGTCTGCACGGAGGATGCGGTTGTGAACGAGGTCATACAGAGGGGTCCCACGCGTCAGAATGACACCTGCTCCAATCACAGCACGCCGTTTGATTACAGTGCCCTCAAACACACCTGTACACCCGCCCACCATCACCTCGTCTTCCACAATCACGGGCAGTGCGCCTATTGGTTCTAACACGCCCCCGATTTGACATCCTGCACTGAGATGCACACGCGCCCCTATCTGCGCACACGAGCCGACCAGCACATGCGAATCGAGCATCGTGTTCTCACCCACATAGGCGCCCACATTCACATAGGTAGGGGGCATCACCACCACACCCGAACGCAGGCACGCCCCGCGCCGTATCGCAGTGCCCCCCGGCACCACCCGCACTCCATCCGCCAACTGAAAAGTGCGTGGGGGATAGAGGGGACGGTCTAAGAAGGGGATACCACCCCACTCCATCGGCTGGAGGGTTCCCAGCCGAAAGCCAAGCAGAATCCCTTGCTTGACCCACGCATTCACTCGCCAGCCTGTAGGGCTGGTGGGGTCTGGTTCGGCAGAGCGCACCACACCCGACTCCAGCGCAGAGAGGAACCGCTCCATCAACGCCAACAGTTCGGAACGCTCGAACTGCTCAGGCTGACTCACAGCTAACTCAATCGATCGGGCTAAGGTCTCCATCGTCAATACCAACTGGGGAGTGCCCACGGCACCGAAACAGAGGGCGTGAGCAGAGCCTCCCATAACCGTTCAAACAGCGTGGACTGAGTAAACATCCCCAGTATCGTTGCGCTTCCCAAAAGGGCAAGCGAAAAAAGCCATCCGTGTGCCCCTGCACGCCAAGTGGCGACCACCCCAAACAGTCCCGCTACTCCTATCAGCACCAGATGCCCCAACGCCATCAGGGGTCCATACAGCCCCATGAGCATCATCAGCACCACCACAGCCCCCACTCCCATACTCGTAAGGAGTGCGGAGAGCATCAGCGTGGTGAGGGCGAGCGCTATCTGCATGCGAAGGGGGGAACGACGCAGCCACGCCCAACGGTGAAGCCAATTGGTCATCTGCCACGCCCAATCGGGCAGGGGACGCTCGGCAATCTCGGGGCGTATCCCTCGACGCCGAAGCTCGGCTAACACACACAGGTAGTGCTCTTGATACTGCAGAGGGTGGATGTGAAAATAGACATCCACCAGCTCCTCGTCGGTATAACTTTGCAGGTGGCGTCGATACTGTCTTAGGTCATACCACCACTTCGGGGCTATCATTGAGAACCACGCAACTCCTCTAAGATTTGTGCTAATACTGGGCGTATCTCTGGAATGCGCTCCGTCAACACACGCCATACAATCTCGGTATCCACATCCATGTAGTCGTGGATAATCTTATCACGCATTCCAGCCATCTCCCGCCATGGCACTTGTGGATACCGTTCCGAACTGGATCAGGGACTCGTTTTGTCGCTTCCCCAATTACTTGTAGGGAGCGTAATACAGCATTAAGGGTTCGTTTGTCTTGTACGAACTGCTCGTAAGTCATTCCTTGCACGAACACTTCGGCATCATGCATATTTTCCAGAATGTCTTGAATATAGAGCCAGATAGCTCGCCTCATACTGGGATTGCCTCTTGGAGTATCGCTTCTCGCAGCTCTTTGCGCACCGCGCGACGCGGAACCAAATCCACCTTCAGTCCCAGCACATCGCTGAAGTATAACTCTGCACCTATCAACTCAAGTAAACTAATCGGTTTGAGGTATTCCACCAGCAGGTCGAGGTCACTCTGCTCGTTCTGTTGCCCGCGAGCATACGAACCGAAGATGCCTACAATTTGCACCCCGTATCGCTCTGCCAAAATGTCCGCTTGGCTTTGCAAAATGCCCCGCACCTCTTCCAGCGTCCTCATCTTTCTGATTCTACCCGCAACACCTTGAATACAAGTCGCTTTTTACCTTTGAGGTTCATGCTCTCAGCTCTTCTTTCGCAGGAATTGGCATTCGACGCCATGAAACGAACGCCTCACCCACCAGCCACAACGCCAGCAGGAAAATCAACCCGCTGAAGCCAAAAAGCACCCAGTTCGCCTGCTTCCAGAAATTTTGCATGCTCAGGATAAGGGCAGTGAGGGTAGCGACCAGCATAAAGCCCATCGGAAGCACTGTGTAGAGCGTAGGGCGTCCCAGAGAACGCAGATAGAGCGACACCACCAGCAGGGCTAACCCTGCCAGCAACTGGTTCGACGCCCCGAACAGTTGCCACAAGATAGCCCCTACCGACTTGAGCTGACCCGTAGCGGGGTCGGGCGCCTTCATCAGCGCAAAGAAGCCGATTGCTCCCACCGCAATCAGCGTGGCAAGGTAGGGGTTGTCCAGAATCTGCAGGCGAGTGGCGCGCCCCAGCTCCTGCAGGTTATAGCGGATGAGCCGTGCTCCTGTGTCCAGCGTCGTGAGGGCGAAACCAACTGCCACCGTCGCCACGAACACCTTTGCCAACTCCACAGGGATACCTACTGCGCTCACCAGCGTTCCTGCCCCAAGCACGAAGTTCGCCAACGCCTGCTTGCCCGCCGTCAGCCAGTCGGGATAACGACTGCTCCACTCCATCCCCAACCCCGCTGAAACCGCCAGCAGAGCCAACACCGCCAGCACCCCTTCGGTCAACATCGCTCCATAGCCTATCGGTAAGGCGTGTCGTTCGCGGTCTAACTGGCGTGAGGTCGTGCCCGACGCCACCAGCGAATGGAACCCCGACACCGCCCCACACGCTATCGTGATAAACAGCAACGGGAACAACGGCGGTAACCCCTCCGCCTGCGTGTTGAATGCAGGAGCGCTAAGCGTGGGGTTGCCGATTAGCACCCCACCGAACAGCAACGCCATCCCCAGAAAGAGCTGAAAGGCGTTCAGATAGTCGCGAGGCTGAAGCAAGAGCCAAACGGGCAACAGCGACGCCACCAGCGCATACACCAACAGCACATAAGTCCAGCGCTCGGCTGTTAACTCCCAACCGAAAAGGGCGGTAATCGGCATCTGCACTCCCAGCCACACCGCATAGAGGCTCACCAACAGTCCGACGAAGGTCAGCATGCTCAGCCGAAGCCGATAGCGATAGAACAGAAGCCCAATAATCGGCGCAATCACTATCAGGGCAACGCTCGGCAAAACCGCTTCCGGCACATGACCCCCTTCTGCACCGCCTGCGCCGGGCGCAAACAGGTTCGCAATATTAATCACGAACACGCCCATCGCCAGCCCAATCGCAAAGATACCGAACAGCAGAAACAGAATGCGTGCGCGCGTGCCTGCCACATCCAAAGCAAGGTCGGCAACCGTGCGGGCACGGTTACGAATCGAACTGTAGAGACACCCCAAGTCATGCACCGCGCCGATGAGGATACAGCCCAGCAGAATCCATAAGAGTGCAGGAACCCAGCCCCAGATGACCGCAATCGCAGGACCCAACAGAGGTCCCAGCCCTGCAATTGAGGCGAAATGGTGTCCAAACACGACGACAGGAGGTGCGGGCACGAAATCGCGCCCGTCGCGCTGAGTGTGCGCTGGGGTTGGGCGCGAGTCGTCCAACGGAAAGACCCGCTGGGCAAGCATCCGCCCATAAAAACGATACGCAAGCCCAAACAGAAGGATACTCCCAATCAGCACCAGGAGTGCGTTCATTGCTACAGACTATTTAGCTTGTTCCTGTGAAATTCCTGCAAACCTCTCCCACTGGAGAAAGAGTTAGTCCCTTGCTGAACCTTAGGAAGGGTTGGTGTATTAGAGTTGCTCCCACTCTTCTCGGCTAATACCTGCCTGCTTCAAAATACGCGCCAACAAATCTCGCCCAATATCACTTCGGTGCGGATTAGGTAAGACGAGGCGCACCTCCCCGCGTACCATTATTAGTGCTTACCGCCTGTATAGGGTCCTTCGAAACCAGCCCGCTTAAGGTATCGGATTAAATCCTTACGCTTTATGGGACCAAAAGGAGGCACTCACACTGCCTCCTTCTGAATATTGAGTGAGATACCATCTACTTCGGGTAAGGTATGTCCTAATCGAAGCCCCAGAAGAATCCACCCCTCCAGCACTTCTTGCAAGGTTTCACGACACGCTTCTAGGGTCGGCTCATTGGCATAGACACCCTGAAAACCAGGGATTTCACCATAATAGGTGCCGTCTGAGAGAATCGCGTAGCGTGCCCGTCGCATCGCTGACTGAATATAGTTCGTCAGTAGCATCGGTTGCCACCCCTATCTGTCTCTTAGAAAACTATACCACAACGAAAGTCTACCTATACGCTTATGGGCTGTCCCACACTTGATGTAAAAAGCGATGCGAGGAGACACGCATTCATCTACTGGCATCGGTATAGACACGCTCTACTACGACCATTTCATCGCCCATGCCCATCATACGGGTTGGTTCTGCTGAGGTGTCGGCAGGTTCCTCGTGGGCATCGAGAGCCGAACAGGGCGTGCCGAAGGGGGGCAGGGCATAGGGCATATGGGTTCGTCCCCGCGCCAAGATATGCAGATAGTTTGCGCAATCCCCTTCATAGGGGTTGCCGTGGTTCCACGGTACCCACGAGCGCGCATTACAGTAGTGGCACACAAATGCTCGTCGGAATCGGTCAGTTGTGCGGTTGGGGTATGAGCGGTGAAGCAGATGCCCATCGAAAAACACCGCATCGCCCGGCTCCAACACCACAGGGATGGGCGGTGGATACTTGCGCACCACCCGTGTGAGCGTGTTGACCTCGTCTTCCAAGTGGCTTACATTCTCCACCTCATCCAGGTCTTCAAATGCGCCATCGGCGTGGATAATCCCGCGCAGATTGCGAGGTGGATAGATAGGCTCACAGTGCGAGCCGGGCACCACCCACAAGCATCCGTTCTCCTCATCGGCGCGGTCTAACGCGACCCAAGCCCCGATGAGCGTGTCGGGGTAGGTGGTGATGTAGTAGGCATCTTGGTGCCAGCCCTGACCGCCCCTGCCTGGTGGGTTCAAAAAGAGCATCGTCTGCAACGCCAGCACATCGGGACCGATAAGCGCTTCCAGCACATCCAGCACACGCGGGTGAAGCAGATACCGCTCGGCAATCGGATGCACTCGATGGAGCATATGAATACGGCTAAAGCGCGCAAACAGTTGTTCCTCAGTTGCATCGGGTGGGGGTGGTTCCATTCCGAGCAACACCTCGCGCCCATACAGGAGGTCATCAGCAAATTTGAGCAGTTCCTGTACCTCCTCGGGCGCCACGAGATTGCGCACAATCAGGTAGCCGTTGCGACGGTAGAAAATATACTCGTCGACCTTCACTCGGTATCGGTCGGGACGGTCGATGGCTTTCGCTCGGTACATCGTCAGCCTCCTATGCTCCCACGCATAATTTTAGCCCAACTTTTCTCCTGTTCCTGCTGAAAAAGCCTCCTGCAAGTCCAGCAGTACCCCCAATCCCGAATGGGCAACACCGAAGTCCTCGCCCTCTGCGTCCAGACCAGATTCTTCAAGAAAGGGGATGGGGGTAGAATTTTTTTGGTGAGAGCATGGATTATCGTGCATGGATTGAAGTGAATCCAAAAGTCATGCTGGGTAAACCCGTGATTAAGGGTACGCGCATCACGGTGGAGACCATTTTGGAACAACTGGCAGCAGGTTACACCGAAGACGAGATTCTGGACGCTTATCCTCATCTGTCTCGTGAGGCGATTCGTGCAGCATTAGCTTATGCTGCAGACGCTCTGCGCGACGAAAACCTGCTCTTGACGGGTGTAGAATAGATGCGCTTCTTAGCTGATGAAGGAATAGAGCGAGCCATCGTAGAGTTTCTGCGCGTCAGCGGTTATGATGTGTGTTGGATTCTGGAAAGTGCTCCCGGATTAGAGGATGCTCAGGTGGCGGCTCTGGCTATGCAGGAGCGACGCATCTTGATTACCCACGATAAGGACTTTGGTAATCTGGCAGTGCGTCAAGGATATGCTTTGGCAGGCGTAATCTTACTACGTCTACACCGACTATCCTCTATGCAGAAAGCAGAGCGCACACTTCAAGTAATTCAATCACTCGAGGCACAACTGGAAAATCATTTTGTGGTAATTCAAGAACGCGGTGTGAGGCTACGCCCTTTGAGCAATCTGCGAGGATAGGTTGTCTCTCGCAAGGGTAAAATACTCATCGATGCACACCCATCTCCAGACCAAACTCAAGACCCTGCCCAAGCAACCTGGGTGCTACCTCTTCAAGGACTCCTCTAGGGCGGTGCTGTATGTTGGCAAGGCAGTGAACCTGCGCCAGCGCGTGCGCTCTTACTTCCAGAAATCGGCACAGCACACCCCTAAGGTGGCGCGCATGGTGCGCAAGATTGCCGATATTGAATGGGTCGTCACCGACACCGAGCTGGAAGCGCTGATTTTGGAATGCAACCTCATCAAACGCTACCGCCCTCCTTACAATGTGTTGATGCGAGACGACAAATCGTATCCCTACCTCTGTCTCACTTTGGGGGAGCGGTTCCCACGCCTGCTGGTGACGCGCCGCGTGCACAAGGACGGCAGTCGCTACTTCGGTCCCTTTGCCAACTCCAACGCCGTGTGGTCGACCCATCGGCTCCTGCATCGAACCTTCCCGCTTATTCCGTGTGGCAAGGTCTGGTCGGGTGAAGCGGTTCAGCGACCGTGCCTCTATTATCATATGGGGCGGTGCATGGCGCCCTGTGCTGGCTTGGCAGACCCCGATGCCTATCGGCAGGTGGTACAACAGGTGGTGCTGTTTCTGGAGGGGAAGGGCGATACGCTCATACGCCAGTTAGAAGCGCAGATGATGGAGCATGCAGAGAATCTGGAGTTCGAGCGCGCAGCAAAACTCCGCGACCAGATACGCGCCCTTCAGGAGGTGCTTCAACAGCAGAAAGTGGTGAATCCTGAGGGCACTGATGAGGATGTGATTGCGCTGGTGAAGGACAAGCGGGGAGCGTGCGTCCAGATGTTCTTCATTCGGGGGGGCAAACTGCTGGGGCAACGCCACTTCTTCCTAAGCGAGGGCGCAGAAGAGCAACCGGGCGTCATCATCGGCGAGTTTCTGAAACAGTATTATCAGGACGCGCCTGAAGTGCCAGAACGGATTCTGCTTCCCTACGAGGTAGACGAGGCGCGCATTATTAGCCAGTGGCTTCGCCAGCGCAGAGGGAGCGCAGTGGAGATACGCGTGCCCCACCGAGGCGAGGAGGCACGCCTGTTAGAACTCGCCGCCCATAATGCTGAACTTGCCCTCCAAAGCCTCCGCCAAGAGTTGGAGCAGAAAAGCGAGTGGCTCGAATCGGCACTGCTGGAGCTGCAAGAGGAATTGCACCTGCCTCACTTGCCTCAGCGCATCGAGGCATACGACATCTCCAACATTCAGGGGATTGCCCCCGTTGGGAGCATGGTGGTCTTTGAGGAGGGACAACCCAAAAAGTCGGACTACCGACGCTTTCGTATCCGCTGGCATCCCGAAACGCCCGACGACTTTGCGATGATGAAGGAGGTGCTGACCCGCCGATTGAGAGAGGCGCTGGAAGGTGATGAGAAGTGGCGCGTGCTACCCGACCTCATTCTCATCGATGGAGGGCGCGGGCAACTTAACGCTGCGCTGGAGGTACTTCAGCAGATGGGGTTCCAAATCCCAGCGATTGGGCTAGCGAAGCGCCACGAAGAGGTCATTCTGCCCGATGTGCCCGAACCGATAGAACTGCCCCGCCACTCCAAGGCGCTTCACCTGCTCCAGCGCATACGCGACGAGGCGCACCGCTTCGCCTTATCGTACCATCGCAAACTCCGAGAGGAGCGCGCCGTTCGCTCCCCATTGGATGAGATTCCGGGCATCGGTCCCCGACGCAAGAAGATGCTTCTGCGCCTGTTCGGCTCCTTAGAGCGCATTCGCTCGGCAAGCGTGGAGGAGTTAGCCTCCGTGCCTACGATGACGCGCAAACTGGCTCAGCAGGTGCTGGACTACCTGCGCGAGGAGTAGGGGAGGGTGTGTTCGAGCAAAGTGGCTCGGGCGTCCAGCCATCTCTGAAGATGGATCGGCTCCTTCGATGGGCAATTCTATCCTTTCATAGCGATGCAGTTGAGGGAAAGACCCGAATTTTGCAGGAATTTTGGCGAAGTCGGCAGGAAAAATTGCAGGAATCCAGAACACTATGCGGTATCTTATAGGCTACTTCAAGCATGCCGAGAAGCAGGACTCCCCCATGCCTAAAGGGAGTGAGGGCAAAACTTTGTCAGGGAGGGCGTAGTATGGACAGGCGCTGGAGTACCAGCCAAGTCGAGAGCACCCTAAGGGAGCTTCGAGGTGTGTGCGGTGCCCGAGTGGTAGCAGATGAAACGGGGCTTATCCAAGAGATTCATCTGCTCGTGGAGGGCGACCGCAATCCAAAGCAGGTGGTGCGGGATGTGGAGTCGGCTCTGATGGCACACTTTGGCATCCATATCGACCACCGCAAGATCAGTGTCGCCCAGAAAAGTAGTACCCCTACTTCGCGCGGAGGGTGGGAACCCCGACGCCTGCGCTGGCTCGATGTACAGATTACCCAAGAAGGCACACGCGCTCTTGTCACTGCCCTTGTGGAGCGCAACGGGCAGGTCTTTCGGGGCAGTGCATCTGGCATACGCGCCAGCACTCAGCTTCCCCGACTTGTGGCATCCGCCACGCTACGCGCCGTGGAATCGGCGTACGGATTGCAGGAGCGGTTCGGACTGGAAGATGTCGCAACGGGCTGGACAATCGGGGGCTACCCGATTGTGGTGGTGCTGGTGAGCGCCATACGCGACCAAGGGGAAGACCTTTTGGTGGGCAGTGCTCTCGTGCGTCAAGACCTCTACCGTGCCGTAGGATTGGCGACCCTCGATGCGGTCAATCGGCGTGTGTTGGCATTCCCTGCCGAGATGGAAGTTCCCCAAGAGGCAGTTGTCACCCTAAGCAAAGAGGATGCACTCGCCCAGAGCGAGTAAAACAGGAGCAGTTTGTGGCATCTCTTAGATGCCACAGGGTAAGACGAGCGCGGAGCGGAGCGAGCAACCGAGCGGCTGACCACTCATATAATGGAGGGACAGCAGATGAAACGGTGGCTCATACTCATGGCAACACTTGTGGCAATCGTCTCCGTTGCCAGCGCAAAACGGGTCTACTATCCACCCACATGGGATGACCCGCTGAACAAAGAGTGTGTCGTGCAGTCGACACGCTAATCACACAGGAGGTGTGCTCGTCTTACCCTTCCACACTTACTAAACGATGAAAAAGCGGAGATACTGGTTCTGGAACCTATTTCTGAGCCTGATTGCTGGCGCAGGATTGGTCTGGGCAGGCTGGCATCCGGGAATCCACCTGTGGAGTGGGGAGATTCTCCGACTCATCTTGATAGCTATCGTAGCCGAGCTATTCCTCGTGCATTCCCCTCCACGCGAAGGCGATACCGATCGCTGGATTTGGCTCAGCATTAGCACCCCTATCGTTGCCTCTTCTATTGTACTGTACGGATGGGCAGTGGGAGTCTGGGTCGATGCGCTTACTACTCTCTGTGCAGGTGCTTTTACTATCTACTTCAAAAACTCCCATCTGAGATGGGTGTGGTTCAACACCACACAGAGCATCCTGAGTGCCCTCTATGCTGGGGGATTAGCAACTGCGGTGTTGGCTCTTGCAGGGGCTGAACCCTCGCGCCTCTCGCTCACTATAGCGCTCCTAATGGCGTTGGTTGCCTACAACCTGATGAACACGCTTCTGGTCTCGGCAAACATGGCGCTTTTGAATAACCGAAGTTTCCGCTGGGTGCTGAACCACTCGCTCCAAGATTTTCCGCGCGAACTCTTAGCCATCACCCTGCTCACACTCGTGGTGTTTCTGATGATGCTGAACTTCGGAACGACAGGGTTGGTTATGGTGGTAGCCCCGTACCTTGCCCTGCGCCAGGCCTTCGTGCTGTGGACGCGCCAGTATGAACTCTATCGGCAGACGATTCGTAGTCTCGGCTTTCTGGTTCAGCGTGCCCATCCCTACACAGGGGGACATCTGCAACGAGTTGCGCTTTGGGCGCGCAAAACCGCCGAGAAGTTAGGGCTTCCCCCTGAACAGTGCGACCGTATCTACATCGCTTCCCTCTTGCACGACTTGGGCAAGACGGTTCTGGACGAGCGGATACTCAATAAGCCGGGCAGGCTCACGCCTTCCGAATGGAAACAGATTAAGCGTCATCCCCAGCTGGGAGCAGAAATCCTCAAAGATGTGCCATTCCTCTCGTCGGTGGTGCCGTGGATTGCCTATCACCACGAGCGCCCCGATGGCAAAGGCTATCCCTACGGTCTCAAAGGCGACCAGATACCCTTAGAGGCGAGCATTATTGCCGTCGTCGATGCGTTCGATGCCATGATTGGGGGCGAAGCGCCGAGCCAACAGCGTCAATATCGTCGCCCGCTCAGTGTGGAGTCCGCTCTGAAGGAACTTTGGCGCGGGGCAGGAACTCAGTTCAACGAGCAGGTAGTGCAAGTGTTCGATTCGGTCGTGCGACGATGGCAGAGCGAAGGGAACTCCCTGTCTCACGCCCTCTCCCTTGAAGAAACGGGAGAGAGGAGCGGAAGAAACCCGGAAGGAACTTCCATCGCTGAGTCGGGCGTGTAGGAGACGGCACGATGAGCTTACCGTGGGCTGAGGCGCTGGTAATAGTGATTTCGGCAGGGGCACTGGGCTACTATGCCTTCCTCTTTCTGCCTGCCCAGCTCCATCGCTGGCGATGCCAAAGCCTGCGAGCATTCGCACGCGCTATCGAACTGCGCACGCAAGGGCGGTTCGGCAACGCCGAGACACTCGCTGACCTCGCCAACCGCGTGGCACTTCGGTTGGGACTCTCCCTCAGGGAGCGCCGTCGACTGGAACTGGCGGTCTACCTACGCGATATCGGCATGGTGGGTATTCCTTACGCTGTGTTGAATAAGGAGACGCCCCTCACCACCATCGAGCAGATGACTTTAGATAAGCACCCTGAAATCAGCTCAGCGATTGTGGAGCAGATTCCGGGCTTGTGGCATGTGGCGCCTTTGGTGCGCATGCACCACATGCCCTATTACGAGTGCCCAGAGGCTCCCTTAGCGGTTCACATCCTCTCTGCGCTGGACGATTTTTTGCAGATTGCAACTCGTGAATCGCCCGCACTCGCCCTTGAGTGCATGCGGAAGGGGGCAGGGGAGCGCTACCATCCCCAGGTCGTGTCGGCTTTGGAAGAGGAGCTGCGCGCCATGCCTATGGAAGTTGGCTTTCCACTACGGCGTTCCGCTGCGCTATGGCTGTAGGCAAAAACCGCTGGAATATCTGGCGCGCCTCTTCATAGACCTCGTAGGGCACTCGCTTCGGCTCGCGGAGCGCTTCCTCAAGAGGCACTGCGATAATCTCTTGCCCTTTCAGGGCGGTCATCATGCCAAAATACTCTTGGCTGACCAGCTCCGCCGCTTTCAGACCCAAGCGCGTTGCGAGCATGCGGTCAAATGCTGTCGGTGCGCCCCCACGCTGGATATGCCCGATCACGGCGTCGCGTGTCTCCAAGCCTGTTTTCTCGGCGATGATGCGCGCGATGCGTGCCCCCACTCCGCGCTCTCGCAATATGGGATGCCCAAACTCATCTAAGGGAAGCGCACTCAAATCGTCGGTCGGCAATAGCACGCCTTCCGACACCACCACGAGCGCGTAGCGCTTCCCATGCTGGTAGAGGCGTAGGAGGTAGTCGCACATCGCATCGAGGTCTGGTTCCACTTCAGGGATAAGAATCCAGTCGGCACCGCCTCCGATGCCCGCATAGAGCGCGACCCAGCCCGCATGACGCCCCATCACTTCCAACACGATGACCCGCGCATGCGACTTGGCGGTATCGCGCAGACGGTCCATCGCATCGATAGCGACCGAGACCGCGCTATCAAAACCGAAGGTGAAGTCCGTGCCTCCGAGGTCGTTATCCATCGTTTTCGGCACGCCCACCACAGGGATGTGGTGCTCATGATAGAGCCGATTCGCCAAGCCTAAGGTATCTTCACCCCCGATTGCAATCAGGGCGTCCAGCCTCAGCGCGTGAAAGTTCTCTAACAGCCTCTGTAGGTCATGCTCATGCTTGAACGGGTTGGTGCGCGAAGTGCCCAAGATAGTCCCGCCTTCGCGGATAATCTCATCCACGCGCTCTTCGGTGAGCGGAACGGTGTTCCCCTCAATCAAACCTTTCCAGCCCTGCTGGATGCCGATAGGGGTGTGCCCGTCTCGGATTAGGCGCAGCGTTGCGCCCCGAATCGCGGGGTTCAAGCCGGGGCAATCGCCTCCGCCAGTCAAAATCCCTACTCGCATCGATATTCTAACCTCCTCGATTTCGGGGCAATACTCCACAATTATACTGCAACGCAGGGACTTAGGCGATAAGGTGCGCCCTGCGCTCCTTCCTGCAGCTGTCTCCTGCTACACCAAACTCAGAACAGGCTCGGTACTGTGGGGTCAATCCATACATCCAGCAAGGTAGGTTGGTTGCTTTGGAGGGCACGAGGAATTGCCGATTCCACCTGTTCGGGCGTCTCAACACGCTCGGCTGAGATGCCCATCCCCTGCGCAATCGCCACCAAGTCCAGATGAGGCACATCCAATCCCTGTACGCTCTTCTCTGTGCCCGGATAGAACGCCATCGTGAAGCTCTTAAGAATGTTGTAGGCGCGATTGTTTAGCACTAAGAACAGCACCCCTGCATTTTCCTCGCGCGCGCACCAGAGTGCTTGAATCGAGTACATCGCAGAGCCATCCCCTATTACGCACACCACAGGGCGGTCAGGTTGCGCCATTTTGATCCCGATGCTGGCGGGCATCGCCCAACCCAGACCCCCGCTGGCGGAAGTGTAGTAGTCGTTCTCCCTCCCCAAGCGCACGAACTCACGCAGACAGAGGCTTGCCGAGACCGCCTCGTCTACCACAATCGCATTAGAAGATAGGTGGCGTGCCAGCGTGTGGAGGACGAAAAATGTGCCCATCTTGGCGCGAGCGCGAGTGGCTTCTGAGCGTCGGCGCGCCTCCTCCACCGCCCGTGAAGGCATAGTGTACTGACGCACAGGCACTTGCTCCACAAGCCATTCCAAAGCGCGTTTCAAGTCCCCTACGAACGCTTGCTCCACTGGTGCCCGCGATGCTTCCTGCTCATCGTCCGTAATCAGCATCATTCGAACGCCTGGCGGAACCAGCACGCCAGGGAAGTATGGATAGAGCAGAAACACGGGCGCGCCCACCACCAGCACGAAATCGTACTGACTCAAGACCTGCAAGATTCGGGGCACAGCGGGCAATAGCATCCCCTCATAGAGCGGGTGGTTCGTGGGGAACGCCATGCGCGAGTTGAGAGGCGCATGGTAGACTGCACAGCCTATCTTTTCTGCGAGCGCCACAGCAGAATCGACGGCGCAAGCACCTCCCACCCCTGCGCCCACTACCAGTGCGGGTCGCTGAGCCGACGCCAGTGCCGACACCACCTGTTCTAACCCTTGAGGCGCACCTGAAGAATGAAGCATGCGCAAGCGAGGCGACTCAGCAGGGGCGTCCCAAAAGTTCATCGGGATCGACACGAACACAGGTCCAGTGGGCGGGGTCATGGCTATCTGGTACGCCTGCTCTAAAGCGTCGGGCACATCGTTTGCGTGTTGCACTTCATATGCCCATTTCGTCACGGGGCGTGCCATACCCACCAAATCGCCCGAAAGCAGAGGCGCATGGAAGATATGACGGGTATCCTGCTGACCACAGGTGACCACCAAAGGTGAGCGGTTTTTGAGGGCAGTGAACAGCACCCCCATCGCATTCCCTAACCCCGGTGCCACATGCAGGTTCACCAGCGCAGGCTTGCCACTCGCTTGGGCATAGCCGTCCGCCATCGCTACGGCAATGCTCTCTTGAAGTGCCAACACATAGCGCACCGAATCGGGCAGACCTACCAGAAAGGGCAACTCTGTAGAGCCGGGATTGCCAAACACCGCACGAATCCCGCGCTGTGCCATCCACTCAAAGGTCGCTTCTCGAATGTTCATACCCTGCCTTTTCGAACAAGAGGTCAGGAATCCTACTCGGTTGGACTACCGCAAGTGAGGGTGCTCGAGAAATCCATTCGTAGCACGGGCATCTTGCCCGTGTACTGGGCAGTGGGCAGTCGGCAGTGGGCAGTCGTAGCACAGGCGTCCCGCCCGTGTGCTTGCTTGGGTGAGACGCCCAAGCCACATTCTTCGAACACCCTCACTGCAACTTCACTGCCCACTCCTGAGTACTCTTTCTAAGCGTGAAATTGTGAACCGACTCTTGGCTTCGAATGCGCACTTTCACTTGATAATCGCCCAAGAAGCCACGAAAGCGTGCTGTTCCCTGTCGGTCGGTGCGGAGGGTGGTCTTGGTCCACCAGTTTTGCTTGATGAGTTGTTTCAGTCGTTCATACAGGGGTTTGGGAGTGAGGTCTGCGCGCAGAAGCCCTGCAGGGGCGCCCTGCCAACCTCCGTCCATGAAGTCCCACCAAGTAATGGCTTGCACAGCGGGGTGGGAGAAGAGCAGGGTGTAGAACTTCTCGCCATAGTCCTTCTGGCGTGCTTCGCCTTCAGGGGTGGTGTTCCAAGGGCGTGGCAGTTGCCATCCATGTGCCCCCGAAAGTATCGTGACCTCCGTAAAATGGAGCGGTTTGCCGAACTTGCCGTAGGTTTCGCAAACCTCCCAGACGCGCTTAAGGCTCCATTCTCCCGTGTGCATATGGGATTGAATGCCGATGGCGTCCATCGGGGCGTTGCGTTTGACCAGCTCTTCCACCAGTTGCTCGAACTCGGGTGAGAGATTGTAGTCGTTATAGAGCAGGAAGGCTTTTGGGTTCGCCTCCCGCGCCCAAGCAAGACATTCCTGCACCATCGCCAGCGCGCCGTCCCGCTTGACCCAATCGCCGATGCCGTTCTCAAACTGCATAGCGACGGTTGCCTCGTTCACTACATCCCAGGTATCGATAAGTCCTGCGAACTGAGCGACGATGGAGCGCACGCGTGCCCTTAGCAACGGTTTGACCGCATCACGGTCGTTGGGCGCCCAACGGGGATAGACCTCGTGCCACACGAGTGGATGCCCCTTCGTGGTAATGCGGTTTGTTTGGCACCAGCGTGCTATACGCCTATTCTGCTCGGGCTGAGGGCGACCCTGTTCAGGTTCATATGCGCCCCAGTAAAAAGGCAGGGTAGCGTAGTTGAATAGGTCAGCGAACTGCTTGGCGTAGCGTTCGTGCTGTTCACCTTGATAGTCGAAAAGCGGAAAGATGTTGCACCCAAAAAGGAAGGCGTGTCGATTCTGCTCGATGGTCAGGGTGGCGTTTGGAATGGGGCGTCCCTGACGGTTCAATACCTTCACGACCACCTGACCCTTGCGATACCGCTCTATCCGTTCGGACGCACCTGCCAACAGCTCACGGTCTTCCATACGAAATTGATTCGTTTCAACGGCTGGATTTCCTATGCCTCTGGTTTCTTACTCGTAGCGTTCCTCAAAATCCTTGATGTTCCAGCGGAGGGTGTCGTAGCCGTTGTAGTTGTCGATTTCAGGAGTGAACACGACATCGAGGAGCGCCCCTGGCTCTAACAGATAATCGCCCCCTCCCCAGAGAACTCCTGACACAACAGGGGAACCTTGTGGGCGCAGGGTGAGGAACAGATGCTTTCCAGAACGGTCGGTGCGGGAACCGAGCACTTCCACCCCGCGACAGAGTAAAAGAGGCACTTCGTTGCCCGTGCCGAACGGTTCCAGCATGCTCAGCTCTTGAAGCAGTCGCCCGTTCACCTCGTGCCCTTGCACTTCTAAGTCGACCTCCAGCACGGGCACAAGGTCGTCGTCGGTGAGGGTCTGGTTGGCGTAGTCCAAGATGAGTTGGCGCAGTTCGTCGAACCGTTCAAGAGGGACGCTGAACCCCCCTGCTGAGGCATGCCCACCACACTTGTGGCAGAGGGGTTTTATCAAGGGAATAAGCTGGGTCAAGTCGAAAGCGGGGATACTGCGGATAGAGGCGCGCGCCATGCCGAGCGCATGGTCAAGTGTCGCCACGAACGCTGGGCGAGAATAGCGTCCCACTAACTTGCTTGCCACCAATCCAACGATGCCTGAGTGCCATCCTTCGGAAGCGACCACAATAGCACGATGGCGGTCTAAACCCTCGCTTTCCACTTGAGCGATAGCCTCTTCCACCGCCTGTTCTTGAAGTTGTTGGCGCTTGCGGTTGTGTTGGTCCAGTTGGTGTGCAAGGTGAAAAGCTTCCAGCTCTTCATCGGTCAGCAGGAGGTGGAGAGCGGTCTGAGCGTCCTCGATGCGCCCTGCTGCGTTGAGCCGTGGCGCCAGTTTGAACCCGACATCGTAGGGGCTGAGGGGTCGGTCGCCAATGCCCGCCACTTGGTGGAGTGCCTGTATGCCCTTGCGCTTGCTGTCGCGCAGAGAGCGAAGCCCCTCCGCCACCAAGATGCGGTTTTCCCCAGTGAGAGGCATCACATCGGCAATCGTGCCCAGCGCCACCAAATCCAGCATGGCGCGTCGGTAGTTATCCGTTGGAACACGCAGCTCACTCAGGAGCGCCTCCCCCAAACGAAATGAGACTCCCACCCCACTGAGATAGGGGTAGGGGTAGCGCGAGTCGGTGCGCTTAGGGTTCACCACCGCAAGCGCGTTTGGCAGGGTGGTGTCGGGTTCGTGATGGTCGGTGATGATAACCTCCATGCCCGCAGAGCGAAGCGCTTGTACTGCCGATTCGGCGCGCGTGCCACAATCGCAGGTTAGCACAAGGCGCGCCCCTATCTGCTTGGCGCATTGAACGGCGTTCGGATGGAGGTCGTAGCCCTCCCGCTCACGGTGGGGAATCATCGGCTCAGCAGGCACATGCAACCGTCGCAGTGTGTCCAGCCACAGGGTGGTTGCCGAAACCCCATCTACATCGTAGTCGCCATAGACCAGCACTGGCTCTTTTCGCTGGACTGCCTGAACCAGCCTGCGAATGGCTGGCTCCGCATCGGGGAGCAAGGCGGGGTCGCTGAGATCTTCCAGCGAGGGTTTGAGAAACTTGTACGCCACCTCAGGTTCCGCATAGCCACGCGCCGTTAGCAAGGTAGCAGTCGCACGGCTGATATTCAACTCCTGCATCAGCCGCGCTACCTGCTCCTGGTTTACGGTGCGTAGTTGCCAGCGGTAGCGCGCCATAGAGTTCCTCTTATACACGGGCGGGACTCCCGTGCTACGCTCGTCCCGGAATGCCCGGCTCGGTCATTTTGAACGGGTCGAACACCTCTTTAATTTGCTCTTCGCTCAGCAGGTTGCGCTCCCGCACGATGTCGATGATGGAGCGGTTCTCGCGCAGTGCCTGCTTGACCACTTCCGCAGCGATGGCGTAGCCCACATAGGGGTTGAGGGCAGTGGCTAAGCTGGGACTGGTCTCGGCATACCATCGGCATCGCTCCTCGTTCGCCACAATCCCTCGCACGCACTTCTCGTCCATCACGCGCAGGGCGTTCGTCATAATCTGAATGGCGAACAGGGCGTTATACGCCATCACAGGCATCATCACATTCAGTTCGAGCTGACCTGCCTGCACTGCATAGTCGATCGTGGTAGCGCATCCCAACACTTGGAAACAGACCATGTTCGCCATCTCTGGAATGCTGGGGTTCACCTTGCCCGGCATGATGCTACTGCCCGGTTGCACTGCAGGAAGCACAATCTCTGCAAAGCCTGTGAGCGGACCCGACGCCAGCAGGCGCAGGTCGTTCGCAATCCGCGTGACTTCCAGCGCCAGCGTGCGCAAAGCCGACCCCACCAGCTGAATGGGCATCTGCGATTGCATCGCCTCCCGCATGTCCTCAGCAGGGCGGAAGGGAATCCCTGTGTACTGGCTCAGCAGTTCCACCACACGGAAGCGGTAGTTTGGGTGCGTATTCAGTCCCGTGCCGACCGCACTGCCTCCGATGCCTAACTCTTCCACTTCGTGCGCACTGAACTCCAGGATGCGCTTGCACTTGCGTAGGGTAAGCCCATACGCCCGAAACTCCTGCCCCAGACGGATAGGCACTGCATCTTGCAGGTGCGTACGCCCCGACTTGAGCACATGGTCGAACTCGCGCCCTTTCTGCTCAAACGCCTCCGCCAGTTGCTCGACCACAGGGAGAAGCTCCCGCAACGCCAAGCGCGTGGCGATGCGCATTGCCGTAGGGAAGGTATCGTTGGTGGACTGCCCGAAGTTGGGGTGGTCGTTCGGGTTGACAAGGCTATAATCACCCTTCGTTCCGCCTAATATCTCGATAGCGCGGTTCGCTAACACCTCGTTCACATTCATATGGAACGAAGTGCCTGCGCCTTGGTGGAAGATGTCGGTGGGGAACTGGTCGCGCAGGTTGCCCGCTAAGATTTCGTCTGCCGCTTGGATGAGGGCACGCCCTATCGATTCGGGGATTAGCCCTAACTCCATATTTGCCTGCGCAGCGGCTTTTTTGAGCATCACATACGCTTCAATCATCAGTGGGGGTTCGGTAATCCCACTAATTGGGAAGTTCTCTTGGGCGCGTAGGGTCTGAAGTCCCCAGTAGACTTCGGCGGGGAGGGTACGCTCGCCCAGCGCGTCCTTTTCTGTCCGTTCTGCCATGAACAGAGCCTCCTTACAAGCCGAATTGTACCACCTCAGCGGAATCTCTCCATGCTGATGTCGGAACTCCTCCATGAATTCCTTCAGGGGCTTGCCCAACAGCTCACTTGCACGCTCAGCACCAATAATCTCGTCTTGTAAAGCCCGCATAATCAATCGCTCCATACGGGTACTGGTCTCAGGCGGGTAAGGGTCTCCCGGCTCGGTGAGATGCCACCCCTTGGCACGGAACAAGCGAAAGAGCCGTTCTGCGCAAGCGGACGAGATAACCCCTGTATCCAGAGCGCGGTAGACCCATGCTTGCATACTCAACCCGTACTTGTGCTTGAGCAGATGGAGCTCCACGAGGTCAAGCCCCCGACGCTGAGACCCCAGCTCCCACTTCACCATTCGCATCGGCACTAAGAATGCGCCTGCAAAGCGGTTCGCTGCCTTTTCCGTATGCGCTAAACCCCAGTCCTCAGGAGGCTCTAACACCAAATGCGCCAACTCGTGAGCAATATTGAAGCGCTGTCGGTCGCCAGGGAGACCGTTTTTGACCACAATCACAGGTGTCGTCTCATTTGCCAAAAAAGAGAGTGCGTCGAAATGGTCAACACCCGACAAGAACCCTACTTTGATACCGCGCTCTTCGAGCGCCTCGGTTAGGTTCGGAATGGCGTTCAATCCCAACTCCCAAGCGTGTCGAAGCTCTACTGCGACCCGCTCCGCTTCCTCGATAGCCCTAATCTTGCGGTTGATATTTGGCATAAGGAAAGAGGTTGTCTCGCCCACAAGTTTTTCCACTGTTAGGTAGCGCTCGAGCCAATCTTGCACTTCGTCAAGCACAATAGCCTCCTGTTGTGCAGTCATCTTACTGCGCCGACGGCGGTAGTTTGCGGGTGAGAGACTGACCGTCATCGGGCGTAGGAGGTAGTCGATGCTCACGCCCAGCGCATGGCTCAGCCGTATCAACACGCCTGAGCTGGGCACATCTTCCCCGCGCTCATACTTCGAAATCGCCTGCGCGCTCACACCAACGCGCTCTGCCAACGCGCGCAAACTCAGTCCTAATCGAAGGCGACTCACCTTGAGCCGTTCACCCAGACGCATTTTGTATCATCTCCAGCCACCGTGCGCTTCGTTGCGCTATCGGTTTACATTATACCTTATTTCGGACGATTTGTAAACCGATGGGCTGCTTCTTCTTGCTGCCCATTGCCCACTGCCCTAATTCCTAAGAGGCTTGCCCGTTTCGAGCATGTGGCGTATCCGTTCCTGGGTTTGTTCGGTCTGGCAGAGTTCGATAAAGACTTGCCGTTCGAGCGCGTGGAAATGTTCCTCCGGCATCGGGGTGGCGGTGCGCAGGTCGCCTCCCGTCATCACATAGGCAATCTTCTCGGCGATTCTGCGGTCGTGGTCGCTGATTTGTCCTGCTTGGTGCGCCCAGTGAACCTCCATCATCAGCCTGCTGAACCCGTTTTCCCCGACTGCGAGGATAGGGGTCGGTTCTGCAGGGCGGTAGCCTGCTCGCGAGAGCGCCAGCACATGCTGTTTCGCTTCATAGAGCAGGCGGTCGATGTTCCAACAGAGCGTATCATGAGGGCGCAGGAAGCCGAGCGCGTATGCTTGGAAGGCGTTCTCAGAGCGTTTCCCGTAGGCAAGCACTTGGAACACGGTGCGCAAGTGGGGCAGGGGGTCGGCTTCGGGCGGGAGATGTTCCAGCGCACGGCGGGTCATAAGTGTCGTGCCTCCTCCAGCGGGGATCAACCCTACAAGGGCTTCAGGGAGACCGATTCCTGCATCCACATGCGCGTGCACATGAGCGCAGGGAAGCACCACCTCCAGCCCGCCCCCCAGCGCATAGCCGTGAACGGCGGAGACGACGGGCACTCCGCACGACCGTATGCGCTGGCTCAGCCCCTGAAGCAGTCGCAAGCCCTTGTCCAGCCCGTCCCAATCCTGGCGGGCGATGTAGTCCAGAAACAGGTTCAGGTTGAACCCCGCCGAGAACATACGCCCCTGATTGCCGATGACCACGCCCACAAACTCGCGCTCGGCGCGCTCCAGCACTTGCCCCATAAACTCCATCAGGCTGGGCGTGAGCACATTCGCTTTCGTGCGGAACTCGATACACGCAACTCCATCTCCAAGGTCTAACACTCGGCACTCGGGGGTTTCGTCGATCACTTTGTCGGCACGGGCAAGGTCGTCGAGGCGGATGAAGAAATGAGGCGACACCAGAGGAGCGTAGTCGCCCTCGTCGTCGTGGGGTTCGAAGTAGACGGAGGTGGCTCCGTGCGTTGCATAGAAACTCTTGAGTCCTGCATTTCGCAGGGCGCGTATCGTGCGCGGTTCGGAGGGGAGGTTCAGTTGAGCCAGTGCGGTGTAGCCTTCCTCTCCCAGCGCGTCCCAAGTCTCGAATACGCCCAGCTCCCAGTTATAGCCCAAGCGCATCGCCATATCGAGCGAAGGAATATCGTACGCCACATCGGGCATCACCTCGGCGCCATAGGCGAGGGGCATCAGGAAGGCGGAACGGAAGAAAGCACCATACGGGTCGGGCAGTTTGAGGAGCGCATGCAACCGTTCGGGTAGGGGCGCACGGGGGTCAATTGGCACAGGGAGGCTCGGCTCTTGGCGCGGGCGATAGTCCAGCGTGGCGAAATCGAGCGTGAAGATGTCGCGCCCTTCTCGCTTGTAGAAGCCAGCTCCCGTCTTCTCACCTAAACGGTTGCCCTCTATCAGTGCCTGCCATAAGGGGGGCATGCTCAGGCTCTGAACATAGTAGTCATCGGGAAGCCGTTCGCGCTGATTGCGAATAATGTTGTCCGCCACATCCAGCCCCACAATATCGGCAAGGCGAAACACACCACTGCGCGGGCGTCCTACCAGTGTTCCCAGCATGAGGTCGGCGGTTTCAGGCGTGATTCCGTATTCAATTGCGCTGGAGAGCGCTTTGACCAACGCATAGATGCCGATGCGGGTAGTGATGAATCCGGGCTGGTCTTTCGCCAGCACCACCCGCTTGCCCAGTAGACGCTCGGCAAACGCAGTGAAGTTGTTTGTGAGGTCGGGGTCGGTATCGGCTGTGGGGATGATCTCTAACAGGTGCATGACCTTAGGCGGATTAAAGAAGTGTGTGCCCAAGAAGCGAGAGCGTAGCGATTCGGGCAGTGCCTGCGCAATCTCGCTGATACTCAGTCCTGAGGTGTTGGAACTCAGCACGGCGTTCGGGTTCACCCGTTCTGCTACACTTCGCCACAGGGCGCGCTTCGGCTCAATCTGCTCGATAATTGCCTCCAGCACCCAGTCGGCATCTGCCACGCAGTCCAAATCGGTTTCCACTGAGCCTGGGCTGATACGGCGAATATCCTCAGGCTGATAGAGAATGCCCGATTTCTGAATCCGTTCGAGGGCTTGATGCGCAATATCGCCTTGGTCTAAAAGGGTGACGCGCCACCCAACGCTTGCCAGCAGTCCTGCAATACCGCTCCCCATCGTGCCGGCGCCCAGCACAACGGCGTGCCCTTTGCGTCGATTTCCGTTAACCATAAGCGTGTCTGTCCTCCGGTCGCCTCTTCTATTTCGTCAGGTCGGCATCTTTTCCTGCCAAACCCCTATAGGGGTATAATAACCACTCTAAGGAGCGGATGTACACAGGGATGGAAGCGATTGTTGCGCTGATTACACTGACCGCCCTCGAAGTGGTGTTAGGCATCGATAATATCGTGTTTCTCTCGATTCTCACGGGCAAGCTCCCTCCTGAGCAACGCTGGAAGGCGCGTTTTATCGGACTAAGTCTTGCATTGCTGATGCGCGTGGCGCTTCTGTTCTCGCTCACTTGGGTGCTGAAGCTCAATACGCCCCTCTTCACTTTGCTAAACAACGAGTTTTCGGGCAAAGACCTCATCCTCATACTGGGTGGGCTTTTCCTGATGGGGAAAGCCGTTTACGAGATTCACCATAAAATCGAGATGGCAGACCAGCCGATTGCGGTGGCAGCGAAAATTGGCTTCACTTCGGCAATCGTTCAGATTGTGCTGATAGACCTCGTGTTCTCTATCGACTCGGTGCTTACAGCGATAGGGATGGCGCGCGATTTGTGGGTGATGGTGACGGCAGTGATTGTTGCCATCGTGTTTATGCTGGTATTTGCGGGCAGTGTGAGCCGTGTTATCGATGCGCATCCCTCCCTGAAGGTGCTGGCGTTGGCGTTTCTGGTGCTAATCGGATTCCACCTGATGGGCGAGGGGTTTGGCTACCATATCCCGAAGGGCTATATCTATTTTGCGATGGCGTTCTCGCTGGCGGTGGAGTTGATTAACATTCGTATCGGGTCGCGAAAGCGGGTTGGCTAACTCTCCTCGGTTTGGGGAAGGGCAAGCAGGTCTTCGATAAAGGCGTCGGGGTCGAACAGCTCCAGACAATCCGCTTTTTCGCCCGTGCCGACCAGTTTGATGGGGATGCCCAGTTGCTGGCGGATGGTCAACACCGCTCCTCCTCGGCTGGTGCTATCCAGTTTGGTCAGCACAATCCCTGTGATGGGCAAGATTCGGGCGAACTCTTCGGCTTGGCGGATGGCGTTCTGTCCTGCTACGGTGTCCAGCACCAGCAGTATCTCGTCCGCAGGTCGTCCCAGTGCCTTTTCCGTGACGCGTGCCACCTTTTTCAGCTCCTCCATCAGGCGACTCGCAGTATGCTGGCGCCCTGCCGTGTCGGCAAGCACATAGTCGATACCGCGTGCGCGCCCTGCTTGAATTGCATCGAACACCACCGCAGAGGGGTCGGCGCCCTCTTTGTGCTTCACAATCTCGCACCTTAGACGGTCTGCCCACACCTGTAGTTGGTCAATTGCGGCGGCGCGGAAGGTATCCCCTGCAGCCAGCAACACGCGTTTGCTACGCTTTTGCATCATATGGGCAACTTTGGCGATGCTGGTGGTCTTCCCCACACCGTTGACCCCCACGAACAGGTAAACAGTGGGCGGGGTTTGGCTCTCTACAAGCGGTACGGGGTCGCCCAGCCACTCACGCAGGAGAGCGCGCAGAAGATTGCGCACATCCTCTACCTCGTGGAGCCGTTGGGCGCGCGCCTCCTCACGCAAGCGTTCTAACAGTTGGTCTACCGCATACACGCTCATATCGGCACTGATGAGCGTCTCTTCCAACTCTTCCAGCAGCTCCTCGTCCACCCCGCGCCGAGTGAACACCTGCTGAACGCGCTTGAGCCAACCTTTGAAGATACCGATGGGCATACTACAAGTGTACCCTGCAGGGTATAATACGACTGGCGTGCCGGAGTGGCGGAACTGGCAGACGCGCCGGTCTCAAAAACCGGTCCGGGGGGACCCGGGTGTGGGTTCGATTCCCACCTCCGGCACCAGCCCCGCTTGACTTTCGAGGGGCAAATGCGGTATACTATCAGTGATGCGCGCTCGTAGCTCAGGGGATAGAGCGCAAGGTTGCGGACCTTGAGGTCGGGGGTTCGAATCCCTCCGAGCGCGCCAAACCCGCTTCGTGCGCCCTCGTAGCTCAGTGGATAGAGCGCCTCCGTCCTAAGGAGGGCGTCGGGGGTTCGAATCCCTCCGAGGGCGCCATTACCTTTTGAGGAGAGGTGCCGGAGCGGTTGAACGGGCCCGACTCGAAATCGGGAATCCCCCCACAAGGGGGATCGTGGGTTCGAATCCCACCCTCTCCGCCAGAAACCGATGCGCTGGACCGACACCCACTGCCACCTGAACCATCCCGACCTGCTCCCAGAGTGGGAGAGCCTACTGTTTCGCGCGCAACAGTCGGGGGTGCATCGGTGCATCCTCATCGGCTACGACCTTCCCAGCAGTGAGCGCGCTGTCCAACTTGCCGACCAATCGCCCGCACTCTACGCCACTGTCGGCATCCATCCGCATGATGCCGTGCAGTGCACCCCAGAGGCTCTCCACCAGCTGCGTACACTCGCCCAGCACCCCAAAGTGGTGGCAATTGGCGAGATAGGGCTGGACTTCTACCGCAACCTGTCGCCACCCGATGCTCAGTATTCCGCTGTCTATGCCCAACTGGCTCTGGCGCAGGAGTGCAACCTGCCCATCGTCGTCCACTGCCGAGAGGCGTATGACGAACTGCTGACAGTGCTGGCGGACTACCCCAACCTTCGCGGGGTTCTTCACTGCTTTTCGGGCACACCTGAGCATGCCGAACGAGGGCTTGCCTTGGGCTACTACTTGGGAATTGGGGGCGTGATTACCTTCAAAAGCGCAGAGAGCCTCCGAACCATCGTGCAGACGATGCCTCGCGAACGACTCTTGCTGGAGACCGACGCACCCTATCTTGCACCCCACCCCTATCGCGGCAAGCGCAACGAACCCGCCTACCTACCGATAATTGCCAAGCATGTGGCACAACTCTGGGAAACGGATTTAGAAACCCTCTCCCATCAAACCGAACAGAACGCCGAATCCCTCTTTCAGCTCAAACATCGCTCATAGGCTATAATTGGGCTATGCGAAGGCTTGTTCTCTTCTCGGTACTCATTTTGTTGGTAGTAGGTGCGTGGTGCCAGCAGGTGGACTATTCGGGCTACCAAGTTCTGCGCCTCACCCTCTCCCATCCAAAGCAGTTCGAAGAGATCGAACAGCTTGTTCACGATGTATGGACCTGCCATCTCCATTCGCGCACCATCGATGTGTGCGCCTCGCCAGAGGAGCGAGAGAAACTCAAAAAGGCGGGCTACGAGTGGACGGTGCTGATTGACGATGTGGGGTCACTCATCCGCCAGCAACAGAGCGAGTTTACCCCTCAAGGTGGGCTGTTCGACCGCTATCTGACGCTGGAAGAGGTCTACTCGGCGATGCGGGCTTTGGCAGAGCAAAATCCGCGCCTGGTGCAAATGTTCGAAATCGGTCGTTTCTATGGGCTAAGGCTCACCAAAGACCCTCGCTTGGCGCGGGTCTATCGTAATCGCCCGCAGGTGGTGTTCAACTCATGTCAGCATGCACGGGAGTGGATTACGGTCTCGGTAGCGCTCTATCTGGCGTATCAACTGGTGGCGGGCTATGGCGTGGACACCCGCATCACCCGCCTGTTAGACCGCTTGGAGGTCTATATCATCCCTGTAGTGAACCCCGACGGCTATGTCTACTCCTGGACAACCGACCGCCTCTGGCGCAAGAACCGTCGCTACTTAGGGCAGAACAGTCAGGGACAGCCCATCTATGGAGTGGACTTGAACCGCAACTGGGCGTATCAGTGGGGAGGGGAAGGTTCCAGTGGGCAACGCAGTTCCCAAACTTATCGGGGACCTGCGCCCTTCTCGGAGCCAGAGACCTATTTCCTGAGCCGATGGCTGTTGAGCCTCCCCACTTTGCGTGCCCATATCGATATTCATAGCTACTCGCAACTCATCTTGTGGCCCTGGGGCTATACAGATGCACTTCCCCCTCACGACCCTGTGTTCCAGCGAGTCGGCTTTGCGATGCAGGCGCTCATTCTTAGCGTTCATGGGGAGTTCTATACGGCAGGCAACCTCTACACTACCATCTACCCTGCCAGCGGGAATATGGTCGACTGGGTCTTTGGGGTGCGAGGCGCGCTCTCGTTCGCTTACGAACTGCGCGACCGAGGACAATATGGCTTCCTGCTTCCGCCTGATCAGATACTGCCCAACAGCGAGGAGGTGTTCCCCGCTGTTATTGAACTGATGGAGTGGGCACTCTCCCGTCGGTGGGATTAGGCGTGTTTGTGCATGAAATCGAGCATGAAGTCGCGGAGCGCCTGCACCGCCTCAATGGGCACTGCATTGTAGAGCGAGGCTCTGCATCCACCCACTGAACGGTGCCCCTTCAGCTCGTATAGCCCGTTCGCCTGCGCCTGCTGAAGAAACTCCTTCTCTAACTCCTCGTTCGGCAGACGCCAAGTGATGTTCATCACCGACCGATACTCAGGATGCGCATGCCCACGATAGAACCCCTCACTTCGGTCGATAACCTCGTAAATGAGTTGCGCTTTCTGGCGGTTTATCTGCTCCATCTTCGCCAGACCGTCAATCGTATCCCTCAGCCAGCGCGTCACCAACATCACCATATAGACCGCAAACACGGGCGGAGTGTTGTAAAGCGACTTATGCTCCACATGGGTGCGATAGTCCAACATCGTGGGCAAGTTCGGGGGGATACGCTCTAACAGGTCGTTGCGGATAATCACGATGGTGACCCCTGCAGGACCTGCATTCTTTTGGGCGCCTGCGTAGATGAGGGCATAGCGTTCAATCGGCAACGGACGCGAGAGGAAATCCGAAGAGGCATCACACACAAGAGGTGTTGAGCCTATTTCTGGCTCTGTGGGGAACTGCACTCCCTGAATCGTCTCATTCGAGGTGAAATGCACATACCCAGAGTTCGGGTCTAACTCCAGTTCGTCGGGGCGGGGGATGCGGGTGAAGTTCTCGGCTTTGCCGTTCCAAGCTATCCGCGCCGAGCCGAGCTTAACCGCCTCCTTGTACGCCTTTTCGCCCCAAGAGCCCGTGATGATGTAGTCTGCTGAACGCCCCCCCAGCAAGTTCATCGGCACCATCGTGAACTGGAGGCTGGCGCCCCCTTGCAGGAAAAGAACCGAATAATGCTCTGGAATACCCAACAGTTGGCGTAGGTTCTGCTCCGTCTCATGGTTAATCGCTTCGTACCATTTAGAGCGGTGGCTGATTTCCAAAACCGACATGCCCACACCGGGCAGGGCAAGCAGGTCGCGCTGAGCCTCTTCCAACACAGGCAGGGGGAGCATACCAGGTCCTGCCGAAAAGTTCCATACGCGATGTCCCATCGTTGGTTGCCTCCAAAATGAGATTATACCCTGTGAGGGAAATCTCGAAAGGGTATACTCTGCAGGGCGAGGTGACATGATGGACACCCCAAGGGCAGACCAACTCCCTCCTTGGTTCTGGAAGCAACTTAGCAAGTTAAGGGAACTACATCCCGAACTTGTGGCAGAGGCTTTAGACCAAATTTGGCGTTCGAACCTGAAGCTAAGGCGCGTTATCGTGATCGATGCGTACTTAGAAGGCGTCATCAGCCTTTCCAAGGCTGCGGAGTTATTAGGTCTTTCTCGGTGGCAACTTCAACAGGAGTTTTTGGAACAGGGCATACCGCTTCGGCTTGGTCCTGAAACCGTAGAAGAGGCACGAGCTGAGGTACAAGCGTGGACACACTTCCGAAATCAACCCGAGTAATTGTGGTGATGGACACAACAATTATCTCGAAATTTTGCTCGCATAGAGCAGATACCACTCTTACGGCTTGCGGTAGAGCCTTATTCGGGTACTACAGAGCAGGTCGTTCAAGAACTTAATATGGGGGTTCAGGAGGGTTATTGACCCTCTTTGACTTTAGATTGGCTTCAAGTGTGGTCACTCACAAAGGAAGAACAGGCAACATTTCGGATGCTACAAACACGCTTTGGAAAAGACCTTGCGGAACTGCTCTGAGACCCCCCAGAAAATCCTTTCTGAATCAGCAGGAATCGCAATCCCCACCACGAATCCGTCCACCACTACATCTTGGGAGGTTTCGCATGGACGCAGGCTTTGTTCATCTACATCTGCACACAGAATACAGCCTATTAGACGGTGCGACGCGTATTCCGGAGCTGGTGGAGACCATCGCCCGCTACGGAATGCCCGCCGTTGCCATTTCGGACCACGGTGTGATGTATGGCGTCATCGAGTTTTACAACGCCTGCCAAAATGCGGGCATCAAGCCGATTATAGGGTGCGAACTCTATCTCTGCGCACGCCCTATCTCCGACCGCACGAAACAGAACCAGACCAACTACCACCTCCTGCTATTAGCAAAAGATGAAGCAGGCTATCGCAATCTGCTTAAACTCTCTACAATTGCCCATCTGGAGGGGTTCTACTATAAGCCGCGTGTGGACAAGACGATTTTGCGCCAGCACGCGGAGGGGCTAATCGCCACCTCCTCATGCCTTGCTGGGGAAATCCCAGACGCCCTGCTCAAGGGGGACTATGAGCGCGCTCGCCAGCTCACGCAGGAATATCTCGATATCTTCGGGCGTGAGAACTTTTATATCGAACTGCAAGACCACGGACTACCCGAACAGCGCGCCGTGAACGAAGGCTTGCTGAAACTGGCAGAAGAGTTCCGCCTGCTCCTGCTTGCCACCAACGACGCCCACTACCTCAACCGCGAGGATGCCGAAATCCACGAGGTGCTCCTCTGCGTACAGACAAACGACCACATCGGCAACCCGAAGCGATTTCGGTTCCAGTCCTACGAGTTCTATGTGAAGTCGCCTGAAGAGATGGCGCAGGTCTTTCGTGAGCATCCTTCGGCATTAGCGAACACCCTCGAAGTTGCCCAGCGGTGCAATCTCCAGTTAGAGTTCGGACGAGTGCAACTCCCTGCTCCTGACCTTCCGCCGGGCAAGACTGCGATGGAGCATCTGCGCGACCTGTGCTACGAAGCACTTCCTAAACTGGTGCCTAATGCCAACGAGACCTATCTCCAACGACTGGAATATGAGCTAAATGTGATAGAGACCACAGGCTTTGCGCCCTACTTCCTGATTGTGCGTGATTTTGCGCAGTTTGCACGCCAGCAAGGTATCTATTTCGGCGTGCGCGGTTCCGCTGCAGGAAGCCTCACCTCCTACTGTATCGGCATCACCGACATCGACCCCGTGGAATACGACCTGACCTTCGAGCGATTCCTGAATCCTGAGCGCGTTCAGATGCCCGACATCGATATGGACTTTGAGGATGTGCGACGCGATGCGGTCATTCGCTATGTGCGAGAAAAGTATGGGGAAGATCGAGTGGCGCAGATTATCACCTTCGGTACGCTCGCAGCGAAAGCAGCGCTGAGAGATGTTGCTCGTGCCCTGAACATGCCCCCCGCACTGGTAGACCGCCTCGCCAAAAGCATCCCCACTGCTCCAGGGATGACCCTCGATAAAGCGTTAGCCACCATCCCTGAACTGAGGCAAGAGTACGAGCGCAATCCCGAAGTGCGGCGCCTAGTCGACACTGCCCGCCGATTGGAAGGCATCACGCGCAACGCCAGCGTGCACGCGGCGGGCGTGGTCATCTCCAAAGACCCACTGGTGGAGCATGTGCCCCTCGCTCGCAGTGCCGATGGTGAGGTCGTAACCCAGTATGCGATGGGCGACCTCGAGCAGATTGGTCTGCTGAAGATGGACTTTCTGGGGCTGTCGAACCTCTCGGTGCTGGCGCAAGCCGTTCGGAACATTAAAAAGACGCGCAGAATCGAGATCGATGTGCGCCAACTCCCTCTGGACGATGCCAAAACCTACGAAATGCTGGGCAGAGGTGAGACAACAGGCGTGTTCCAATTGGAAAGCGCAGGCATGCGTCGCAACATTCAGCAACTCAAACCCCAGAATGTGCGCGAGCTCGCTGCGATGGTCGCGCTCTATCGCCCCGGACCGATGGACCATATCCCGACCTACATCAACCGCAAGCATGGGCGTGAACCTGTGAACTATCCCCACCCCTCGTTAAAGCCGATCCTGCAAGAGACTTATGGTGTGATTGTGTATCAAGACCAGGTGCTGAAAGTGGTGCAGGCACTGGCGGGGTTCTCACTGGGGAAGGCAGACATCCTGCGCCGAGCGATGGGGAAAAAGAAAAAGGACGAGATGGCACGCATGCGCCAAGAGTTCGTGGCAGGAGCCAAAGAGCGGGGCATTCCCGAAGACGAGGCGAACCACCTGTTCGATCTTATCGAGCCTTTCGCAGGATATGCCTTCAACAAAGCGCATGCAGTCTGCTATGCACATATTGCTTATCAGACCGCCTACCTCAAAGCGAACTACCCTGTTGAATATATGGCTGCGCTCATGGCGGTCTACAAAGATAAGACCGACAAGGTGGCAAACTTTATCGATGAGTGCCACAAGTTGGGCATTCAGGTCTTACCACCCGACATCAACCGCAGTGAGATGAGTTTCAGCCTCGAATCGGTTAGCCCATCTTCGCCCTCAAATGCTCGCTCCCGTCGGGCAAAGTCAGTGCAGTATGAGCATGCGATTCGCTTTGGGCTGGGTGCTATCAAGGGCGTGGGCGAGTCTGCAGTGGAGGCAATCCTCAAAGAGCGGGAAGCGGGGGGACCGTTTGCCGATGTGTTCGATTTTATGGCGCGCATGCAGGAATCGGGCAGTGTGAACCGTGCCACGCTGGAGGCGCTGATTCAGGCAGGCGCATTCGAGAGCCTCCATCCGAACCGTGCGCAGTTGCTGAAAGGGTTGGATCTGGTGCTGGACTATGCTCAAGCAGTAGGGCGGGCGCGCGCAGTAGGGCAGAACTCGCTCTTCGATGGAGGAAGCCACGAGGAGGAAACCCCTGCTGTGATGAAACCCCTTCTGCCCAGCGTGGACGACCTCAGCATCCCCGAAAAACTGGCGCTGGAACGCGAACTGCTGGGGGTCTATCTGTCAGACCACCCTGTACGCCCGTACGCGCGCGCCTTAGCCCAGCGTGCTACCCCCATCGCTAAAGCCCTCGAGGCTGAACTGGGCACTGCGCTCACCATCGGGGGCATCATCTCCAGTATGCGCGTCATCACCACCAAGCAAAAAGGAAACCGCATGGCGTCTATCGTACTGGAAGATATGTCAGGCTCAATACAGGTCACGATATTCCCGCAAACCTATGAGCAATACCGCGAGCAACTTCAGAAAGATAGGGTCGTTCTGTTGAAGGGCAAGGTGCAGGCGCGCGACTTTCGGGGACGCAACGGCAACGGTGAGGCAGAGGGCGTGGAGTTCCGTGCTGAGTCGGTGGAACTGTTAGAAGAACCCCCACTTGAGGTAGAGGCGCCCTGCGTGCAAATCCAGCTGGAGCGCTGTCGGCTGGACCAGCTCAGCGCGCTCAAAAGTCTGCTCACTCGCTATCCGGGCGAAGCGCTCGTGCGGGTTCACATCCCCAACGCCAACGCCGTTCGAGCAATCGAACTGCCCGTGCGTGTAGACCCCTCACCCGCTCTTTTAGAATCGCTTAGGCGCGTATTGCCTCAAGCACGGGTGTGGTAAATTCTCGGCGCTTACACGGTGTCCACCGACTCACAAACAGGCTCCTTGTTGAGGTCAATAGTGCCGATTACTGGTAATTTATGCCCGAGTTTTAAGCCCAGCCATATCCAGTCTTCTAAGGTGGAGCGTAACTGTTCCTCGCACTCCATTCATGCCCTTCACCTGTAAGAGGCACCTTCTCACCAAGAGCCAAACTCTGCTAAGAACCAGCGGGGATTCGGAGACCAAAGGCGAACTGAAAAGGCATGCGAACGCGTTTGGGATGGATTGTTGGGTTATGTCTGTGGACTATCGTAGCCGTCTATGCGCAGGTATCGTTTCCAGAGCCGACCCCAATTAAAGGGGCGCGTGCTCCTGCTCTTAGCCCCGATGGAAAACGAATCGCCTTTGTCTATCGTGGTGACATTTGGGTAGCTCCCAGCGAGGGAGGCAAGGCAGTGCCCCTCACCCGCCATGTGGCTTTCGACACAAGCACCCTCTGGTCGCCCGATGGGAGTAAGATTGCTTTTGCCAGCCTTCGCAACGGCAACTATGACATCTTCCTCATCTCGGCAGATGGAGGCGCACCCGTCCAGCTCACCTATCACAGCCAATCAGAAATCCCCAGCAGTTGGAGCCGAGATGGACGCTACCTCTATTTCTCTGCCTCCTACGACTCGAATAACCCCGCCATTATCGAACTGGAGGTCGCAACAGGGCGATTCCGTCGGATTGCGGAAGACTACAACGCCATCAACTCCCCTCAGATTTCACCTGATGGGAAACGGCTGGTCTACGGTCGGCACGGCTTTCCGTGGTGGCGCCCGCGCTATGTAGGCTCCGCTGCGATGCAGATATGGATGCTCGACCTCACCACAGGGAAACGGCGTGCGCTCACCAACGACCAGAGACAACACTTATGGACTCAGTGGCTACCCGACGGCAACAATCTGCTGACCGTCACGATAGGCGAGAAGACGCCCGATTCACCAAGGCTGGGCGAACGCCTACCACCCCTCCAAGACAATTCCCGCCGTACCCCGAACTTGTGGATTGTGGACATGCAAGGGCGCAAACGCCAACTCACGCAATTCGTGGGAGGAGCAGTTCGCTACCCCACCGTCGCCTACAATACGGGGGATATTGCCTTTGAGTATCAGGGCGACCTTTACCTGCTCAAAGCGGGCGAACGGCAACCGCGCAAACTGACCTTCACTGCTTCCCAAGATTCCGCTCAGAACACACGCCAGCGTGAGGTGCTGACCTCAGGAGTGGAAGAGGCGGAACCCTCGCCCGATGGCAAGCAGTATGCCTTTCGCTTGCGGGGCGACCTTTGGCTCATCGATGTCGAAAAGCCCAAAACAACGCCCGAAAAGCGCAACGCCGAGTTCGCAAAGCAACTCACCGATTGGGTGGGCAACGATGCCGACTTCGTCTGGTCGGCTGATGGCAAGAAGCTCTACTTCACCTCCGACCGTAACTATCACCAGCAACTGTACGCATTGGATATCGAGGCGCTGGAAGTAGAACGGTTGTGGGACCATCCTGCCGACATCACCCGTGTGAAACTCTCGCCCGATGGAAAATGGCTTGGTTTCTGGGTGTCGGGCAGTGACGGGGGACTCTACACGCTCCACTTGGAGACAAGGGAGGTCAAAAAGGTACTCCACGAGCCGGGCACCCACTGGTATGGCTTGGGCGGGGGCGATTTTGCTTGGTCGCCCGACATGCGCTGGCTCTGTGTTCAGCGTCGCGCCCCCGACCGCTGGAGCTGGAACCTTTGGATATTGCCTGCAGACGGTTCGGGCACACCCATCAATATCACGCGCCTGAACGCTGTTCACAGCCAACCCGCATGGTCGCCTGATGGGAGGTACCTGTTTTTCTACAGCAACCGTGATGGCGACGGGTTATATGTGCTTCCGCTGACCCGCGAAACCGCTCGCACCGAAGATACCGACCTTAAGTTCGAGAAGCCCAAAGAGGACGAACCGCTGGAGGTCAAGATCGACTTTGAGGGGATTGACCAGCGCATTCGTCGCCATGTGTCCCAAGCCCCTCAGGCAGACCTGGTGGTCAGTTCCGATGGCAAGCTCTACTTCATCTCGGAAGGCGATGTGTGGCAGGTGAGCTACGATGGAAAGGAGTCGAAACGGCTCACCAGCGGGGGCGGGCATAGCGCGCTGAGGGTCTCGTCGGACGGCAAAAGGCTCTTCTACATCCGCAACGGGGAGCTCTATACGATGAACCTGCAAGCGAACAACCGCATCGACAAAGTGGAGTTCAAGGCAGACTTGGTAGTGGACACGATGGCTCAGCAGGAGGCGGCGTTCGTACAGTTTTGGCGTGCCTACGAGCGCGGATTCTACGATGGAGGCTTTCACGGGCGCGATTGGGGCGCAATTCGGGAGCGCTATCGCCCCTTGTTGGAAGGTGTCGGCACTCCTGAAGAGTTTGCGATTGTGCTGTCGATGATGGTGGGGGAGCTGGAAGCCTCTCACAGTGAGGTCTCGGCGCGCTCCAGCGATGTCCGAAGCCCCTCAACGCCTCACCTCGGTTTTATCATCGACTATTCCCACAGGGGTAAGGGGCTGAAGGTTGCCAGCGTGCCCGACGGTGCGCCCGGCTCGTTCCCTGAAACGCGCCTCGAACCGGGCGAGTATGTGTTGCGAATCAACGGTCAGCCCGTTACTACTGACCAGAACCTATGGCAATTCATCAACGATAAAGGCGACCGCACCTTCGAGTTTCTGGTGAATAGCCAGCCCTTTGAAGAAGGGGCGCGCATCGTGCGGTACAAGCCCCTTAGCAGTGGCGAATGGAGTGAACTGCACTATCAGAACCGTATCCGTCGCCTGCGCCAGTATGTGGAGGAGCGTAGTGGAGGCACAATCGGTTATGTGCATATCCGCGGGATGGGCTCAGGCGACCAGCGACGCTTCGAGCGCGAGTTCTATGAGTACTCTCAGGGCAAGCGAGCGATGATTATCGATGTGCGCTTCAACGGGGGAGGTAATATCGCCGACACCCTCGTGGACTGGCTGGAGCGCACACAGTATGGATTCTATCGCCCCCGCGATGGCGAGCCTTATTCCTGGCCCTCAGGCGCACGCGAAATGCCGATGGTCGTGCTGATGAATGAGCGTAGCATGTCCAACGCCGAGATGTTCCCCTACTCGATGCGCGCCAAGGGGCTTGCCACCTTGGTGGGCTGGCAAACGCCGGGCTATGTGATTGCAACTTGGGAGCTAAGGCTCGTAGATGGCACGGGGGCGCGCATGCCACAGCTCGGTATCTTCCGTAAGGACGGCTCCAACATGGAAAACAACGGCGAGAAGCCCGATATCGAGGTCTGGATATCGCCTGAGGATTGGCTCGCCGAGCGCGACCCACAGTTAGACAAAGCGTTAGAGATACTAATGCGCAAATAGAATCTTAGCAACGCTTGGGTAGGGTACACCATCCCGTTCTACAACGGTTCCGTGCCCTCGTTCAGAATGCTGAGGTATTCTGTATATGCGAATAGGCGGTTCCGACGCCGCCCCGTGATTTCGCGCACGATTCCCAACTGTTCCAACTCACTCACAGCGTTATCGACCGTCGGAGCGGTAAAGGATATGGCACGAAGGCGCGAATACGCTCGCCTCCAACGACTGAAACCTCATAGAACCCTGTCAGCCCACGCTTCATCAACTGTCCCCTTATTAAGCGAACGCTTAATAGGCGACTGCCTTATTAAGCGAAAAGCCCGAATCGCTTAATAAGGATACCCAACCGCGCTCAAGAAGCATGCAGGAGTAACCCTCTCCCTCAGATCCCCTCTGCGTTGCACCTGAACTGAGTACGCCAGCAGTCTCCACGCAAACCTTGAGAACTTGCGACAGCACATGCGGATGCTGGAAGAACTGTTTCTTCGACCTTCCCACTGGTGCTAACTCACTGCATTCAGGAACTCCGCGCCTTCTGCTGTGCCGTCGTAAATAATCAGCACCCCTAACTCTTGCGCTAACTCACGCGCTTCGGGAATAATCTCCACGCCACACGCCGAGCCAAGTGCCTTCAAACCAAGCTGTTGAATGGCTCGGGCTCGATGGTGCGCCCGCATAACATCGTTCATATCGATTACATAGGAGACCTCAACTGCTATGACGACTTCTTCCCTGTCGGTTCGGCGCAAACCCTGCACGACCATATCCAAATTGAGAATCTGGTTGCGCAGTTCTTCAGGTATCTCCATCTGCGCTTCGAGTTTCTCACAGAATTCGCCTGGCTCATAAGGATTTACAGGACGCAGATACCGCCCAAAGATAGACTTCGCCCGCTTCATGTAGAGCAGTTCCTGCATATCGCCCTTGAGCTTGCCAATATCCTGCTCATGCTTGTCAAGGCGAGCGAAAACAATACGAAACTGCTCATACATTTCGGTGCGTAGTTCCGCAATCTGTTCGTAGACTTCCTTGCGTAGTTCAGCAATCTGCTGGTTGACCTCTTGGCGCAGGGCTTCAATCTGTTCGTTGACTTCCTTGCGCAGTTCCGCAATCTGTTGGTTGACCTCTTGGCGCAGGGCTTCAATCTGCTCGTTGACTTCCTTGCGTAGTTCCGCAATCTGTTCGTAGACTTCCTTGCGTAGTTCAGCAATCTGCTGGTTGACCTCTTGGCGCAGGGCTTCAATCTGCTCGTTGACTTCCTTGCGCGATGCCTGTATCTGCTGATTGAACTCTTCACGCTGAGCTTGGAATTGCGCCTCGAAATCGAGCCTTAGCTGGACAATCTGAGCCTCTATAGCATTGAGCCGACGCTGATGCTCAAGGGTAATTGCCTGCATTTCGGCTCGGAACTCACGAAACTCGGCAGGTAAGGAGAGCAGCTCCTGAGTGAGCAACACACTCAACAACTGCTCTCGCAGCTCAGGGTTCTGACGAATCTGGGCAATCAGGTCTTCCAACGAGGTAATAGGCGCCATGTCTTGCAGAAAATTATACCATGTTCCCTCGTGATTCAGAGCGAAACGAAGCCTTTCATGAGCGAGGCGAGGTCGCTTCAAATACCTAAACCATCTCTATCTTGCTCGCCCTATTTCCCACCTGCTGGGTGCCCGCTGTCTTTCTAATACTCAGAGGGTACTTTGACCGCCTTGAGGTCCAAGTAGCGTTCGAACTCGTAGGGTCCGTAGGACTGGGAGTGCTTGTCCAGTTTTCTACGAATCAGCTCTTGGCGCATCCGATAGGCTTCTGCTTCTGTGAACTCGGAGCGTTGGGCAAGGGTTATGGCGGGCACATTTACCAAGAGGAACATTCCCGCATAGATACCCAGATAGCACCCAATTCCCACTCGAGCCAAGGCACGCACCGCGCGAGGACGATGAATTCGCCCCCACTCGATAATCACGATGGGCGCCAGTACCAGCACGCTCTTCGCCAACACGAATGCCCACACCCCATAGCCCAAATAGAAGCGCATAATCGGGTTGCCCTCTTCCGCAAGCCCGTGGTGGATAAGCACAAGGGTGATTAGGAGGTCTGCAACACAGACCAAGATGATAGCCCAGCTCTCTACGCTCAACGCTTGAAACCACCGTCGCATGGAGATGCCTCCTCCAAAGGGTCTTTCCATATAATCGGACATCTTGCATAGGATTTTATAGAGACAGGTAGAATTCGGGGTGTTATGCGTCGGTTTCATATCGGGAGTCCAGAGTGGGCGCCCCCGCGCGTACCTCTCCAACTGCCGTTGGGCTACGGCTCGCTGGGCTGGCTAGTGCATCTCCTTCAACACCAAAAGATAGACCTGCTAACCCTTGACCTTGCCCCGATTGCCCAAGCCTGCTACGACTACTGGCGCGAAGTGGGGGATTTGGACGAGGCGTCCGATTCGGTGGCGGTGCTGGCGCATCTGACCGAGCGCAAAGCGGAACTCCTGCTCACACCCCCCTCGGAACCGCACCCCGAAGAGGAGGAACCGCTCGCCCCTGCCCACCTGCCCGAATCGTTTCTGCCCATCTTGGAAACGCTTCGTGAGCATGAGGACGCTCGACTGCAGATTTTCTTCCGCTCCACCTCCATAGACCACGACACACTCGACATCCCCCTACCAGAGGGGGCGGAACTGCCCGATGCGCTTTGGTTAGCGTTCCAGCGACTGCTTCAGCGCGCTCTGCCCGTGCCCGATGCCATCCCCGAACGACGCTACTTCTCCATCCACGCTCGCATGATAACCCTGCGCCAAACCCTGCAAGAGGCTCAGACACCCCTCGCCTTCGATACCGTTGCTCAAACTGCGGAGGACATCTACGACCTATTGGTGAGCTTCTTAGCCATGCTGGAACTTTGGCGACTGGGGCAGATTGAGGTCTCAGTGGACGCTCAGTTTGGCATCTGGCTCTCGCTGGTTGAAGCGAACAACTCCTGAGCAGGAAGGGTGTCGGCTTTGGCGAATCGCTCCCTTATGTTCAGGCGAGCGTTCTTTCTGGCAATATGGCTGTGTGTGTTGCTAACGCCCGTCTTTGGGCAATCCACCGAGTTATTCAAAAACCTTCGCTGGCGCAATATCGGACCTGCCAACATGGGCGGGCGTATCACCGATGTCGAAGGCGTTCCTAGTCAGCCAAACATCGTCTATGTGGGCACTGCAACCAGTGGCTTGTGGAAAACCACCAACTGGGGCATTAGCTGGACACCTCTTTTTGACGAGCAAGAGACCCAGACCATCGGCGATATCGCCTTAGACCCGCAGAATCCCGATGTCATCTGGGTAGGCACGGGGGAAGGCAACCCGCGCAACAGTATTTCCGTTGGCTGTGGAGTTTACCGCTCTAACGATGGAGGCAAGAGTTGGGAATATTTGGGGCTACGCGAGACTCGTCAGATTACGCGTATTATCGTACACCCGCGCGACCCCAACACCGTGTGGGTTGCGGCGCTCGGCTCGGTCTTCGGACCCAACCCTGAACGCGGGGTCTTTATGACCACCGATGGTGGGAAAACTTGGCAGAAGGTGCTGTACATCGACGAGTATCACGGCGCGTCCGACCTTGATATCGACCCGGTGAACCCGAACATCCTGTATGCAGGCATGTGGCGGTTCGAGCGTAGACCTTGGACGCACACCAGTGGAAGTGAGGAAGGTGGGGTCTTCAAATCCACCGATGGAGGGCGCACATGGAAGAGGCTGACGAACGGACTGCCCAAGCTGATGGGGCGGGTAGGCGTGAAGGTGGCGCCCAGCAACCCGAATGTGGTCTATGTGATTGCCGAGTCGAACGACGGCACGCTCTTCCGCTCGGACGATAAGGGCGAGCGGTTCCGCCTCGTCTCACGGGAGACGAATATCATCTCTCGCGGGTTCTACTACACCGATATGCGCGTCTGCCCTGCCGATGAGAACCGCCTCTACTTCCTGGCGACTCAACTGCGAAGATCCATCGACGGTGGGCGCACGACCGAGCAGATTGCAGGGCGCGTGCATTCCGACCATCATGCCCTTTGGATCGACCCCAAAAACCCGAATATCCTCTGGAACGGCAACGACGGAGGGCTTGCCTTCTCTATGAACCGAGGAGACAGCTGGGATGTGGTCAGCAACCTCCCTCTGGGGCAGTTTTACCAGATTCATCTCAGCAACGAGGCGCCCTTCTATCAAGTGGCGGGCGGTCTCCAAGATAACGGGAGCTGGATTGGCTACGCCCGTACGAAGGAAGGCGGTATCGTCAACGAACACTGGCGCATGGTGAGCTTCGGGGACGGTTTCTATTGCGTGATTCACGTCGAGAACCCGAACCTTGTAGTTAGCGAATCGCAGGGCGGTAACATCGTGCGCACAAACCTCGCTACGGGTATCCAAGAAAACATCAGCCCCCAAGCACGCCGAGGCGATGGCGGTCCTGTAAAAGACCTCAAGTATCGCTTCAATTGGAACACTCCAATTATTCCCTCGCCTCACGACCCGAACACCCTCTATGTGGGCGCGCAAGTGGTGTTCAAGTCGACCGATTTCGGCACCACTTGGACGGTCATCAGCCCCGACCTGACCACTAATGACCCAGAAAAGCAGAAAGATGCAGGCGGACCTGTGTGGGTGGAGAACACCACTGCCGAGTTCCATTGCACTATTATCAGCCTTGCTGAGTCGCCCGTTCAGTCTGGCATCATTTGGGCGGGCACAGATGACGGCAACCTCCAAGTGACCTTCGACGGAGGGCTTACATGGACGAACCTCACCCCTAATGTGCCCAATCTCCCACCCAACTCGCCTGTCTCCCATATAGAACCCTCTCGCACCGATGCGAAGGTCGCCTATGTTGCCTTCGACCGCCATATGCTCAACGACTTCAAACCCTACCTCTACAAGACGACCGATGGAGGCAAAACTTGGCATGCCATCGCCAATGGTCTCTGCGACGAGTGTTACCTCTTTGTGGTGCGTGAAGACCTCAAGAACCCGAATCTGCTCTATGCAGGCACGGAGCGTGGGCTGTATGTGTCGTTCGATGGAGGGCAGAACTGGCAGAAGATGCCCAATCTGCCTGCCGTGCCCGTGCATGACATCCAAATCCATCCGATAATGAATGACCTTGTGATTGGCACGCACGGACGCAGTATCTATGTGCTGGACGATATCACCCCGCTTCAGCAGGTCAACTCTGAAGTACTGGAGAAACTAGCACACCTGTTCGAACCCCCACCTGCATGGCGCTACTCTTCCCGCATGGCGCGCTATGGGCGCGGTGACCGTCCGCTGGTGGCTCCGAATCCGCCTTATGGTGCCCTGATTACCTACTACCTAAAGGAGCAACCGAAGGAAGGGCGAGCCCGAATCCAGATCCTCGATGCACAGGGCAAGGTCTTGCGCGAACTCACGCGCATTCCCCAAGAGCCAGGCATCCACCGCGTAGAATGGGACTTGCGCATCCGATTTGACCTCACAGAACCAGAAGAAGAACCCCAAGAGCAGACCCCTGAAGCCCAGCGCCGTGCCACGCCTATGGGACCTCAGGTTCTGCCCGGCACCTACACCGTACGCCTGATTGTAGGCGAGTTCCAGATAGAGCAACCGCTGACAGTGAAACTGGAGCCTGCCTTAGAGCCGTATTCACTGGCGATGAAAGCGGGCTACCAGTTCGCGCTGGAGGCTTGGGAGATGCTGGACAAGCTCAACCGCGCGATGCGCACCCTTACAGGGGTGGAAGACCAGCTCACGCGCATGCGCCAGACGGCACGCACGATGAACATGCGCCTGCCCAAAGAGGTGAACGAGACCCTCGACCAGCACCTCAAAACGATTGCCGACCTCAAGGCACAGGTGGATAACCCCTTCACTGGGCTGGCGTATGCTCGGGGACCACGCCTGCGTGGGCGACTCAACTCGGTCTACAGCATGATGGGAAGCAACACGGGACCTACGCATGCCCAGATTGCCTACTTCAACGAGGTCAAAGAGGAGTTCGAGGGGGTCTACGGCACGATTCGGGACTACCTCACCCAGCAAGTGCCCGCCCTAAACGAGCAACTCAAGTCGCATGGGCTCCCCATCGTGCTAATGGGCGAGTTCTAAACGGGTAGGCTTGCGCTCCGTGGCTTGGGCATCTTGCCCCTATCGCGAATGGGCAGGATGCCTGTGCTACTGAAAAAACCTCGCAATCGTACCGACGGCTCAGTTCGCTTTGTATGGCACAACCCTTGTAGGCGGTGAGAGCGATGCTGAGCGAACTGAGCGCCCTTCGGCAAGATGCCCTGCGGGAACTGAGCAACATCGGCTTGGGAAATGCGGTTACTGCCCTTTCCGACCTGACAAGGCTGGCATTCACTTTGGAAGTCCCACAGGTGCATGCCTTAGAGGTGAGCGGGCTGGGTGCCCTCTGCACCCACCCTGAATGTCTTGCGGTGGGCACAGTAGCGCGCATCGAGGGCGACTGGGCGGGCGACTCGGCGTTTCTGTTCCCGTGGGAGAGCGCAAGGGTGCTCTGGACGGTGCTCATGGGACAAGCCCCCAACGAATTAGACGAGCTGAACGAACTCCACCAGTCTGTCATTACCGAGATTGCCAATATTATGTTGGGCAACTTTCTGAATGGTCTCTCGCAGATGACGGGTTTCGAACTGCATATGTCGCCACCTGCCTTCGCTGCGGATATGACGATGGCGATACTCAGCTCGCTGATGGTGGAGGCACTTTACGAAAACCGTGAACTGCTTGCGATTGAAACCCACTTTTACATCCCTGATCAAACCCATGCTGAGGGCACGCCCCAGCGGTTCGAAGGCTTCTTCTTCTACTTCCCAGAGGTGGGCAGTTTAGAACGGCTCTTTTCCGCATTGAGTATCTGAAATGCAAGTGAGGTAGGGACGATGGTGGTGGTGGCAAAGGCGGAAACGGCGCTGGCGGGGATGGGCGAGATTAAGCTCGTGCGTGGGATAGGTGTTCTGGGCTGTATCGGGCTTGGCTCCTGCGTGGGCACCGTGCTGTACGACCCCATTACCACAACGGGCGCGGTCGCCCATGTGATGCTACCCCAACCTCATGGAGACGACCACCTCAAAACGCCTGGTAAATATGCTACAACAGCAATCCCAGCCATGCTTCGCCTTATGGAGGTGGGCACTCAGTCTCCCTCGCGTCTTAGGGCAATCCTCATCGGGGGAGCAGAGGTGTTCCAAAACCGAGAAGCGACTCTGCAGATTGGTGCCCGCAATGTGCAGACCCTCAAGCAGTTGCTCGCAGAACTGCGTATCCCGATAGTGTTCGAAGATACTGGTGGACATAAGGGGCGCACCTTCGAGCTGGATATCGCCACAGGCATTCTCAGCGTGCGCTGTGTGGGGCAACCAGTGCAAACGCACGACCTCAGCACACTGCTTCAGATACGGTTCAAGGCAGCATAAGGAGGTTCCTATGCAGAAGATAAAGGTCTTGGTGGTGGACGACTCGCTGTTCATGAGAAGGATGATCACCGACATTCTTCAAGCAGAAGCCGATATGGAGGTTGTCGGGACAGCGCGCAACGGGCAGGAGGGACTTGAACTGGCGCGCCAACTCCAGCCCGATGTGATAACGCTCGATGTGGAGATGCCAGTCATGGACGGCATCACCATGTTAGAGCGACTGATGCAGGAGAATCCCACTCCCGTAGTGATGGTCAGTAGCCTCACCAAAGAGGGTGCAGAGGTCACCCTGCGCTGTCTGGAGCTGGGCGCGATCGACTTCGTCACTAAGCCATCAGGCTCCATTTCGATGGACTTGTACAAGGTCTCGTCGCAGATTGTCGAGAAGGTGCGCGTTGCATCGCGTGTGCCCCCATACCGCCTGCGCAAGTTGGCGCAACCTGTTTCCACGACGCGCACGGTTCATCTACCCCCAGTGGTCTCGCCTCTCAGTCGGGTAGCGGAGGAGGTGCTGGTGGTGGTGGGATGCTCGACAGGAGGTCCGAAGGCACTCGCTACCTTGATGAACAGTCTCCCCTCCGATTTCCACGCCCCGATGCTGATTGTTCAGCACATGCCAGAGGGGTTCACGCGTTCACTGGCAGAGCGGTTAGACCGCCTCAGCTCCGTAGCAGTGCGTGAGGCGCAGGAGGGCGACCGTCTCGAAGCAGGCTTCGCTTTATTGGCTCCCGGCGGGCGCCATATGAAGCTGACTCCAAACCGCACCATCCAGCTCTCGCAAGACCCGCCCGTGCATGGGGTGCGCCCTGCAGTGGATGTGACCTTGCTCTCGCTTGCTCAACACTATCCGGGCAGGGTGGTAGTGGCAATCCTTACAGGAATGGGGTCCGATGGGGCTTTGGGCGCGCGTGCCCTGCGTGCTAAAGGCGCACGCGTGCTGGTGGAACACGAGAGCAGCTGCGTGGTCTACGGCATGCCACGCGCCGTTCTGCAGACATCAGGAGCCGACCAAGTTGTGCCCATCGAACAGATGGGACACGCAATCGCAGAGGAGGTCAAAGCACTATGTTCCAAGCGAGTGGCGTAAACATCCCGAAAACACCTGAACTTCTGCGCGACTTTGAGCAGTTCAAGCAGAAGCTCAAAGCGCGCACCGGGCTGGATTTAGACCAATACAAGTTCGACCAGACCTACCGCCGAATCTGGACGATGACCGAACGCGCAGGGTTCCAAAAGTTTACCGACTATTTCCAGTACCTCGTTCAAGATGAATCGCGCCTGCGCGCTTTCCTTGACCGCTTGGCAATCAATGTCTCGGAGCTGTTCCGCAACCCTGAACAGTTCGAACTCCTGCACAAGGAGGTGCTACCCAGTTTGCTCAAGCGCAGTGCCCAGCTCAAGGTCTGGAGCGCAGGCTGTTCCTATGGAGCAGAGGCGTATAGTATCGCCATTCTTCTGCACGAGTTGGCTCCGAATCGGGGGCATCAGGTGCTGGGCACCGATATCGACCAAGAGGTATTGGAGCGGGCACGCCGAGGGGTGTTCCAACCCAGCGATGTGCGCAATGTGCCCCCCGCTTACCTGCAGAAATATTTCCGCCCTGTTGAAGAGAACGGGCGAAGCGGATACCAAGCCGACCCTACACTGCAGAAATATCTGCGATTTGAGCGACACAACCTGCTTGCCGACCCCTACCCACAGGGGTTCGACCTGATTGCGTGTCGCAATGTAGTCATCTATTTCTCGGAGGAGGCGAAAGAGCGCATCTTCCGAGAGTTCTACCGTGCGCTCAAACCCGGAGGCTACCTCTTCCTCGGCAACACCGAGCGCATACTCAATCACCACTACATCGGCTACGAGAACCCTTATGCCTTCTACTACCGCAAGCCAGAACAGGAGGTGCAACAATGGCGAAACGCATCTTGATTACGGACGACGCGCTCTTTATGCGCGTGACTTTGAAGAACATTCTGACCCAAAACGGCTTCGAAGTGGTGGGCGAAGCCAGCAACGGGCGTGAAGCAGTGGAACTCTACGAGCAACTCAAGCCCGACCTGGTCTTCATGGACATCACCATGCCCGAAATGGACGGACTGGAGGCGTTGAAAGCCATCCGTTCCAAAGACCCCAACGCAAAGGTGGTGATGTGCACGGCGATGGGGCAAAAGCAGATCGTGCTGGATGCCATCCAAGCGGGCGCAAAAGACTTCATCGTGAAGCCGTTCCAACCCGAGCGTATCGTCGAAGCCGTTCAGAAGGCCGCCTAAGGAGGTGCATCGATGAAAGCCGAGTATGTCAACCCATTCGTGACGGCTGCGATTAATGTGTTTCAGATGATGCTGGGGTTGACCCCCGAAAAGGGTCAACTGAGCGCCCGCAAGGGGATTTTCACCTCCCAGCAGTGCAATATCGTGTTGGGAGTCACGGGCAAACTGGAGGGGCAGCTCATCTACGGGATGTCCATCTTCACGGCGGACAAGATAGCCTCTAAAATGCTGGGCACCACCATCCGCACTTTCGATGAGCTCGCCGCGAGCGCAATCGCCGAGCTGGGCAACATGATTTCGGGTGCCGCGCTAACCGAGCTGGCAAGCAAGGGCATTCAGTGTAATCTCTCACCCCCCAGCCTCATTCGGGGCACGCAGGTGCGCATCAGCACGCTCGAAATCCCCACGCTCGTCATCCCCCTTATCACCGAACTGGGCGAGATCGAGATTAATGTGGGGCTTCAAGAACGCGTAAAATAAGAGGGGTGGGCAAAAGCCCCACCCCTTTCCGTCGGTATAATTAGGGTGTGCTAAGCCAGTCCGAGATCGAGGCGCAGATCGAGCGCGCACTCGCAGAAGATTTGGGCGGTTGCGACTGGACAACCTCCGCACTCATCCCACCTTCCCAGCAGACTCGCTGTGCCATCTTGGCTCAAGCCGAAGGCATCCTCTGCGGAATCGAAATTGCCAAGTGCGTCTTTACCCGCCTTGACCCCACCATCCGCTTTTTGTCTGCCTTAGAAGACGGCGCGCCCCTCACCCCCAACGCCTGTGTGCTCGAGCTGGAAGGGAATACGCGCGCCATCCTAATGGGTGAACGCACTGCGCTGAACTTCCTTCAGCACCTATCGGGGATTGCCACCCACACGCACCGCTTCGTGAAAGCAATTGAGGGCACAGGCGCGCAGATTGTGGACACGCGCAAAACCACACCAGGACTGCGCCTGCTGGAAAAGTATGCCGTGCGCGTGGGGGGAGGGCGCAACCACCGTGTGGGACTCTACGACGGCATCCTCATCAAAGACAACCATCTGATTGCGCTAAGGGGCGATATTGCCGAAGCGGTGCGACGAGCACGCGCCTACGCTCCCCACACACTGATGGTGGAGGTGGAATGCACCACCATAGAGCAGGTACACCAAGCCCTCTCGGCAGGGGCAGACGTGCTCCTACTGGATAATATGCCCCTCGAAACATTGCGCGAGGCTGTGCGCCTTGCCAAAGGGCGTGTGCGCTATCTGGAGGCATCAGGTGGGGTGAGCCTTCAAACCGTGCGCGCAATTGCCGAAACAGGAGTGGACTTCATCTCTGTCGGGCAAATCACGCATTCTGCCCCTATCCTCCCGATGCACTTGGAGTTTTAGCCTATGCACTGGCAGACTCTCTATCCAGAATGGGTTCCTGCGCTCCAAGCCCTGAACCAGCCAAGCGGGTTGGTGATGGTCATCGGGGGTGTCGATGTGGGCAAATCAACCTTCTGCTCGCTTCTGTTGCGCCAATGGGTTGCTCAGGGGAAACCTGTCGGCTTCTTGGATTTAGACCTCGGTCAGACCACGATAGGTCCGCCCACCACCGTCAGTTGGACGCTGATTACCGAACCGTTTGAACGGCTGAGCGAACTGGAGCCGGGCGGGTTAGCCTTTGTGGGCGATACTGCACCTGCGCGCCATGTGGCGCTGATGTTGGCAGGCGCGCGCCATGTGTTGGACGAACTTATGCTCCTTCAGCCTGCAGGGGTGGTGGTGGATACCTGTGGCTATATTAGTGGGGCAGGGGGGCGCCACTACAAACTGCTGATGGTAGACCTCTTACGCCCGCGGGTGATTGTGGCGATTCAGCGCAACACCGAGCTGGAGCCGATTCTTCAGGCACTCAAGCGACGGGCGAACTGGGAGATTATCGAGCTGCCCGTGCCCCAAGTGATTGCGCGCAAGACCCCCTTATTGCGCGCTCAGCATCGGCGGGTGGCGTTTGCCCACTACTTCGCCTCGGCGCGCCAACATACGCTCTCGCTGGACCAAGTGAGCCTCACGGGACGACGCCTGGGAGCAGGGGAACCCTTCTCTGCACAACGGTTGGAATATTTGAGCCAGCAGGTGCGCACCGAGCTTTTGCACGGCGAACGCATGGCAAGCTCCGTTCATATCATTACGCGCCAGCCCTTAGATGAAGCGCGCATCCAGCTCCTACTGGACTTAACTGGCGCAGATAAACTGGTGCTACTCCCGCCGAACGCCTATCATCATCTGCTGGTCGGGCTGATTGACTACACAGGACGCCATTTCGGGATTGGCATCATCGAGTCGCTGGATTTCAAAATGCGTACGCTCACAGTGCTCTCTCCTGTGACCTCAGTTCAGCCTGTTCGATGGGTTCAGCTGGGCTACCTGAGAATACTGCCCGATGGCACCGAGCTGGGCGAAGCCCTGCGGGAGGGATAAAAACCATTTGCCCTTTTACCTATATCTGGTATAATTCTTTGAACTATGCCTATCACTATATCGGATAGAGGGGCGTCTTGATAGGATAGAGGAGCGAGTCGAGAGGATAGAAGAGCGGTTGATACGGGTCGAGGAGGGTGTGATGGAACTAAAACAGTGGCGACAAGATGAAGAGAGCAGGCGTGAAGAGGAGCGTTATGAGCGCAAAATCCTACGCCAAATAGGCTATTTGCTAAACGATGGTGCAGGTGGCTCTCCCGAAGAAGCCGATGTGCGAAGCCGACTTTCGCGCTGGTTGACACGAATCGCAGAAGAGCCACACGATGATGAGAGCGACCCCACCCTTGCTGACATGATCTGGTGGAAGGGCGGCTGTGTGGTGGTTATCGAAGTCTCGTTGAAGGTGAACGGGCTGGATGTGTTGCGGGCGAAACGACGCGCCCAAACCCTTCAGCGAGCGGGAATCGACGTCATACCCATCGTTATCGGTGAAGAGTGGGCACATCCCGAGACGAAAACCCTCGCCCAGCAAGAAGGGGTCGAGTGGTTGGTCGCGAAGGAGTTCTCACCGGGTCTCATCGAGTTCCGCAAACTTCCAGCGGAAACTGTCGGTTAGCCACCTCCGAGCCGTTTCTACCTCCCGCCTGTGGTTCCTTGCAGGTGTGGAGAACAGTGGCTTGGGCGTCTCGCCCAAGTAGGGCACGGGCGGGACACCCGTGCTACGGTTTCCGCTTGTGGGCAGGGATGCCCGTGCTACGAAGTCTGGCTTTTCGAACACTCTCGTGAGAAACTGCCCTTGCATGCAACCTTTGGGTATACTTGTTAATCACAAGGAGGAGTGCGTTGAGAGATCGGAATCCTACACGAAAACGCGCACAGAAGCAAGAGGCGAAGCCCCGTTATCGGGACCAGCTCAGTAGGGACGATTTACTGGAGATTTATCGCAGGCTGTGGTTTGCACGGCTGTTTGATGAGACGCTGTACGATATGAAGAAAAAAGGACGCCTGCGTCGAGGCAATGTGTACGGCTCGCGCGGGCAAGAAGCGATTCTCGTTGGCACAACCTATCCTCTGCGCCCCGACGACTTTGTTTCGCCTATCCATCGCGATATGCCCATCTTCGTGTTTCGTGGCATGAGCGTGGAGCAGGTGATGGCACAAGTGTGGGGCAAGGCGAGTGCCCCCACGCGCGGGAAAGACTCGTGGAGCCATATGGGCGATATGCGCCTCGGCATCATCCACTCGACCAGCATGTTGGGGGCTACCCTTCCTGTCGCCTGTGGCGTGCTATGGGCACAACGGCTCGACGGGCGTACCGACCGCGTCTGTGTCGCCTATATTGGCGAGGGCGCAACCGCTACTGGACCCTTCCACGAGGGGCTAAACTTCGCAGCGGTGCACAAACTGCCCTTGATTGTCGTGGTGGAGAACAACCAGTACGCCTACTCCACTCCTGTGGAGCTGGAGGTTCCAACTGAGACCGTCGCCCAACGCGCTGAGGGTTACGGCATCTTTGGACGCAGTGTAGACGGCAACGATGTGTTAGAGGTCTACGATGTAATGTGCGAGGCGTTAACGCATGCCCGCGCTGGGAAGGGTCCTGCGCTGGTGGAGTGTGTGACCTACCGCATTCAAGGGCATGCCGACCACGACGAGACTCGCGCCCGCCAATACCGCCCCGTCGAAGAGATTGAGATGTGGGAGAAGCGCGACCCACTCCCACGCTACCGCGACTACCTGCTTAGAACAGGGCTGTTTACCGAAGAGGAACTGCCTACTCCACCCTCCGACATTCAAGCCCAAATCCTGAGAGCCATCGAAACCGCTATCACCAGCCCCGACCCAGAACCTCATACCGCACTTGAAGACATCTACGACGAGCGTGCGGGGGTGTCGCGATGAGAGAGGTCACCTTCCTGGAGGCGATTCGTGCCGCTCTGTGGGAGGAGATGGAGCGCGACCCCAATCTGTTCCTGATTGGGGAAGACATCGGCAAGATGGGGGGCGCATTTGGGGTCACCACAGGCTTCCAAGAGCGGTTCGGCTTTGACCGTGTGATCGACGCCCCCATCTCGGAAACCGCCATCATCGGCGTTGCGATTGGTGCTGCCGCTGCAGGCAAGCGCGCCGTTGCCGAAATGCAGTTCATGGACTTCATCTCCTACGGTTTTGACCAAGTGGTGAATGTCGCAGCGACCTACCTCTATCGCTCTGGTGGGCAAGTAAGCATCCCGATAGTGGTGCGCGGTCCCTCAGGAGGCTATGTGGGCGGGAGCCTGTACCACAGCCAGCAACACGAGGCGTGGTTTTTCCATGTGCCCGGCTTGAAAGTGGTGCAACCTGCCTTCCCCGACGACGCCTACGGGCTGATGAAAGCCTCCATCCGCGATAATAACCCTGTTCTCTTCTACGAGCATAAGTACCTCTACCGACGCATTAAGGGCACTATTCCGAACCCCAGCGACGATTTTATCGTCCCGCTCGGCTCTGCGCGCATCCGACGCCCAGGCACCGACATCACGGTTATCACCTATGCGGCGATGGTGCATTTCTCGCTGGAGGCGGCGCACTACTTAGAGCAAGAGGGCATCTCGTTGGAGGTCATCGACCTGCGCACGATTAAACCGATGGACATGGAGACCATCTACAACTCGGTGCGCAAGACGAGCAAGGTGCTGATTGTGTACGAAGCCCCGAAAACGGGCGGTGTGGGCGCTGAGATTTCGGCGCGTATCACCGAGTCGTGCTTCGAATGGCTCGATGCCCCGATTATGCGGGTCGCAGCGAAAGACAGCTTCGTGCCCTTCGCGGAACCGCTGGAGAAGTTCGTCCTGCCCAGCGTGGACGACATCGTCAACACGGCACGCCAACTGGCGCGCTACTAAGGGAGGAACCGATGGCTGTTGCGGTGATTATGCCAGAACTGGGAGAGAGCATCGTAGAGGGCACCATCGTGCGCTGGCTGAAACAAGAGGGCGAGCGCGTGATAGAAAACGAACCGCTTGTAGAGATTATGACCGATAAGGTCAACACCGAACTGCCCGCCCCCAGCTCGGGTATCCTAAAGCAGATACTGGCAGGTGAGGGCGCAACGGTCAAAGTGGGGCAAGAGTTGGCGCTGATTGTGTCCGAAGCCGAATCGGCAGTTCCTACCCCTTCTGAACCGAGTGCGCGTGCCCCTGAACCCGCCCCGATTTCAACGCCGCCACCCGTAGAGGAAGTCGGTTTCTACGGGGGTGGAGAAGCTTCTGCTCCTGCGCCAGCCCCTGTTCCTACACCAGCCCCCGCTCCCCGCGCCGAAACAGGGGACGGACGCACAGGGCGTGCTTTCGTCTCGCCTGTGGTCAGCAAGATTGCCCAAGAACACGGACTGACCCAAGAAGAACTGCTCGCCATTCGCGGAACGGGCGTTGGAGGGCGTATCACGCGCAAAGATGTGGAGCGCTATTTAGCGGAGCGCGCAAAGCCCGCTCCTGCACCAGCCCCTGCACCCATGCCTACCCCAACCGCTCCAACCCCAACCCCGCCAACCCCCGCACCTGCACGAGAGGGCGAAGAGGTCATCCCGCTGGTGGGCATGCGCAAGGCGATTGCCGAGCACCTCACCAAAAGCTACCAGACCGCCGTCCATGTCACCACCGTCATTCAACTTGATGTCTCCCGCTTAGTGGAGTTCCGCGAGCACAACAAGGAGTCGTTCCAACAACAGTATGGTGTACGCCTAACCTACACACCCTTCTTCGTGAAAGCGACCGCCGAAGCCCTCAAAGAGTTCCCTCTGCTGAACAGCACCCTCGTGGACGACCAGATTATCGTGCGCCACTATGTGCATATGGGCGTGGCGGTGGCGTTGGGCGAGAAGGGTGAAGAGGGGCTAATTGTGCCCGTCATTCGGGATGTGCATCAAAAATCGCTCGTGGAGATTGCCCGCGACTTGGAAGACATCGCCAAGCGCGCCCGCAACAAGACCATCGGACTCGCCGATGTGCAAGGCGCCACCTTTACCCTCACCAACCCTGGCAGTTATGGCGCGCTGATCGGCACCCCCATCATCAACCATCCTCAAACCGCCATCTTGGGAACCTATGCGATTGTCAAACAGCCAGTTATAATTAACGATATGCTGGCTATCCGCCCGATGATGTACCTGTGTCTGAGTTATGACCATCGGCTTATCGATGGCATGTACGCAGGGCGCTTCCTGCAAAGGGTCAAGCGCATTATTGAGGAGTTCGAGTTCTTCCGTTAGGCTTCCCCTTCCCATCCGACCCGTCCCCCAAAGAAACCGCCCCGTCCATCCCCCAACGGGGCGGTTTCGTTCTCAGGTACAATTGTGCCTGAATGGAGGCATCCTATGACTGTACCGACAGACCTACGCTACACTAAAAGCGATGAGTGGGTACGCCTTGAGGGCAATATTGCCACCATAGGGATTACCGATTACGCTCAGTCGGAACTGGGCGATATTGTCTACCTGGAACTACCCGAACCCGGACGCTACCTACAACAGGAGGAGAGCTTCGGGGCTATCGAATCGGTCAAAGCGGCGGCAGACCTCTACGCGCCCGTAGAAGGGGAAGTGATCGAATCGAACACCGCCCTGCAATCTGCATTAGAAACCATCAACCAAGACCCCTATGGCAAGGGCTGGCTCATCAAGGTGCGCGTGAAAGACCCCAGCCAGCTGGAGCAGTTGATGAGTGCCGACGAATACCGCGCCTATCGAAGCCTATGAGATACATTCCCCACACCGAGGAAGACATTCAGCAGATGCTGGCGACGATTGGCGTCTCCAGCATTCGGGAGTTGTTTCGGGACATCCCTGAGTCGTTGCTGATTGACCGCCCCTTGGAAATCCCACCTGCTCTGGACGAGCACGCCCTGTTCAAGAGGCTTGCCTCGCTTGCTAATCAGAACGCCGACACCACGCGCTACCTGAACTTCTTGGGCGCAGGAGCATATGACCATTTCATTCCTGCTGTGGTGGGTACGATTATCAGCCGAGGCGAGTTTCTAACCGCCTACACCCCCTACCAACCTGAAGCGAGTCAGGGGCTTCTACAAAGCATCTTTGAGTTCCAGACGATGGTATGTGAACTCACAGGGATGGAGGTCGCTAACGCCTCGATGTACGATGCCTCTACTGCCCTTGCCGAATCGGCACTGATGGCGTGTGGGATTACAGGGCGTTCCAAAGTGCTGGTCTCGCAGGCAGTGCATCCCCACTATCGCCAAGTCTTGCGCACCTACCTGTGGACAAACAACCGCGACCTGATAGAAATCCCCCTTCACGAGGGTCAGACCGACCTTTCCGCCTTGCGTACCCAAGTTGATTCCCAAACCGCGTGCGTGATTGTGCAGTACCCGAACTTCTTCGGGCTGATTGAACGGCTTGTTGAAGTGGCGGACTGTGCACATGCGCAGGGTGCGCTGGCGATTGCGTGCGTGGACCCGATTGCGCTGGGCGTGCTGAAACCGCCAGGCGAGTTCGGCTATGATATTGTGGTAGGTGAAGGGCAGGGACTGGGCAACGCCATGGGCTTCGGCGGACCGATGCTGGGGCTGTTCGCCTGCAAGATGGACTATGTGCGTCGCATTCCCGGGCGCATCGTGGGGCAAACCACCGATGTAGAAGGGCGACGCGGATATGTGATGACCCTGCGCACCCGTGAGCAAGACATTCGGCGCGAGAAAGCGACCTCCAACATCTGCACAAACGAAGCCCTATGCGCACTCGCCAGCACGGTGTTCCTCTCGGCACTTGGCAAGCAGGGCTTCCGCGAACTGGCAGAAACTTGCACCCAAAAAGCCCACTACGCCTGCGACCAGCTCTGCACCCTTCCTGGCGTGCGATTGCAGTTTCCAAACGCTCCCTTCTTCAAGGAGTTCGTGCTCGCTTTACCTAAGCCTGCCCACGAGGTCTGTGAACGCCTATTGGAACATCACATTATAGCAGGGCTACCCCTCGGAGGCTATTACCCCGATATGGAGCATGCCTTGCTGGTCTGCGTGACGGAGACTCGCTCCCGCGAGGAGATTGACACCTTTGTGCAGGCGATGTGCAGAGTGTTGGCAGACGCGTAGCACGGGCGTCCCGCCCGTGCAATGCTTGGGCGAGACACCCAAGCCGCTATAATCGTAAGGATAAGAGGGATAAGCGATGCGAATCGGCATTATTTCGGATAGCCATGACCACCTGACGAACCTGCGCAAAGCGGTCTCTGCGCTGAACGACTTTCAGGTGGATTTAGTTCTGCATGCGGGCGACTATGTTGCGCCCTTCGTGGTGAACGAGCTGGCGCAGTTGCAGGCACGCCTGATGGGCATCTTCGGCAACAACGATGGCGAACGGCTGGGCTTGGCGAAACGGCTTGCTGAAATCGGACAAGTGCAGGTGCAACCGCTCTTTTTAGAGCTGGAAGGCTGTCGAATAGCAATGGTGCATGAACCAGAGCCTGTGATGGCGTTCGCCCGAAGCGGGCTGTTCGACCTCGTCATCTACGGGCACACCCATCAGCAGGAACTGCGCCAGGAGGGAGGGTGCACTATTCTGAACCCTGGCGAAATCTGTGGGTGGCTTACAGGACGCGCCTCATTTGCAGTAGTAGAGTTGCCCAGTCGTGAAGTGAAACTGTTCGATGTGTAGCCTTTGGGAAATAGGTACACTATCCATAGCCCTTGCCCGTTGGGTAGGGGAGAGGCGAAGGGGCATTTATGAAACTGGTATTGGCGGTGATTCACAATCGCGACAAGGGGCGCGTGGTGGACGCTCTGCTGGAGAGCCAGTTCAAGTTCACCCAGATTGCCACCACAGGCGGGTTCCTGCGCGAGGGCAACACCACTCTGCTGATAGGGGTGGAGGACCATCTATTGGATGACCTCCTGAGCCTGCTGGAGCGCAACTGTCGCACGCGCGAGCAGTATGTGAACCCCCTCCCGCCCGACAGTGCGCCCATCGGCTCCTTTCTGCCCACCCCAATCGCAGTGGAGGTGGGGGGTGCGGTCGTGTTCGTGCTGAATGTCGAGCGGTTCGAACGCTATTAGCCATGACACTCCTACGCTTTGACCAACTCCTGATCCAGCCTGAACGCACGGCACGCCACCTTGCGTCCCTATTTGCTCTGCCTGCGCCTCCGCAAGCACTTCTATTTATAGGAGCGCCGGGCGTCGGCAAGCGCACGCTCGCACGCGCCTATGTAGCAGGCTGGTTCTGCCTCCAACGCGCAGAACTACTGTTAGCGAATAGGGAGGGTACAGAGGAGAAGCCCCGCTCGGTATGGGGGCACTGTGGCAAGTGCAACGCTTGTACCAAGTGGTCGGGCGAGAGTGAGCATCCCGACCTTCAGGTGCTCAGCCCCAGCCCCGACCAGATAAAGATAGAGGCGGTGCGTGCCCTGCGTCAGTGGATGAGCTATGCGCCTGTGGTTGCCCCCTTCCGCTTTGTGATTATCGAGGAGGCGCACCGACTGAACCCCGCTTCTGCGAACGCCCTGCTGAAAACCTTAGAGGAGCCTCCACCCCGCTACCATTTTGTGCTCACCAGCCCTGCCAGCGATTTGCTGATTCCCACCATCCTCTCCCGATGTCAAATTGTGCGTTTAGGCACGCTCACCACCGAGCAGGTCGCGTCTGCCCTGATAGAGCGCAAGGGGCTAGAGCCAACCCTTGCCCAGCAGATAGCCGAGTTCGCCGATGGAGCGATCGGGCGCGCCTTCCGCTGGGCGGATGAGATGCAGGCTACTTCAGAGCAGACGACACCAGCGGAACTTTCCGCCCTGCGCGAACTGGTGAACCTCTGTGCCGAGTTAGCCCAAGCCCCCTTAGAAGATGCCCTGCGCCTTGCCGAACGGTTCCGAAGCCTATGCAAGCAGTTAGAAGCCAGCACCGAAGACCGTTCCCCGCGCTCGGCTCTGGCACTCGGCTTGGAGTATCTGCTACTATGGTATCGAGATAGCCTTGCACTGGAAGGCAAGGGGGCATGGCTTCGATTCCGTTCCCATGCGGATGCTCTGCACCATCTCGCTCGGCGGTTTCCGCCTGCCCAGCGCCTTCACGCCCTCCAACGAATTATCGAGGCACGGCGCGCCATCTTGGGCAACGCAAACCCTCAAGTAGTCACAGAAGACCTATTCGTCCATCTTCTAAAGCAAGGGTAGACAATATTAGTCGTCAATTAAACTCCACGAGCCATCTGCACGACGAGTTGGGATACCACGCATCTGATAGCGCCCGTTGTAAGGACCGCCATCGGAGATAAGCCATCCGTAGACATTGTGGCGATTATCAAGGCTACGCCCATATAACCAGCGCCCAGAGGAATCGACCATCTTCCGAAGTCGTACCACCTTGGTGTGCCCGTCCACATAGTTCGCGTTTGCAGACTCGGAATGCCGCCCTTCTATAGGAGTGTCGAACAGATTGAACAGACCACCCTGTGCAACGAGCGAACCGTCATAGATAAGCCCCGTCTCCACTGGATACTCTATCTGAGCTAAGCGCTTCACAGAGCGTCCCAAGTTCGGAAACATGTTATTGTCATAGCCGAAATCTACTACGCCGAAGTTGAAATCGTAGCTGTAAAACCGAAGAGCAGGTTCGCATATAGGGGGAAAGCGAATCAATTCGAATGCCAGCTGAATATTAACTGCTTGAGGATTAGAGGGACAGAGCCACACATCCCCACTCTTCTGATAGGGGTAGATTGCTTGGTAGAACGAAAAGACACAGGGCGGTGCATTTGGCGGGAAACGAAGGTACAGATTTATCGGGAACGTCTCCTCATAATCCTGAACATACATCTGTGTTGCCAGTGCGGTCTGCTTGAGATTGCTCAGACATGTAGAAGAGCGTGCTCGTTCACGCGCCTGCGCAAACACAGGGAACAAAATTGCCGCTAATATGGCGATAATCGCAATTACCACGAATAGCTCTATGAGTGTGAAGCCGCGCTTTCTCATTTTGATCACCCCAAATGAAACTGCCCCCCTCAAGCAAGAGGGGGCAGTTTGTACTTTTTAGGAAGTTGCGGCAGTGCGAGCGAACTCAGGCTCCTCTGCCAGCGTTTTCTCACGAGCAATCAGGTAGAGCATCACGCCAAACAGCGCTTTGGCTGTAAGGTCGGCGATGCTGTAGCCTATTTGAACCGCAACTTCCGCAGTTGCTCCCGAAATGCCGAACACTGGTACCAGGTAGGCAATCGGGTAGAACAGCCAGGTGACAACGGTTAGGTTGCGCGCAGCAAAGATACGACGGTTGACTGCCTCGGAGAATCGTGCCTCAGCCACCACGCGGTTCAACTCAGTGACAAGAACATACAGAATATAGATGAACGCAAGTGTGCTGGGCACAAACCAAATCATACGGGTCGTGACATCATCGCGTGCTATCTCTCCGGGGTAGCCAGTAAGGAGCATAAACACCGATGCGATGACCAAGCGGGTGATGAGACTGTTCGCCTTAGCGCGTGGAAGCCCCGTCACATACACCAACTCGGTCAGTAGCAACGGTACTGTGATGAGCCAGTCAGCGTATCGGTAGAAGTCGTTAAACGGCTTCCCCGTCGGGACATAGGTACCTGCCTCGCTGAGGGTGTACGCAGCTCCCCAACTCTCAAAGATGCGGAAGTAGTGATACCCCGCAATGAACACGACTAACGCAGAGAGATAGAGCGCGATGTAATACTTCGGGGCGACATAGGTTCTGGCAAGCAGGAAGAAGATTCCTGATGCCAGCATCACTGCAATTGTGAACGAAAAGGCATTGTACACAAGCCAGTACTGGACATAGGAGAGTTCTGGTAAGTTCATGGTGCACCTCCTAACGCACCCAATTTTTACCTATTTGAAAGGTGGGCTTTTCAGTGATTCCAATCACATTTCCTCAGGCTCTTAGGGTATGCTCTACTCTCCATGCAGTGGACACCTGACCAACAGCGGGCAATTCAGCACGGCGAGGGGCTACTGGCGGTTGTGGCAGGAGCCGGCTCTGGCAAAACGGGCGTGCTCACAGAACGCTTCATCCACCTTGTGGTCCATCAGGGCATAGACCCCGAACGGATCCTGACCATCACCTTCACCCGCACCGCCACCGCCGAGATGAAGACCCGCATTATCCAGAAGCTCGAACAATGCGGGCTTCGGGAGGCACGCCAGCGTATCGAGAGTGCCTACATCCATACTGTTCATGCCCTCTGCCGACGGCTTCTGCAGGAGAACCCCTTTGAGGCGGGCGTAGAACCCGAACCCACCGTGCTTCCCACCTCTGCTGCGCGCCAACTGAGCCGAGAGGCGTTTCATAGTGCCTTAGACCATCTGCTGAGCCAACCTGAAACCGAGATGACGGACGCTCTACGCGAACTAATCGGCAACTATCTCAACCTGCGCGGGGCACGAGGCGACCCTCTCCAAAGCCTCTATGAGATGCTGGATCGCCTCGTTACGACTGCGCGCCACCAAGGGCTGAGCCTGCACGACTTTTTGGACTGGTATCACACCTACCCCACCGACCCGATGTCGATAATTATTGCCCTTTTACTTGAGGAAGTGGGATTAGCCGAACAAGGGCAAGATACCCGTGCTACTTTTGTGGCTGGGGCATCTCGCCCTCCTGAGCAACTCAAAAAGCTGATGGAGTGGCTCAACCATCTTGCTCGGAACCATCCTGAACGCAAAAACACTCTGCTGAGCCTTGTTAGCCAGCTCTATCGGGTCGAGTTGGAGAAGGAGCGTCATGCACTTCAGATGAGCCACGCCCTGCTTGCGCTCGCCTGCGAATATCTGAAGCAGTACGAAGCCCTCAAAGCACAGTACGGGGTGTTGGATTTCGACGATATGCAAATCCGCGCGCTGGAAATGCTTTGCACCTCCGCCACTGTGCGCCACCGCTACCAGAACCTGTTCCAGTATGTGTTGGTGGATGAAACGCAAGATATCGACCCGCTTCAAGCCCAGATTATAGAGCTCTTAGCGGGCAAGGGCAACCTGATGGTCGTGGGCGATGTTCAGCAATCGATCTACGGCTTTCGGCACGCAGACCCCCGCGTGTTGCTCAGCTGGCAAGCCGATGCAGATGCCCACCCAAAGGGGCAGTTGGTGCGCTTGCAGGCGAACTTCCGCTCGCATCCCGACATTCTGGCGTTTGTTGACATGGTATTCCGTCCGCAGTGGGGCGATTCGTTCCTTCATCTTCAGCCGTATCGCCAGCCCCACCTGCCTTCTCGCCTTGCGCCTGTGCAGGTCTGGTATCGCACGAAGCCCGATTACGAATCGGAAGCTGAGCTGGTTGCAGGCACGATACGCCAGTGGGTGACGGAGGAGACCATCGCCGTGCACGACCCCGAAACGGATAAGGTACGCCCAGTGCGCTATGGCGATTGCGTGTTGCTTTTCAATCAGTTCACGCGGGTGGAGGTCTACGAGCGTGCGTTTCGCAAATGGGATGTGCCCTACTTCGTGGTGGGAGGTGGTCGGGGATATTGGCTCCAGTACGAGGTACGCGATATTGCGAACCTCATGCGCGCGCTCAGCGATGTGGAGAACGACCTTGCTTTGCTGAGCCTTCTGCGCTCGCCGATGGTGGGGCTGAGCGTGGATGGCATTATGCATATAGCGACGATCAGCGAACTCCATGAGATGCCTGCACGCATAATCGTATGCGATTCAGAGGATGTCTTTGAGCTTTCAGAAGGCGATAAAAAGCGTCTCCAACAGTTTCAGCAGTGGTTTGTGCCCCTGCTAAAGGCTGTTGGCACGCGCTCGGTCGGTTGGATTCTGGCGCGGGCGTTAGAAGCCACCCAGTACGAGGCGAAACTGCTGAGCCAGCCGAACGGACGCCAGCAGGTGGCGAATGTACGCAAACTGTTGGCAATCGCCCTCCAACAGCCCACCATTAGCCCCCAAGAGTTTGCTGACCAGCTCGACCTGATGCATCGCACCGAACAGCGCGAGGGACACGCCCCTACCTATGAGGAGAATGCCGATGTGGTGCGGTTCTACACAGTGCATGGAGCAAAGGGGCTGGAGTTTCCGATTGTGTTCTTGGTCGATACCGCCTTTCGGAGGCGTCCGCGCACCATCCTGATGGAGGTCGACCCTCAGCGTCGGCTGATAGGGTTGGAACTCAAAGCTCGTGAAACGGCGCAAGCGTACGAAAGTTTCGCCTACTGGCACCTGAAAAACCAGCATGACCAGCGCGAACATGACGAATCGCTCCGAAAGCTCTATGTCGCCCTCACCCGCGCTCGCGACTACCTGATTATCGCCCTCACCCATAGCCAGCAGAATCCCTGGAGCCTTACCTTATCGGGTACACTTAATATCGTACTCAATCGCAGGCAGAGGGAGTTCAAACTGCCAAACGGTTCGATCGGCACGCTCACCTATCTCGATACCTGAGGTAGGAAACGAGCGTTGCCCTGTGAATAGAGGAATTTTACGGCGAATCACGAACCCTTTCGTGGCATAATAGGAAGAGGGATGAACGGTATGTTTGCACTCAACTTCTACACGGAGCTGTATGAGGACATGTTGCGCACCTTGCGCAAGACCGCAACGATTCGCTTAGGGGACAAGTCGAGCAAATACTCGGCAGGGCAGATTGTGTGGATTACAGTCGGTCCTCGATTTGGCAGGCGACGCCGACTGTTCACTGCAATCTTAGACCGTGTGGAGGTCAAGCCGATTGCGGACCTTAGTCCCCGCGATATCGAGCGGGAGAACCCCGAGTTCCGCTCGATAGACGATGTGATTGCCCTTTTGGAGCGTATCTACGACCGTCCCATTACACCTCAAGACCTTGTGACGGTCATCTACTTCTCCCCTGTAGACGAGTGAGAGAGGTAGGGAAACGCCTTTAACAAGGGTGTTCGAAACATCAGGCTTTGTAGCACGACATCCCACCCATTAGCAAAACCGTAGCACGGGCGGGACGCCCGTGCGCTTGCTTGGGCGAGACGCCCAAGCCACTTCTTTCACAAACATCCCTTCCAATGGCTTAACACGAAGTGAGGTACAGTATCTGATGTCCTCCGCTCTCTCGCTTGCGATTCGGGGTATACTTGGCTACTATCCTAACCGAGGTGGTGTCTATGAAACTGTTCCGTTTTGAAACTGAGCAGGTGATTCCTGCCTCGCATTCAGGAAATCTTTGACTATCGGCGCGCCAAGATTATCGAGACTGTTTGGAGAAGCCCCTTCGCCCAGTGCGTCCGAAAGGTATACTTTAGCGGGATGGAAACGCTAACGAATCAGGTCGCCCTAATTACAGGCGGAGGACGAGGGATTGGTGCAGAGATTGCGAAACGGCTTGCTCGGTTAGGTGCTACTCCTGTGTTGGTCGCCCGCACGGCAGAGCAGTTAGAGTCAACCGCAACTACCATTCGCCAAGCGGGTGGGCAAGCGTATTGGTATTCAGCGGATGTTTCCGACGAGGTGGCGATGCGCGAGGTCGTGCAGAACGCCCTCAGCCTCACGGGAAAAGTGGACATCCTGGTGAACAACGCAGGGTTCATCAGCTCTGTCGCTCCCATCGAAATGAGCGACCCACAAGAGTGGTGGCACACTTTAGAGGGCAACCTGAAAGGCTTGTACCTCACCACACGGCTTGTGTTGCCCAGCATGCTGGAGCATGGGCGTGGGCAGGTAGTGAACATGCTCTCGATAGCGGGCGCGCGCGCCTTCGCAGGACTAAGCGCCTATAGTTGTGCCAAAGCGGCGGGGCTGATGTTCAGCCGAATCCTGGCGAAAGAGGTACGCAAGCGAGGAATCCGCGTCTTTGCGATTATGGCGGGCGCAGTGGATACCGCCATCTGGGGCGAAGGACCCCATGTGCCCCCGCGCGAGAAAATGATACGCCCCGAAAGCATTGCCCAACTGGTGGCAAACCTGCTCACCCTACCCCCCGACGCTACTGTGGACGAACTCATCGTGCTTCCCCAAGAGGGCATTCTGTAGCACGGGCGGGACGCCCGTGTGCTTACCCCGATTGGGCTACCCTTTCTTTGAGCCGTTGGCGTGCCCATTCTGCATGCTCTCGAAGCATCGGGTCGGGGTGATGGCAGTAGCGCTCCACTATGGGCAGGTAGGCGGGGTTTCCGCTGTTGCCTGCCACAATCAGGGCGTTGCGAATAATCCCGCGCCATTTGGCACGCTTGAGCGGGGTTCCTCGAAACCGTTCGGCAAAGGTTGCCTCGTCCATTGCGAGAATCTCGCGCAGTGAGGGCAGGGGGCGCGGTTGAAGGCTCGGCTCTTGGGTGGGTTTTGCGCGCAATGGCTGATGTGGGCGCGGGTGATTGAAGGGGCACACCTCTTGGCAGATATCGCATCCGAAAAGCCACTCGCCCATCGGCTCGCGCAACTCGGTAGGAATACCCTCCTTCAGCTCTATCGTCAGGTAGCTGATGCACCGTCGGGCATCCAACTGATACGCGTCCACCAGCGCGCCCGTGGGGCATGCATCCAGACATTTCCGACAGTTCCCACAACCCCCGAACGCAGGGTGGTCGTACTCCAGTTCTATGCTGAGCAACAGCACCCCGATGAAAAAGTAAGACCCCCGATGCGTGTTGATGAGGCAGGTGTTTTTGCCGTACCAGCCCAGCCCTGCCAGCCAAGCAAGTTCTCGCTCCAGCACAGGTGCCGAATCGACGCAGATTCGTCCTTCCACTTCGGGATGAATCGCTTGCAGAGCGTTCAGCAGACGCTCCAGCTTCTGACGGATGACCGTATGATAGTCCTCACCCAGTGCATAGCGCGCGATACGGTAATCGGTTTCAGGGAGTGCAGGGGGCGTATAGTTCAACCCCACCACGACTGCGCTGCGGGCACTTGGCAAGAGTTTTGTGGGGTCAGTGCGTAGGTCTGCAGTGCGCTCCATATAGTCCATCGTGCCTGCATAGCCCGCTTGAAGCCAGCGCAGGAGACTCTCCGCATGGGGTGGGCGTACTGCGGGCGCAATCCCGACCAGATCGAACCCTAAGGCGTGTGCGTAGTCCTTGACCCACTCTGCTAACCCCATCGCCATAGGTATACCTCAGGGTACACTCTTGCTATGCAGACTGTGCGTGTGGGCGATGTGGTGATTGGCGACGGCAGGCTGGCGTTAATAGGCGGTCCGTGCGTGATTGAGAGCCTCGAACTCTGTCGGCAAGTGGCGGGCACGATGCAAGCCCTATGCGCTCGGCTCGGAATCCCCTATATCTTCAAAGCCTCCTTCGACAAGGCGAACCGCACCTCGCACATTTCCTATCGGGGACAGGGCTTAGAGGTGGGATTAGAGGTGCTTGCCCGCATCCGAGATGAGTTCGGACTGCCCGTCACCACCGACATTCACGAGAGCTACCAGGCGGAGCCTGTGGCGCAGGTGGTAGACCTTATCCAGATACCAGCGTTTCTGTGTCGGCAGACTGATTTGCTGGAGGCGTCTGCACGCACGGGGAAGCCTGTGAATGTGAAGAAGGGGCAGTTCTTAGCCCCGTGGGATGCGGGCAATATTGTGGCGAAACTGCGCAGTTTCGGGGCAAAGGGCATTTTGCTCACCGAGCGGGGCACCTCTTTCGGCTACAACACGCTGATTGTCGACATGGCGGGGCTACCGATTTTGCGCGGGTTCGGGGTGCCTGTGGTGTTTGATGCCACCCACAGCGTTCAGCGTCCGGGTGGGGCAGGCACCCAATCAGGAGGCGATAGAAGCGCTATTGCGCCCTTAGCGCGTGCAGCGGTTGCAGTAGGGATCGATGCGCTCTTTATGGAAATCCACCCCGACCCTGAGCATGCCCTTTCCGACTCTGCCACGCAATACCCGCTGTCCGAAGTAGAGCCACTGCTAAGGGAACTGCTTGCGCTTCACGAGGTGTGTCGTGCGTTCGAGGGGCGGAAACAGCCCCCCCTCTCAGGCGCCTGACGAGTAAATGGGGGCAAATTCTCGGAAAAAAAACCCAATTTTGCCTTCCCCCCCTTGACATCCCCGCAAAAATGTGGTATAATATAGATGCTGAGCAGGAAGCTAGCCCCTTCCGATGCTCAGGAAACCTCAGAAAGGAGGATATGCATGATGCGACTGAGGAACTTGTTTACAACAGTAGCGGTAATGACGATAGCCGCGCATGCACTGGCAAGCGGCTGGAATGTCACGGTAATGAGTAGTTCGGGTGTGCTGAATCCCGGCAATGTCTCGGTGAGTGTCCCGTTCACAGTGGTGCCGAACCCGTTGCCACAGATAACCTTCCAAACCGCGGGTCTCACGGTAGGAGGCGGAACAACTTACACCGCCAGCACTTTTGTGGGAATCTACACTGTCTCTGGACCGAACAAAGTACCTCTGACGGGCTTCAACTTCGTCGTTAGTGGCTTCGTGTTCGAGTTCGGTCAGGTTATCTGGTTCAAGAAGGTGGTAGACCTCGACACGAGCGAGGTGCTGTTCGACGGTTCGGGCGTCTTCAGTGGAGGTTCCTATGCGGGTGGTGCTAATGGGAACTTTACTATCAACCAGTTCATCCCCCTCTCGACCCCCTCGAATAACTTCATGGTGTTCGAGATATTCCTTCTCCACATCGATGGGGCGCCTGCACCAGGCACTTCTACAGCCTCTGTGCTGTTGGTAGAGCAGGACTGGGTTCCCGAGCCTGCCAGCATGCTGGCGCTTGCAACGGGATTGGCAGGGCTTGTGGCGTTCCGTCGACGACTGCGCAAGTAATCGACTGCGACGCTACGATATAAAGAAGGCTGGGGGGCAACCCCCCAGCCTTCTTTTTGGGCGATTGTTGGGCTCAGTTCGCGACAGCGGTGGTCAGCCCGCTCTCGCCCGGAGGGAGCGTATCGTCGCTTGACTTGACGAAGGTGATGTTGCCCTCCTCGTTCAGGCGTGCTACAATCGTGTCGCCCTCTTCGAATCGCCCCAGAAGCAGTTGCTCGGAGAGCGGGTCTTCGATCATCTGCTGGACCACTCGGCGCAGAGGGCGTGCGCCATAGTTCGGGTCGTACCCTTTTTGCGCCAGCAGTTCCTTCACAGGCTCTTCCAGCACCAGGGTCATATGGTGCGCTTTCAGTTGCTCCTGCACCCGCCCGACCATCAGGTCGACAATCTGCAGAATCTCCTCGCGCCTGAGCGGGTGGAACACGATGACCTCGTCCACACGGTTGAGGAACTCTGGGCGGAACAGGTTCTTCATCTCGGTCAGGATGCGGTTCTTCATCGCCTCGTAGGCGCGTGGGTCTTCCGCTGCGTCGCGTCGCTCCTTACGGAAGCCCATCGCGGACTCTTCGGTCACGGCGCGCACGCCCACATTGCTGGTCATGATAATAATCGTATTGCGGAAGTCGACCACATGCCCTTGCGAGTCGGTAAGGCGTCCGTCTTCCATCACCTGCAGGAGCAGGTTGAAGACATCGGGGTGTGCCTTCTCGATCTCGTCCAACAGCACCACGCTGTAGGGCTGGCGTCGAACTGCTTCGGTGAGCACGCCACCCTCTTCATAGCCGACATAGCCGGGCGGTGCTCCAATCAGGCGCGACACATTGAACCGCTCCATGTACTCGCTCATGTCGATGCGGATGAGATTGTTCTCGTTATCGAACAGGTACGCAGCGAGGGCGCGTGCCAGCTCGGTCTTCCCGACGCCTGTGGGTCCGAGGAAGATAAACACGCCCATCGGTCGCTTCGGGTCTTTCAGTCCAGAGCGGGCGCGTCGGAGGGCGCGTGCCACTGCCGAAACCGCCTCGTGCTGACCCACCACCCGGCGGTGGAGTTCTTCTTCGATGCGCAGGAGCTTCTGGGTTTCGCCCTCCACCAATCGCGCCACTGGGATACCCGTCCAGCTCTGCACGATGTGGGCGACATCGTGTTCGGTGACGAGGGTGGTCATCTCTTGGCGAGAGGCTTCCCATTCCTCTTCCAGCTCGGCGATTCGCTCTTCGAGGGCAAGGCGTTGCTGTTCGAGGCTCTCCATCAGGTCGAAGTTGCTCTGCTGGCGTGCGCTGGCGATGTCTTTTAGAATCATCTCCAGCTCGCCTTTTGCCTGACGCAGTTCGAGCGGAGGCAGAGTTTGCTGAAGTTTTACCCGCGACGCGGCTTCATCGATGAGGTCGATGGCTTTATCGGGCAGGTAGCGGTCGGTGATGTAGCGCGACGAGAGTTTGACCGCTGCTTCGATGGCGCTGTCAGTGATAATCACGCGGTGGTGCGCCTCATAGCGGTCGCGTAGACCCTTGAGGATGGCGATAGCCTCCTCAAGAGAGGGTTCGCGCACTTGCACGGGCTGGAAGCGTCGCTCTAAGGCAGCGTCGCGCTCGATATATTTGCGATACTCGTCCTGTGTGGTGGCGCCGATGCATTGGAGTTCGCCCCGTGCGAGGGCAGGCTTCATAATGTTGGAGGCGTCGATAGCGCCTTCCGCTGCGCCTGCCCCTACCAGCGTGTGAAGCTCATCCACAAACAGGATGACCTCACCTTGCGCTTTGCGCACCTCTTCCAAGACGCGCTTCATGCGCTCTTCAAATTCGCCTCGATATTTCGTTCCTGCGACCAACCCAGCGAGATCGAGCGAGACGACGCGCTTATTGCGCAACGGCTCGGGCACATCGCCTTGCACAATCCGCTGAGCCAAGCCTTCTACAATTGCCGTCTTACCCACGCCCGGCGGACCGACCAGCACGGGGTTGTTCTTGGTGCGCCGTGCGAGAATTTGCATAACGCGCTCAACCTCGCTGTGGCGCCCAATCACAGGGTCCAGCTTGCCTTGACGTGCCATCTCCACCAGGTCGCGTCCGAACTCGTCTAAGGTCGGAGTGCGAGAACGCTGAGGGCGAGAACTATGTGTCGGATGGGTTTCCGACTCCTGCAGGTTCATCACCTCGCGTCGGGCTTGCTCCAGGTCGACGCCCAGTCGGTGAAGGATGCGTGCGGCGACCCCTTCTCCCTCTCGAATCAGCCCAAGGAGAAGGTGTTCCGTTCCGATATAGTTGTTATTGAGTTGGCGTGCTTCGTCGTACGCAAGGTCAATCACGCGCTTGGCACGCGGGGTCAGCGACATCTCTTGGTGCGAGCGCGCCTCACCGCGAGTGGCATAACGCTCGACCTCGTTGCGAATGCGCTGAAGGCTCACCCCCAATCGCTCCAGAATGCGCGCTGCGACGCTATCCGATTCGCGTACCAAACCTAACAGGAGATGCTCGGTGCTGACTTGGGACTCCCCCAATCGCTGAGCTTCCTCCTGCGCATAGAAGATGACCTTGCGCGCACGCTCCGTGAACCGTTGCCACATCATTCTCGACCCTCCATATCGGCGCCAACGCCGTATTGATAGGTTATTTCCATATATCCTCCGATTTTTTAGAGGTGAAACCTACCCTCATTATCGGAAGCAACAGGGACAGGTCTCAACCTGCCTAAATTGTAGCACATTTCGCCTTGCCGATTCAAGGGGGAGTAAGCGGGAACTTTTCAACGGGCTTGTGCGTACGGGGAGTGGTTTGAGTCGAGAAACTGTATGGCTCCCGGGGCAGGACTCGAACCTGCAACCTAGTGGTTAACAGCCACCCGCTCTGCCGATTGAGCTACCCGGGAACCTGCGCCATGATTATACCACACCTACGGGGCACAATGTCAAGGGGAATTGACCCCTTCTCCCCAAAGAGGGCAGATATTGTGGAGGGGAAAAATCTGCCCACAATCTGTTGCAAAAAGCGCGCGGTGAAACCCAGAAAGCTGAAAAAAGCCGAAAAAAGCCGAAACTGTATCCCATCTGCTGTTCATGGCTACAGACAGTTGTTCATTAGCCCTGAATTTCGCCAGAGATTTGCAGGAGAAGGGGCAGGGCATGCTAATATCATGCCCAAGTCGGCGAGAGTTTCACCCAGCAGGGATGCCTATGAGCAGGCGCAAGGACGACTCACCAGAACAGTTGCGATTAGGGGAGGGCGCGGAGCAAGCCTACCTGCGTCGGGCATGGCGGAATACCCTCCAACGGCTGATGCCCCAAATCGCTCCAACAGGACGGCACTACTTGGAGGCAATCGAACCTCTGGAAGTAGTGGGCAATCAGGTGCGCCTGCGACTCGATAATGCTTTCGGACGCCAGTGGGTCAAAAACCGTTATGCGCATCTCTTGGAAGAGCAACTGGCTCAGCAGTTGGGTATCCCTGTGCGCATCGAGCTGGTTGGGGAAGATACCCACGACGAGTCGGATTCCCTCTTGACAGTCCCTGTTATCAAGGCGGAACCGACAGCCCCGCCTTTGCCCCCTCCCGATTTCAATCCCCAGCTTCGCTTCGAGAACTTTGTGGTCGGACCGAGCAACCGTCTTGCCTATTCCGCTGCACAAGCCATCGTAGAGCATCCGGGTAAACGCTATAACCCGTTCCTGGTGTACGGACCGCCGGGGGTGGGCAAGACTCATCTGCTTCACGCCATCGGGCAGGCATTTCACGCTCGATACCCTCACGCACGGATTGTGTACGGCAGTGGTGCGGATTTTGTGCGCGATTATGTGCAAGCGGTGCGCCAAGGCAATCCCGATGCGTTCCGAGACCACTACCGCCAAGTGCATCTGTGGCTCGTGGATGATGTGCAGTTTATTGCAGGCAAAGAACGCTCGCAGGAAGAGTTCTTCCATATCTATAACGCGCTCTACAGCGCAGGGCGTCAGGTCGTCATGACCAGCGATAAACCGCCCCGCGAACTGCTGGGCTTGGAGGAGCGTCTGCGCTCGCGCTTCGAACAGGGTCTGTGCGCTGATATTGGACACCCCGATTTTGAGACACGCGTGGCTATCTTACTCAGTAAGGCAGAACGCGAAGGGGTCGCCTTGCCGATAGAAGTGGCAGAGTTCGTGGCGGATAAAATCCACTCGAATGTGCGGGTGCTGGAGGGCGTGTTGACGCGCCTCATTGCTTACTGCTCGCTCACGGGGCGCACCATGAGCTTGGAACTCGCCTCCGAGGTGCTACGCGACTATCTGGTCGACGCCCCGCCTTCGCCCATCACCGTCCAGCGCGTGTTGGAAGCTGTGTGTGAAGCGTTCGGGGTTTCCCTCCGTGAACTAACGGGCAAAAGCCGAAGTAGCGAAATTGTGCCCATTCGCCAGATAGCAGTGTACGCCATTCGCGACCTCACAGGTGAATCGTGGACTCAGATTGCCCAAGCACTGGGACGAAGTGACCATACGACGGTGCTCCACGCTTATAAACAGGTGGCGAAGCGCTTACCTCGCGACCCGCGACTCAACGAGACGCTCCGTACCATCCGAGAACGCCTCCAACGCCGATAAAACCCGCGCCCCTGAAGAAAACCGACTCGCCTGCCGATAATTGAATTGGCTCTGCGCTGAGCCTCATCGGCTGACGGGATTTTCAGAAAGCCCTTGACTTTTTGAGACTCGATAGGGTATCCTATACATTAGGAGAGAGGTTTTCTGAGGTACCCCCTAAAGCAGGCAAAGTAGCCATAAAGTGAACCGTTGCCCCTTTTGGAGCAGGTTTTACCTGTTTAAGCCGATGAAGTCCTTCAGTTGAATTGATTAACTGGCGAGCCTTGAGAGCCAGCTAAGTCCATCCTGCTTCTGCTCTCTCTAAGGGAGTAGCTTACCGATAGTGAGGTGAGATGATATGGTAGGAAAGAGCCTAACGGTGAGTGAGCGACCAGAGGTGGCGTTTATGAGTACCTATCCGCCGACCGAGTGTGGGTTGGCAACCTTCACACACGATGTGCTGAAGGCGGTCGAGCGCCATGGATGGCAGGGGCGCGTCGTGTCGGCTGACCATGAGGAACGCATCCATCACCCAGACCCTCGCGTGATTTATCAGATTCGTCGTGAGGCGATAGGTGATTATGTGGAAGCGGCGCATCTGCTGAACCATTCTGCAGTGCAGGTAGTAAGCCTTCAGCATGAGTACGGCATTTTTGGGGGCGAGATGGGCGAGTACATTATCCCCTTCTTGCGTCAGCTGAAAGTTCCTGTGGTGACTACCTTGCATACGGTTGTGCCGAATCCTTCCGAGCGCATGCGTGAGATTTTGCGTAAGGTCGTGCTCCACTCTGAAGCGGTGGTGGTAATGGCAGGCACTGCAGTGCATCTTCTGCGCTCGGTCTATGGAGTGCCTACCGACCGCGTCTATGTCATTCCGCATGGCGCCCCAGAACCGCTTCCTATCCCTCAGCAGGAGGCAAAGGCGAAGATAGGAATGAATGGACGCACCGTTCTCAGCACCTTTGGCTTAGTCAGCCGGGGCAAGGGAATCGAGTATGTGATTCGTGCGATGCCCGCTATCGTGGAGCGGTTCCCGAATGTGGTCTACATGGTGTTGGGGGAGACCCACCCCAAGGTGCGCGCAAAAGAGGGTGAGGAGTATCGCGAGATGCTGATGGCGGAGGTCGACCGCCTCGGCGTGCGCGACCATGTGATCTTTGTGAACCGCTACCTCACGCTGGACGACATTCGGCTCTATCTGCGGGCAGCCGACCTCTATATCACCCCGTACCTCAATCCCGACCAGATTACCAGTGGCACCTTAGCCTATGCATTGGCAGCAGGCTGTGTGGTGCTTTCCACTCCCTATCTCTACGCCCAAGAGGTGCTTGCGGATGGGGGCGGAATGCTGGTGGAGTTCCGCGGTCCTGAATCGATTGCCGACGCAGTGGTGCAGTTGCTGTCTGACCCGCTCTTGATGCGTTATCACAAAGCGGTGGCTCAGCGCAAGGCACAGAGCCTCAGCTGGGATGCCGTTGGGCGCGCCTACGCTAACCTCTTCACTCGCGTGGCTCGCCCACCGAAATATTCGCTCAGCGTGGTGGATACCACCTTCTCCAGCTACTACCAGAGCCAACGAGCGGTATCGTAAAGAGTGGGAATTGCGACTACCCATCCTGCACCCACTCCTTCCCTCTGTGGACGGAGGTGGCAGGTTGGGGTAGATTTCTATCACGATGCGCATCGAGCAGGCGGTTGCCCACGCTCACGAGGTGCTTGCCCGTGCAGGGATAGGAGAGCCTCTACGCGAGGCGTTTCTGCTGGTGAGCGAGTGCATAGGGCGGGAGCGCGCATGGGTAATGGCACATCCCGAAAGGGAGGTTTCCCCTAAAGAGCAGAGACGGCTTGCGCGTTGGCTTCGGCGTCGCGCTCGGCGTGAACCGCTCGCCTATATCACGCGCCACCGCTGGTTCTATGGGCTGAATCTCACTGTCGGGCGAGGAGTGCTTATTCCCCGTCCCGAAACCGAAACCCTCGTGGAAACCTTTCTGGAGTGGACAAAGCAATACTCGACTGACAAAACGCCCCTCCTGGTGGATGTAGGGGTCGGTTCTGGGGCGGTTTTGGTGGCATGCCTCTGGAATGCTCCAGAGTGGCATGGGGTGGGCACGGAGGTCAGCTGGCGTGCGATTCAGATTGCCAAGCGCAACTGCAGGAAGTTTGCGCTCTCTGCACGCGCGTGGCTAATCCAGATGCGCTGGCTCGACGGGCTACAGAGCGCATGCGCCGATGCAGTCCTGAGTAATCCCCCCTATGTGCTACCCAATGAGTGGGCGAATCTCGCTCCTGAGATTCGGCTGTGGGAACCCCAAGAGGCACTTTTAGTGCCCAGTGAGGACCCTTTGCACTCTTATTGCGCACTCAGCCAGTCGGCATGGCGCGTGCTGAAACCAGAGGGACTGCTTGCCGTGGAGACCAGCCCGCGCCTAATAGAGAAGGTAGTAGCCCTGCTTCAGGGGCAGGGCTACCAAAAAGTGCAGGTCGTTCCCGATTTGGCGGGACATCCCCGCGTGGTAAAGGCAGAGCGTTAGAAACTCAGCCCATAAGTGGTAGCGAAATAGATAACCTTGCCCTGAATCCCTAACTGCATTCGCAGCGAATCGTCGTGCACATAGCGTAGCGCGCCGTTCGTATCACGACCGTTGTACTCGCCTATAAGGCTGAAGCGATCGCCCAAGAAGATTTCGCCACCTCCTATCACTTTGTCGCGGAAGAGCCCAGTGCCGTATCCCAGATGGAATCGCAAGCCGACAACCCGCTCCCCAGCCCTCTCCGGCACCGACACATTCACGCTGGCGATACCGTAGTAAGTGCGGTTGATGGCGTTTGCAGGGTCGATAGCCCCAAAACCCAGCTCAAGCCACTCGAAGTTCTGGGGAATAATCGTAACCTTGCCTGTGGCGAGCACCTTGTTCGATGCGTTTTGGCGGTCTACGAAAACGCCACCGACCTCCACACTGTCAAAAATCCCCCAGTTGAGGGAGATGGTTCGGATATCCTTACCGAACGCAGTGCCCAGCTGGAACCGTTCGACACGGGTGGTGTTGGCAGTGGGCACGGTAATTAGCCCTGAAGCCCCATAGAGCGTGTTGAAGCGAATAATCGGGTTTTCACCCCGTGGCTCTAACTGGGCAAATGCCACCACCATCAGCGAAAGCACTCCTAAGGTAAGAGAAAGTTTCTGCATATCGCACCTCCTTGTAAGCGGTATAATACCCCATCAAGGCGGTATAATACCCTATCAAGGGCGATGGAACACCAAGTTCGCACTCACGATACCCCTTGCCTTCCCTCTCAGGCGCGGATTGCAAGCCGAACGCGCTGGGAGCGCTTTGCAAACCGACTGCGTAAGCATGTGCGGTTGGCGTGTGGGCTATCGCCTGAACTCCCTCCTGCGCCTTTGCACTGTTTGCGCGCAACAGCCTACAGAGGGGATGGCTACGCGATTGAACGGTTAGCCTTAGAGACCCTGCCCAACTTCTACCTCACGGGAAGTCTGTTTGTGCCCAGTGTGCCTGCAGGCAAGCGTGCACCTGCGATGCTCCAACCGCACGGGCATTTCCCGAAAGGCAGGCTCAATCTCCCCGACATCCTACGAGCCGTCGCCCTCGCACGCGCCGGGGTATGGGTGCTGATGTACGACATGGTCGGCTACAACGATGCGTTCCAACTGCTCCACCATGGGGCGGAGCCGTTGGAATGGCGACGATGGGGCTTTAGCCGAGCGGGATTGCAAACCTGGAACAGCCTCTGTGCCTATCAGTGGCTTCGCCAACAACCCCCAGTAGACCCGAAGCGCATCGGCTGTTCGGGCATTTCGGGAGGTGGCACTCAAACCTTTCTGTTGAGCGCGGTAGAACCCCGACTGGCATGTGCCATCCCCCTGAAGATGGTCTCCACCATGATGCAAGGGGGATGCATCTGTGAGAATCCCCCGCTTCTGCGCCTGTTCGCTTGCAATCCCGAAATTACCGCCCTCACTGCACCACGCCCTCTGCTCCTGCTGTCGGACCGGGGCGACTGGACACACGATAACCCTGAGCGCGTAGCACCTTATTTGCAATCGGTGTACCGCCTTTCTGGGGCAGAGACCGCCTTCGAGCATCATGCGTTCCAAGAGGGGCACGAGTTTGGGACGGAATCGCGAACCGTTTATTATCGGTGGCTGGCGAACCTGTGGCGACTGGCGCATGGGCCCAGCGACCCGACTGAGAATGTTGCCGAGCTGGAGCTGTACCTGCGTGTGTGGAGCCAGGAGTTGCCCAAACCTGAAGGCGTGCCTACGGGCGAAGGGGTGTTTGAGGTCTATCGAGGGGCAGTGGAGTCGAGCCTGAAACGGTGGTGGCGTTCCCGACGGTTTCGCTCGGAGGCGCAGGAGGCGTTGCTCTCGCTGTTAGGCTGGGAAAGTCTGCCGATGCCCTCACCCGATGCACTGTCGGAAGTACGGAGTGTACTGGGTTCGAAGCGGATGGAGCGCGTGGTTGTGGTGGTGGGAGCCGAAACAGGGCGCGCTCAGAGATGGGTGAGGAAAGGCTACGCTCGGTTGGTGATTCCCTTAACAGAGCGTAAGCCCCTCACAGGCGACTATCCCTATAAGGCGACTTATAACCTCACACCCGATACCCGATGCGCCCAAGAGGTGTGTCAAAAGGTGCAAGCGGTGCGTGCAATTGCCGAACGGGTTGTGATGGTAGCAGAGGGCGAAGGAGCGGTCTTTGCGGGGATTGCGAGCGCGCTCCTTGAGCTTCCGTCGGACCTTGGCTATCCCGACCCGAAGGAGCTGGAGGGGCTGGACATCCCCTGCTGGGAACGCATCGGCGGATTGGAAACCCTTAGGCGCATAACCCACTCCTGAAAATGAATTATAATAGGAGTGGTGAGACTGGATGGTGGGCGATTCGGATGGCAGAGAAGTGTACGAGTTGGTGGCGCTGGCACAGAAAGGAGACGAACGCGCTGCAGAAGCGTTGCTTCAGCTCTACCGCCCCCTGGTGCAGAGCATCATTCGCGGGTTTTATCTACCCGATGGGGAGCCTGAGGACCTTCACCAAGTAGCGATGATTGGTCTATGGCAAGCGGTGTTGCATTATAACCCCCAACGCCGTGCCTCTTTTGCCACCTTTGCACGCCTTTGTATTCGTCGTCAGTTGATGTCGGCACTGAAGCACTCGGCGCGCTGGGCACGCTTCAACTTCATTCAACCTCCAGAAGAACTGAGCATGGAAGAGTGGCTGGAACGCTTAGCAGCCCCTGCCCCCAGCGTGCTGGAGGAGCTCCTATCGGAACAGTCGGTGTGTCTTGATGAGGGGTTCAAGCGCTCTCTCAGCGCGCTGGAAGGGCAGGTGTTGGAACTCTACATCCAACGGCTGAGCTATCAACAGATAGCCCAGCGGTTGGGATGTTCCTTCAAGGCGGTGGATAACGCCCTGATGCGGATTAAGCGCAAGGCGCGCCGTCGTTGGGGTTCTAAATGAACAGGGTGCTTTTGGAGCGTATGGCGTCGCCTAAGAAGGTCGCCACGCCTCCCACCTCGACCCCTTCGATGAGCTCCTCTTTGTGGATGCCCATCACATCCATCGACATCTGGCAGGCAATTATACGCACCCCCAGCTCGCGCGCCATCTGCGCCATCTCCTCGGGTTGAGGCACACCCTGCTGGCGCATCATCGCCCGAAGCATTTTCGCGCCAATCCCACCGAAGTTCATCTTCGACACGCCCATCGCGCGCAAGCCTACAGGGGTCATCCAGCCCATCATCTTCTGGAATAGGGTCTTGCCCGCACTCTTGCGCTTCTGGCGCAGAGCCGTTAACCCCCAGAAGGTGAAGAACATGGAGACCTCCATTCCGCTTGCGGCTGCGCCCGACGCTATCACGAACGCTGCGAGCACACGGTCTAAATCACCCGAGAAGACCACCATCGTCAAGCGGTTCTCAGGCGCGTTCTCGCGCACTGCTTGCAGTTCCGCCTGCAGTTTCTGAATCTGCTCCTGAAGGCTCGCCAAATCGGGTTGAGCCTGCTGAATCACTGCTGTCGTGCCGTTTGTCATCGTTCTCACCTCACTTCTTTATTGCAGGGGCGGGACGCCCGTGCTACTTTTTGTGGCTTGGGCGTCTCGCCCATTTGGCTAATGGGCAAGATGCCCGTGCTACTATTCGTGGCTTGGGCGTCTCGCCCGTGCTACGCTTACTTTTTGCGTAGGTAATGCACATAGACGGTCTTGCCGTCCATCTCGACGGTCTCCTGAGCGAGGAGCTCAGCATCAGCGACCATCTTCACCCAGCCCTGAAAGTCATTCACCGAGCCAGGGTCGGTCGCCAACACCCTCAGCACCTGACCCGACTGAAGCGTTTGAAAGGTCTTTTTCGTGTTCACAATCGGCATCGGGCACTGAAGCCCGCGTGCATCCACTTCGATATCATACTGGATACCCATCATCATCGTTTACCTCCTATAAGCATTAGAGGCGTTTTCGCTCTCAAAAGATTCATGGGTACTGAACCATGAGCGCGTCAATTGCCTGTTTCTGGGTCTCATCGAGTTCCACGAGCGGAAGGCGCACAGGGCTAAGGGGAAATCCGTAATGGGTGAGGGCATACTTGAAGTTCGCAGGGGCAGGGAAGGCGTCGATGGCGTCGGCAACCTCATCGACGAGCTGTTGCACTCCCGAAAGGTCTTTGCCTGCACAGAAAGCGCGATAGACTCGCACAAGGTAAGGGGCAAACACATTCGCAAGCCCGCTGATAGTGCCCACCCCTCCGCCTTGCAGGCATGCGCTCAACAGTTTCTCCTCGCCCACCCACACCTTCAGGCGGGGAACAAACCGCAGGTACGCCCGCAGTGATTCGGGGTCGCCTGAGCTATCCTTGATGCCTACAAGGTTCGGCTCATTTAGCAGTGCCTCCACCAGTTCAGGTGGAAGCGCAATCCGAGTGAGTTGCGGGATGTTATAGAGGATAACGGGTAAAGGTGAGGCTTGCAGAAGGGTGCGAAAATAGCGAATCACCCCTTCAAGCGGGGCACGATAGTAGAAAGGAGGGGCTACCATCACCGCGTCGCAGTTTGCGCGTTGCGCATGACGCACCAGATAGAGCGCTTCCTCCAGACTGCAGACCAGGATGCCCGCAATCACTTGGAGTTGCCCTTTCAAGCGCACTGCCGATTCGTACAGGTGAGTCTTCTCAGGCACGCTCAGGGAGGGTCCTTCGCCTGTGGAGCCAGCCACGACCACGCCAAGCGTCCCTGCCGACTCTTGAAAGGCAAGCAGGTGCGCCAACAGAACCTCATCGAGAGTGTCCTCTTGCGTGAAGGGCGTGACAAGTGCCGTGTAGACGCCAGGACTGAGAGGCTCCATGGGACAGGCTCCTAAATCGGGAAGCGCGGGCGAGCGCGCAGGAAGTTGAACAGTCCCGTCCAGAACTCCAGTTTGTCCATCTGCTCACGATGTTCGGCTTCCGCTTGAGCAAGTGCCATTTTCGCCTTCGCTTCCGGAGGAACCTCCGCCGTTTTGGCGTCTTGGAGCACTTGGTTCATCTTGATAAGCTCCCCATCATCCACCCAGATGCCCCCACACTGGTCGCAGGTATCCAACTGGATATTGGAAGTGTAGAGGTAGTTATAGCGAGAGAGGGGCACTCTGCACACAGGGCAGAGCCGTTCCCATGGTGGGTCAAACCGTTCCACCACAGGTTGGTATTGAAGGTCAATTCGAGGGAGAACGGTTGGGTCGATCTGGCGTAGGCGAGTGAGTTCATCTGCATCGAACCAGATGCCAGCGCAAGTAGGGCATACATCGAGGGTCACCCCCAAATGCGTCTGCGGTACAAGAGCGACCGTACATACGGGGCAGGTGCGTTCTCTCATGGCTTTCCCTCCGTCTTGTCTTTAGGCAGAACGGGGCGTCCCACTACCTTGAGTTTGAGGTCCCCCCTAAACTCGCCTGCCGACATAATAAGTATACCCTCGATTTGGCGAACCCATCCCGATTTGGTATCGATAAAGATTGTAACTTCGCCTTCCAGTTGTGGGAGTGATTGCGGAATCGGGGTTGCCGTCGCCCGTATCTTGTAGCAAGGAGTTCCGTTCAGATTCTCAATCCCGACGAATCGGCACTGGTAATGCGCTTTCATGCTCCCGCTGGTGTGAGTATGTTCCCATCGCTCTCCCACTTTCACGGGCTTGTCGGGATAGGCATACGGAACGCTCACCAGCAAGGTTGCCGAGTTGTCCAGCGGTTCCTCTTCACCCCTTGGAGTAAACCGCAAGCGTGAACGGGTGGGCAAAGTGCCGAACAGGGTCATTTCTTCCTGAAGCGTCTTGAGGGTCTCAGGGTCGCCTTCTATCTCGCGTTCAACAATTGCGCTCCCGTCGTGCTTGACTTCAACGACGCGATTAATCAGTTCTACCTGTAGCGACACGCTCTCATCTCGGATGTGGAGTGTTTCTTCTAAGGTGTAGCTCCAAGTGTCGCCCACCTTCATCGTGCGCGCAATTTCGTAGCGCGGTTCGCCACAACTCAGCAAGGAGAAACCCAGCCCGTGTATAATTAGCAAGGTCGCACTCCTTAGCATGCTCGGAATCAGGAGCCACTTCCTCAAGTCCGACATGGTGTAGAGTGTACCCCCTGATTAGAAGCACGGAAAGAGAGCGCATCAGGGTCATCTCAAGGAGGAGCTTTGCCCTAACGCATGTGAAAATTCGGAGGCAGATATGGAAGAACTCGTTAGCGGGCGGCAAAATCTCACGGAACGAGGTGGCGAAACGATGAGCCAAATGGAGTGGCAGTCCCGTAATAACAAGCCGGTTCGGTTGACGAAGCGCGAGATTGAGGTGCTGAGCCTCATCGCTCAAGGGCGTTCCTCGCAAGAAGTGGCGGACGCACTCTTTGTAAGCAAGCGTACCGTCGACTTCCACTTGGCGAACATCTACGAGAAGCTGAATGTCAATAACCGAGTGAAGGCGTTCCGCCGTGCAGCCCAGATGGGCTTAATCCCTGTGGAAGCCTTCTTTGGCGAGGCGTCCGAGTAAAGTTCGGCACCGTTTGCGCGTGTTGCGAAAGATAGGGGCAGGGCTGTTCCTGCCCACTTTCGCTTAAAAAGGAGGGGGGAGAATCGTGCGCGGCGTAATCCCTGCAGGGGCAATCAGCAGAGCATCCCACTCTGCCGAGTAGGGTGGATTTTTGTTCTCTGGAATCCACCGTAAGGTTAGCAGGTAGTCGCCCGGTTGCGCCGAGAAACTACCTAACGGTATCCAAGCGAACTGGTCGGCATAGCGGGCAACGGCTCGCTCTTCCTTGAGTTCCGCTGTCCCTTGAACAGGCGTTTGTTCGCTCTCAGTTTCCCGAACAAGTTGCCACTCAACCGTTCCGCCGTTCCCCGATGGAGGTATTCGAAGGGAGAGCCAGAGAGTGTGTGCACCTGCAACTCTCAACCGTACTTTGTAGCGCACCAGAAACTCAGGAGGAGGTAGAAGTGTATCGACCACCCAGCTCGCTCCACCGCTGAGGGCAGGGTCGGGGCGTGCCATGCCCACTGTTCGGACTGTGGCGTTCTCCACCTCCAGCCAGCGATAGGGCTGATAGGCGCGCTCTATCTCCAGCCAAGCGGAGCGAATCTGGGCGAAGCCCTGCTCGCGGTCGCGTCGGTAAACAGTCTGGGCATTCTCCCAGCGGAACTTGAGAGCCTCGGGCAACTGGGAACCCGTGCGCTTGAATAGTTCTTGCACACGCTGGCTCCAGTGCTCAATCGCACTCTCACAATAGGGAAGCATGGCAAAGCCCCGAATGCGTATAGGGGTCGTGCCAAGCGTGAAGCGCACCGTATCTCCACGCACATTCAGGCGCACCTCCTGCCCGTTCAGGTCTATTGCGCTTAGAGGGTTGCGGTCGAGCCGACGCAGAACAATCTCCTGCTCCCCCTCTACAGACCAGAGATAGAGCTCTACCTGAGGGGTGGCTACGAGATTGCCTTCCCTGTCCAACTGCTGAACCTCCACCACACGCCAAAAGCCCCCAATCTCAAAGCCCCAGGCGAGCAAGTTATAGCCCTCTGCAGGGTCTAAAGGTATCCACCAACCTGTGCGAAACTTCTGGATCGAGGTCAAACCCCACAGAGCACGGGGAAACGGAATGAACTGAGGGGTTTCTGGGGGCGTATCGTTCTGTTGAACGGTTTGCCACCATTCATGGGAAAGCGCAGGCTCAGCAGGCATTTGCCAGAAGAGGAGGGGGATGCCCAACTCACGGGCAGTCCGCTGAACCAAAGTGGCTCGCTCAGGTGTTAAGTCCGCCCCCTCGATGCAGACCAGTGAGAGCCTTTGCGCCCCGCGCGTGGCTTGGAATGCAGATAACACCAACGAGGTCTGCCAGTGGGCGAGGCTGGAGCGCGGTAGGAAAAGCGCGTTCTGAACCCCTTGAGGAAAGGGTTCCAGTTCGCTCTCACTTGGCTTATGCAGAACAAGAAGTTGCGCATCGGGTGTATGCGCGTGAAGGGCTGTCTGGAGGGCGTTCACCAAGCTCTGCCAGCGTGTAGCGAGGAAGTGCTGGTAGTCGTTCCAAAACCGACTTCTGCGCGTTTCCACCTCAAAAGTGATATTGGGGTCTTTAGGCGACACTAAAAACGGCAAACCCCGCAACCCGCGCCAGAGAGGGATGAGCTCACTTGCATGAGCGTGGTCTTTGAACGCCCCGCTGATGTTCCATGCATTCTCAAGGTCTACGATTTCGGGATAGCGCGTCTTGAGGAACGCCTGCCACTCGGCACGCGCCAGTTGGCTCTCAGGGAACACCGCAAGGCTTAGGGATGTCCATTCCGAGGCGATTAACCAGCCTTTGAAGCCCTGTTTGGGTGGGCGTGCCTTCAGAATGGCGAAGAGGCGGTCGCGGTAGCGGTTCCAGCCCTCCCAGAGGTCTGGCATGACCTTCCGAAGGTAGGGGTAGAGCAAGAGCACACTCTGGTCGGTATCACTTTGCGCAAAGACGGCGCGCCCTGCACCCAAGTTCAGTTGGTAGAGCGCTTGCAAGTGGGGGCTGTCTGCAGGCGAGAGCGCCAGCAGTGTGTGGGGTGTATCAGGAGGCAACTGAACAGAGTAGACCCCTTCTGAGTTGCCCTGAAGCCGAAACTGGTCGGGAGCACAGAGCCACCCATCACAACGAGGCAAACCCTCCAAGCAAAGCCACCACTCCATGCCCGAACTCTCGAGCGTGTCCACCAGCATCTGCCAGTGCTCTCGGTTCGGGAGCCACTCCAGTCGTACCAGTACCGCAGGCACGCCTATAGCCTTCAGATGCGCTATCTGGTCCACAAATCGCTCGGCTTGGAAGACGATTCCCACTCCCAAGCGTAGAGCCGACTGCTTAGCCTCCGTTCTCTCAGCCCCATCCTGTGTATCAGCCCTCATCTCCCTCAGGGCGAAGGGGGAGTCAGACGCCCCTCTCCCAGTGGAAGAGGGGGTTGGGGCGAGGGCGAAAACTCCCGCCGTTGTCATGCAAAGCCAAGCCACCCAGAGCCAGCGTGCCATTCAGACCTCCGTAATCACGGGCACTACAAGCGGGCGTCGGCTCAGATGCTTGCGACAGAACCGACGCAATACCACCGCCACCTCTTCGCGGAAGTTGCTCCAGTCGCTAATCTCGGCAGGCAACATCTTGTCAATGACTTCCTGAATCAGCTCGCTTGCCAGCTGCGGTTGCGCCGAGTTCTGCCACTCGAAGCCCACGGTGATAAACTGGGGTGCCTCGATCATCTCCCCTGTCTGGCTTCGCACCGTGATAATCGCCATCAGCATCCCCTCACGGGCTATCAGACGGCGGTCATGGATAATCGTTTCGGGCACGCCCCCTTCCATCCCCTCCTCTATCAACAGCCTGCCTGCCTGCACTGGCTCCTGCAGGGCAATCTGTCCTCTTGAAATCCTCAACACTGAGCCGTTCTCCAGCAGAAACATCTGGTCGTCGGTGTAGCCCATCTGGCGCGCCAGGTCGAAGTATGCCGACTGGTGGCGTGGCTCTCCATGCACTGGCGCAAGGAACCGGGGCTTGGTAAGGCTTATCATCAGTTTCAGCTCCTCTTGGTAGGCATGCCCTGATACATGCACGGGGGCAATCGCATCATAGTAGACCCGCGCCCCCAAGCGTATCAAACGGTTCACCGTGCGCCAGACTAAGTTCTCGTTGCCCGGAATGGGCGTTGCCGACAGAATCACCATATCACCGGGGCGAATCTTCAAGCGGGGATACTCGTCCGCTGCAATCTGGCTGAGGGCAGAAAGCGGTTCGCCCTGACTGCCTGTGGTCAGCACCAGCAGGCGTGAATCGGGGTAGTCCTCAATCTCACGGGTGGAGATGAGCGTATCGGGGTGCACGCGTAGGTAGCCCTTCTGAATGGCGATGTTCAAGTTCTGTTCCATGCGCCTGCCCAACACTGCCACTTTGCGCCCATACAGTTCCGCCATCTCGATCGCCTGCTGAATGCGGTGGAGGTTGGAAGCGAAGGTGGTAATCAGGATGCGTTCTTGTGCCTGAGCAAACAGCGTATAGAAGGCATCGCTGACCTTGCGCTCCGATTCGCCCCAGCCCGGACGCTCGGCGTTCGTGCAGTCGCTGAGCAACAGCAAAACCCCCTCCTCGCCTAAGCGTGCCAGTCGCGTGAAGTTGGTTGGCTCACCGTCTACGGGAGTGTGGTCGAACTTGAAGTCGCCCGTGAACAGAACAATCCCCTCAGGGGTATGCAGAGCAAGTGCCACACAGTCGGGGATGCTGTGAGTCACCCGTATCGGTTCCACCGTAATGTCGCCTAATGGCAGGGGCACACCCGGAGTTAGGGCGCGCAGGTCTGCATGCACCCGATGCTCGCGTAGTTTCTCGCCCACCAACGCCAGCGTCAAAGGCGTTCCATAGACGGGCACTGCACCTAAACTGGGCAGAAGGTAGGGAAGCGCGCCCACATGGTCTTCATGCCCATGCGTGAGCAGAATCGCACGCAGTTGCTCTCGATGCTCCAGAAGATAGGTCGGGTCGGGGACAACTAAATCGACGCCCGGTAGGTCTTCTCCAGGAAAAGCGATACCGCAATCGACAACGACCAACTGGTCTTCATAGCGAACAAGGGTCAGATTCTTGCCGATTTCGCCACTGCCTCCGAGCGGAATAATCTCCAGCGCCAAGTTGGAACCTCCTTGAAACGGAATTGACCTTGCGGGTCGCTATAGTATAGCATGGCAGGAAGGGTAGGCTCTGAGAGCGAATCATAACATGGCATGCTGAAGGAGCGTTCGGGAATGGGTGCGCTCCTGATGTTGGGAGCGGTGCTTGCCCTGGTGGGGTTCTGCCTCGTGGGTATCTGTGGGCTGGGGGCAGTCGTGAACTACACGCGTTGGGGCGATTCGACGGGCATGCTCATCGTGGGCGCGGGAATCACGATGATGGTGGCAGGGCTGTTGCTGATACTGGGGGTGCTGGGCTATGGCATATGGCTCGACCGCAACCGCATCAAAGGTCCTGAGCGCATTCTTGCCCCTGTGTATGTGATTGCGACCTATGCACTGGACAAAGCGACTCAGTCCACCGTTCCCTACTGGCATGAATATCCCCCTGAGGAGTTGCGGTTCTATGTGCGCCTACGCTTGCCAGACCGTCGGCAAGAGGAGTTCGAATGCGCCCCCGAAGTGTTCCAGAGCATAGGCGAAGGCAAGACAGGTGAGGCAGTGGTGCGAGGTTATTGGCTCTGCCAGTTCCGCCCTCGGATGGACACTCCAGCACACGGCAACTGAATCGCGCATAGAGTGTGTGGCTTGGACATCCTTGCCCATCCAGCGTAGCACGGGCGTCTCGCCCGTGCCCTTCGTGGCTTGGGCATCCTTGCCCTTGCAATTCCCCCATTCCCCTGCCAACTCTCCCCCCGACCAGCAGGAAACTCTCCCCTTGTGCCGAATACCCTCCCACAAAGGAGGTGAACCCAGTAGAGAACA
>FWPU01000317.1_pt1 | contig 156127 bp, 131 predicted proteins | sample 2228361 | NCBI WGS metagenome assembly FWPU01 (sample SAMEA103939777, study PRJEB20133) | metagenome | reverse complement strand
CGAGAAAATAAAAGGCTAGCGGTGTTATTTTTTGATATTAACAACTTTAAAAACGTGAATGATACCTTTGGGCATCAGGTGGGCGATCAAATACTTTCCATTGCTGCAGAAAGACTGAGAAGTAATTGGCGAGAGAGCGACACTTTGGCGCGCATGGGTGGCGATGAGTTTACCTTCATCTTGGAAAACCTTTCGGGTCCGGAAGGTGCTTGGGTGGTTGCGAGAAAGATCATGGATGTGCTTTCTGTTCCCATTTTCATCGAAGGGATTGAGATTTCTCTGATGGCGACGGTAGGAATCAGTTTCTATCCTGAGCATGGCGAGGACGCAGAGACTTTACTGAGCAGAGCCGATACCGCCATGTATCGTGGCAAAGCGATGAAGGTACCCATTTGTCAATTTGGGGATATTTAGAACACGGTTTTGTCAAGCGCCTTTGATGGCAGATTGAATCTCCCTGGCTTTATCCAAGGAAATGGGCTTCCCTTTGGCTGTTTTGCGGATGAATTCCTTGAGATTGCGAACGTGGAGGGTTGGCGCCGGGGCGCCTTCCGCATTGATAATTGCTTTATCGTGCGTGAAGACCAGAGCAGCCTGGATTTCTGGGATCTGATCTTCGGGCAGGATTTTCTTGAAAAAACGGTTTAGGGCTTCAATCTCACTGGCAAGTTCTAAGTCGGGTCTTCCCAACCCCTCTTGGGCGAAGATTTTTAAGTATAAGTTACCACCCTTTTGCCGCCAACGTCCCTTCTCGTAGGTGATTGTGCCGCGTTGATGACGAGGCAGTAAGACCCAGACACCCGCTGGTCCAATGAGGAGATGAGATGCGGGGGTTGTGTAGTGATATAGGGTATAACGCCAATCTAAGCCCTTCAAGGCTTGGTTGAGCATTTCATCGGGGCGGGGTCGGCGACCCCAACGATTGCCATAGTAGATGCCAATTTGAGAGAGGGCGAAACCCGCAAGCAGACAAGTTAATGAAACGCTGAACAATTCAGGCTTGGTGAAGGAAATCACCATGCCTCCAGCCAAGACTAAGAGACCTCCAATGCTACAGAATTGTCCTATACGAGCATTGCGTCGAATGAGGCGTTCGTTGGTGATAATTTCCATAATACCTATTTACTCCTTGGATTCTTGGATTGTTCGATCAAAGCGTCGAAGCACCAAACAAGCATTCTGTCCACCCAGACCAAATGAGTTGGAAAGGGCAATATCCATTCGCTTTTGGCGGGCGGCGCCGGGAACGTAATCGAGATCGCATTCCGGGTCGGGTGTCTCATAATTGATCGTGGGATGGATAAACCCATATTGGATGGTGAGGACGCAGACGATGGCTTCTAATGCACCACAAGCGCCCATCGGGTGACCTACCATGGATTTCGTCGAATTGATCGGGATTTGATAAGCATATTCACTAAAGACCTGTTTGATAGCGCGTGTCTCGATTAAATCATTCAATGGGGTAGAGGTGCCATGGGCATTGATGTAATCTACCTCTCTCGGGGAAATCATAGCATCTTGAAGCGCCCATCGGATGGCACGCGCGGGACCGGAGGCGGAAGGGTCAGGGGCTGCTAGGTGATAGCCATCTGCGGAGGAGGCATAACCCACAACTTCGGCGTATATATGGGCATTGCGTTCTAATGCATGTTCCATTTTCTCTAAGACAAGTGCTCCTGCTCCTTCGGAGAGAACAAAGCCTTCGCGATGGGCATCGAAGGGGCGCGAGGCTTGCGTTGGACGATCGTTGTAATTGGTTGGCAGTGCACGCATTGCGCAGAAGCCAGCAATGGCGAAGTCGCGTATTAAGGACTCGGTACCTCCACAGATGACCATATCGGCTGAGCCACGACGAATTAATTCAGCTGCTTCCCCAATGGCTTGAGTGCTGGTTGCGCAGGCTGAGGTCAGGGTGAGATTTGGTCCCAGACATTGATAGCGTTCGGAGATGAGAAATGCTGCAAGATTTGGGATGCTGGTGGGGAGAATGAAGGGATTGACGAATGGGAATCCTTTGGTACGCAGGGCTTGAATGCCTTCATCTGCCCGATCGATGCCGCCAATACCAGTGCCGAAAACTACTGCAGCACGTTCTCCATTTGGTGCGTTATGATCGAAGCCCGCGTCTTGCATAGCCTGAATCGCAGCAGCTAAGGCAATCTGGGCAGAACGGGGAATGCGTCGCGCCTCTTTTCGTTCCATGTACTCCTCTGCGACGAAGTCAGGGATTTCTCCAGCAATCTGGCAGGGCAAAGAACTCGAATCGAATTGAGTAATACGCCGAACCCCGGATTTTCCTTGCAAAAGTCCTTGCCAGAAAAGAGAAACAGAACTACCTAGAGGAGTAATCGCTCCAAGCCCTGTAATGACGACTCGCGTTCTCTTCATCTCCTTACTCACTGGGGCAATTGAGCCAGGCGTTCTTGGATGGAAAAGCGCAACGCATTGAGTAAGTTGGCTTCTACTGCTTGTCTTGCTACTCGAATAGCGTTGACGAGTGCTCGAGCATCCGAACGACCGTGTCCAATAAATACCAAACCATTGATTCCAAGCAGTGGAGCAGCACCCACTTCAGCGGGGTCCATCATTTTCTTGATCGCGGCAAATGCCGGTTTTGCCAATAGAGCACCGATTTTTGTGCGTAGGCTAGAAGTCAATTGTTCGCGTAAAAGGTCAACGATCAATTGAGCAACGGCTTCGCTGGATTTGAGCAGTACATTGCCGGTGAAGCCATCGGTGACCGCGACATCTGCTTGACCGCCGAAGAGTTCTTTCCCCTCCAGATTTCCAACGAAATTCAGGTCGCTTTGTTCTAACAACGGATATGTATTGCGAATCAGTTCATTTCCTTTACCTGCTTCCTCGCCATTAGAAAGCAACCCGACACGTGGGCGTTGTATTCCCAAGATTTTTTCGGCATAGATTGAACCCATGATGGCAAATTGATAGAGATGTTCGGGTTTGCAATCTGGGTTCGCGCCGATATCTAGTACGACGCAATGACCACCCTTAACCGGGAAAAGGGCAGTTAATGCCGGTCTCTCGACGCCAGGAATGGTACCCAGACGGTAATATGCAGTGGCTAGAACACCTCCGGTATTTCCGGCGGTTACGAATGCGTCTGCCTGCCCGTTTTTAACCAGATCAACGCCAACCGCCATAGAATTTTTTGCCTCGCGCCGTTTGGCTTTGAGCGCCAGTTTGAGTCCTTTATCTTCCATGGTGATCGTTTCCGGTGCGTGAATGAGTTCTATCTTCATTTCGGCTGTCACCATGTTTTCCAGGCGAGATTTCAGGAGGTCTTCGGGACCGACTAAGATGATCTGATCCCCAAAGATACGCGAGGCTTGGGTTGCAGCCAGCAACTCTGGTTCTGGGCACCGGTCACTGCCCATGGCGTCTAAGACGATGCGCATAGGTATCTCCTTGGTTGAGATTTGTTATCATTAGCATTCGAGCAACTTGACAACAACCTTAGGGTGATTATAATACCATTATCACGCGCTGGTGCTGGAATTGGCAGACAGGCATGGTTGAGGGCCATGTGCCGCAAGGCGTGTGGGTTCAACTCCCACCCAGCGCATTACAGCATGATGATATTTTGATTTGCGGTTAGGTTATTTGACCAACCGCTTTTTTTGTTCTATCATCACTCTTTGAATAGGACTGCGACGTGTGAACCCATAGTCAGTCAATGGGTTGAATTGTATTTGAAGGGGTTGTCCTCATGGACAAATCTTAAAACTATTCTCATGAGTTGAAGACAAAGTATAATGTCCAAAGGAATTGCCATTTCAGAATTTGTTTTGGAGGGCAATATGGCGAAATTTCCGAGCGAGGAATGGGTGAATGCTTTTATGGAGAAACTCAATGGGGATGAGGAATATGGGCGCGTGGCGCAAAATTGGGAAGGCGATTTTTATTTCATCATCGAACCCGGAGAATCACTGAAGCAACAAATGATTTTGTATTTCGACCTCTGGCATGGCAAGTGTCGCCAAGGCTATGTTGTCACAGACCCAGGATTATACAAACCAAGTTTCATATTGAAAGCACCGTATGAGAACTTCAAACGGGTGCTTTCAGGAGATTTGCACCCCATGCAAGCACTGATGACGCGAAAATTGCATGTGCAGGGCAACATGGCAATGTTGATGCGCAATGTTCCAACCGTATTGAGTTTTGTGCGTTGTGCGCGTGAAGTTACGGATGGTTTTTTGTAATAAAGTGCTTTAAATCGGTAAAGGTTGGGTTCTGGAGAAACCGGGAATGTAGTTAAATGCTTCGGTTAACTGTCTCTGCATGTAGGTGAAGACGGCATTTAATGGGAGGTGTTTGGGACAGGCTTGTTCGCACATTCCACAGCCAATGCAGGAGATCACCCAGCGTGCAATTTGTTCGGTGGGGTATTTTTCATTAGCATTGCGGGTTGGATAGTCAATGGTGCAAATGGGGCAGTGATTCAAACATTCCTGGCAAGGGGAACAATCATCTAGTTGATCGGTAAGTCTGTGGATATCTGTGGGAAGGAAATCTACGATTCCGCATATCATGCGTTGGAATGTTTGCTCGTTGCGTTGATGTAGTTTGGCGAGGACGCGCTTACGTTGAGTGATTCGTTCAATGTCCACTTCTTTGGCAGTGAGTATGCCAGGATAGAACTTTTCCGCGAGCGTCTCATCATGGATCTCAATGAGTATATAGCGGTGCGCAGGCAAACCGATAACACCGATATTGATATCTGCTCCTTGGGCTTCAGGTGAAGAGCATATTTGGCATGCAGAACGATAGCGATAAGCCAAAATACCCCCCTGCCGGGCGAATTTCAGTGCTTCTTCGGTCAATTTTTGGCTGGAGTTTCTTCGCTGCGCTTGCCATTTGAACTCATCAAGGGGTAAGGTTCCAAGGCAGTCAACGCAAATGGTAAACAGATGCTCAAGGTTGAGGGAATCGTGCTTTGTCATTTCTATCAAGGCGCGCATTTCACATGATCGAAGTAGCACCCCGATGCGATGATCCCTGTAACTATTGGCGAATTCAGGAACGAGTTGAGCAGAGTTAATCGTCATTAGCGGTTTAAAGGGATTCGCCTGTCTTAGAGCCACCTTGTCCTCGATGATCGATGGGTGGGCGATGAACTCCTGGTTATCATCGAGCAGTACAAGCATGGCGTTCAATCCCATTCGTTCCCAAATTCTCTGAGTGAAGGAACGCAACACTCCGAGGGGATCGCCATGGGTTTCAAGAAACCATTGTGTTGCCATGAATAGGATCCACCATCAATCGGTAGGAGAAGAAAGGCGTTGATCGAGGATTTCGGCTATATCCATCACTTGGATTTTTTCGCCGAGACCTTTGGAACGAATGGCATCATCGAACATCAAGAGACAGTAAGGGCAAGCGGTAGCCACAATATCAGCCTTGACCTTTAGGGCATCCTCAAGGCGGCGATGGTTAATGCGGGTTGATGGATCGGTTTCGAGCCACATCTGTCCTCCACCACCGCCGCAACAAAAACTGTTCTCACCATGCCGATTCATCTCCACTGTGGTGACTTTGGCGGCTCGGAGTAAGTTTCGTGGAGGTTGGTAGATCGAGTTATAGCGTCCAAGGTAACAGGAATCGTGGTAGGTTACACATGTATGATGCCCCATTCCATTTTTAGACGAGGATTTATAGGCAAGGGGCATTTCCATGAGGAACTCGGTGTAATGTTGTACCTTGAACACACCACCCATTTGAGGATATTCGTTCTTGAGTGTGTTGAAGCAGTGGGGGCATTGAGTGACAATGCGCTCGAATTTAATCTTGGATAGTGTTTCAATGTTCTGTTCTGCTAGCATTTGGAAGAGATACTCATGACCTAAGCGACGGGCTGTCTCACCGCAACACACTTCATCTAGTCCAAGTATGGCAAAATCTACACCATTATGCTGCAATAGTCGCGCAAAGGAACGGGCAACCTTTTTATTGCGTTCATCAAAGGCAAAGGCGCACCCTAGGAATAGTAGAACATCCGTCTTCTCGCCGGGGTTGATTTCGCGGATGTTCAATCCCTCTGTCCATGCAATGCGGTCTTCTGCGGGGATCCCCCATGGGTTACCTTGTCGTTCCATGTTGCGCAATGTATCCCCAACCGATTTGGGCATCTTACCACTCGTCAGCACCTGATAACGACGAAGATCGATGATTTCGTCCACTGGATTGACGAAAGCAGGGCAGCGTATCAAACAGGCACCACAGGTCGTGCAACACCAAGGTATGTCCTCAGCGATCGTTGTGCCGAGTAACTCACTGGGGTTTCTGCCATTTTGGTTGATGAAAGTGGCTACCATCGTTTCACGTAGGGATTGAACCAGTGTGCGCGGCGAGTAAGGCATACCACTGAGGGTTGCTGGGCAAACCTCTTCGCAACGTCCACAACGCACACAGGCATCGAAAGAGAGCAATTGTTTTGGAGTAAATTCATCTATTTTGTTTACTCCTAAGATTTCCGCCTCTTCGATGTTTTCAATTTTTGCTAAGGACCCTTGCGGACGAATTGGACGCAAAATGATGTTGAGCGGAGTCATCACTAGATGGCGAAGTTTCGTAAACGGAATGCTAGCAACAAGGGTAAGTCCTAAGGTTACATGTGTCCAGAACAATGTACTGTGCAAAGCGGCTGCTTCTTGAGGTGACATGCCTAAACGTTGCATGAGCCGGGCTACAAGATTCCCGATCGGAGACCAATTTGCCCATGGGGGAGCGGCGGCTATCAGGCGCGTTCCCTCAAGGCTGAAACCTGCCAATGGAATTAAACTCAGTAATATCAAGGCATAATAGTCATCCCATTGTGATTCGAGGGTCTTTGGTCGTATGATAAGTCGGCGGAAGATCGCCATCGTAACGCCGATAAGGATGGCGAGTCCGGCTATATCCATCGCAAACTCATACACTAAATAAGCATCGCCACGTGGGAAAAGTAACTCCACGAAGGGGATGAATAGTTGCATTTGCATGAGGTTGATGGCGGTTCCTAAGATTTGAATCGTCATTCCCCAGAAAATAAGGAAGTGCATGACTCCTGGATAGGCTTTTTTGAGCACACGCACTTGTGCGATTGTATGAATGATGAGGTCTTGCAAGCGCGGACGAATGCTGAGCCAGGAGTGTTGTAGTGCATGAAGGCGAGCCGATAGCCTCTGTGGAGAGCCATTTGGAAGGGCTTCTGTTGTCACGACTTACCTCCGATGTAAATTCGTCCATCAATAACTTGAATGGGGAGTGCCTCCAGTGGCGTGGGTGGAGGTCCATGTGTTACATGTCCATCTATCGGGTCGAAAATACCATCATGACAAGGGCATATAATCTGACCTTTGCTCTCGTCCCATTTGACGATGCAGGCAAAGTGGGTGCAAACCGCAGAATAGGCGCGTAATCCTTCGCTTGTATGGATGACAATCGCCGGGTATCGTCCAAAGGGTACGGTCTTCGAGGTATTCATGGGCAGTTCATCCTGCGTCCCAATCAAAACCGGCTCTGAGGGGGTCTCTTCCAGGTTGGGTGGGTAGAAGTATGCTACGATCGGACCGAAGATGGCAGCCAGCCCGCTGAATGTCAAAACACGGGAAACGATCTTCAGGAAGTCTCGACGTTGGAATTTTCTCATTGTTAACTCACCTCTCCCCAAATGGTTAGTACAACCAATACAATTACGATGAGGATGGTTGCGATGAAACGAATGCGTCTTGCCCTTGGTGTAGTATCCGGTTTACGGTCAAAGAAGGGTAAGAGAGCAACCAACACTAAAGCAATGACTGGAATGACCGCCCCGGTGGTCTTTGGGATGAACTTGAGCAATTGATACAACGAGAGGAAGTACCATTCTGGTTTAACGTGAGCGGGCGTGTTCATCGGATCGGCAGGTTCGCCCAGACCGACCGGTTTGATCAACCCAACCGTTCCAACTATCAAGACGATTAAAACGATACCCACAACCACTTTTAGTTCAGTACGCACATGGTCTGGATAAAAGGGAATGGTCTCTTCCTCAGGTGAGTTGGTCTTTGCATCGCTCATAGTACTCCTCCATTTTCCTAGAGACGTTCACAACGGTTTGGCAATACCTTGTCGACGCACCATCAAGAAATGCATGCCCATTAGGAAGACCGTGGCAAGTGGTAAGATGAGGACATGTAAGGCATAAAAGCGACTCAGAGTTAGTGCGCCTACATCCCAACCGACGCGTAGAAAGACTAAAGCCAATTCGCCGATGATTGGAATGCTACCAGCGATCTCGGTGCCAACCGTGGTTGCCCAGAATGCTCGCTGATCCCAAGGCAATAGATATCCTGTGAAGCCAAAGGCAAGTGTGAGAACTAATAAGAGCACGCCACTCACCCAATTGAGTTCGCGAGGGGGTTTATAAGCGCCGGTTATGAATACCCTTAACATATGGGCGATGCACATAACAATCATACCGTTGGCAGCCCAATGATGTATCGCCCGCACCCCTGCCCCAAAGCGAACTTGGGTTTCAATGAATTGAATGCTTGCATAGGCTGTTTCTGGTGTTGGTTTGTAATAAAATGCCAGCATAATCCCTGTAATACCTTGCACAACAAAAAGAAAGGCGGTGATCCCCCCTAGGCAATACCACCAGTGCAAGGCATATTTCGGCACCGGCTTTCTCAATATCTTAGAAAGCGGTTCAGATATTTCATAGCGCGAGTCAACCCACTCGGCGGCGCGCAGGGTCAATGGCTTCCAAGGGGAACGGGTTACCCAGATGCTAGCGCTTCGGTACATACCAAAGGCAAAGACCAAACCAACGGTCCCAAAGAGTGTCCAACGGACAAGAGGGGTCCAAAGCCCCTTGTTTTCACCGCTGATGTGACAGTGTAAACAGGGGTCCTTTTGAGGTGGGGGTATTTCTATATTCTGATGAATGGTATCTACCGCCATCATTTCTGTGGTTAACAGATGGGTCAATGACCAATTGGGTTCGTAAGATGGAACAGGCTTTCTAGCCATCGAAAGTTTAGGTCCTTGCTTCACGGTAGAAATAGCCGGAGGCAACACGAACGCCATGAGGATGAGAGCCATTGCACCAAGCCAAATAGGGTTTTTTATAAACGACTTCATGAACCACCTCGAGAGGGTTGTATTGACCAAAAGCGGTGATATAGAAGCGCCTTTTTCATAGAGTGGAGGAACATTGAATAGAGGAACATTCCTGCTTTGTAAAGCATTGGGAAGTCGGAATACGAATTTTATGATCCATATTTCTCAGAACAAAAGGGACAATATCCAAAAACCCATAGCCTTACCGGTATACAATAAACGATCAGAAAAACGCTAAATGCCCAGCACAATTCATTGCTGGCGGAATTTTGACGGGCTAAGGCCCAATTAAGCAACAATGCTTGAAACGAATAGTCACACGTTCGATTTGCTTAAAACTCTTCTCCGACATCGCGCAGGCGCAGGATAAGATGGGCAATGTCCTTCAATTCACCATCCGGCATCATGAAATAATCTTCCAAGACGCATTTCAACTCAAATCCAAGGTTTTGAAAGGCTTTGATGACACTGGTTTGATCATTGATTATCTGTGCTTCGATCATGTAGATGCTGCGTCGTTTTGCCAAGTCGATCAAAGCCTGTAACATCCGCGATCCAACACCTCTTCGGCGCACTTCTTTGGCTAGGAAGATGCGGACCTCGGCGCGGTGTCGAGCAGGACCTTCATTAAAGTGAAGTGTTGCATTACCGACAATGCGATCTCCAATCACAGCAACGAGCGGGAGGACTTTGTCGTAGTCCAATTCGTCTACCCATTTTCCCACCACATTCGGATCAGTGACCTTGTGGCGCAAATAGCGTAATTCCTCTTGGGTCAGTGGGGCATAAAGGTCAATCAACCCTTGACGGTCTTCTGGTGTGAGCAGGCGTAGAAGCACTCTGCCCCCATCATTTAGATTTACCAGTTGGCGATAGATCAATTCTTGTTTCGTAACCATGTCGTGTACTCCTGATGAGTCACCCTAGATTCTTTGGTTTTCAAGCGTTCCAATGTAATTTTTGATGAGTTTCAGTTTTCATTTGGTCAGGGTGATGATTTGAATAGGAATTCCGATTTCTATTATCAACTATAGTTGGTATCTATTGAAGTGGCAAATGTACCAATAATTATAGGATAGTTAGCATATAATGTGAAATTTATCACCTATCAATCCGGGTGGTGTAGATTGCGAGCGGCGATGAAGGACAAGCCGTGTTCAGTTAGTGCCCATGCGGTTCGATTGGTAGCATCGAATTTGTCTAAGAAGTTCTGGGTAAGGTGTTGCCAATCTCCACTAGCGATGATTTCGTTTTTCTCGCGAAAATAATCCAAGATGTCAGAGGGGTGCTCACGCGTCTGCTCTATCTCAGGCTCACCACCTTCGTGCTTCGCGGAAATATTGGCAACGTGGTCAGCAAGTTCCAGCAACTCTGCGCGACGATTGTAGGGCTGACGTACGATGCTCTTGTAGGTTTCCACAATGTGATGTTCGAAACGCACCACTTCTTCAAACCCGAGCGCCTTGCGGAATTGAGCCGTTATCTCCATTGTCTGGTTATTGACGGAATTGCTCCAATTGAAGCCAATCAATGGGGATGTACCATCGTCGCGTGAGAATAACTTTGCGCCAATAAGTGTCCATAAGGCTGCATACGGGTTATCGTTACCAACGAACACAGAGATTTTAAATTCAATATCAACACCTAGGCGATGTAATAGGTAACCGAGGAGTATTGTGCCCGAGTTGACATTTAAGACCTGCTTCACGCCATAATTGGTATAGTAATAGAGGTACTCGTCGAGCCATTTCAACGCATAGTGATTGGGCTGCCCGACGCCACCAAAGTAACCGGTGATGGTTTCTGGTCCCCCTAGATGCACATTGGAACCGTCTGTCCCCTTAGTATCCAGAGTTTCGACATAACTTGCTCCGATGATTTGCATCGCTGCAGCAAAGGCTGGGAGATCGCCATCCTGCTCCTGTTCTTTCATCTTGCGCACACGGATGAACCGCCCAGGCATAAGCATCTTTTCTTCAATCGCACGCTTGGCAATCAGGATAATCCATGGAAAGTATTGTGCGGCGCTGATCTCCAGGGTGACTGCAAACTCATCTTTGAATTTCATTGCACGAGCGCGATCTCCCAAGACCTTTCTGCGATAGTCGGCAATGCTGATGAATGCGCCTCGTTGGCGTTGTTCCTCCAACCATGCAAGATCCTCAAGATATTCCGGTTTTTTCGCTTTAATCTTTTCAAGCAGTGCAGGCATGGCACGCGCTTGTTCCGCTTTGCGATTGATCTCTTGAGGCGTGCCATATTTCGCAACAACCGCCAGGAAGTCATTGATGACCTGCATATTCTCATCGAGCAGGACTGCATTGATTTCACCTATACGCGAGGTGGGTATCTCAAGCAATTGCCGTAGGTTGTTCATTCTCATCTCCGGTTTTGGGTTAAATCATGAAACAGAGGATGGCGATGACCTTGAGGGCTCAGTCTAACAGTTGGAGCAACTCTTCGTACTCTTCATCTTGCATGGTAAACCAATTTTCAGGTTGGGGGAAAGTGCGTTCGGTCACTTCTTTGACATATTGATTAAGCCCTTCCTGAATGACTTTGCCGGCATCAGCAAATACCTTTGCCATGCGAGGCTTGAAGCGAGGGTAAAGTCCAAAAGCATCATGGTAGATCAATAACTGACCATGAGCATGAGGACCTGATCCAAGGCTGATGATGAAGCAATTTTTGGCACGTTCGGTGATCAGTTTGCACACTCTATCGGGCACCATCTCTAGAAGGATGGCATAGGCTCCAGCTTCTTCGAGGGCTCTAGCGTCATCAATGATCTTTTTTGCCTGTAAGGCACCCTTTCCTTGAACGCGGAAACCTCCGAGTGCACTTACGCTTTGGGGGGTCAGACCCAGATGACCCATGGCAGGAATGCCTGCCCTGACGATTCCATACAGGCGATCAGCCATTTCAGCACCGCCCTCCAGTTTGATGGCATCACAACCTGCTTCTGCCATAAAGCGACCGGCATTGCGGATTGCCGTCTCTACACTAGGTTGGTAACTCATGTAAGGCATATCGCCAATCAACCAGGCATTCGGAGAGCCACGGCGCACGGCTTGGGCGTGACGGATCATATCATCCATAGTTACAGGTAGGGTAGTCTCATATCCCAACATGGTCATGCCTAGACTATCACCGACTAGGATCATATCAATGCCAGCCTGTTCTTGAAAATATGCTGTCGGATAATCGTAACAGGTCAGCATGGTGATTGGTTCGCCATTGGCGACTTTTTTAAATAAATAGGGGAGCGTAACTTTCTTGCGGTCGGGCATTTTCTTCCTCCATACACTATGATTTTGATTTATCTTTTAATTTTTACGGTATATTGTGCTTTACAATAACCGAATTTCCCGAAAAATTTGTAAGGATATTATAAGATACCTACGTCCGATAAGGGAGAACGTTGAAAAATGTGACACCTTACAATGTGAAATAGGATAAGCGTCAATTGTCTTTTGAATTATATTATGCCATAATAACCAAGTTATAAGAGAGAAAAATTCGCAAATTTTTTATGAAAAGGAGAGCCATCCATGAGCACAGAACGTAAATTCCCCGGGTTGAGAACTTTTCGACCTATCCCTTTAAAAAAGCGATCCCCAGTACCATCGGATATCGAAATTGCCCAAGAAGCAGAAATAAAACCTATCCGGGAGTTGGCGGAGGAAGTGGGTTTGCTGCCCGAGGAACTGGAACTTTATGGGGATTACAAAGCCAAAGTGAAACTAGAGGTGCTTGAACGCCTAAAAGATGTGCCAGATGGCAAATACATTGATGTAACGGCGATCACCCCAACACCTTTAGGAGAAGGAAAGACTACTACGACGGTTGGGCTATGCCAAGCGCTGGGTGCACACTTAGGAAAGCGTGTTTTCACCTGCATTCGCCAACCTAGCCAAGGTCCGACCTTTGGCATTAAAGGCGGAGCAGCGGGCGGGGGATATAGCCAGGTCATTCCCATGGAGGATTTTAATCTTCATCTAACCGGTGACATCCATGCGATTACGGCGGCGAACAACCTGCTTGCAGCAGCCATCGACGCGCGAATGTTCCATGAAGCCTCACAAAATGATGAGCAATTATTCAACGCTCTCTGTCCGCCAGACAAGCAGGGCAATCGCAAGTTTTCCCCGAACATGATGCGCCGTCTCAAAAAATTGGGCATTGACAAAACCGACCCCAATGAACTGACACCCGAAGAACGCAGCCGCTTTGTCCGCCTGGATATCGACCCAGATAGCATCACCTGGCGGCGCGTGGTAGATACCAACGACCGCTTCCTGCGCGAGATCACCATCGGGCAAGGTCCGGAGGAGAAAGGCATGACCCGCCGCACGGGCTTTGACATCACCGTTGCTAGCGAGGTCATGGCTATCCTGGCTTTGACGACCGATTTAGCCGATATGCGCGAGCGCTTAGGTCGCATCGTCATCGGTACGAACAAAGCCGGTGAACCGATCACTGCTGAGGACCTTGGCGTTGCTGGTGCGATGACGGTATTGATGAAGGATGCGATCAAGCCCACTTTGATGCAAACCCTTGAAGGAACGCCGGTCTTTGTCCATGCTGGACCTTTTGCAAACATTGCTCATGGCAATAGTTCCATCATTGCGGACCGCATCGCGCTGAAGTTGGCTGATTATGTTGTGACAGAATCAGGATTTGGCGCCGACATCGGTATGGAGAAGTTCTTCGACATCAAATGTCGTTACTCCGGTTTGATTCCACAAGTTGTTGTTTTGGTAGCGACCGTACGTGCTTTGAAGATGCACGGAGGCGGTCCGAAGGTGGTTGCGGGCAGACCGCTACATCCGGCATATACCGATGAGAATCTTGAATTACTGCGAGCAGGTTTGCCTAACCTGGAACATCATATCAAGAATGCCCTGAAGTTTGGTGTCAATGTGGTGGTTGCCATCAATTCCTTTGCTACGGACACTAAAGCCGAAGTTGAGTTGGTACGTCAGGCTGCGATAGATGCTGGTGCGGATGATGCTGTTGTCTCTACTCACTGGATGGACGGTGGGGAGGGTGCTGTTAAATTGGCTGAAGCAGTGGTCAAAGCAGCCGAAAGACCTACCAACTTCAAGTTCCTATACCCGTTAGAATGGTCCATCAAGGAGAAGATTGAGAAGATTTGTACCGAAATCTATGGAGCGGATGGGGTGGACTACCTGCCCGAGGCGGAAAAGAAGATCGAACTATATACACGGCTCGGGTTCGATAAATTACCGATCAACATGGCGAAAACACATTTGAGCCTCAGCCATGATCCAGCATGGAAGGGTGTACCAAAGAATTATCGCATCCCGATTCGTGATATCCGTGCCTCGGTTGGAGCCGGCTTTCTCTATCCCTTAGTCGGCGAGATGCGCACCATGCCTGGTCTACCGACGCGTCCAGTCTTCTATGACGTGGATTTGGATTTGAAGACCGGACGGGTCGTTGGGTTGTTCTAAAAACATAAAATCAATTGAGGCTGTCCAGTAAATGGACAGCCTCTTTTTATTTATTAATGATGTTGTGTCGAGGTCTAGACCTCTCACTCGTTCTTGAATTGGTTATGCCGAGGTAGCCAACGTCTGATCCACCATTCTGCCAATGGCTAGGTAAACAGGGGAGTCATCCCGTAATTCGATCAGCGGACGACCGTTCAATTCAAATTCCATGATCTCTGGCTCTGAGGGAATCCATCCGAGGAGGGGTACATTTAAGGATTGGAGAAGATGTTGTAAAGGTGCGGGAACCTCATCATCTAGACGATTGATGACCAAGTAGCGATTCTTGATGTGAATATCAAGTTCTTGGCTTAGTTGTGCAATGCGTTGTGCTGCAATGATGCCACGTTGAGTGGGGTCGCTAATGATCCACAGGTGATCGACATCGCGGGTCGTTCGACGGCTAAGATGTTCCATGCCTGCTTCGTTATCTATGACGACATAGCGATAATTACGACTGATAGCATCTATGACTTCGCGCAGGTTGTGATTGACAGCGCAGTAGCAACCGGGCCCCTCCCCGCGTCCCATGGCAATCAAATCGAAATGAGAGCCTTCAGCGAGGGAGGAACGAATCTGATAATCGAGATACTCGCGCTTTGTGATTCCTCCGGGGAGGCTGCCCATGGCTGCGCCACCGTAGGTCAGTGAAGCCTGCACCTGAGCCAACAGATTTTCGCGTATCTCCCCTACAGTCCACTCTAAATCCAATCCCAGGGCTAGATTTAGATTGCTACTTGGGTCAGCATCTATTGCAAGGATAGCCCCCTGGCGTGTTTGTACCAGGTATTTGATGACCATTGCCGCAATAGTGGTTTTCCCAACCCCACCTTTACCAGCCAATGCGATGGTTGTTGTCATTCTGTACCTCTATCTCTAACGAATTGTTCGAGGTCTTGAGCCATTTGTTCAGCAGCCTTTTGAAGTTGAGGAACATGATCGTAAACAGGAATGCCCAAACGATCCGCCTCCTGTACGCCGATGTTCTCATAGAGTATGCTGAGAATCGGCAATCCCGGCGATTCGGATTTTAAGAAGGCTACTTCTTCTTCGTTGCGCACCTTATTGCCAATCAACCAAAGCCTGGTCAAACCGATGTCGTGAGCCAACGATTTAATTTGGGCGGCAGTTGTTAGACTGCGTTTGGTTGGTTCGCTGACGATGAGCATGGCATCTACAAAGTCAACCGTTGCCCGTCCAAGGTGTTCGACACCAGCATACATGTCCAAAATTAATACATCATCTTTGCGAAACAAGAGATGGGTAAAGAGGGTCTTCAACAATGCGCTTTCTGGACAGATGCACCCAGATCCGCCCGAACTTACAGCGCCCATCTCAAGAAGGCGCACACCTCGATGGAAGACGCTAAAACGTTCGGGGATATCGTCCACACGCGGATTGAGGGTGAAAAAAGCCCCGATTGTGCCGGGTTTAGCCCCAGTTCGTTCATAAATAAGGTCTTCCATTTCAGCAATGGGATGCAATTGGGCGCGTAATTCGGGGGGAAATCCAAGAGCACCCGCTAGACATGGCGATGGATCGGCGTCGACGGCTAGAACATTTCGACCTCGTTCGGCGTAGGCTTGGGCGAGCAAGGCTGCTACCGTGGTTTTACCGACGCCGCCTTTGCCACTAATTGCAATTTTCATTATTTTCTTCCTTCCGTTTTCGCGTGAGAGACATTTTTACAAATTGTTGAGTTAACATTTTACCAAGGATAGCACAAGCATCGGTAGGCAAATAGTGGCTTATAGAAGCATCGAATAGGATTTGACACGATGAAGGAAACTCTTCATCACCCTGCCAATACACTACAAGGAGAGGTGCTCTAGGTAGGGCATAGAAGCGAAATGCACTCTGCGAGAAACAGTCTCGTTCACCCCCTAAATCCTGTGCGATTTGCTCTAATTTCCTCAGATCGTTTTGAAACATATTGGACAGGACATTTCCACTATAATTATGAAAGGCTTGCTGGTAAAATCGCCCATCAGGTAATTCGGAAAAGGAAATCCACCGATCGGTTAACGAGGTTCCATCACTGGTTACTAGGTAATACATGATCAGGGCTTGTTGGTACAAAGGCAGTTGTTTACCCGTATGCAAATCCTTCACTGTTAAGTCTGGGTAGCAGATGCAAATTTCATTGCCAAAAAAAGAGGTGAGGAACTCCGCTTTACCCTTACCGGATACTCGATAGCGGACTCCGCTCAGGTTCGCCAAGGTCTCGGGGTTCTTGCATCGAATCTGCTGACGAAGTTCTTCCACACGCGAAGATAACAGACTGACCTCAGGCTTTTGCAACAGGAATTTATTTGAAAACATGAATCATCTTATTCAGTAAGCGAGGAATTTTATTAGAACAATTATTTCCTCGACTAGAATCCACACCCTATGATAGATTTACCATTGGGGATTCGATACTACTTTACTTCTCATCGGAACGGACTTGTGATTCGGCAATGCGAAAATCCTTGGGGAGCAGCCCTGCTTCTTGGACAATGCGAGGAACTACTTCCTCCCAACCTACAGCCATCAGGTGAATCCCATGAACACCTTGTTTCTTCCGAATGGCTTCGATCAGTTCCAAGGCGATTGTGATTCCTTCTTCCGCAGCACCATCGCCAGCGGTTTCCATCCGTTTCATAATGGAGGTTGGGATGAACACCCCAGGCACTTCGTTGTGCATATATTGAGCCATTTTTAGGCTCTTGAGTGGAGTGATGCCGACAAGGATGTAAACCTTATCGAGGATTTTCCTCTTGGCTAGTTCGTTCAGCCACACTTCTAAGCTATCTGGGTCATACACTAGGTTAGTTTGAAAGAACTGTGCCCCAGCATTGACCTTTTTGTGTTCGCGAATCGCTTGAAATCGCGGTTCAGAAGCAAACGGTGAGGCAGCGGCACCGAGAAAGATTTGTGGAGGATACTTGATGGAACGACCATCTAAGTATTTCCCTTCGTCGCGCATGCGCCTTAGAATCCACAGCATTTGGATGGAGTCGATATCAATGACATCCATACGACCTGTGGGTGGTGGTGCCATGCGCATGCTGTCCCCGGAGAGACAGAGGATGTTGCGAATACCTAAGGCATTTGCTCCTAAGACCTCGGCTTGTAAACCGATGCGAGTTCGATCACGAGCAGCGATTTGCATGACGGGCTCGACTCCATTTTGAACAGCGATGGCACTACATGCAACGCTCGACATGCGCGGAGTGGCAGATGGGCAGTCGGTGAAGTTGATGGCGGCAACGTAAGGTTTGATCAAGTTGATATTAGCGATCAATTTATTCGTAGCCGTCGTCAGTGGAGGGGCTACTTCTGCAGTCACTACAAACTCGCCAGCCTTTAGGCGGCGTTCTAATTCGGATATCGGTTCCTTATAGGCGGGCGGATGGTAGAGTGCATCACCTTCCCACCAATCTGGCTGGCGGATGGGGCGAAATACGGAATCCCAAATTTGGGCGCGTTTGGTCGGATCACGCGATAACAACCCGGTAAAGAAGGTCTTTGTGCCAACCTTGCGCACCTGCTGTATGACATCTCCCCAAGTCTCTGTGCCGACTTTATCCCAATCAAGCGGCGGGAGCACTTCAAGCAGCAGTTCCTCTCTCCCCATTCTGAAGGCACGATCGTAGATTTTGTACCAGATGCAGGGACGAGTGGGATCTACGTAGCAACGTTCAGGAGTCGAACCACCGCAGGGACCATTGCGAGCACCCTTGGGACATTCCATTGGGCAGATAAAGGCGGTCTCTTGTAGTAGACAATTACCGCACATGCGACAGCCAAAGAGCGGTCCTTTCACCATTCGCTCTACAGCAGCCAACAATCGGCGCCCGAAAGGTTCACGTTTGAAGGGTAGGTAGGCGGGTTGCCAACGTCGTGCTGGTGTGAAGATGGGCATAATGATTTCTCCGATAGGGTAGTATTAATCGAACGGGTATATTTTATGATGGTTTGATGATTTATAAAATGTGTATAATAGTACAAATATAGTATTATTTATCAAATTTATTTTACCTTTAATTTCATCCTTTATGTGTGTGACATTGGTCATCAAAAATGGATTAGAGATGTCACAACATGTCAGGCGTGGCAGCCGAGGTCGAGATTCGTCACGCGACTGCCACGCCTAACATAGAGAGGCGTTATTAGAGGGTGGGTAGTAAGTATTCGTATGCGCTCAGGGCTGCTTTTGCTCCTTCTCCTACGGCTACCAACACCTGTTCGGCATAGATGTTGGTGACATCGCCAGCTGCGAAGATGCCCGGCACACTGGTGCGGGCGCGGCTATCTACTATAATAGCACCTTGTTCATCCAGTTCCACCAAATCGCTAACCATTTGAGAGTTAGGTACTAAGCCCATCTCGATGAAGGTGCCATCGGCTTCGATCTCCGAGAGCGTTCCATCTGGGGCTTTCACGACCACTCGTTCGGCAAATTCCTTGCCTTTCACTTCCGTAACGGTGTAATTTTCCAGGATGGTAACGTTCTCGGCGCTCTGCAATTTTTTGCCCATTGGTGAATTCAATACCTTACCAACGGCTCCAACCAGGTGGACGCTACTCGCCACTGTTGAGAGTTCTGCAGCTGATCGCAAAGCCAATTCGCCATCGCCTACGACCACCGTTCTCTTCTCAATAAACAGTGGCGCATAACTCAATGCTGAGTAGCATAGACCGCGCATGATATATTCCTTTTCCCCAGGAACAGTCAGACGTTGTTGTTTCGCACCGGTGGCGATGATGACAGCCTTCGCTTTCAATTCGCCGCCGCCCTTGGTGAAAACAGTGAATCCATCATCGCCCTTTTCAACCTTCTCGACTGGCTCCATGTGCCGTGCAAATTTCAAGTACTCTAGTTCACTGCGAAATTTGTTGACAACCTCTAAACCACGGATAACTTGGTATTCCTCCACCCAAGGTAAGGCTAAGCGAAAATTGGTCTTACCTCCCAAGTCTTTTGAGATTAAAAGGATATTCAATCGTTTGCGTATGCCGTAAATGGCAGCCGTCAATCCGGCGGGACCTCCGCCAACAATGATCAAGTCATACATGGTTCAACTCTCCTAATCTTCCGGTGCTTTTTCGATGAATCCTTCGTCCATCATCATTTGCGTCAATTCACGAGAACGTTTAATGATGTGGTGGGCATGTTGGTAAAGTTCGTCATAACTCATCTTCAGGCGGGCAACACCTTGCTCTTGGGCTTTCATGGCAACTGCTGCTGCCTCGCGAGGAAATACTTCCCAATCGTCCATGGTAGGTAAGATATGCTCCTCATCGAGGCGATCACCAATGTGGTCGGCAAGAGCATTCGCAGCGGCAAAACACATCTCATCGGTAATGGTGCGTGCCCGCACATCCAATGCACCTCGAAAGATGCCTGGAAAACCTAGCGAGTTATTGACTTGATTTGGAAAGTCCGATCGTCCTGTTGCCACAATTCTTGCACCAGCCTCTTTTGCCTCCCAAGGCCAAATTTCTGGCACTGGATTGGCACAGGCGAATACAATAGCATCCTTTGCCATGGTCTTAACCCATTCGGGTAGAATAACTCCGGGACCGGATTTGGAGAGAGCGATCACTACATCCACCCCTTTCATCGCTTCCGGTATCCCACCCTCACGACCTTCTTTGTTGGTGATTTGACATAGATGCCATTTATCCACGAATTCGGCTTTACGCATTTCAATATCTTTGCGGTGTTTGCCCAAAATGCCTTTACTATCAACCATAAAACATTTACTTGGGTCGACACCCCAGCCGAAGATCAGTCGAGAGCATGCAACATTTGAGGCACCGCTTCCTACGAAGGTAATGCTGACCTCTTCTTTCTCTTTACCGACCACTTTGAGTGCATTAATGAGACCAGCGAGCGTGACAGTAGCTGTTCCCTGTTGGTCATCATGCCAAATAGGGATTTCTGCCTTTTCCCGAAGCGTATCCAGGATGTAAAAGCACTTCGGTTGTGCGATATCTTCCAAGTTGACCCCGCCTATCCCCGGTTGTAGTATCAAGACGGTCTTGATGATTTCGTCCGGGTCCTTGGTATCCAACATGATGGGGATACCATCCACACCCCCGAGATATTTGTAGAGCAACGCTTTTCCTTCCATAACAGGTAAACCGGCTTTTGGACCGATGTCACCCAACCCTAGAATTCGCGTTCCGTCACTGATTACGGCGACTGTGTTCCATTTGTTGGTATATTCATAGACTAGGTCAGGGTCTTTCGCAATGGCGCGGCAAGGGGCAGCAACCCCAGGGGTATACCAGATAGCAAAATCATCGAAGGAGCGTACACAGCATTTCAGGGCAGTCTCGATTTTCCCTCGATAGAAAGGATGGAGCTTCATTGCATCTTCAGATGGTTTGGTTGCTTTTGCCAGAAGCTCCTCAACATTGGTTGGTTGTTTTTCTTTGAACATACGAACTCTCCTTTGTAAGAGGTGAAAAGAATATTTTAGACGGGAAGTCTACTGCACCTTGCCTGAATATGCTGTTTGGTAGCTGTTTCCTATTCCTCACTACTGTTGGAGATAACCATCCGCATAAATGACTTTATTCAGCAGGATTTGAACCGTTTTCCAAATGGCTACTTGATCGGGATCGCTCATATCTACGTCTTCGATTGTAGGTTCTTCACCGGCAGCAATGCGATCGGCGATTCTCAGGTATAAGCGGCCGACAGGTGTGGAATCATCTCGTTCTTCGAAAATGCGTATGGTTTCCTTCAGTTTGCTATCCAATGGGTCGGCGATCATCATCTTGAGACCAACTGCCATCAACATGACGCAATAGACACGGTTGATTAGTGAGCGGTTCTCTCGTGGCACAGCGTTAGATACGTTCGATAAGCCGACCGAGATGGCAATGGGCGGATCCCAGGCATATTGCAATGTACGTACGGCTTCGATCAGTTGTGGGCAATATTCCTGGCATCCGGAGACGGTCAACACCAATGGGTCTATGATTAAGTCTTTTAATGGGAAATCAATCTCGAGCATCCTTGGAATCAGGATCTCTAGGGCAATATTGACGCGATCCTCAGCAGCAACCGGAATTCCGCTCGAGCCCATGGTCAGAGCAATCAGACGTGTATTGTATTTTTTAGCCAACAGGGGTGTGTGTTCAAGACGTTCGGGTTCTGCTGAGGTTGAGTTGATGATCGGTTGGGCTTTGGTCACCTTCTTAAGACCAGCCTCAATCCCCAGTAGATTGGTCGAATCAAAACTGAGAGGCACGTCTACGACTGCTTCTAGCGTCTCAACGATCCAAGGGAACACTTCCTCCCCATCCTTTTTACGTGGACCCAAATTGATATCTAAGGCTTGAGCCCCTGCCTCAACTTGTTTTACGGCTAATTCTTGGAAGAACTTGGCATTTTTCTCGGCTAAGGCGGCTTTGACTTTCTCCGAGATGATGTGAATATTTTCTCCAATGATGTACATAGCAACCCTCCCGTTATCCTTTCTTGGCAGTCATCGCTGCCGCTATTGATGGAAAGCGTGATAAATCTGTGTGAGGTAAAAACATTGCAGACATAAACGCTTCGTAGAACGTATTATCTGCCGAAAGTTCAATATAGGTCATGCGATCGGCGATCTCTTTGACGCGATCGCGTGCCTGGCGATCCAATAGTGCTAGATAAGCACCGCGTACTGCTGTATTTCCTAGGAATTGGAAGCGATCCCAAGGCAAATCGGGCAGGAGTCCTATCTCGATCGCCTTTTCGACATTGATGTACTTGCCGAAGGAGCCACCAATCAAAACCTGTTCAACCCACTCCAACGGAACGCCGACACTGTTTGCCAATACGGTGAATCCGGCATAGATTGCCGCCTTAGCGCGCAGTAAATTGTCAATATCTACACTGGTGAGGACAATATCTTCGCCATGGGTAGTTTCCGATGCCCAAGCGACAACATATTCCCAACCGTGATCTCCTTGGCGGATGCGAGGGGTGCCTAGGTTGGTGTTGAAATGCCCACCTTTATCTACTGCTTCGGCTAAGAAGAGTTCGGCTAACAGCGAAATCAACCCACTGCCACAGATACCTCGTGGTTTGCCACCACCGATGACGCGGTAACTTGGTTCATAATTTTCTTGGTTGATCCATACTTCTTCGATAGCACCCTTGGTAGCGCGCATGCCATGTAACACTCCCGCGCCCTCAAAGGCGGGTCCTGCCGAGCAGGCACAGGTGACCAACCAATCTCGTGAACCCAGTACGATCTCGCCATTCGTGCCGATGTCCATGAAGAGGGTTACCTTGTCGGTTTCATACATTCCCGATGAAAGCACACCTGCAGTAATGTCTGCTCCGACATAACTAGACACCCCTGGTAGACAATCCACGGTGGCATCGGGGTGGATGTTCAAGCCAACTTGGTCGGCAGTGAGGGTAGGGACGTGGTTAACGGTGGTCACGAAGGGCATCAGACGTATGTTTTCGGGTGGTATGCCAAGCAGGAGGTGAATCATGGTGCTATTGCCAACCACTGTGGCTTTGACAATTTTTTCTGGGCTAAGTGGTGGATCAGATTTTATGCGTTTACATGCGAGTTCGAGTAGGCTATTGATGGTTTGCAACACTAATGAGCGTAATTCCTTTCCCCCCTCGTCCTTGCTTGCATAGATGATGCGTGAGACGACATCTTCGCCGCGCGCAATTTGTTGATTATATTCGGCAACCTGTGAGTGAACTTGCCCAGTGACCAAGTCTGTAAGCCAAAGCGAAACCGTAGTCGTACCGATGTCAATGGCTGCGCCCCAAAGCGGTGCTGTTTGGGGTTCGTGTCCGGGAATCAAGTCAATCAAACGAGGTGGGTCGTTCGGGCGATCCCAGGCATAAGTATCCACAATGGCGGTAACCTTCCAATTCCCTTGACGAACAACCTCTCCAAGATGTTGAAGCATGCGCAGTGAGGTGCGAATCGATGGGAAGCCAACCTGGTGGCGAAAGGCGTCTTGTAAGCGTCGCCAGTCATCCGTTTGGTTGCTCAAATCCGGCGGTTTGAGCGAAAGGTAGATGCGCTGGATGGCTTGATCGAGTTGGGCATTGTAGCCAGCAGGAACGACCACCTCTGCTGCAACACGATCGGTGGTGAGCAGCCTTTCTATCTTCTCTTGGGGCGGAACAGAGACGATTAAATCACTCTCTATGACCGATTGGCAAGCGAGGGCAAAGCCGCGTTCGATGTCCTCTGGAGATAACCTCAACGTACTACGTCGTCGAACAGTGCCACTAATGATTTGTAAAGCACAGCGTCCACAACGCCCTTGTCCGCCGCAGGGCTGTTGTAATTCTACTTTCGCTAACCGTGCTGCTTCTGAGAGCAATGTACCCGTTGGTACAATGACCGCTTCAGGAGCAACATCGAACTTGACTTTGTGCTCGCTCATGCCTCACTCTTGAGTAGGGCAACTCGACCGTCGCTTCGATTAGAGCGCTTGTTTCATGAAGGCGGGTAAATCGACCGCCTCACGTGGACCAACGCGGATCTCCCATTCGGGTAGTTCTTCCTCGAGTTCCCCAGAGAGAACGGCGACATGCCCAGGGATGACCAAGCGTTTTCGAGTGACCTTTTCGGTTACGGTGTATTCGCGAATGGATTTCGCGATGCGTTCGGCATCGAATTTGCCAGCTGCCCAGGCGGTGAGTACGCTCATTCCCTCTGCATCGGCGACGACTAACCATGCAGGTAGACCAGACCCTTCCACTTCATTGGCTACGCTGAAGTACGTGATGCTGAAATTCGTCGTGACGAGCACGGGATCCTCTGGTTTGGGATTGTTGATTTCATACACACCGGGTTGTACCTGGATGGGTTTTTGAGGATCGGTGAAGATATTTTGCCGTAAGACGAGCAATGGGTAAAGCGCTTCTGGGGCAAAGTGGTCTAGCACGATAAACCCCGCATATTTGATGATTGCCTGTGCGGCGAACATGATCTCTACAGAAGCATCGTTGGTGTCACCCGGAAAGGCGATCATGGGGTAACCTAGCGGTCGGAAGTTCTTTTTGAGGGCGAGACGTCGGATTTGTGTGCTATAGGCGAGGAAAGTGCCGAAATCTCGTCCACCTGGATCGAGCACGAGGTCTTCCACACCGGCAGACTTGATCTTCTGGGTTAGGTCAGCCAGTTCGTCTAACGAAGAAGCAATCACCGCAAGGCTTGCATTGGCTTGCTTGGCAAGGTTTGCCATGGCTTCCCAGTTGTTGTCGTCAGCGCCGTAAATGAGGGGGGTTTCTCCATTTACAACCTTCAAGCCGGCGCTGATGATCTCTGGTGATCGACTCATCAGGATCAATGGGCGGCGAGTCGCTTGGCGAACTGTGCTGATTGCCTCTGAGAATGCCCCTGCATCGCCTTTTGTCGAAGCGACAGTAAAACCATCCACACAGAGGTCTATCCCGACGTAATTCACCCGATAGGAATCGGCAAGGTTAACTAAGGCTTTGATTTCGTCTAAGGGTTGATCATCGCGTACACGAATGAAAAGCCCGGGTTTGTTGTAGAATGTCTTTTCATGACGGAACAGGACTACCTCATTACCGGCTTTGACTTCGTAGCCATCGGATTTGAGCGAGACCAATCGGATGGGTGGTGCAGCCGATTCGGCGAGTTGGGCTTTTGCTTCTTCACTCACATGAGGACAGGCAGAAAGTTCTACCTGTTTAGCAGCAAGTTTCATCGCAAAGGCTAGACAAGTTGGGAAACCACAGTCTTTGCAGTTCGTTTGGGGGAGTAGTTTGTAAATTTGAATTCCAGTTAGTGCCATAGTCGAATCTCCTCGAAGGATTTAGGCGAATCAATTTGCAAAAGCAACAAACCCAAGTTACATTCCACCTTCAGAGGGCAATGGGTACAGCCATAAGGTCGTTGATGGCTATCTTGAGGCGTCGCAGGCTTTCAGGGTGTCGCAAGACGACGATGTCTGCACCGGCTTCGATGAGGGTGAGCCCCGTGATTGTCTCCCAGTTGATCGCACGCCCGAGCCAATCACCCCAAGCCTCTGGTATGCCGCTGCCAACCTTTGCCTCCTTCGTCTTCCAGGCTTCGAATCCTGGTGTGACAAGCATAGGCAGTTGGGTCATCTTGTCGCCTTGTAAGGCTGCCAATCGCAACCGTTCCATGGCAGAAAAGCCGTATTCGATGCCATAACCTAATGCACCGGTCGTTGGGTCCATGATGATGCGATCCAGTGGCATACCCATGTCGCTGATCAGGATGTTCAATTGTTTGGCAAGGTTGACATCCATCGGTGTGCGGGCGTTGACCAGATGCTCATTTGCCATGGCTGCAGCAACAATCGTGCGGTAGTTCTTGTCTTCGCAGATGCCAAGCACAAGCCGTTCGCCCTTGGTTGCTTCGGCAATGGGCACGAGCAAGGCGTTATCTAACTCTGCCTGACCGGGTCCAAATACCATCAAGGGGAGACCACTGGCTTGAAGGACCCTTTTGACAGAATCGACCGCGGCTTCTGGGGTTGTTGGATTGCCCTTCTCGTCAGTCGGGCTGATGGACAATTGGATGAGGTCTGCTCCGACTTCCTCCGCAGCCTTTGCCCAGGTCGCCGGGTCATTAGCGACTTCTCCCCAGGTTTGAAGCAGAAGTGGAGACCAGTCTTCTGGGCGGCGGTCTTTGATTTCAATCGCCAGAGCAGGTGGATTGGGGATCGACCCTTCAAAATGCATGAACGGTAAGGTCGTTTCACCGCCTACGGTGACGGTGCGTGAACGGCTGCCTCCTTCGGCTGCCGTCGCTCCAATCGTTACGGTGAGTACTGAACCAGGCCATTTTTCTTTGACTAGTTCGATGGGCATAGGCAACACTCCTTAGATTTTGTAAATCACTTGGTTAATTTGTTTAATGATTCTATCCCATGCTTTATGTTTTTTCTGAGAGCAGTATCGCGCTTTTTTTGAAAACTTTCCAGAGGTAATTGACGCTGCGCTTTTATCCCTAAGTCTTTTAATTCCAATGGATCGCGTGCGGATAGGTATCGCATAATATGGCGGTAAGAAATATATGCTGCGGGATATTCGATTCCAGCGGCATGGTGCATCAGGAACAACGTGCGCACTTTTTGGTCAATCATGATTTGTGCAGCCGCGGTTATCGGAATATCCGGTGGGATTTGAGGGACGCCCTCTCGCATGACATCACTAGCCGTTAATTCTGCGAGGGCTGGTGTGTTACGGATCTCGTATTGGGCATAAACTTTAACGAGGTCATCTTGACCGATAACCCCTATGGCTTTACCCTCCTCCAAGACGATTAAATCTTCCAGGTTGCATTCGACGAGAAGGCGCGCGACCTCGACGATGGATGTGGAGGGCGAACAAGTTTTCACCCCCACCGTCATCAAATCTCGGATAAGTTTAGGATAGTCATCATTCGTTTCGATCAAGGTACATCTTAAAAATAAAAGCATTAAAGAGGTGGGTAGACATTCCCTGCGTTTGTATGCGATCGGTGAATGTCTACCCTTTCCTTGTGTCCTCTTAGAACATCGGTTCCATGGCTAAAGCTGGATGATTATGTTCCTCGAGCCAGGCAAGCAATTCTTCGACGGTGGTGACGTGACGTTCATCGGCAATTTTTTCAATCAAGTCAGGGTCACCCTCCCTTTCGGCAACGGCTTTGAGTTCGTTTGCCATGGTTTCTTTGAGGATGCTGCTCATCCAGACAACGCGCTTGAAGCCACCATCTGCCTTGATGAACTTTGGGCTGGTTAGGTAGAACTTACCAACTCCCATCACGCCAGGAGTTTGCAGACCACCTCCGGCGATGCCAGCCAAGGTGCTGAAGGTCATTCCTGCAGGAGTCATGCTGGGGTCCTCACGACTGACGACCATCACACCATTGGCTTCGGGGATGAGCATCACAATGCACTCGAAGCAACCACAGGCGGTCATCGGGTTTTCCATGATGGAATACATGGCAACTTCTTGTACTACTCCATGTGAACCAATTTTGGCGTAGTCATTGGTACCTTCCCAGTACCCTTTGACCGGGTCAAGACACCTACCTAAGCGGATGGGTTGATTTGGACCGGTTGGGTTGATGTTGTAAGAGGCTTTGCAGTCCAACCAGTTGTATGCGCCGCATAGCCCCAGTCGTTCGGGGCTGACAATGCAGACATGGTTCGGAGCAAAGGATTGACATAATGTGCAAGAGTAGAATTCATCCACCGATTCGTCCACCAGGTCTGCCAGGCGCTTGTTACGGTAGTCGTACGCCTGGCGCGCTTTGGCTAACCATTCCTGGATTTTCTCTGGGTCGGTGAAGATGGTGACCTCGACCTTATCAACAATGGCACCGAAGTCTTCGTGAAAGCGAGCATGGAGGATCTTACCGAAGTGCTCCAGGTTGAAGCCTTTTTCGGCAGCCGCGTTGGAGATGCGAATCCAAGCGATATCGCGCTGTCCAATGTGTTGAATGCCAGACGCGCCATTGATGAAGTAGTGTATCTGTCGTTCTAATACGGGTTCGAAATCCTCCTGCATCTGCCGCCCAGCTACTTTGACGACAATACCCATATCCATATGACCTTGGGGAGGCACATCCTGAAATCCGGGTCCAACCACTTGGATTCTGCCATCTACGACCTCATCTAAGGGAGCCATGTAAAGGTACTCGAAGCAACGTGAGTATTTGCCACCGAATTCAATGCGCATGTCGGCTTTGCGCACCACCTCGCCTTCGAAGGCAGAGCCATAAGGTACAGGAACATCCACTGCAGAGACCTTGACCTTGACACCACGTACCTCAATGCACTTTTGCACCAATCGTTCAGCGCGTTCCAGGTCATCTTTCCCATCGATTTCATTGAAGGGCATGCTGACGACGTGTTCATAAGTGGTGATGCCCGTGGGTAGAATTTCCGGAATGACGGTATCGGCAATGACCGGGAAGCCAAAGTTGATGGCACCCGCTGCCGCAGCATATTTTAGGTCGTCCACCTCCCCGAGGGCTAGGACGAAGGCAAAGACGCGTGCCTTGTTGTAGAGCAGGATCTCGCGCGCCTGACCACCCTTGAGCCCTCCAAAGGTCAGTGCTGAGCGCACTGCAAAACCCAAGGCATAAATGGCGCTGATGGTGTCGGTGCCGAAGGGCACGGTATAGGTATCGTAACCTAGTTCAACTCCTTCTTCGATCAATTGGTGGATGATGCTGCGCCCATTGACATTGCCAGAGAGGAAGCAGAGAATATTTCTCCGCTGCAATTCTCGTACGATCTTGACCGCAACCTCATTGGATTTGGCAGCACCGACGATCGCGGCGAAGCCGGGCATGCGACCATCTACCAGTTGAATGCCCCATGAACGAAGGCGGATGTCATCAATGGGACCATTGAGATGCCCATCGAGGCTGTCGCTGCTGCTTCCATCGGGGCTGGTGAAGGCAGTGCCACCGGCAAGTTTGAATCCAGGCATCGGTTCAGGTTGTAATCCATAAACGAAACGTATCGCCTCGATAGTCTCCGCTGCGAGGAGCGTTGCCATGCCGCAATCTAGCGTTTCACCTAGGTAAGGGGTCCACTTATTATCGGATGGGACAGGGTGAAGAAGGGCACGGGCGTGTTGAAGCACCTCTTTCAATTGCCCTAATTTCTCCACGGCAATACCCGTCATGCCTAAGATGACGGGAAGGTAATACGCTGTGTTGGGAAAGGCAACAGGAGTATCGGGTCCCTTTTCGTGGAGGGCTTTTTTCAGCATTTGTTCTGCTTCGGTAACCAGGGCGTTTGCACCCCGGATGGCGCGAGTAGCAATGTAACGAGACATATCTGGTTTTCCTCCTTAATCGGCTGCTATGCCATAGAGAGCGGCGCGACGTTTCTCCAAGGGAAGCGCCTCGAGTTCGAGCATGCGCCAATCGCCGCTGCGTCCGAAGCGAGTGGGTTCATAGGCGGGCAGACCTAGTGCGGCTCGCTTCTTGTCTATATGTTCGAGCGTCTTACGGATCATCTCCTCGGGGTCGGGAATGAACTCAAGTTTACCACCATAAAGCCTCTCCCATCCCTCGCTAATGTAGCGTGAGACAATATCCGAATCGGCTACCCGATCGGGCATGCCGCTTACCGGTGAAGAGCCACCGAAGATGACATACACCCCTGAGGCGACGCAATAGGTGCCAATCGCCAACGCTTTTTCGCTCATCCATTCGGGGGCTAGACCTACTGCTGGGATTTGATCGATATCGTCACCCAATCCTCCCTCTGCAACCATTTGGGTCAGCACTGTCAGGATGCGGCTGTTATCCACACACGAACCCATGTGCAACACCGGTGGAATGCCGACAGTCTCGCACACTTCACGCAACCCGGGACCGACTTGGGTCAACCCGGCTTCACCTAGGAGCAGTCCCATCTTTGCGCTGGCGATGGCGCCGCAGCCGGTCTCGACCAAGAGAACATCTTGCTTGAGCAATTCTCTTGCAACGGTCGTGTGGAGATAATCCTGTCTGATGCGGGGGTTATTGCAGCCGACGATGGCGGCAACACCGCGGATTCGCCCAGCCATGATGGCATCATTGAGCGGGCGGAATGAGGCACGGTAGGAACCGCCGAGCATGTAGTTGATGTATTCGTGAGAGAAGCCAGGAATCAGGGTCTCACGCGTCTGCGGAATGTGGGTTTTGCCGCGGTTCTTGTAGTTATCTATCGCTGTGCGTAGGATTTCCTTGGCGATAGTCAGCGCGTGGTGTTCATCGAATTCGATATGCACTGCGCCCTTGATCTTGACTTTAGGTGAAGTAGTGATAATTTTTGTGTGAAATTTGTTCGCCAAATCCACCAATGCTTGCATGATGCATTGCACATCCACGACCATTGCCTCCACGGCACCGGTTAGGATTGCCAGTTCCTGATGGAGGAAATTGCCAGCAGCAGGGATGCCCTGGCGCATCAGGATTTCGTTTGCGGTGCAGCAGATGCCGGCGAGGTTCACACCATGCGCTCCAGCCGCCTTGGCATAGGAGATGATCTCTGGGTCTTGCGAGGCGGCAACGATCATCTCGCTCAGACTGGGCTCGTGACCATGCACAACCACGTTGACCATATCCTCTTTCAGGACTCCCAGGTTGGCTTGCCCGAGCAACGGTGCTGGGGTGCCGAAGAGAATATCGGAGATGTCGGTAGCGATCATGCTTCCACCCCATCCATCGGCTAGCGCGGTGCGGATGGCGTGTTGCAAGATGTGCTCAGGGTCCTGGTCATCGCCGATGTTAGTGCGGTGTAGGGCTTCGACCACCTCGCGGTCAATGCCGCGAGGTATCACGCCGCGCTCTTCCCATAATTTTTGGCGCTTTTTCGGGGCGCGGGTGATCGGAATAACCTTGCCTGTTTGCTGTCCAAACTGGGCGAGGTAAAGGTCTGCAAGGTCGTTGGCGATTTCCTGCGGTGAACGTTTTTCGATGGGGATGCCATAGAACGCCGCCAGAGTGCGAAGTTTCGCTACATCTCGAATGATATACCCCTCGGTCTCTCCATTGGCAACGGCTTTGAGAATAAATGCCATGTCCCTCCCATGATCTGAATGGGCAGATGCACCTGCAGCGATCGAACGGATGAGGTTACGCGCTTGAACGGTATCAAGGGTGGCGCCGCACACACCGGTTTGCCCCTCTTTGGTAAGCCGACAGGGACCCATGCCGCAGATCTTGCAGCACATACCCGCAGAGCCGATGTTGCATGGCACCAATTCATCTGCGCGCGTAAAGGCTGTACTGACGCCCAACTCCTCGGCGCGAATCAACATCGCCTGAGCAGCCGGGTCGATACTATATTCCTCGATATTCCTCTTCTTAGCCATTTGACACCTCTAATTCTCCGACTTATCTTCATCCATCGTTTTGATGATACCCATACCAGGGCAAGGCCATAGCGGTCGCCCGATGTAAGGAACTTGTTGCGCGAAACTGATCACTTGCTTGGTTTGTTCATAAACAGCCGTGTGGCGAAAGAAACGATCACCCCCTTGTTGAGATACCTTTTCACCCGGCTCGCTTACAATTGACCATTCTCCCAAGTAGCCAGCTTCATCTAATTTCATCTTGATTTGGAGATCGTTGATTTGAGATGGATCGTAGGTGACTTCAACCACGTGAAAAGCGCTGCTGGCATATACATCAACAACGCCAGGCAATGCTAAAAGGATTTTCCTAACTTCGATGACATGGTGATCACCATATAAAATCGGTAACTCTATAGTGATTTTTTCCATGGGCACCCTTCCTGATGTTCTGTTTTTGTAGTGGAACGAATCGTAAACAATTCAGAGCAAAGAATATGGCTGGCAACCTCCTTTGGTGTTTAGATATGAACATTCGGCTTGAAGTCCAAACACTTCCTTTGAATACGTAGAGCCGTTTTGTTTTCACCTATGTTTTTATCTTTGATATTTGGATGATTCAAGAGGTCCACCGGTTGTATATGATATTAATTTAACATGGGGTTTGTCCAATTATTAGTAATAGTCGTCATGATTAGAGTAGATAGATGTCATAAGCAATCATCATGAGAGCTGACTTGCAATATTGATAATGTCATCGCTTTCAATTTCTCTAGGTTGTATAATAGATATACGAATTTTTTATTGAGTCTCGCATAGATTGTGCTATAATGTTACAAATAGAGCACTTCAGTCAATATTAATTGTCTTGAACGATTGACTTTTGGTCATGTAAATGAAAGGTCTATCTTATTTGAGCCTCCTCATCTACAAACCTCCTCTTTGGGTGGAAGTAGGAAAATATTTTGATAGATTTCAGTTATGATAAAGAATGAGAAAGTTTGTAAATGGGTAAGTACGTTCCTTCACGGATGTTGGTTAGCAGAGTGGGGGTGATCTTCGGGGCTACGTTTGTTCTTTTGATCCTTTTCTCCATCGTTTTACATGGGCTGGTGTTGCAATGGGAGTTCTGGTTGGGGCATATTGCCCTTGCCTTTTTTGCCAGCGTCGTGATGGCTGTTGGCGCCTATCATACCTTCCGCCAATTCGACCGGCTGAATGACCGACTGTCCAAGGAGAATGAAGAGTTCAGGCAAACTCGGAATGCCTTAAGTGAGAGTCAAGTTCGCCTGCGAGCGATCTTCGAAAATGCTTTAGACGCAATCTTGTTAGGGAACGACCAAGCTGTCTTGGTGGAGGTCAATCCAGCCGCGTGTAGTTTACTTGGCTATAACCGCGAAGAGTTATTGCAAATGAAGATTTGGGAACTCATTCCAGAACCGGAGAAAACACAAGCAGATCGCTTTTGGGAGGAGTTTCTGACTAAGGGTCAAATTAGCGGTCGCTTTTCGATTGTACGCAAAGATGGTCATCCGATCGAGGTGGATTATCGAGCGATTGCCAATATCTTACCCGGGTTGCACTTATCGGTCTTGCGTGATGTCAGTGAGCAAACACAAGCCCAACGGGAATTGGAGGCATATCGTGATCACTTGGAAGAGTTGGTCGAACGACGCACTGCTGAATTGAACGAAATGGTTGCTCGTCTCAACCGGGAAGTCGCTAGGCGCATTGAGATTGAGAAAGTGGTGCGAGAAAGCGAAGAAAAATATCGTAGTTTGTTCGACCACATTCCCATTGGACTTTACCGCACCAACGAACAGGGAGAGATCTTGGAAGCCAACCCAGCATTGTGTGAGTTGCTCGGGTATTCGCGGCAGGAATTAATAAGGGAAATCAACGCAAGAGAACTCTTCGTTGATCTTGAAGAACGAGAAAGAGAAATTGATTTACTCGAACGCGATGGGCTTGTGCGAGGGTTTGAGATGCGCATGCGTCGTCGCGATGGCAATGTGATCTGGGTGTGGGATTCTGCCCACGCCATACGCGACTCGCAAGGGAATGTTCTCTATTACGAGGGAAGCCTGGAAGACATTACCGAACGCAAACAAGCCGAAGAAGCCTTAAACCAACGTGCTCGGGAATTGCAGGCGCTTTATCAAACCACTCTTGAGATCAACACCCAGCCCGATTTGATGACCATGCTTCGCTCGATTGTCAAAAAAGCAACCGAATTGATCAAGGTCAGCACGGGTGGTCTCTATATTCTGCAGCCGGATGGACAGTCACTTCAATTGGTTGTGGCATACAATATGCCGGATGAAATGATCGGCGTTCGTTTGGGGTTAGGTGAGGGGCTATCCGGTAGAGCCGCTTTGCGTGGTGAAACATTGATGGTGGAGGATTATTCTCAGTGGGAGGGGAGATCGCCCCTCTTTGAGAAATTACCTTTGCAACGAACGTTGAGCGTTCCCCTCAAAGTGCGAGGCAAAGTCATTGGTGTCATCAGCGTGAACGACGAAGACCGAGTGGGTCCATTCAGTTCAGAGGAGATTCGTTTAGTCAGCATGTTTGCCGATCAGGCAGCCATTGCCATTGAGAATGCCCGCTTGTATGAGCAAGCCATCCAAGAGATTGCCGAACGTCAACGCGCCGAACAAGCCGAACACGAGCAAAGGAAACTGGCAGAAGCCTTGCACGATGTTGCCTCCGCACTCAATAGCACCCTCGATCTAGAGGAGGTGCTGGATCGGATCCTCGATAACGTAACACGCGTCTTGCCGTGTGAAGCGGCTAATTTGATGTTGGTTGAGAATGACGTCGCTCATATCGTTCGCCATCGTGGATACAAAGAACGAGGCTTGGAAGATTACACCAACCAACTTCGCTTTTCGATCCATGAAATCACGAATTTAATTCAGATGGACAAGACCGGTCAACCGGTTGTCATTCCCGATGTACATCATTACCCAGGTTGGGTAGACCTGCCACAAACACGCTGGATTCGCTCCTACATGGGTGCTCCCATTCGAGTAAAAGGACAAACGGTCGGTTTCATCAATCTCGATAGCGCTGAGGTAGGTTTTTACAAACCCGAAGATGCCCGGCGCTTGCAGGCTTTTGCCGATCAAGCCGCAATTGCCATTGAGAATGCTCGTTTGTTCGATGAGGTCCAACGCCATGCTCGTAGTTTATCGTTACTTAATGATATTACGCGCACCGCGGTTTCTGCTATCAACGTAAAGTCCATGTTGCAGGATTTGGTCGATCTCGTGAGTAAATTAATGGAAACAGATACCTGTTATATTACCCTATGGGATGAGAATGAACAAAAGGTCATTCCTGCCGCTGCCTCAGGTGCGTTGCGGGAGGAGTATCCTCGACTGAAGATCGAGCCTGGAGAGCTGACAATGACCGCTTCCGTCTTGCAAGCCGGACACACCTTGATCGCTGAGGATGTGTTGAACTCTCCGTACATAAGCCCTCGAATTGTAAAGTTCCCAACCCGTTCGTTACTAGGGGTACCGCTCATCGCTGATGGAAAACCTTTGGGTGCTCTCTTGGTTGGTTTCGATCAGCCACATTCTTTCTCTCAATATGAAATTGACCTCAGCGAACAAGTTGCACACCAAGTTGCCTTAGTAATTATGAAAGCAAAACTCTATGAGGAATTGCAACATATGGCTATCACGGATGTGCTGACCGGTCTCTATAATCGGCGAGGGTTGTTCTTGTTGGGTGAGCGCGAGATCGAACGCGCTTTACGTTACAATCGCCCGCTTTCGGCATTGATGTTAGACCTGGATCACTTCAAGCAAGTCAACGACGTACATGGGCATGCCATTGGCGATCAAGTGCTGTGTGAGATAAGTCAACGATGTCTTTCTCTGGTGCGTGAAGTGGATCTGGTTAGTCGGTACGGTGGGGATGAGTTCGTTTTGCTTTTATCGGAAAACAATTTGGAAGCAGCCTGTATGGTAGCTGAACGATTGCGTGAAGCCGTTGCAATCAACCCGATCAAGACCGAAGCGGGAGAGATTTCCATCACTGCCAGCGTAGGGGTTGCTCAAGCCAATATGAAGACACCGAATTTAGATGCATTGATCAAGAATGCGGATGATGCCATGTATATTGCCAAGAATAGTGGTCGTAACCGAGTTATGGTAAAGAATGATAAGACGTCGTGTTGATTACTTTGAAATTAGGGAGAAAAGTTTGGAAAGCGTGTTGCACCAAAATTACAGGCTGGGGGTCGAGGATTCGAACCTCGGCATACGGATCCAGAGTCCGCTGTCCTACCACTAGACGAACCCCCAGCGCTCGCAGGAGTATTCTACCATGGCTGACTTGGCTCGTCAAACGAGGGGTGCGATAGACAATGCCATATTAGGAGCCTTTAGCAGATAAATTTTCCAAGGTAACGATGGCTTTTTGAAGGCGTTCGAGCACCTTTTCCTTACCTATGATCGCCATGCTCTCGAACAAAGGTGGGCTCACACGTTGACCGGTGACCGCAACGCGCAAGATGCCGAAGAGTTGTCCAGCCGATAGCCCAAGTTCTTCTGCTAAGGCGCGCATCGGTGCTTCAGCCGTTTGAGGTGTGAGTTCGGGCAGGTTCGCTAATACTTGATACGCTCGCCGGGCTGCTTTCGCCGATTCGGCAGCGCTCATATCCTTCCCGATCAACTCCTCTGCCTTAGGTTGCACTTCATCTTGGAAAAAGAATCCTGCCATCTCAACTGCCTCATCGAGCGTTGTAATCCGCTCTTGAATGATCGGAGTGATGCGCAGTAGTTTGGCTTCATCAACTTCGTAGCCGGCTCTCTCGAAGAAGGGACGAATGCGTTGGGAGAGGTCAGGGATGCTCACGCGACGGATGTGTAAGCCATTGAAGTGATCGAGTTTAGAGAAGTTGATCGCAGCAGGGGAAGGACTCAGGCGATCAAGACTGAATTTCTCAATCAGTTCATCCATGGTAAAGAATTCGGTGTGATCATCGTAACTCCAACCCATCAAAGCAATCCAGTTTACGACAGCCTCTGGTAGGTAACCCAGGTCGCGCAAATCCGTGAGGTAGATTGAGAACCCATCTTTCATCAATTCGGCGCGGTCGCGCTTGCTCATCTTACCCTTGCCGCTCGGTTTTAGAAACACGGAGAGGTGGACCCATTCCGGTTCTTGCCAGCCAAAGGCACGGATGATGTGCGCGTGGAGTGGGAGTGTAGGCAACCATTCCGAGCCACGGATGACATGAGTGATCTTCATCAAGTGATCATCTACCATGGCAGCCAAGTGATATAGAGCCAATCCATCCGATTTAATGAGGATGTAGTCATCCACATCTTGATTTCTGACGGTGATTTCGCCGCGTAGGCGATCGCGTACGGTTATAGAACCTTCCTTGGGGGTTTTGAAGCGGATGACGTGTGGCTCGCCAGCGAGAACGCGCGCCTTGGCTTCGCTCAAATCGAGATGGCGGCAGGTGCCATCGTAGCGCGGAGGTTGTTTGCGGCGTTGTTGTTCTTGTCGCAAATGCGCTAATCGTTCTGGGGTGCAAAAACAGTAATAAGCATTTCCTTGTTCGATCAGTTGCAAGGCGTATTGCTGATAAATTTCCTTCCGTTCGGATTGGCGATAGGGACCATATGGACCACCAACGTCTGGTCCTTCGTCCCATTGCAAGCCCAGCCAACGCAGGCTCTCCATGAGTTCAATTTCGGATTGCGGATCATAACGCTTGCGGTCGGTATCCTCGATCCGTAAGATGAACTGCCCGCCGGTTTGTCGAGCGAGAAGGAAGTCGTAAAGTGCAGTTCGCCCACTGCCCAAGTGAGTGCGACCAGTGGGAGAGGGAGCGAATCGGACGCGTGCAGGTTGTGATGAAACTGCCATTGAATCTCCTGTACCTTGAGAGGAATAAACTGGATGATGATTACCTTAAAATTCCAGGGATTTGTATCTCAAGACTACGCTTTCCACCAAACCAATACCCAAGAGCAAGGATAAGAGCGAACTACCGCCGTAACTGATAAAGGGGAGGGGCAAGCCTGTGGCGGGTAAGAGGTTGAGGTTGACCCCAATGTTGACCATGGCTTGGAAGGCGATCATCGTAGCCACACCATAACAGATCAATGCGCCAAAGGTATCGCGTGCGATGCGAGCCGCACGCAAAACCCGATAGACTACAAAAATCAACAATAGCATTACCAAAACAGTACCAACGAAACCAAATTCTTCTGCCATGGCAGAAAAGATGAAATCCGAATGGCGAATTTTCAAGAAGCGCAATTGAACTTGGGAACCATGCCCATAGCCTTTTCCTAGCAACCCTCCTGAGCCTATGCTGATCAAGGCTTGCTGAATGTTATAGATTTCACCGTGCCGAGCAGTAGGATCGGGGAAGAGGAAATTGATAATACGTTGTTGTTGATAGTTTGCTAGGAAAGGAAAGCCGATAATCGGCGCAATCAAACCTGCTCCTAGGAAGACAAGTAGATGGCGAATGCGTAAACCACTTGCCCAGATTAAAGCAAACCATATCACCAGAATAACGATGGAAGTGCTCAGGTTGGGCTGCAATAGTATCCAAACTACGATGCCCATGGTGAGCAACAAACTTCGAAAGATACCCTTCCAATGTTGAATATCTGCCTGGTGTTGGCTGAAATAATCTGCCAAGACCAAGATCATGACCACCTTCGCCAATTCGGAAGGTTGAATCAGGATGACACCTGTATCGAACCAACGAGCAGAACCAAACAACGTTGCTCCGACGACGAAAAGCACAGCCAATAAGAACATCATTCCGTAGTACATGGGTCGGCTAAGAGCCGACCATAATCGGTAATCCAACGAGGCAACGATGAATACAACCACCAGACCGATCAAAAAGAAGATGATCTGACGCGTAACCAGGTTCAATTCCATCAATTCGATGTTGCCCGCAATTGCAGAGCGAATCATGGTGATGCCGAAGATGGAAAGCACGGCAACCGCGCCCAGCAACCAGAAATCAAAATTTCTCCAAGAGACAGTAGATGGTCCCATAAGATAATTTACCCCACTCTCCTTTTGACATTGGAGTGGATGGGAATGTCAGCGATCAAGCGTTGTTGGCGTCCCTCTTGTGTCATTTGGATACGTACAGCAGAGGCATCAATTTCCACGTGACGAGAGACCACCTCGATCAACTCATCCTTGAGTAGATCGAGTTTACCGGGATTGAAGTCGGTGCGATCGTGAGCCAGCACCATTCTGAGGCGTTCCTTTGCTTGGCGTGCGCTTCGTTTTTGTCGCCCAAAAATTTGATCCAATAGATTGCTCATTCATTGCCTCCCTGGCGGATCAGGCGCGCCAACCGGTTCAATAAGTTACCTTGCTCGTTGATCTGCATAAAGGGTACGTTTTCGCCACACAGTCGTTTGGCAATATTCCGGAAGGCTTGACCTGCTTTGCTCTTGCCGTCCAGAATGATGGGTACGCCCCGGTTGGTGCTCAAGATGACATTTTCGTCCTCTGGCACGATGCCGATCAGTTCTACCGCCAATAATTCCAACACATCCTCAGGAGATAGCATGTCCTCGCGCCGCACCATTGCCGGTCGAATGCGGTTGATGATTAGTTTCGCAGGACCTTTTTCTTCTGCCTCGATCAGTCCGATGATGCGGTCCGCATCGCGCACGGCAGAGAGTTCTGGGTTGGTAACCACCAATACGAGATCGGCGGGCGCAATGGCATTGCGAAAACCACGTTCGATGCCCGCTGGCGAGTCGATCAAAATCCAATCGAAGTCAGGACGTAGTTCATCGCAGAGGTGAATCATATCGCTGGGGGAGATCGCGCTTTTATCGCGGGTTTGGGCAGCGGGTATCAAGAAGAGATCGGGTAGACGCTTGTCGCGAATCATAGATTGCCGTAACCGGCAACGTCCTTCGATGGCATCTACCAAGTCGTACACAATTCGATTTTCCAAGCCCATTACGACATCGAGGTTGCGCAAGCCAATATCCGCGTCAATGCAAACGACTTTGAGACCTTCTATCGCAAGCGCAGCACCGAGATTTGCGGTGATAGTGGTTTTACCAACACCACCTTTCCCTGAAGTAATTGTCGCTACTTTTGCATTCATGGATTACTTTCCCAAATAAAATCTAACTTACGCCATGCCTCCATGGTTGAGCGATGATTTGTCCATCTTTGATGAAAGCCATCTCTGGTTGGGGTTTGCTATGTCGCTTGGGTGCTATGGCAATGCGGTCGGCAATGCGCAATTGTGTAGGGGAGAGATCGAGGGCGCAAACCACAGCATGTTCGTTGCCTTCTGCTCCAGCATGGACAAGACCGAGCAATCTTCCCCAAACGACCACATCACCGCTGGCAATGATTTCACTGCCGGGGTTGGCATCTCCAATGACAACGACATGACCCTTATATTGTAGGCTATACCCTGAACGTAAGGTTCTACGGATTAAGACTGCGGATTCGCCCGTGAGGAAGGTCTCCCTATGCGTGTGTGGCAGAAATTCTTCTGGAGACTTATTGACCCGTGTAGCAAATCCGAGGGACTGCGCGGCGCGTTCGGTAACTGGGGAGTTACTGAGCACTGCCCATAAAGTGAGACCTTCATTTGCAATTTGATCGCGCAATGTGCTTAATTCTTCTGTACGAACGATGCGATCGCCGATGTCTAGAATAAGGCGCCCCCCTTGTAAGAAATCTGCCTGGTTGTGGAGATGTTCCATCAAATTGGAACATGCTTCGTTCCAATCGCCCTCACCTAGGGCAATCAGAAGCCCCTCCTTAATTCCTTTGATTTGCAATTTTGTATGCATTCTTGGTTTATTATAGCACAAAAGTTCAAGGATTTCCAAGAGCAAGGTCAGCGGACTTGATACCGAAGTAGGCTTCGAGCAATCGGCGAACTATCGGACCGGCTACGCTGGCACCCTCGCCTCCGTTATAGACAAAGGCGACTACCGCAATTTCGGGGTTTTCAAATGGAGCATATGCAAGTGTCCAAGCGTGGGTTGGCCATTCACCCGGTTTGCATAACCCTTTTTCGTTGGCAAATTTATCGCAATACTCTGCTGTACCGGTTTTGCCTGCTGCTGAGATATTGACATTGGTAAACTCCCTGCGCAATGTCCCTTCCAGGACAGCCAATCGCATTCCCTCCTGTACTTTTTCAATCACCCAAGGTTCTACCGTCCTTTTCTCTCCGGTGATTTTATTCTCACAACCGCCTGGGCTGTTAGGGTCGGCGATGACATCTATGATTGGGTCTTTGGTGATGTCCCAGAGCATATCCGGTAGAAAAGATTTGACGACGTTTCCCTCACCATCCAGTATTTCACGAAGGATGGTTGGGCGCATCAACTTGCCATCGTTGGCGATCACTGCTGCTGAAAGCAGAACCTGCAATGGTGTGGCAATGACATATCCTTGACCTACACTGGCGATATACGTATCTCCGGTTGACCAGTTTTCACCGTGATGGATGCGCTTCCAAGTGGGGTCGGGTATCAGCCCATCTTCGACCAATGGTAATTCGATGCCCGGGTAGTTCCCATAGCCCATGGCGCGCGCATAGGTGCCCAGACGACATATGCCTAATCCTTCAGGAACCTCGTTACCATAACCGCCGCCCAATTTGTAGAAATATACATTGCTAGAAAAGGCTATACCGTGAACGAAATCAATCTGACCAAATCCTGCTTTGTTCCAGTCCACGAAATCACGTGCCCGACCGGGATCATTGGCGAAATACTTCTCGGTAATCGTGATCTTGGGCGGGGCGGGGATGATCTGCTCTGGGGTAACCACTCCTTCATTGAGCGCACCGACGGCGGTCACTAGTTTGAACACCGAACCAACGGGTAATTCATCACCCACAGCGTGATTGAGCAGAGGGTTGCGTAAATCTTGGGTGAGTTGTTCATAGTAGTATTCAGGAATGTAGCGTGCCATGCGTTGATTCTCGTAACTTGGATAAGAAACCATTGCCAGGATTTCGCCGGTTTGCGGGTTGATGGCGATCACCACTCCGCTTGTCGAACGAATGGTGTTGAGGCGTGTATTCCAGTAATTGATTTCATCAATCAGGATCGCCTCGGCAGCGCTTTGCAAACGCGTATCCAAGGTGAGTCGGACGTTGAAGCCTGCGGTTGGAGGAACTGGGGGTGCAATATCACGGAGGATTTTCCCGGCTACATCTACCTCCACTAGGCGACGACCGTTTTTCCCTGCTAGAAAACTTTGAAAGTAACGTTCAACCCCAGCGTAACCCACTTTATCGCGCCCTGGGACAAACCCCCGTTCGACGAAATATTCCTCTTCGGCAGCCGAGATCGGACCGAGAAAGCCAATGATGGCAGCGGTCAATGAGTTCGTCGGGTAGTCTCGCACCGATTCGATTTCAATATCTACCCCCGGCATATCCACGGACTTCTCCTTGATGACCATGGCTAGTTCTTGGGAAATATCGCATTTGATACGCACTGGTGTATAAGGAGCGGATGTGACGCCGTAATTGACAATTTGAGCAATGCCATGTTCGGATTGGCAGGGAACGTACGGATTCTCCGGCGTGACTTCCCCGAGGTTGATCGGCATATCGAGCATCTCCGAGAGTTGACGGAAGATCTCTTGTACAACTCCAGGGTCGTCTGGCAAGTATGCTGGTGTGATGACTACATTGTAGGATGGAATGTTGCGAGCGAGTACAAATCCATTGCGGTCATAAATGATGCCGCGCTGTGCCGGAATATTGATTTCACTGATGCGATTTTCTTCTGCTAAGGCTGACCACTCTGCACCTTGAAGGATTTGTAGGTTAAACAGACGAAAGACATACCAGGAGAAAACCGCTCCTAAGAGTGCTATGAAAAGGATGATGCGCCACTGAGATATTGTATTGCTCAAGGTAGGATGAGTGTTCATAAGTCGAAATTTTACTCGCAAAGGGAATTATATTTTCATTTCTTGTGGGTGTATCCATTTAGCTAAGTCAGTGAGTATAGCGTAGATGGGGATAGCACCCAGTAAATTGAGCATCGCGCTGGGCAGCATTACTCGGTAGAAAGCGTCATACCATGAGAAATTTATTCCATAAAGGCGCAATCCCAACGCCTCTATGGTTTGTGTCAACAGTGTGCAAAAGAAAGACGCGACCATCATGGCAAGAAAGGGAAATTTCCATAGCCATCGGCGAAGGGTGATGGTAAGACCTGTTGAGGTAATATAACCGAGTGCAATTGCCCATGGTGGTAAGGCAGAGGCGATGCTGACGAACAACGTGGCAATAAGACTCCACTGCCAGGCTGTTCTCACTTGTTCTTGAACTGCCCAAGCCAATACAGATAATAGAACTACATTTGCGGCACCTTGAAATAGGTTAATCCCACTGAAGACCGCGGATTGTGCAATGACCATCAAAGCAAGGAAAGGGATGGCGATCAAGGTTGCCAAAGGATTCTTAATCTCTAAGGTCATGATCCGTTACCTAATTTAAGACGATAACACCACATGGTCCGGTCATTCTCAGTCATGGGGCACTTGGTGTCGGAATTAGAGGGGTGATATCTGTGACACGAAAATTGGTAATGACTAAAACGATTTGCAATTTGGAGAAATCTACCACAGGCTGTACTGACGCACTTTGGAAAATTTCATAAGGCAATCGGCGAACACTGGTGACCTGACCGATCAGCAGGTTGGGCGGATAATTCCCTCCCAAACCAGAGGTGAGCACGAGTTCACCACTCTGAATGGAGACCTCTTGCGGAATCAGATTGAGGGTGAGTTCTCCCGTTAGAGAGCCGGTGAGGATTGCTTCTGCTTCGGAAGGTTGGAGGTGAACGTTGACGGACATACCTGGGTCAGTAATCAATTGAACGCGAGCAGCCCCAGCGGTGACTGCAGCGATGCGACCAACCAATCCTTGTTGTGAGACGACTGGCAAACCTCGTCGTAATCCGTCATCCGAGCCGCGATTGATTATCACATAGTGCAGAAAGGGACTAGGATCGCGCCCGATCACCGTCGCCGTTAGGTACTGGCTTTCAGGATGAGCACGAGCAAAACCAAGTAGCCCTGAGAGGACTTGTAATTCAGCGTTTTGTTGTTGCAATTCGATGATCTGTGCTTGTAATTGAGCAATTTCCGCTTCTAACTGAGCATTTCGTTGGACAAGCAAGGTCATGTCGCGAGGAGCAGTCAGATAATCCTCTATTGCCCGATAGCGGGTGGACATCCAAGTTTGGATTTGTATCACCGGTTGGAGTGCAAGGCGTGAGAATGGCGTTAGGTATCCACCTAGAGCCAAAAGGAGGATACCGATGATCAATAGGGAAAGGACGATAGTTTGAAAGGAACGAACAGAATTCATCATCAAGTATGGCGGGTACTACCACGTTCTAACCCGACCAAGAAATGCCTCAAATTGTCGTAATCCTCTAAGATCATTGTTGTGCCACGTACAACACATGTCATCGGGTCTTCGGCAACCCAGGCGCGAATGCGTAATTCATCGCTCAAGCGGCGATCCAAGCCGCGTAACTGCGACCCACCACCCGCCAAGCAGATGCCGGTTTCCATCAAATCAGAGACAATTTCTGGTGGCGCTTCATCCAGGGCATCCTTTACGGTCTCGATGATGACTTGCACCGAACTGGAAACGGCTTCGCGAATTTCCACAGAGGAAACCTCTATGGCTTCTGGGAGTCCGGTGACAAGATTGCGTCCACGTAGCACCATGGTCATCTCTTCCGGAAGGTGATACGCCGAGCCAATATTGATTTTGGCTTGTTCAGCCATCCGTTCACCAATGAGCAGGTTATATTTATTGCGCATATATTGGATGATATCCTGATCCATCTCATCGCCGGCTACACGTAAGGAACGTGAGACAACTACTCCGCCCATGGATATGGCGGCGACTTCGGTTGTGCCTCCACCGATGTCAACGATCATGCTGCCGCGAATTTCATTGATGGGTAAACCTGCGCCAAGAGCAGCAGAGATTGGTTGTTCGATCAGTCCAACCTCACGTGCACCGGCTGACATAGCGGCATCGTACACCGCACGCTTCTCCACTTCGGTTACCCCAGATGGTATTCCAATGATCACCCGAGGGCGTGGTACAGGTACAATGCTTTGTTGATGCACCTTGCCGATAAAATATTCTAACATGGCTTGGGTGATCTCAAACTCGGCAATTACCCCGTCTCTCAACGGGCGGATTGCCACGATGTTGGCTGGCGTGCGACCGACCATTTCTTTTGCTTCGGCTCCGATGGCTTTGGGCTCTTTCGTGCGTTTATCTATGGCAACCCAAGATGGTTCGTTGATAACGATGCCTTTTCCACGTACGCTGACTAACGTATTTGCAGTACCTAGGTCAATACCAATATCGAGCGAAAAAAACCCCAAAAGCCAATTGAGGGGATTGAACGCCAATTTAGGCTCCTTGGTCAATGGAGATCAAAACGTTGAAATTGCAAGGATTATCATTCATCGTAAATGAATGTGAGAACCCTTCGTATACTTAATGATTATACCATTGCGAACCATGTGCCAAAGAGGCTTCAATAAGAAAGCGAAGCCGATTCTATTCACCCCCTAAATCCTGTTCAAAACAAAAAATTTCCTATCCAAAATCGAGTATAATCTATTTCAAAATAGCGAGCAAATGAGGAGGTAATGGCTTAAAGATATCTAATTGGGAAAGATAGCGCAAGGACCAGGGTGTTTTATGGAGGATCAATCTTCTTTGGTTGCATTCTCAAAATACTCTGGTTGACGAGGATGAGGGTTTCTCGCCGCGAGGCGAGATTAACCGGGTACTTCTAGGTTGCCAGCCTAGGAGCCGGGAAAATCGAAGGATCAGCGGAAGCCCTCTGGGTCCGCCATGCCCCAATCTCTTTCCCTCCAAGTTGAAACTCTCTGTTAAGGCTATCTAGGTAACTAGGTGGACAAAGGCAGAGAGGGTGGCAAAGGCAGAAGCACCTCTCCGGTCTGGATGAGACAGGAGACGGCGTAAACATCTTTTCTGGAGGGAATCCCATGTGTGGAATCGTAGGTTACATTGGCGCGCGTGATGCCACGCCGATCATTCTGAATGGTCTGCGACGATTGGAGTACCGCGGCTATGATTCAGCCGGCATCGCCGTGTTGCATAATGGTCGCATCGAGGTACGGCGCGATGCGGGTAAACTAGAGCATCTAGAGACTTTGGTCAAGGATTCGCCCCTTCATGGAACGATAGGCATTGGACACACCCGTTGGGCAACACATGGTGAACCAAACGCTCGCAACGCTCATCCACATGTAGGCACCACTGGTGAGGTTGTCTTGGTGCACAATGGAATTGTTGAGAACTTCATGGAGTTGCGCCAGGAATTGAGCATGGAAGGGGTGAAATTTCAATCGGAAACCGACACAGAGGTCATCGTCCAATTGGTGGATCGCTATCTATCTTTGGGGGTAGGTCTAGTTGAAGCTACACGCCGAGCGCTTAAGCAACTCAAGGGGGCGCATGGCATTGTCATGTTCTCTTCGCTGCAGCCAGGGATGATCCTGGCAGCACGCATTGGCAATGCTGGCGGAGTGGTTGTGGGTATCGGTGAGGGGGAAATGTTCGTCGCCTCAGATCTACCGGCGATCTTAGAACACACGCGTAAGGTGGTCTTTCTCGAATCACATCAGATTGCTGTGATTACAAAGGATCAACTTGAGGTTCAGACATTGGATGGATTGACTTTGCCATTCAAAGTACATCACATCCCTTGGGATCCGGTCTCTGCCGAAAAGGGGGAGTATCGCCACTTCATGGAGAAGGAAATTCACGAACAAGTGCGTTCCCTAACGGATACGATTGCCGGCAGAGTTGATTTTGAGGCGGGGCGTATTTTTCTGCCTACCTTGAACTTGGGCGAGGAGATCGCTCGGCGCATCCAAAAGATTTTCATCATTGCATGTGGTACGGCTGCCCATGCAGGGATGGTCGGCAAAGTGCTCATCGAACGGATTGCTCGCATTCCGGTTGAGATGGATATCGCATCAGAATTCCGTTATCGCGATCCCATCATTGCACCGAACACAGTGGTGTTAGCGATCAGTCAATCTGGTGAGACGGCGGATACCTTAGCAGCCATGGATGAAGCACGGCGCAAGGGAGCCCTGCTGTGGTCTATTGTCAATGTCATCGGATCGCAAGCGATGAGAATTGCCGATGGGTATATTTCTATGCAAGTGGGTCCTGAGATCGGGGTGGCTTCGACCAAGGCATATACTGCGCCTTTGGTGGACCTCTATATGCTTGCCGTTCTATTAGCGGATTTGCGCGGCGAGTTGAGTGAACAGAGAAGGCGCGAGTTAATTGCCGACTTGCGGCGGATTCCCCAATTGGCAGGAGTTTGCCTCGACCGAGAAGCGGAGGTCAAGGCAGTGGCTCAATCACTCAAGGATATCTCCCATTGTCTTTATTTAGGGCGGGGAATCAACATGCCTACAGCCTACGAAGGGGCTTTGAAACTCAAGGAGATTTCCTACATTCATGCTGAAGGCTACCCTGCCGGAGAGATGAAGCACGGTCCGATTGCACTGATCGACCGTGATATGCCGGTGATCGTAGTCGCCCCGCGCGATCCGTGGTATGACAAAATGTTCAGCCAGGTTCAGCAGGTGAAGGCACGGGGTGGCATCGTCATCGCGGTGGCAACCGAGGGTGATGACATGATCGCTCGGGAAGCCGACCAAGTCATCTGGGTACCTGAAACACCGTGGTTACTCAACCCGGTGATCAACATCATCCCCTTGCAGATGCTGGCTTACCATGTTGCTGTCTTACGTGGGCTAGATGTGGACCAACCGAGGAATTTAGCCAAATCGGTAACAGTAGAATGAATGTGGAATAAAACGGCAAAGGGAAGCAAAACTCCCCACAGGCTAAACCGTCTGTGGGGAGTCTATTGTTTGTATTTAGAATATTTAGGGGCAGATTTGCAGCGAGACATCATCAACGAACATGCTGGTTACCCCATCATAACCATCATTATATGTACCGAATTGAATTTTGATCGTCTGTCCGGCATAGGCACTGAGATCGAAGGTGTAGAGTGTCCATTGTTGTGCGTTGCTGCGTTGCCAAATGAGAGTTCCGATCCAAACTCCGTTGGCATCTAGGATGAGGACATATTGGCGGTCGCTGGCAAGAGATGCCGACTCGATGTTGGCAGCCAAGGGCTCGTTGGGCATGGCAAGTTGCATGGTTGGCTCCTCGGTCTGTGGGAAGAGCCAGAAGCGCAACAGGGCGTGCCGACCGCTGGGAATGGTCACGGTCTGTCGAAAGTCTGAATAACTGTAACGGTTGTGAGCGGTGTAGAGGATGCCGGTGCGCATAGACCAACTACCGCTATGGGCTTTATCTGTTGAGTAGCCAGCGGTGAACTCAGTGATCGGAATCACCCAATCGCTCATCTGCTCGAAGCCACCGTTTTCGATCTCTTCGTAACAAGTGCTCGGTGTTGGAGTAGGGGTTGGGGAAGGACCTACGGTTGGTGTAATCGTGGGTGTTGGAGTGGCAGTAGCCGTTGGTACGATGGTTGGTGTGGCTGTCGGTGCAGCGTAGGTGCAAACGTTGAGAACGACATCATCAACGTACATAGCGGTTATTCCACCACCACCATCGTTATAGGTACCGAATTGTAGGCGAATCGTCCGACCGGCATACTTCTTGAGGTCAAAGGTATATTGCACCCACTGTTGTGCATTGCTACGTTGCCAGATCAATGTGTCAATCCAGATGTTGTTTTGGTCGAGAATAAGCACATACTGAACATCGCTTGCCAGGGCTTCTTCACCAAAGGCTTTACCTAATGTAATGGAAGGTAGAGATAAGGTGTTCCATTCGCTACTGGAGGCATAAACCCACAGGCTAAGAGTTGCACTGGCAGCACTCGATGGAATGGTCACGTATTGGGCTGCATCAGAGTAACTATAGCGATTATCTAACGCATTGATGATGCCGGTACGCATCGAGCGAATGCCAGTGTAGGCTCTATCCGTAGCGTAACTAGCAGGATAAGCAGTGAGTGGAACGATCCAGGCATCTGTGGTTTCGAAGCCGCTATTTTTGATCTTATTCTCACAAGCCGGTGGTGTGCCGGTGGGGGTAGGTGTTACAGTTGGTGTTGTTGCAGGTGTGATCTCTAGAGACACATCGTCAACGAACATCGCAGTAGTGCCAAGCAACCCGTCATTGTAAGTGCCGATGTGAAGTTTGATCGGTCTTCCAGCAAAAGCAGTCAGATCGAATTCATAAGAAACCCACTGGCGGGCATTGCTCCGCATCCAGAGCAAGTAGGATAGGATTCTATTCGCATCATCGAGGATCAAGACGTATTGGACATCGGAACTAAGGGTTTCTTCTCCGAATTTCGTTCCTTCAGCGAGCCTTGCCGGCAAAGATAAAGTCTCTGCCTCACCGCTTTGTGGGTATAACCATAAGCGTAACTTCGCGCTTGTCGTACCTGAGGGGATGACCATCGGGCTGCTCTGAGTGATAGAGGAATAACTATATACGTTGTAATAGCCTGGAATGCCCGTCTGAGCAGAGCGTGAGCCACTATGGGCAATCGCTGTTGTGTAGGTCGCCGGATAGGGCGTGGTGGGGAAGTCCCAGCCAACATCGCTTTCGAATCCACCATTGATGATGAGGTCATTGGCGAGGTGGACAGCAACGAAATTCGTGTTTTGCGATGCGTCGGGAACATTGACGGTGAGCATGGATGGCAAGAATGCAAAACCACTCAGGGAAGGTGCGATGGCGTATGTTCCAGCAGCGAGTCCCTGCAGGGTGTAATTGCCCTCGGAATCAGTGAGCACGCTACGACCGGTTTGATCGACAATCTTGACATATGGGAGCGGATTATTGTTGCTATCTGTGACCTTGCCTGATATCGAATAGTTTCGTGCTGTGCTGTGATTGGCGAGCGGTATGAAAAGTTGGGGGGTAAGAGCATCGGGTGAGTTCGGAGTGGGTTGGTCGGGCGAAGCGGAGATGGCATGAACTTGTTTCAGCGTTGAAGCGGCGGTTGGGGCGATGCTGAGTGCAACAATGACTGTGATCAGGGAAAGGAAAAACAAGGGTCTGGTTTTCATGATATCACTCCTTTTGATTTACCATAAGGAAAACACATGGTAAACACACATCTTTATTTGAGTTTATTCCAAAGTTTTCTAAGAGTCAAATTCTTTTTCCTAAAAAAATTGCTTTTCATGCATTAATGAGAAGGGAATCTGTTTTCAGAGACGTTTTCCTTAACCAATTCTCTTGCATGTTTTATGCCAAAATTCAAATAAATTACTCGAAAGGTACCGATCCTTCGACCTGCAGTACGGATTGTTGAAGGCTTGTGATGGGTTGCAATGAAAAATTGATTAAATGGGTTCTGAACGCTCCTCCTCTGCTTCTTTCTTTAGAAGAAGGTCTTCATATACCTTAACGATTCTCGGGGCGATAAGTTCCCAATCGTAATCGCGAGCAAAAGCAGCTGCTTGCTGTCCTAATCGTTCTCGCAGATCGGGATTCTCGATCAACATGGTCAGGTGTTCCGCAAGCGCTTGCGGATCGCCGGATGGCACTGTGTAGCCGGTGATGCCATGTTGGATGAGGTAAGCCAAGCCCCCCACTTGAGAGGCAACCACCGGTGTGCCGCATGCCATTGCCTCTAAAGCCACCATTCCGAAAGATTCGTATTGCGAGGGAACGATCACTGCGATCGCTGCAGAATAATAGTAAGGCAATGTGTCTTGATTTTGTTTGCCGAGGAAAGTAACCAAGTCGTCCAATCCATATTGTTTACGCAACTTATGCAGACGTTCCATCTCCATGTTTGAAGGTTGGGACTCGGGTTCTCCACCGATGATGGTTAAGCATATGCCTTGCTTTTGAAGGACACCTTGGTGTTTCATTAGTGCGATGGATTCGATGAGTGTATCAAGTCCTTTCAATGGTTCAATACGTCCGACATAGAGGAGCATACCATCGCAAGGAGGCACGCCGATATACTCTTGTGCTTCATCTCGGGGTATCGGATAAAAGCGACTGAGATCGACACCCGGAGGGATGACGGTAATCCGTTGGGCATCTGCTTTGTAAAGCCATTGAAGTTGGGCTAGTTCAGCAGGCGTGGCAGCGATGATGCGGTCAGCAATTTGAATGACCTCTTGTTCGCCTTTCAGGCGATATTCGCTTTCACCTTCTTGTTCATTGCGTGCAACGCGTTGTTTCATCTTACCCAATGTATGAAACATGTGCACAACGGGGATGTTCCACCGTTCTTTCAGGTCGCGTGCAGCCAATCCAGACATCCAATAGTGGCTGTGAATCAGGTCATAACGAATGCTCTTAAGTTCCGCAAAGGAGATTACCCTTGATACGAACTCCGGTATATATTTGACGAGTTCCTGCTTGGGCAGTGGAACTTCGGGTCCGGCGGGGATGTGGACGATGCGATTCCCAAAACCCAAATCGTGTAAAATGTGGGGAACGTGCTCATCTTGCGATCGGGTGAAGACATCCACATGGATGCCCATCCGTCCTAATTGGCGAGTCAAGTCGCGCACATAGACATTCATACCCCCGGTGTCCTTACCACCGAGCGTAGCAAGAGGGCATGTATGGTAAGAAAGCATAGCAATGCGCAAAAAACACCTCGAACCTTGTTGATTCGTTCTTCAACCTGGTATAATAACTATCCATCACGCCACCGTAGCTCAGCCGGCAGAGCAGCCGCTTCGTAAGCGGCGGGTCAAGGGTTCGATTCCCTTCGGTGGCTTTTGTTTTTGCGGATATATCCATTATAATTCCCTCATGCCAAAACGCATAACCCCACTTGTGATTGCCATTGCCGGTGGGACGGGTTCCGGGAAGACTACCGTAGCGAATGTTATCCTGGAGCGCGTTGGAGCAGATCGTATTGCTTATATCCCCCATGATGCATATTACAAAGACCTCAAGGACCTTCCCCCAGCTCAACGTGAACAGGTCAACTTCGATCATCCACAATCCTTAGACACGTGGATGTTGGTCGAACACATCAAACGATTGAAATCTTGGCAGCCGATCGAATTGCCGGTTTATGACTTTAAAACGCATACTCGCACCGATAAGACCATTCACATTGAGCCTCAGCCAGTCATCATTGTTGAGGGCATTCTGATCTTTGCTGAACCAGAATTGCGTGAACTTTTTGATGTGAAGATTTTCGTTGACACGGATGCAGATATTCGCTTCATTCGCCGTCTGCAACGTGACATTACCGAGAGAGGGCGCACAACCGAATCGGTGATTCGTCAATACTTGACCACTGTACGCCCAATGCACATAGAGTTTGTCGAACCTTCTAAGCAATTTGCCGATGTGATCATCCCCGAAGGGGGATTCAATACCGTGGCATTAGACATGGTCGTTGCCCGTATTCAGGAATTGTTGAAGCGGCGAAGGACTCGGCAACAAAGAAAAAAGCGTATGCCTTCCATCGAATGCGTTTGAACCGCAGAGAATGTAAACCGTTGAGCCGTTTGAATGAGATCGTTGACCAGACACCAACACACACTTATCCGCCTGTTGGCGTTGGTGTTTGTCATCGGACTCAGTGTAACGATTTTCGTTCTGCGCGAGCAAGCCAGGCAATTAGCCGTACTCGGCTATCCTGGAATTTTTCTTTTATCCTTTCTGGCTTATGCCACCGTCATTTTGCCTGCCCCGGGCGTGACGGTTGTCTTCACAATGGGAGCAGTGTTTCACCCTTTTTTTGTTGCATTAGCTGCCGGGATCGGCGCTGCGCTCGGCGAATTGGTTGGTTATATGGCTGGTTTCAGCGGTCAGATTGTAGTAGAAAGAGCCGATATCTATCAGCGTCTTTGCGAATGGATGAAGAAGAATGGCGCTATAACTGTGTTGGTGCTCTCTGCCCTTCCTAATCCGTTTTTCGACCTTGCCGGGATCGCCGCGGGGGCACTTAAATTGCCCGTGTGGCGATTCTTGCTGTGGTGTTGGATAGGTGAAACCCTTAAGATGCTATTTTTTGCCTACGCAGGCTCATCTTTACTAGAGAAATTTTTCGGGTAATCAGTAGGAGAATACTTTGATTCTTGCCAAAATGGTTGAATAAACATTTCAAACGGAGGTATATATGAATAATTATCATGAATTAGATGCCTATCTCGAATCTCATCTAGAGGAAAGCATTGCAGAACTTTCCAGATTATGTGCTCAACCCAGTGTGGCTGCACAAAATTGGGGATTGAAAGAATGTGCAGAGTTGGTTAGGGACATGTTACAGAAACGTGGGTTCAACTGCCAAATCATACCAACCCATGGTGCCCCGGTGGTTTATGCTGAACGGAGAGGGAAAAACCAAAAAACATTGCTCTTTTACAACCACTATGATGTGCAACCTCCAGAACCTTTGGAGTTGTGGGAAAGCCCTCCCTTTGAACCAACCTTGCGAGATGGCAAACTCTATGCTCGAGGTGTAAGTGATGATAAAGGACACCTCACCAGCCGTCTGTTTGCTTTGGATGCATTGCTATCCGTCGAAGGTGAATTGCCTTGTACGGTCAAGTTTCTCGTTGAGGGGGAGGAGGAAGTTGGAAGCACCCACTTGAAGGATTTTATCGAGGATCATCAGAAATTATTGGCGGCTGAGGCATGTATTTGGGAATTTGGGGGTGTGGACCACCGCGAGGTACCGATCCAACACCTAGGGTTACGCGGTATTTGCTATGTGGAACTCTCGGTGACTACAGCAAATATGGATGTTCACTCTGGGTTGGGAGGTTCGATATTCCCTAACGCCGCCTGGCGTTTGGTCTGGGCACTCAATAGCCTGAAAGGACCAGATGAACGCGTTCGCATACCGGGCTTTTACGATTCTGTAGTTCCTCCGAGTGAGAGAGACCGTCAACTCATGGCAGAATTGCCCGATTTGGCGGAGGAATACAAACAACGCTATGGTGTAGATGATTTCATCAAGGGATTGAAGGGTGGGTTGGAGTTGAATTTGGCAGAGGTGTTTGAACCGACTTGCACGATTTGCGGTTTGACATCCGGTTATCAGGGGCCTGGAACGAAAACAGTGCTCCCAGCGTATGCTTCAGCCAAGGTGGATTTTCGCTTGGTGCCGAATCAAACACCTGAGCAGGTTTTAATTGGGTTGAGGAATCACTTGGATGCAGAGGGTTTTTCGGATGTTGAAATCACCTATCTGGGTGGTGAGCACCCGGCGCGAACCGATCCCGATCATCCGTTTATTTCACTCGTCGCCAGAACCGCAGAACCGGTCTATGGTAAACCTATGCAATTAGTACCCATGGTAGGCGGTTCGGGTCCTAATTATCCTTTCATCCATTATCTACATGTACCTATTGCTACTGCTGGTATTGCATATCCGGGCACGCGAGGTCATGCACCCAATGAAAATGTGCGCCTTGATCTCTACCTAAAGGGTGCAAAACATATTGTTCGCATCCTGAAGGAATTTGCCGAATCGTAAACAATCTTCTGATGGAAGGAGGTCTGTATGCTCGTCGGAGAACGTATGTCCCATCCGGTCATCACGGTGCCACCGGATTTGCCCATTGCTGAAGCATTAAACCTGATGCGGCGAGAACGCATTCGCCGTGCACCGGTTGTTAAAGAAGGCAAATTACTCGGCATTGTCTCTGAAAAGGATTTACTCAATGCTTCTCCATCTCCGGTCACCTCTCTAAGTATTTGGGAGTTAAATTACTTGCTCAGCAAGGTAACTGTCGAGGAGGTAATGACCAAACATGTGCTATGCGTGACCGAAGACACACCAATTGAAGAAGCAGCGCGCATCATGGCAGATAATAAAGTTGGTGGTCTCCCGGTCATGCGAAACGATCACATCGTTGGCATCATCACCGAGACCGATCTGTTCAAGATTTTCCTCGAACTAATGGGTGCTCGAGAGAAAGGGATACGTGCCAGCGTGTTGGTATTGGATCAACCCGGTCAATTAGCAAAATTATCACAGACCATTGCACACCTCGGAGGGAACATCGTCGCTTTGGGAACTTTTGCAGGTGAGGATCCCACTAATCGGCTGGTTACATTCAAAGTCTCTGGGGTAGAGGAGAGTCAACTGCGCCAAGCCATTACACCCCTCGTCGAAAAACTGGTTGACATCCGCACCACTTGACGAGGTTGGCATTACTTGTTGGTGTGGATGGGGCGGTTGCTCCTCTCGGTTAGATTTTTCCGCTCAGAGAGTTTCTCAAGCCCCATTTGTTTGACGCGCTTCCATGCTGCCTCGACTGTTTCTACACTTAGCGAGGTTTCTGCGACTTCCGCATAGCGCACGAGTAAATAAGCCTGAGTGATGGAGTTTAAATCTTCCTCCCGAGTAGGAAATAGGGAGTAAAGCGTTGGAAGATATTCAAGCGGTGTTTGGGCTGAGTAGCGGGGTGCTCCCAACTGTTCGCTCATCGCTAGCAATTGGGCATAGATGCGACGAATGCGAATGCTTGTAAGAAAATGCTCAGTATAATGAAGTTTGGTCAGCCCTATCAACCCTTTTCCTAAACGGTTCATTTGACTATTCAGAAGATCACGCAGGCTCAGCAACCATTCAGCATGGTTCCATATAGATTGGCGTTCTTCGCTTTCTCCCGTTCGTTCTCGCCACAAGAAGCGAGATAGACTTGCGAGGACTAATAAACAGACGAAGAGCAGAACACTCCACGGGAGTAAAGGTTTAAACCGAGCAGCGAGTGAGAGCACACCGCTTTTCTCTAAAAAGTCATACCAATGTTCAACCGCTCCAACGAATAAGACACGCACCGACTCCAGCGCGGAGACTATATCTTTCGCAATCTCTGAAGAGATTTTGAAGCGCTCAAGTAAATAAGGCAAGAGGAAGATGAGAGGGCTTATGAGAATCATCGTCAGGAGCGTTAGAAGAGCAAAGACTAGACCCACAGCCCATTGCAAGAAAAGCGTACGCGTCGTCAAGTGACCCACCAAGAAGGCGACAAGCACTACGAAGGAGGCAGCCAGTATCATTCCAATTGCCCAACGGCGATCGAAAGATGTTTGGGGAGCACCGCGTAGGCTACTGAGCACAGAGAGACGCGCAGCACCCATGGAGATCAAACCGGCAAACAGAAACAGGTAAGGAAATCCTCCAAAGGTTTCACCCGTGATGATGGTATTCACCAGGATAAATAGCAAAAAAATGAGAATACCGATTTGAAAATTATAAATAACCGATTGAGGACTGATGTGTGCTTGAGCTAGGGCGATTCCTCGCCAACCGATAAAGAGCACCACCAGAATGACGAGAAACTCATTTGGGACTAATCCATTCCAATCATACAAGGCTTTCATCGGGCGGACGATTAATTCGCCAATCGAGAAAGGACTTTGGGTATAAAGAAGGCTTTTGATGGCGATGAGGGAGAAACAGAGAAACAAAAAAGAAAGGATTATACGCCGTAGGTTCATTTTCAAATGGATGTAGTTCATCGAACGCACGATGAAATGGGTCAACCAAAGGAGAATGCCAAACACCGAGAAGACACGCATGGGGGAAGCCGCGTAGGTTGCAGTTGTGAGTGAACGATACCAAGGAACCATCCAGCACAACTCCATCACCATCATGCCAATCGTGGACATCTCTCGCCAAGGTCTCAAACGAGGTAGCGATATATCGGGATGAGGAAAGATGTCTCGCTTCAGGTCATTTGACATGAGTTGATCCCTTGCGAAAGGAAATTCATGAGGATTGATCCACTCGATGAATCAGAGCCCATGCAAAGGCATAATTTTTGGCTAAAAAAGATGGTTGAATTATATCCATTGTATCCTGAACTTGATGCCAATATGGCGCTTCGCCTTGAGGGGTTAAACCGAATACGGTAATAGCAGGCACTCCGAAGAGGACGCAGTCGGATAATTCGCTGTTACCACCATTGATATTCACTGGATAAGCACCCCATTCGGGGTGTTCTTTCGCAAGGCTCTCTGCCAGTTTGACCATTTGCGGATCGGAGCGGAATGGCACGATGATCCCTTCTCGAACGAGGTAGCCCGGACCTGCACAGCCAAGCATTTCGAAGACCACGGCTCTGGGGTTGAGCAATTCTCCACGATGCCGTTTGAAGAAATCCGTCGCACCATAATGTTGCACTTCTTCACATCCTGTACAGATGCAGTACACGCGTGTTTGCTGAAGAGGGTGTTTGGCTATCTCTTCGGCTAGTGTTAGAACCGTGCCCACAGCAGAAGCGTTGTCATTGGCACCAACCGTGAACGGTGTTCGATCGGCTTGAATGCAAATTGCTGCTAACAAGAGGGCACATATAGCAGAGGGAAATGAGGCTAACCAAATCCATGACCATTGAAATATTGCCCCAAGGACGAACAAAAGACCTTGAATGACAAAGGTTATGAAGGTGATGGTTGTGAAAACCTTATAAGCGTTGACCCATTGAGGCGAACGGAAGATCAAGGGGGTTCGCTGGGTATCCACATGTCCGATGAGGAGCAAGTCTCGGCGGTGTTCGCCATGAGGTGGAATGATGGCGAAAACGTTTTGACTTTCTCCCTTAGGCACCATGCGACGGATAAGGTTGTCCTTGAAACTCAGTTCGAGTAATTCGGAGATCAGCGCAATCAGTGAGATGATTGCGGCAATCGCTCCAGTTGCTCTTCCGCCCAATGGGTAAATGCCGAAGGCGAAGAGCATCAACAGGCTTCCAATGAGGTGGGGTTGAAAAATCGAACGAGCGCTTCTAAAGTGCTCTACTCGTGTGGTCAACCCTAGGTTCTGGAATGTCCGTTGACAGTATTCTGCACCCTGCCGTTCACCTTCTGTAGTTGACCCACGTTGCCCAATTGTTTCGCATAAATAACGCATGTGTTTGAGAATGGTTTCGACTTGAGGTGAAAACTCCATTTTCGCACCGTATGGATGACCTTATGGGGATAACTTGCTTTTTTCTCAGGATTTTATAACACCGAAGGGTGTTATCTCGATCTCTCTATACGGAGGTTATCTATCCAACGTTCGATTCTTGGGAAAAGCCATAAGACCATTAGGGCTAGGACGACAACGATGCCAATCAAGATATACTCTCCAGCGCCGATTCCCATACCAATTGCTGCTGTGAGCCAAATAGTGGAGGCAGTTGTCAACCCAACCACCTGACCACCACTGCGCAGGATGACCCCGGCGCCGAGAAACCCGACGCCGCTGACGATGTTGGCAGCAATTCGCCCTGGGTCTCCATTCAAAGCCAATTTGGATGAGAATAGGGTGAAAAGAGTAGCACCAACGCAGATGAGGATGATGGTGCGAAATCCGGCTGCCTTTTCTCGAAATTCTCGTTCGATGCCGATCAAGCCACCAGCGATAACCGCAATGAGGATTTTGACAATGTCTTCAGATACGAGTGCCATATTTCGAATTACCTCCTCAGTCCATATAAAAATAAATGTTCATTTCTGTGTGAGCCAGGGCATTGTTGTAAATGAATTAAAAGTAGCATTTCGTTTGAAAAAGTCGTAAGTACTTTGAAGTTGTGTTCCTCTTCTTGATGGCTTTAGTTCGGTTGTAAATACACATAGTGAATGAAAATCGCAATGATACATTTCAGTGAACTTGGAAACAAACTTCTAGAGCATTATAATCGCTAGAAGTAAGGAAAGTGAAGAAAGATCGAACGGAAGGATGAGGTGGATTAAACATGACTCGATACCGCAGTATTGAATGGCGCAATGGCGTGCTTCGTTTACTGGATCAGCGTTTGCTACCCCATGAGATTGTATTTCGCAACATTTCAGATTATCGTGAGGTTGCTGAAGCGATTCGCGAGATGGTCATCCGTGGTGCTCCGGCGATTGGTGCAGCAGCCGCCTACGGTCTAGCGTTAGCGGCGATGAACAGCCAAGCAAAAGACGCCTCAGCACTATTAGGCGATTTGGAGAAGGCAGCAGAGGTGCTCAAAAGCGCGCGCCCAACGGCAGTTAATTTGTTCTGGGCTATCGAGAGAGTCATGAAACGCGCAAAAGATAGCACCCTCAAACGCGCGGAAGAAATACGCCAGGTGGTGCTTTCCGAAGCCCAAGCGATCGCCGATGAGGATGTTTGGGTTAACCAGCAAATCGGTTTACATGCCCTACCCTTGATTCCCAATCCGGCGAGGATCATTCATCACTGCAACACCGGTAGCCTGGCGACGGTGGATTATGGTACTGCACTTGGCGTCATCCGGACTGCCCACGAACATGGAAAGCAAGTGCACGTGTATGTAGATGAAACTAGACCACGCCTTCAGGGTGCACGTCTGACTGCCTGGGAATTGCAGCAATTGGGGATTCCCCATACGGTGATTGCAGATGGTGCATCCGGATATATCATGCGCACGAGAGGGGTGGATTTATGCGTGGTCGGTTGTGATCGAGTGGCTGCAAATGGCGACACTGCGAATAAGATTGGCACCTATAATTTGGCGTTAGTAGCCCATGTTCATCGAGTCCCCTTTTATGTGGCTGCACCGACTAGCACGATTGACTTGTCTATCCCAAATGGTGATGCGATCCCCATAGAAGAACGTCCATCCCAAGAGGTAACCCATGTAGGTCGAGAACAAATCGTGCCAAATGGAGTTGATGTGGCAAACCCTGCTTTTGATGTAACCCCTGCAGAATACATTACGGCGATCATCACCGAGATGGGAATTGCTTTCCCACCTTATGAAGTCAGTCTTTTTGAGATGGTGACCAAAGCGAGGAGGTAGTTTCTTATCGTCAGAGTATATCTGATGGTTGAACGCTTATACCGGCTTGTATTCTAATGTGGAAGCAAATTTGAAGGGTAGATGGAAACAACGAACACCCGGGATACTGGGGGGTGGTTCTTGGGCAAGGGAGAGCAAAGTGATATTTCGCCTATGTTGTTTCAGTTCCCATAATGCCTCGCAGATAGTTTGCGTGATGATGCTGGTAAGAACCATGAGCGTTGCGCCATAGGGAAGGCGAGACACTTCTCTGATGAGGAATCGTTCAAATGGTGCGGTGACTAGAGGGGTTGCTCCTGCAAGCATTTGAAGCAGGGTAGCGAGTTGTTTTGAAGATCGCCCTGGGGGGATGCGAAATGGTTGATCGGCGTGGGCTAAGCAACCATTCGAGATCAAACCAACTTGATAACCATCTTGAATGCCTTTGTAGGCGAGAGTTGCTGCCAAACTTAATAAATGTTCAAATAATTGAGGTTGAACGCCCTCCCAGTGGTGTGCATAAGTCGCCACATTGAGGCAGATCATCAACATCTTGGCTTGTATTGGTTGGTAAACCTTGGCTTGTAGTTTTCCGATATGCGCAGTGGCTAGCCAATGAACACGACGAAAACCATCACCAGGGTGATAATCACGAACCCCAATCGGTTGGTTGGGATCTTCGTAAAAAGGGCGATGGGCACGACGATCGCCGAATGGGTCTTCCGCAGGTAGACCTATACTGTCAAAGGGAAACAATGAGGGGAAAACGACGAAAAAGTCACAGTGTTCACTTTCCTTGTGAATTTCGTATAAACCGAATAGGTCGCCAGATTGAAGCAATGCAGGACCAACAGGGTAGATTCCTCGTTTGCGAAGGATCAGAGTGAAATAACGAAGGGAGCGTTCATACCAACGAAGGGTGAAAAGATTTGTCAGATAGCCTTGGTCGGGAATGTGAGAAGGAGCAAAGGAACTTTCTTCTCGAGGTGCGATCGCCTTTGGAAGAGGGTCTTGCACTCGAAGCCAAGAGAGTGGCAGAAGTTTGCGATTCTCTACTTCGATTCGGAGTTGTGTCTGCTCGCCGGGAAAACCACGCCGATACTGTGGACGACGGCGGTAGGCTACCCCATCTAGAGAATGATTCCGCCACCAAGTTGCCACAGCAACCAGAGTGATAAACATCATCGAAAAGGAGATTAATACGGGGATATGGAGGATGAGACCGAAAATGAGCAAGAAAGTCAATATGGGCACCCAGTGACGCGGTTCCATTGACTTATCCTTCAACCGGGACAGGTACCGATTCGACGATATCTGCCACAAGTTCATTGGGCTGGCGACCGCGCAACTGTGCTTGTGGCGAGATTATGAGGCGGTGTGTTAACACATGGGGCGCCATAAATTTCACATCATCGGGTAGAACGTAATCTCTCCCTTCTATTGCTGCCCATGCTTGTGAGGCGCAATAAAGCCCCAGGGTTGCGCGTGGGCTAGCACCTAGTTCGATCTCTGGATGTGACCGCGTGGCGCGGGCGATGCGCACAATATAATCCCGAAGCGAATCCTCCACGCGCACTTGGCGTCTCTCAACCTGTAATTGTAAGATCTCTTGTGGATTTGTGACCGCTGCTAACATTGGCAGCGGATTATCGCTACTGAAACGTTCCAAGATGTCGTTCTCTTCTTTTTGTGTGGGATATCCTATTGCCACTCGCAGAAGAAAGCGATCTAATTGCGCTTCTGGCAATGGAAACGTTCCCTCTAGTTCGATAGGGTTCTGAGTAGCCATTACTAGAAAGGGTTTGGGCAAAGCATGGGTGATACCATCTACGGTGACTTGCCTTTCCTGCATCGCTTCCAGTAATGCGGATTGGGTGCGAGGGGTAGCACGATTGATTTCATCGGCCAAGACAACTTGGCTAAAGACGGGTCCTGGACGAAACTCAAAAGTTTGCTCTTTCTGGTTGAACCAATACAAGCCAGTCACATCGGAAGGTAAAAGATCAGGGGTAAATTGAATGCGTCGAAATGTGCAGCCGAGAGAGGTTGCCAAGGCGCGTGCTAAGGTTGTTTTACCGATTCCAGGCACATCTTCGAGGAGAAGGTGACCTTCGCATAATATCGCTACAAGGGTTAAATTGATGACCTCATCTTTGCCGACAATCACCCTTTGTATGTTTTCACGAATGCGCTTACTCGCTTCAGCAATCATGAGTTTTTCCTTGAGGTCTTTCAGCAAGATATGTATCAAACTTATAGGCAACTTGGTTTGATGATCCCATTATATTACGCATTTTAGAGAGGCTTATTCCATTTGCGGGTATAATTTTTCTCATGTCTACGGTTGTCGCCTTGGATATCGAGACGACTGGACTCGATCCCCAGAAGGATACCATCATCGAAATCGGCGCGGTGCGGTTCAATGGGCGTCGAGTTGAACGCGAATGGTCAACCCTGATCAACCCCGGTCGTCCCATTCCTGCCTACATCACCCAATTGACGGGCATCACCAATGAGATGGTAGCCCATGCACCTCCCATTCGATCGGTTGTGGCAGAATTGGCGCGCTTCGTGGGTGATAACCCTATCGTGGGACATAATATTGGTTTTGATCTGTCGTTTCTCAGGCGATATGGGTTATTTGAACTCAATGACGTGATAGACACTTACGAAATGGCAGCGATCCTGTTACCAAGCGCTGGGCGATATAACTTGGGGGCATTGGCTCAAACATTGGCAGTCCCCTTGCCAGCCACCCATCGAGCCTTGGATGATGCACGAGTAACTCATGCGGTGTATCTACGTTTACATGAGTTGGCTTCGGACCTCCCGATAGGTCTCCTTGAGGAGATCGTTCATTGGGGGTCATCTTTGGATTGGAAGGGCTATCTAGCATTTCGGGAGGTGTTGCAAACACGTTCACGAGAAGGAATCCGCGCTCGAGAAGTACCTCACGATAATGAGGTATTCTGGAATACGCAATTACAAGAGGATTTCTTAAGCCCACTTCAGCCCGCGGAAACCCTCAATCCTCTGGATGTGGATGAGGTAGCGGCAATCCTGGAACACGGAGGCGCTTTTTCGAGATATTTCGTCCACTATGAGTATCGCCCTCAGCAAGTGGAAATGTTACGTGCTATCGCTCAAGCCCTATCGGAGGGACGCCACCTTTTGGTGGAGGCAGGAACGGGCGTTGGAAAATCATTGGCTTATCTGATTCCTGCTGCATATTGGGCTGTGCAGAATGGGACTCGGGTGGTGATCTCCACCAATACCATCAATTTACAAGAACAATTGGTGAATAAAGACATCCCGGATGTGCGCGCTGCACTAGGTTTAGACCTGAAGGCTGCGGTGCTGAAAGGGCGTTCAAATTACCTGTGCCCACGCCGTTTAGAGAGCCTGAGGCATAGAGGTCCATCGAATGCGGAAGAATTACGCGTCCTTGCGAAGGTTTTGGTTTGGCAGTTGCGCTCCTCTTCAGGTGACCGAAGCGAGATCAATCTAAATGGTCCGATCGAACAAGAGATTTGGACACGACTTTCCGCAGAAAACGAGGAATGTTCGGTAGAACGATGCATACAACGTTTTGGGGATGCTTGCCCGTTTCATCGTGCTCGGCAGGATGCACTTGGTGCTCATCTGTTGATCGTCAACCATGCTTTGCTCTTAGCGGATGTGGCAACGGGAAACCGTGTTTTACCGGAGTATGACTATCTCATTGTAGACGAAGCCCACCACCTCGAAGAAGCGACTACGAATGCCCTGAGTTTTCGCATCTCCCAAGTGGAGATAGAAACGTTGATGCGTGAACTCGGGGGTCCAACTGCCGGAGTCCTGGGTTGGTATCTGGCACGGGTGAGGGAAGTGCTCAAACCAGCCGATTTTGCACTGATAAACCGCTATGTCCAGCGCGCAACCGATTTAGCATTTGCCTTTGAAAACCAATCTCGTCAATTTTTCCTTTCCATCGGTGCGTTTCTGTTTGAAAATTTGGATAGAAGGGACTTAGGACCTTACCCATACCAAGAACGTATCTTACCGGGAACACGAAAGCAGCCTGGATGGAATGCTGTTGAAATGGCGTGGGAAGACGCAGAGCAAAGCCTGAAAGCACTTTTAGAGATGATGGCGCAGTTGATCCAGACTTTATCGGGACTGATGGAATACCTACCGGAAGATTCGCAGGATGTATATAGCCTTATAGGAAATCTATATCGCCGCTTGGAAGAGATACAGACCCACCTCAATGGGTTCGTGTTTAAGCCAGATATCGAACGCATTTACTGGGCAGAGATTCAACCAGATGGTAAGCGAATTTCTCTGAATACGGCACCTGTGCATATTGGTCCCCTCATGGAAAAACACATTTGGCATGAGAAGTCTTCAGTGATCCTAACCTCGGCGACGCTGACTGCAGCCGGAGAATTTGACTATTTGCGAGGTCGCTTATCTGCCAGAGATGCGGATGAATTGGCACTTGGCTCCCCCTTTGATTATGAGAGTGCTGCCTTGCTTTATTTGGTGAACGACATTGCTGAACCAAGTGAGAGAGCAGCCTATCAACGCGCTGTTGAACATGGTTTGGTACAACTTTGTCGCGCAACAGAAGGAAGAGCGTTGGTGTTGTTCACATCGTATGCTCAACTTCGTAGCACTGCCCAAGTGGTTACACCGCTTTTGGCTAAATATGGGATTCTTGTCTTTGAGCAAGGCGAAGGTGCTTCACCTCACATGTTGCTGGAGACCTTTCGAAGCACAGATAAAGCAGTCCTTTTGGGGACGCGTGCCTTTTGGGAGGGGGTGGATGTGCCTGGAGAGGCTCTTTCGGTACTTGTGATTGCCAAACTCCCATTTGATGTACCTTCTGACCCCATCGTGGCTGCTCGGGCAGAAACCTTTGATGACCCGTTTAATGAATACAATCTACCTGAAGCCATCTTGAGATTTCGCCAAGGATTTGGTCGTTTGATACGTTCGCAATCGGACCGTGGTGTAGTTGCCATTTTCGATAAGCGCATTCTAACCAAACCCTATGGGCGAGTGTTTCTGGAATCTTTGCCTCCCTGCACTGTTCAAGTAGGTCCAATGGCAAAATTACCCCAAATAGCAGCGCGTTGGCTAAATATATGAAAATCTCACTTGCCCACGTAGCGAATGCGAATCACGCCGATAGCCTGACTGACGTCTAAGTTGACCCGCACACTGGCGGTTTCATATCCTGGGGAAGTATAAATGCCTTCCCCTTTTTGAAAATCTTCAGGAATCAAGACTCGGGTCAAACCTGTGTCAGCATGGATGCGCACCCCTGCTCCGTCAGGTATCAGGATTTCGGTTTGTCCGATTGCTCCGTCAATCTTTCCTTGGATTGCTCTGTCCTTTCCAAGCGCGATGGTCGTATGACCGATTCCAATGTCGATCTGAAAAGCATCCATCGTCACCTTGCTCAAATCGAGATGCAGTATACCTGCTCCCATGTTAACATTGAGGTCTATGAGAATCGATGGATTGATTTCTAGATCCCAATACCATCGGTCATCTCTTCGAGTTGGGATGGTGAAGAAAAAGGTGCCTGAACTTCTTAGTGTAAATATACCTAGTCCATCATCAACAGAATAGTTGGTTAAGATATCCTCATTCTGTCCAAGATATATATTTCCTTGGATCAAATTTTCACTATTAGAGGAACTCTTCAAACGCAGAGAACCAATGGGCAAGTTGATTTCTATTCTGGCGTGTTGTGCCCCTTGGAGGGGTTGGCTGATATGTTTCGTGGAGGATAACATGCCACCCTGCTGTCGTAATCCATAAAGCCAAAGCATACCGGCCAGGATGGCGATGAGTATGAAAAGCCCCACCAACGACCAGAGGGCAGAACGATGTCCGATGGCGATGTCTAATCCGATGGCAATAAGGAGAAGGGGCCACAAGCGGATGATCAACTCCCAAACATTGAGATCGAGCAACCCAAAGTTTGAAAGGAGAAAGACCGCACCAACACCGATTAGGAAAATGGGTCCGACCAATCCATGGCGGCGCAAGGCGCTATCCAAACCTAGGGCGACCAACAGAAGGGGCCACAATCTTAAAAGGATATCCCAAACATCGCCTGTCAATAGCCCTATGTTTTTCAATAGAAAGACAATGCCTAAAGCAATCAAAAGGATGGGAAAGAAAAAACTGCGGCGATCGGGAAATTGCTGTTTATCCATGGTTGTTCCCTATCTAATCACGCCGAATGTGCGCAAGATCAAAAAAAGACCGAGGAGAATGAGCGCCAGAGGCCAAATGATATTGATGAGGGGGGTCAGAGTCCCAAGGATGAGGATGCCTATAACCGATAGAATTGCTGCTGGGATGAACGCCCATCGCATTTGCTCGCGCGTTCGGTTGGCACTGCCTGGGAGGAGGGCTATCAATGCAAAGGTCAATCCCAATCCTAGGAAGAAGATTCCCCCAACTTCGAATCCACCAGACCTTTGGCGAATTCCTGATAACTGTTCAAGGATCACAACGATGGCAGCCGTGAACATCACACCCATGGGGATGATCGCCCACCAATGCTCGCGATCGTTGAGATAGATTAGCAAAAATGCGAAAGCGATCCCGATGGGAACGATGACTCCACCCCAATCTTTGCTTCCCTGAGGAAGGATGAATCCAATAAGTATTGCGAGTGCCACCGCTAGCAAAGTCAATCCTGGAATCAACGACCACCAATGACGACGATCTTGGATGAATACAGAGAGAAAACCTGCTCCAGCGATGGCAAATATGACGATCCAAGCCAGGTCAGCGATTTTAATGAGATTGAGGTTATCCAATAGAAAGATAAGACCGGCAAGGATCAATACTGCCCCCCACAGACTCCTAGATGTAAGCCATTTCATCAGTATATTCCTTTCTTATTATTTACGAACGAGAAGTATTTTCCTCGCGCGAAGATGTGTTCTAACTGCTATGGGACAGGGCGGATTCGATTAATTCGCGTTTTAGATTCCAAAGGCGTTCGGTGAGGGAAACGTGGTAGATATGGGGATTCATCAATCGCCTTACACCGTCATCTAGGCGTTCCAAGTCGGCTATTCGGCGTTGACGCAATTCTTGGATGGTAGGGAATTCGTACACCAACTTGCCCTCGCAAAGGATATCTACGAGCAGGGGTTCGATTTCTGTGATTTGAGAGCGGGATAATGTGCGATATTTTGTGGGTTCAGAGGGATGGCGTAAAGTTATGCAATCCATCTGATCGGGTCGCTCGTCATCTAAACTGAGCAGATCAGCTGTAGCGATGCCGCGTGTATCGTAGATGCGCCAGACTAGTTTATGCCCAGGATTCGGGGTCTTATCGTGCGATTCAGAAATTTTTATAGCCGGTAGCCATTTTCCCTCGTGATACACTGCAACCAACTTATACACACCACCGAGGGCTGGTTCACCCCAAGAAACGATAAGCCGAGTTCCTACACCATAAACCAAGCGGTTAATTAGTTTGTCTGGATCAACACCATAGCGTGGGGCTTCTCTCTGAATTTGGGTGATGATTTGCCAAATGACCAATTCATCTAGATTATTCGAGAGGATGATGATCGTGTTGGGGAACCCCGCCTGGTCCAACATCTTCGCTGCTTGAATGCTCAAGTAAGCCAGGTCTCCCGAATCCAGCCGAATTCCAACCGGTTCGTAGCCTTTACGTCGGAGTTCCTCGAACACCTTGATGGCATTGGGTATGCCGCTTTCCAAGGTATTGATGGTGTCTACGAGGAGCACGCAATTATCTGGATAGACTTCTGCATAGGCACGGAAAGCGTCGAGTTCGCTACCACCGAGTGCAATGAAAAGTTGTACCATGCTATGGGCATGTGTGCCTTTGGGAGGAAACCCTAGAACATGGGATATACCAACGTTGGAGGAGAAATCAGCACCACCGATCAAAGCAGCACGCGCACCTGCATTGGCACCACGATCATGTCCGCGGCGCAAGCCAAATTCCAGCATCAATCGTCCGCGTCCGCTGTCATGCATCCGACAGGCTTTGGTCGCAATGAGAGTTTGGTAGTTTAGTTGATTCAGCAAGGGTGTCTCAAGGATTTGTGCCATGGCTAATGGACCCTGGACAACAGTTAATGGTACATTTGGGTGTACAACTCGTCCTTCTGGGATGGCTTGTAAAGTGATGCCGTCGAAATTCCCATTTTTTCGGAACCAATTCAAGAAGTCTTCTCCAAACACCGGTCTTCCAGAACGTCCAATCTGACTTCGCAACACCTCGATGTCTTTGTCGGTGCAACGGGCTTGTCTCATCCAGTCAATAAACCATTCTAGACCAGCAGCGATGCAATAGCCTGCTTTATGCAAACCGTAATCGGGGTAATCCCGGAAGAAATGGTCAAATTGGACCAATTTCTCGTGCATCCCTACACGGTAGTATAGTTGTGCCATGGTGAGTTGATATTGATCGGTAAACAAAATTCCTTCCGCGATCTGACGATCAAATGATTTCATTCATTTCTCTCCTTATGGAAAGTACCCTTAAAATCACCACACCCAGGTTTTACCAACCAAAGAGTTTCCGTTTGGAACCATCTCAATTAAGTATATCAGGGTTTCCGTTGAGATGCTTGACTTCTACGGGTGAGCAATTTCTCGACTTCGACAGCGAAGAAAACAATGGAACTCAACGCGAGACAGATGGCTAATTCAGGTAAAAGGAGCGGCGAGGTTTTGAAGATGCCCTGAAGAAAAGGAAGGTAAATCACCAGAAGTTGTAGGATGAAGGTCAATAGGACAGCCCCCAACATTGATTTATTTGAGAATAAACCGATTTCCATCAAGAGGTCGCGTTGAGAGCGAATGGCTAAGGCATGACCCATTTGTGAGAGGGTTAAGGTCGTAAAGACAATCGTTTGCCAGCCAGGATGACCGCTGCGCCAGAACCAAAAGCCGGAAATCAGGGAGATCAAACCCATTAGGAGCCCAATGACGAGGATGTGGCGCCCCATTCCTCTGCCGAAGATATTCTCTTTGGGATGGTAAGGAGGGCGACGCATGACATCCCGTTCGGAAGGTTCGACGCCAAGAGCCAGCCCAGGCAATCCATCTGTCACAAGGTTGATCCAAAGAATTTGCAGGGGCAGCAAGGGAAGAGGCATCCCTATAAAAGGTGCAAGCAACATGACCCATATCTCGCCCGAGTTGCTGGTCATGGTGTATTTGATGAACTTGCGTATATTGTCGTAGATGGTGCGCCCCTCTTCTACAGCAGCGACGATTGTGGCAAAGTTATCGTCGAGCAAAACCATATCGGAAGCCTCTTTCGCCACATCTGTTCCAGTGATGCCCATCGCCACGCCAATGTCGGCTTTCTTGAGGGCAGGAGCATCGTTAACCCCATCGCCGGTCATGGCGACAATTTGTCCATTTGCTTGAAGTGCCTCGACAATCTTCAGTTTGTGTTCGGGTGAGACGCGAGCATAGACGTTCACCTCTGGCACCACTGCTTTGAGTTCTTCGATGGTCATTTCGGATAGCATTTGACCTGTAATGATGGAGCCATCCCTAGCAATTCCCAGTTCGCGAGCAATGTAGCGTGCAGTCATTGGGTGGTCACCGGTGATCATCACCGGGCGAATACCCGCGCTTTGACAGGTTTGTATGGCATGGTAGACTTCTGGGCGTGCTGGATCGATCATTCCTACCAGTCCGATGAAGATGAGTTCATTCTCTACTTCCTGCGGACTGATTTCAGGGGGCAGATACTGCCAAGGACGATAGGCAATGCTGAGTACGCGAACCCCTTGCCCGGCTAGATTTTCGTTTGCTGTAATGATACGTTGCCGCCAAGAATCGGTCATTGGTTCAGTGTGATCTTCAACCCATACCTGGCTAGAAATTTCCAGCAAACTGTCCACAGCACCTTTGGTGAAGGAGATGAAAGGAAAGCTTCCAAACCATTTGCCCCAATCCGGTAAGTAGGTATGTGAAGGATGAACTTGGAGTATCTTCTCGGGAAGGCTGTGGAAGGTAGTCATCCGTTTACGTTCCGAATCAAAGGGAAGTTCGTTGACTCGTGGAAAGGCTTGTGTCAAAGTCTCCTTGTGCATGTTCATTTGAGCCGCGGCTAATAGCAAAGCGCCCTCCGTCGGATCCCCAATGATTTGGAAGCCATCCTCCTCGATTTCCAAGGTCGCATCATTGCATAAGGCGCCACCGGCTAAGAGCAAGACCAATGCTGGGTGTTGATGTAGCAATTCGATTGCTGAAGGGTCAGGTTCTTTGAGTAACTTGTGAAGTTCGCGCCCACCAATGCGTTGGGTTTCCTCGGTCAAATCTATGCGATGACCGGCTATATCCAATACGGTAACGGTCATGCGATTTTCAGTGAGAGTACCCGTCTTATCAGAACAGATGACCGTTACTGAGCCTAGACCCTCTACTGCTGGCAACTTTCGAATTAGCGCTTTCCTCTTGAGCATGCGTTGAGCGCCTAAGGCTAAGGCAAACGTAACAACGGCAGGTAACCCTTCTGGAACAGCCGCAACCGCCATGCTAATGCTGGTTAGGAACATCAAACGGAAGTCTTCACCGCGTGCTAACCCTAGCAAGAAGACAACGAACACCAAACCAACGGCAACCATGGCTAGTGTCTTACCTAGCGAATCCAATCTTCGTTGCAATGGGGTTTTTTCTTCTCCCGATTCCTGTATCAGGCTGGCAATTTTGCCAAGTTGGGTGTTCATGCCGGTTGCGATGACCACCGCTGAACCGCGACCATAGACGACTACGGTGCCCATATAAACCATGTTACGGTGATCCCCTAGTGGTAAATCCCCTAGAGCAATGAATTGGGCGTCTTTCTCAATGGGCTCTGATTCGCCAGTGAGGGCAGCCTCTTGAACACGCAGGTTGACGCTCTCGATCAGACGGCAATCTGCAGGTACGCGATTGCCTGCTTCGAGGAAGATGATGTCACCGGGAACCAGCAGCCGCGAGGAGATTTCCCGAATATGTCCATCACGGCGCACGCGTGCGGTGGGAATCGCCATTTTCTTGAGGGCTGCCATAGCCTGCTCGGCTTTATACTCTTGCCGGAAGCCGAGCAAACCATTGATAATGACGATGGCAAGGATGGCGATGGTATCTTTAGTATCACCGAGCAAAGCAGAAATAACAGCGGCGATGATCAGGATGACCACCATGGTGGCTGTGAATTGTTCCCAGAGAATGCGCCATGGACTCTTGAGAGATCGTTCGATCAATTCATTGGCACCGTGCTCGGCAAGGCGCTTGGTTGCTTCCTCCTGGCTCAAGCCATATTCGAAAGTGGTCTTCAATAGATTAAGAGTGCTGGGAATATCTGTTTTGTAAGACATTAGGCTTCGTACAAAACCTCCGGTTCCATGTGGATGAGCACCCGGCTTAAATTGGGTACTTGAATTCGTAGGTATTGCTCAATTTTTTCGGCGAGAACATGTGCATCACTGATGGACATCGTTGCTTCTTTGGTACAATGGAAGGATACACAGATTCCTCCCTCATCTGCATATATTTGGATATCGTGGGGATGGCACTTGATACCGGCTTCACTTTCCAGATGTTTCAGCGCATTAATTAAGATCACCTCTTGATGTATTGACTCTGGTTGTGCTTGACTATGTTGGTTTGTTGGTTCTATGTGGGTGATAATCCGTTGAATTTCAGGAAGTTCGTAACGTAATGCTTCTTCAAAATTTGACACTCGTTCGTGTGCCTGTTCCAAAGTGAGGCGGTCGCTAACTTCTATATGCATTTCCAAAGTTCGGCTCTCGGGTAAATCGTGAGAACGAATGGAGTGAACCTCTAACCCTTGACGAGCGGCGAGAACCTTAACCTTTGTGGATACATCTTCATCGCTTGAGGTAATTGGTTCAACGTGAACGATAACATCAGCGTTTGGTATCTTTGATTGGATAGATGCCTCCACCTCATCGGTGATTTGATGGGCACGTTCAAGTGAAATATCTCGCTTGATGGTCAGAGTAATATCTATAAATACTTGCGGACCGCTTCGACGAATGCGCACACGCCTCACTTCCTGAACGCCCGAGACCATTGCTGCCTCAACAACCTTATCATGCAATTCAGGGGCGATGGTATCGAGTAGGTCGAAGATGGTTCTGCGCCCTAATTGCAGGCTGATGTAAATGACGATAAAGGCTACGCCAGTAGCAGCAATCGCGTCTGCCTTTGCGAGCCAAGGTAATCCTAATTGCTTAGATAAGAAGACGAAAAACAACCCTGCAATGACTACAGAAGAGGACCATACGTCGGTGGAGAAGTGTAGAGCATCTGCTTCGAGGGCTTGGCTTTCGTATTTTCGAGCAACTCGGTAAAGAGCCCTTGATCGAGAGACATCCACGACGATCGAGATTCCCATGATCAAGAATGCCCAAATACTCGCCTCAACCTCGACGCTCTTGAAAAACAGGCGTTGGATGGCTTCGTATATGATCCATACGCAGGTGACCAGCAGTAGAAGCGTTTCAAAGAGAGCAGATAGGTTCTCAACCTTACCGTGTCCGTAAGTGTGATCGCGATCAGCTGGATGAGCGGAAACGCGCACGGCGAAGTAGGTCATGGCTGCGGCGGCTAAATCGAGACCTGAATGGGCAGCCTCGGCGAGGATTCCAAGGCTTCCGGTCAGTAAACCGACGAGGAGTTTTATGGTGGTCAGGAAGACCGCTGCGATCACCGAACTCAGCGCAACGGTGTTTTTTTCACGGGTGTCGTGCGGCTTTTTTCTACCGGTTTCTAAAGCATTTGGGGGTTCTGCTTTTGTCATGTTATCTTCTCACTGTTCTCATGTGACGAATGTGGGCAACGAACCAAAGGAGTGATGCCAGAGTGAAGACGATCAACGTTGGATGGGTTGTCAACCAAAGCCATGCGTGCAGGATAGACCTGATACGGGTTGCTTTTTGAGCAGCAGAGAAAGGAGCAAGCATTGGCTTATCCCATTCGAAGGTTTTCAAGCGCTCTAGATATCCTTGTTGAATACACCCTTCCAGGCTGAAGATGTAGAGATTATCACACCAATGCCATGACAATCGTACATCGCGCTCGAATTCCTGCCAGGATAGAGGGCGAAAATGAGCCAGTTCGCCATCCATTCCACCCCCTGTACTCCCCACAGCAATAGCTTGTGCGTGCGGTGCGTAACTCCATAGAATGCCCATCCCGAGCGGGCGGAGAAGGTGAGAGTATAGCATCAGGACTTCACAGTCACTAGGAATATCTACAATTCGGCAAATGCGTTGTATGAAGGTTGATTTCAGCATCCTTTCATCCACCATAATGGGGAATTGATAACTTTCCACAATATAACCGTCTGCATGAATCTGATTTACAAAATTGCGATAATTAGACTGAGCATATTTGAGTTTCTCGCGTTCGAATATACGGCGAATCAGTAAGGGCAACAGCGACCATTTGTTTTGGAAAAATCGTTGTATTTCACGAAAATCTGGTTCGATATCTATGCCGATGCGATTCCATACCAATCCTTGTTGGCGAGTCCATTCGAGGAACGTTTGGTAGAATGACCTGGCATAAGGGTAATTATCTAGATTGAACCAATATCCTTGTTCTTTGGGGAGGAGGAGCCAGGCTGTAACCGGAATCCCCTGGTGATTTAATAGGCGAACCGTCTCAGCCCGTTTGAGACTCAAATCTAAAATCCCCATGCTGACCTTCGCTCGAAGCGCTTTGAGGTCTTCTATGAGGGTTGGAGAGGAGAATAAAGATTGGAGAGCAGTAGCATCTAATTCACAGAAAAAGGTTAAACTTGGTTGGGGCATTCCTGGTACGAAAACTCCTCTTTTGGCTAGTTAAGTTATTCAGTGATAATGAATGTATCCGTAATGGAGTTTATTGTATCACTTTGTGGGTTGGAGAGGAACGATGCAACCATCCAGCCCACTATGAATGCTTGGAAACGGTACATTCCAATGATATGTAGGCGAATCAGGTGCAGGGAGGTTGGCAGCCCAATCGAAGAATCCTGTATAGACTACCTTATGGGATACGACATCAACTACAATGACTCCTGCATCTTTTGCTCCTTTTAGAGCCCCTATTAATGCCAGGAATTTACCATCTGGGCTCCAGGTTAGCCCGTAACCGTAATCAAGGGAGATAATTCTCTGGGTTTTTTCTGTCTCCAAATCCAAACGATAGATACCGCAGTTGGATAACATCGTGCAACCGATAAGGGCGAGGCTCCTTCCATCTGGTGAGAACGTAAAATCGCTGGTTGATAAACCGGGTAAGGGGTCATGTAACTTGCCTGGATGATTTATTTCGAACCATCGTATAGACGAGACTCCATACGGAGGCTGTTCTCGCCATTCGCTAAATGCAATCAAATTTCCACTGATTGAGCGGCTGCAATTGATTCTCTGCGGATCGGCAAATTCTATATTGCCAAGATAGTATTGACCTGCAAAAAGGTTAGCCCTGTTTGATTCATCGCCCAACCTGGTTAGGTGAGTGTAATGAAAGGTCAATGTGCTTTGCGAAGGATCAAAGTCAGGTGGAGGCGTGATGAGGGGCAGGGGTTCCCGACCTGGCATAGGTGTCCAGGCTGGAGGGAAAAAGGGCACCGTTGTTGGAAGGGGTTCTCCACTATAGTCCTTGGCAAATTGGTTTAGAAGCGGTTGATAGAGGTCGAATAACCTACCAGGGATGTTAATGTCTAGCGCAAGGTCTGTGACCGTTATCTCTTTTATCAATAGATTAGGGTTGTTGCTATCGAATTGCTGCTTCCGCAAGACAAGACCGGTAAGCACATCCATCCAATAACGACCAATATAGTATTTCGTTTCGAAGTTCGAAGTATCAATGAATGTTTGGTCAATGACGAAATGATCTACGATCAAGGTGAAGCGGCGGTTGATGAACTCGGTGCCCACGATCTCGAATGTGCTCATGTTAGGGAATTGATAGGAGTCTGGAAAGAAAATCTCTTGCAATTCAGTGTCGTATAATCCTCCACTTCCGTATTGAGAACGTTGACCGGTTTTTAAATCGAGTGTGTAAACTCGCCCTGCAATCATCAGTGAAACATGCTCAGGTTCCCCTCGGGTATCTCCGGAAAGCAGAAGATGATAAAATGGCTGGCTAATCCATATCTGTGAACGTCGAATCGTCGGTGAACCGACATAACCGGATGGTCCGTAGTCTATCGTCAGGATATTTGCCCACAGAGTGTGCCAATGTCGGTTGCTTGAGAGAAGACGCAATCGGATGTCCTCCTGGCTGCTATGGAGAGTAAGCGGTTTAGGCAATGGTGCTGGGGTAACCGGTGTTGGCGTGATGAGTGAAAGAGGAGGGCTGCCGAAGCCGATTACGATGGTGTACCCTTCAGGAAGAGGTTCATCTGGTGGTAGAGAGTTGAGTGCCAGCAAAATGTTCAAATCAACACCAATGTTTGTTGCAATGTAGCGCAAGGTCTCCCCCGCACTTGTCGTCGTGTAGAGAATGGCATTCTTTGGATATGGTGTAGGCGATGTGGATGGAGTTGGTGTTGGTGTAATGTAGATGATTTGAGTCATTTGTATGACTTGTTCGTTTCCAATCAACAGTTGGGTCTCATTTGGAGAGATGGATGGAAAAAGAAAAGCCTCCTGTGCTCTTACTAACATGAAGAGGAAAAATATGACCACTCCCAGCAAGGCAGATGTCATTGTGATGTGCCAGTAATTGTTGCGATTTTTTCTCTGCTTGGCTTGATGGATAATTTCATTGGCAATTTGCTCAAAGTCTATGTTGAGTGAAAGTTGGGTATATTGCTCCTGCAATTTATGAATAAAATCTTGTGAAAGATGATTTTCAGAGTGAGGAAGGGATTCTTGTAGAAGTTTTTGCACGATTGGCAGTGGTTTGGATAAAACATAGGCAATTTCCTGAGCACCAAGTTGGAAGAGGAGATGAAGGGCTATACATAAACGTTGATGAGGATTCTGAAGGTCGGGAAAAAGTGGAGTATTCTCATAGGGATTAGTGGGCTTTGTGGAATGCTTCGCCTGCAATCCTCGTTCATAAAGTCTTCTAGAGCCAAGCAATGGTTGACAAAGTTGGTAGAAGAGATGGAGCATCCAAAAGAATGCAGGGTGTTCGCCTTGATAGCGGTGAGCATGCTCTACGGTAAAAAGGATGGTTTGTTTGATTAACTGGTGAGCCTTTTGAACATCCTCAAAGGTGAAAATAGCAAGGTGAAGTAATGGAATGTAAGTTTCTCGAACCAAAGCATGAACAAGTTGAGGCAGATCAACCTGCCCGCTTTGAAGCATCCAATCTAAGTCTGGAGAGAGATCGCCGAGTTCTTCCACAAGACCTTCACCATTATTAAATGCATTACAGACTATATAGGTAATCTTTTACCTGATTATATCTCATGGTTTTCTGATGTACCGTTTGATGAATCATGGCGTGAGGTGTGTGGTTTCGGGCTTCCGGTTTCCCTTGACATGTCATTTGTTCTCCCTTATGCTTCAGTACATGAAGGAGAAGATTATCTATCCAGGTCCGCGTGGTTTAGAGTGGGTGCGAACCTTGATCGCTTTGCGAAAAGACGTGCTTGCTGCACTCGTTGAAAGTACCCAACGTTATGGGGATTTTATCTGCTTTTCTTTGGGTAAACAATATGTTTATTTACTGAATCATCCAGAGATGGTTCAGTGGATTCTGCAACGCAACCATCGTAATTATTGTAAAGATACCTTCCAATATAATTTATTGCGTTCTGTCACAGGAAATGGGTTGCTCGCCAGCGATGGTGAGTTCTGGTTGCGTGAGAGAAGGCTGATTCAGCCTGCCTTTCATCGTAAGCGAATTGGAGCATTTGGTGAGTTAATGGTACCGGTTATCCAATCCATGTTGGATCGTTGGGAAAGATATGCAAAAAATGGACTGCCGATCAATGTAGATAAAGAAATGATGCGTTTGGCTTTAGAGATTATAGGAAAGGTGATGTTCAGCAAAGACTTCAGCGATCAAGTGGAAACACTCATCCAAGCGACACTTTCCGCTTTAGATATCATCGTGCATCGGGCGCGCAATCCTTTTAGCTTCCCAATTTGGGTACCCACTGAGCAAAATCGAAGATTTCAACGATCCCTTCGTGTTTTAGATGAGGTTGTTTACGGTTTGATTCGACAACGCCAACATGAACGGCGAATGAAAGAAGGCCGATTCCAGAAGCCCGTGGAGGATGAAGAGGAGGGAACTTTTTCTCTTTTGGATATGCTACTCGACGCGTATGATAAACCTACTGAAACGGTCATGAGCGAACGGCATATTCGCGATGAGTTGATCACTCTTCTCATTGCTGGGCACGAAACCGTTGCCAGTGCTATGACTTGGACTTTGTACTTATTGGCAAAGAACCCGCCAATTGCAGATTATTTTAGGAAGCAGATCATTGAAGGATTCGGTCAGGATCCACCAGACCCGCAACGTATAGAGTCCATTCCCTATGTCCGCATGGTGTTTCAAGAAGGGCTGCGTTTATACCCACCTGCTTGGATACTCACGCGCAAGGCACTTCGGGAAGATGAAGTTAGCGGTTTTCGAATTGCTGCCAATTCTTTGGTGGTCATCAGTCCATACACGCTGCATCGCAACCCGGTTTTTTGGAGAAAACCGGAGCAATTCGACCCGAATCGCTTTTCTGAAGAGGAATTAACTCATCGGCATCGCTTTGCTTACATACCCTTTGGAGGTGGGCCGAGGGTTTGCATTGGTGATTCGCTTGCCATGCTGGAGGGACAGTTGGTATTGATCGCCATCTTTCAACGGTACCGGTTGAATCTGGTGGATGAAAACGAAGTTGTTGTCGAACCACTGGTCACCCTGCGACCGCGTGGCGGTGTGTGGATGAGAGTTCAAAACCTAAGATAAATCATATTAGAGGGGTTCGCTTTTGTTGGTTTCCTTGGCATGAGCGGGCGCAAGCCCGCGAAATCTTTCTTCTATAAAAAAGTTTCTTACTTTTAGGCAAGAGTTCATTTCTGTTCGGTATACTTAACAAGATTATACTTACGAGAAAGGTGAAAGATAGCAAATTAGACGATGAGCAAGGGGAATCGGGAGGGTAACATGCTTGCGATTGTGATGAGTGGAGCAGCGAACTATGGTGCTATGCAAGCCGGCGCACTAGAGAGCATTCTGAATGTGGGGTATCGCCCGCAGATGGTGGTTGGCACATCTGCCGGGGCATTAAATGCCATATACATTGCCAGTGATCCAACACCTGAAGGAGCGCGCCGCTTAGGTGAAGTTTGGGGGATGGTCAGCCCAAACGAGGTGGGCAAAGGTGGGATGTTTACCGGCATTCGGCGGTTATTAGCACGCAAAGACAGCCTATTTCCAAATCCTCCTTTGGTTCGTTACTTAGAGGAGTACTTTCCGAAGGGAGTAACGACATTTGGAGAACTCTATCAGATGAGAAAAGTCCTTGCCTATACGGTTGCTGTGTGTATGGAGACTCGACGAACCGTCGTATTTGGCGATTGCAAGCAAGACCGCATCTTGGATGGGGCTATGGCGAGCATCGCCTTGCCACCATATTTTCCTCCATGGCAGGTGAATGGATATCGCTATATTGATGGTGGAGTAACCTCTAAACTGCCGTTACTGGCAGCAATCGAACGTGGTGCCACCCAGATCGTGGCAATTGAGGTCGAAAATCCTCTGATCGGTGCCGAGAATGCGCGTGATATCTTCAGCATTGGTTACTTTGCGGTTTCCATGATGTCGGATCATCAAGCAAAGATGGAGATATCGATCGCGAAGGCAATGGATGTACCACTGCGTATTTTTTATTTACTTACCCCTCCTGAAGTTGGGTTTTGGGATTTTACTCAGGCGGAGTATCTGTATCAAATAGGTAAACGGGTGGTTGAGGGGGAACTGAAACGTCATCCCCTCCGCATAAGCCCCGCTTGGCAGTCTCCGCTTTGGAGAACACGTGTCAGATTCGTTAGGAAATTACTGGGAATTCACAAGAATGAAGGTGTAAAGTGAACACAATTTTGTATATCACGTATCCTCTCAATGGGTTGTTGATGATCGCCTTGGCGATTGGATTGGGCGTCTTTATCACACGTAGGTTTGAACTCGGATGGAGATTGTATTGGATCGGAGGAGTGGTTTTCATCATTTCTCAAGTTTTTCATATTCCCTTCAACTTTGCTGTGCTCAATCCATTACTTCAGGATTTGGGATTTGTTGAGATAGACCCGGTATTGAGATCGTTGATAACAGCGGTTTTATTGGGTTTGAGCGCAGGTTTGTTTGAAGAATGGGCGCGTTATCTCATGTATCGTTGGTGGACGAAAAGAGCACGAACTTGGAAGGAGGGGCTGCTATTGGGTGCGGGTCATGGAGGAATGGAAGCCATATTGCTTGGTGTATTGGTTCTCTTTACCTTCATTCAAATGGCAGCATTGCGGGGGACGGACCTGAGTGCAGTAATCGAACCCGATCGGTTGGATTTAGCTCAACAACAAATGAATGCCTATTGGTCGGTAAAATGGTACGATTCACTACTTGGGGCATTAGAGAGAGCATTTGCCTTACCTTGTCAGATCGCCTTTTCTGTGTTGGTTCTACAAGTTTTTTTGAAAAAGCAACTTCGATGGCTCTTTTTGGCGATTGGCTGGCATACAGTCGTAGATGCGATAGCAGTCTTTGCGGTCGGGCGATGGGGATACTATATCACCGAAGCCCTCATCGGAATGATGGCGGTGTTGAGTGTGTTGATCATCTTCACGTTGCGAACGAATGAGATAGACACAGAGTCAGCACAACCTCTACCGCGGCGACCTCTAGAGATTTCCCTACCCGAAGTTGAAATAACACCACAGGATTTAGACCAAACACGCTATGAATGAGGAATTATGATTCAGACCGAGAGACTAACCAAAAGGTTTGGTGATATATTGGCAGTGGATGAGTTAACCTTGGAGGTTCACGAAGGAGAAGTGTTCGGTTTCCTGGGACCGAACGGCGCGGGCAAGACCACTACTGTTCGCATGCTGGCGTGCCTAATCTCCCCTACCAGTGGTACAGCAAGGGTGAATGGGTTTACGGTGGGTCGTCAGGATATGGATATTCGCCGTAGCGTTGGGGTGCTGACCGAAACACCAGGATTATACGATAACCTGAGCGCTGAACGCAATTTAGAGATTTATGCCGTCCTCTACGAAGTAAAAAATCCGAAAGGTCAAGTAGAGAAATATCTCAAATGGTTAGGTCTCTGGGAGCGTCGTTTCGAAACAGTGGGCACTTTCTCCAAGGGTATGAGGCAAAAATTAGCCATTGCGCGGGCTTTGCTCCATGAGCCAAGGACAATTTTCTTAGATGAACCGACCGCGGGATTAGACCCCGAAGCCGCTCGTTTGGTGCGTGAGTTCATCTTGGAAATCAAAAAAGAGGGGCGAACAATCTTTATGTGCACTCACAACCTCGACGAGGCAGACCGCTTGTGTGATCGTATCGCGGTCTTCAAGACCCGCTTGCTGGTCGTGGACTCGCCGCTCCGTTTGCGAACACAAGTGTTTGGTCGAAAGGTGGTCTTCCATTTGAGGCAAGGGCACGCGAGACTGGCAGACGAGGTGAAGAGGTTGCCCTATGTCCACGAGGCACAGGTCATTGACAATAAGTTGTTGGTCACACTGGATGACCCAGAGACCCACAATCCAGAGATCATTCGTCGGTTGGTCGCAATGGGAGTGGACATTCAATTCGTTGGCGAGTTGCGTCGTTCGTTGGAAGATGTCTATCTGCAGTTGGTTAAAAATGCCTAAGGGAGGGTGGAGTGAATAAAATCAAGACGATCATCAGCAAAGAATGGGCAGAAGTCTTCAAGAACCGTTTTGTGCTATTCACGGTGGCGTTTTTACCTCTTATCCTGACTGCATTGCCACTGGGCATTTTATATGCCACCCGATCAACCGGTCTCGACGAGGCGACGGCAAATATGCCATCGCAATTCAGCAAATTATGCCCAGAAGGGCTTTCAGGAGGTGAGTGTTTCCAAGTCTATATGGTCAGCCAGTTTATGATTCTATTTATGATGATTCCCATGGCAATCCCGGTGACCATCGCGGCGTATTCCATTGTCGGGGAGAAGACTACTCGCAGCCTGGAACCACTTCTGGCAACACCGATCACCACTGTTGAACTGCTGGCTGCCAAGTCATTGGCGGCGGTCATACCCGCGGTGCTTGCAACCTGGGCGGGCTTTCTCATCTTTGCCATTGGCTCCTGGCTCATTCTACGCAAGCCATTGATGATCGGTGTTATCATAAATCCCATGTGGTTGATCGCCATCTTCATTGTAGGACCGCTGATGTCCGTTCTCGCGGTGAATGCTGCCATTATGGTTTCCTCGCGGGTCAATGACCCAAGGGTTGCGGAACAACTATCCATGTTTGTCATCTTGCCTGTGTTGGGATTATTTCTCGGGCAAATCAGTGGGTTGTTTCTCCTCAACCAACAAATCATTTGGATCAGTGCTCTGGTTTTAGTAGTCATTGACGCAGGGTTGGTCTACCTGGCAGTGCAGTTGTTTCAGCGCGAGACCATATTGACACGGTGGAGGTAAGGCAATTCCATGAGGAGAAGATTCACCCTTTCTGCTATACTTCTTGTAGGGCACCTTTTTATCGGGATAGGTACAGTTGACGCCCAAAATGAAGCGGAATTGACCCTAGGGCTGAGCAAAATCCTCGGCTATGCCTTAGCGGGGGACATCCAGGGGACCTTTATATTGAAGGCTAGCAGCCCACAGGAATTAAGCCGGGTTGTGTTTTTCCTCGATGGGGAGGTCATTGGCGAAGATGACAAAGCGCCGTTTCAAATCCGCTTCACGACCGACGATTACTCTCTTGGGTTGCATGTCTTGAGCGCGGTGGGTTACATTTCAAGCGGAGGAGAATTGCATTCGAATGAGATCAAGGTTAACTTCGTGGGCGCCGAGCAGGGTTGGCAAATGGGCGTCAAACTTGTCCTGCCGATCTTAGTAGTACTGGCTATCGGCATGTTGGTTTCCTTTGTCTTACCGAGCGTGCTGGGTCGTGGAAGGACTGTCCGTTTGCCGCTGGGCGCGCCGCGCCAGTATGGCATTCTAGGAGGGACAATCTGCCCAAAGTGTCGGCGTCCGTTCAGTATTCACTGGTGGGGGATGAACCTGGTGGTTGGAAGATTGGATCGTTGCCCGTATTGTGGCAGGTGGAGTGTGGTGCGTCGTGCCAGCCGCGATGAGCTCACAATGGCGGAGGCAGCGGAACTGGAAGCAGCCGGAAGCGGGGAGATAGCCACCCTGAGCGAGGAAGAGAGATTGCGCCGCGACCTAGCCGAATCGCGCTTTGAAGATGAGTGAACCACGGTGCCTCTAAGACATCCTCCAGAGCAAGGCTTAGCTTTACTTGTTGTTCAACCGAAAACGGCAAACTTGCGTCACCTGTCGATGTTCACACTTAGAATATATCCAAATGCCTACTAAACTCGAATAGGTATAAGCTTCCATGGTCGTCGCTTTTAATCCCTAATCTGATACACGATGGCTTCCTCATCTCGGTAAACTTGCTGCAACCTAGGGTCTTGGGCAGCTACATCTATAAATGCCTGATGCTTCAAATCAGTGATGACGTATCGAGCGGCGAAACGAGTTGCGATGACCTGGGAGGGGCTTTCGACTTCACCGCGGGTGACCTTCACCCACAGATCGTAGAGTTCTGGATTGTAGAGTTGCATGTAGGTCGGGTCGAGCCCTATTAAATAGGTGTTGTGTGTGTTGTAGTAAAAGAGGCGGGGGAAGTCATCCCAATCCGTTTGGAAGACTCGTGTTCCCACGGGGGTGTTCTCTTGCAGCCAGAGAGAAGCCTGCTCATATAGTTGATAAGGCTTGGAGCTCTGCATGTCGGCTTGGGCATCTTTTAAAGTGAACCATGCGCTAGGCAGTAAGCAAAGCACCAGCACAATCGCAGGCAGCGTGCTGCGATTGGTGAATGGTAGGAAAGGTTTACTCCTTGGAGAAGCCAGCAAGGTAGGGTGGTCATCTAGGATCGGATGCCAGGCGAAGGCGGCGAAAATCAGTGCGAAAGCCGGGAAATACTCGATGAAACGACGCGATTGAAACAACATTGCTTCAAAGAGCACTGCCGTAAAGAAAGTGCTAGCCGTGCGCCGTTCCATGCGTTGTTCCTGCAAGCCGAGCGCGAGCACGCCCATTAGGAATGTTACTAACGCCATGGGTGAGTTCTCCGTCAATTGTGTGGTTTGGTAGGGATACCATTCAATGCCGACATTCACCGCTGTCGTCTCTGTCAATTTGGGAAGCAGATGGCGTAGGATGAAAAGGACATCGAAGGGGAAGTAAGGATTGATCACCAGCCCCAAGAAGGTGCCAAAAGCAGTGAAAAGGAACGGTCGCAGGTCGAGCCGATGTTCGATCAACCACTCCGCTAAACAATGCAGAACGGTGAGCAGTAAGAGCAGGGGGAAAGCGTCGTACAACCAGACGTACAAGAACGCCAGTGGCAGCAAGCGAGCGTATCGCCGTGCCAGCAACCAGTTCAACCCCAGGGCGAGCACTGCCAGAGAGAGCGATTGCACTCGCGGGATGCTCATGCGATAGATAAAAGCCTCCGAGACAGCCAGTAATCCCAATGACCACAAAGCGGCATACCGGACGCGATGACTGTGCAGCAGCCACCATACACTCAGGAACGCTAGGGAGGAGAAGAGGATGCTTGCCCACTTTGCCCCCCGCACCATATCCCCAAAAGTGAAGGGAATGAGAGCAACATGGAACAGAAAGTGATGATCGTAAAACTCGCGAGGGTTGAGAATCGTCAAGGGCAGCCAGGGGAAGTATGGTCGCAGTCCTTGCGTGCGCATCAGATAGGCAAACTTGATGTGGTAGAAACCATCGTTGTCCGCAAGATCCGCGGTGGAGAACTGCACCACTGCCATCAGAGCAAAAAAAACCGCGAATAAGGCAGAGCCTGTTAAAAAAACGCGCCAGTTTAGAAAGAGCTTGCTCCCTAGCGCCGGAAACCCCGAACGCCTCATCCCGCGATCGACTATGCATTTCATGGAGGTTACGCTCTGTGCTAATTTACCCATAGGATCACAACGATCTAATATGAGTAGGCTACAGAGGGGAACCTTCAACCCACTCTGTAGCCCAGATACATCTAGCAGAGATCAAATGACCAGCAGACGAGGAAGAACGTATCCGTTTTCATTTCCATTGTGGTTTTCGTTCTCATCATGGCTGTTGTCGTTCTGGTTTTCGTTGTCATTGCCGTTTCTATTGGGATTGGCATTGCTGTTGTCATCACCATCGTTGTTGTTGAAGTTGGTGTTGCCGTTTTGGTTGTCCTCATCGCCGTTGTCGTTGTTGTTGAAGTTGGTGTTGCCGTTCTGGTTGTCATCATCGTCGTTGTCGTTGTTGTTGAGGTTGGTGTTGCCGTTTTGGTTGCCATCATCGCCGTTGTCGTTGTTGTTGAGGTTGGTATTGCCGTTGCCATTCGCATTGCCGTTCTCGTTTTCGCCTGTTTGATGCTGTTCTTGCTCCTGGTGCTGCTCTTGGGTTTGCACTTGCTCCATCTCTCGCACCATCAGTGCACCATCTGCACCCACAACAGCGTGAACCTTAACCATGGCGCCAACCTGAATTTGATTCCTGATCTCACTCTGGTTGCTAATAGTGAAGGTCTGCCCGTTGATCGTGACCGAGTCTGGAGTGATTGCCTCCACCACTCCAACGAACTCGACCTCTTTGCTTTCCCCAAAGCCGAGTCCGGTCGCCAAAGTAGATATTCTAATCGCTTGTTGAATGGTGGGGCGGACTTCTGCCGGAGCATTGGCGAGAATACTGTTCAGGGTTTGGGCATAACGCAGCAAGGTTTCGGCAATCTGACCTGCGAGGGCTTCAACATTAGCGGGGTCCTTTGCTGAGGCTGCCCTGAAGGCTTCAATAGCACGGTTAATGTGGAGATCGAACTCCTTGGCAACCTCGCCAACTTGGTCCACTCTTCCTTCTTTGATCAGCAACGACATTTCATCTAGACGTCGCGCGGCAAAAGTGAGATAGAGTTGAGATTTAAGCACCTCATCGCTGGTCAAGGCGATGCGAGTCTGCTCGAGGTGGGTCTTGACGTTGTAGAGGGCATCGCCTGGCAGAGCATACTGGGCGGCATAGGCAGTTACCCCTGCACCACCGAGTAAGACCGCTGCAACAAGAAAAACCAGTGTCAGGGCGGTGAGTGCGATACGTTGTTTAATGTTCATGATGAAATTCTCCTTATGATTGGGATGTTTTGGGGACCTACCCAAGTAGCGTTTCGAGAGTGAAATCTCTTCGTCTGGAAACAGCGTGTCCACTTCCTGGAGGAACTTTGCCCTGCCACGGGCTGCGGCTTGCGGTTCGCGTGGCGGGGTCTCGCGCAGGGTTTCCAAAAGGGCTCTCAAACGCGCATTTATGGTTGGGTCATTGGGGATGATGTTGGACATATGCTTATCCTTGCTTCTCCTGATCGCCTAACAAACGTTGTAACGAGTTGAGCGCGCGGTATTGCAAAGCGCGGGTCGCCTCGACCGATTTGCCGAGGGCTGCTGCCACCTCTTCGTGAGACCAGTCCTCCAGGAACCTGAGAACGATGACCTGATATTGCTCTGGAGGCAGGCGCAGCAACGCGGCGCGCACCTGCTCTTGTTCCATCCTCTGGCTGACCTCGTGATCGGGGTCATTCTGTGGGTCGGCAGATAGGTCTGTTTCCAGAGGCAGGGTGATTGGTGGTCTTTGGCGGTAGTAGTCGGTGATCCAGTTATGTGCCACGCGGTAGAGATAAGCGCGCACGTTTTCAAACCATCCACCACCATTCCTTGAGGCATGCAGCAAGCGGCTAAAGGTTTCAGCCACGCAGTCCTCTGCGGTCTCTGCGTCGCCGAGCAAACGGTAGGCATATCGGTAGAGTTCTGGGCTGTAGCGCTCATAAACCTCGATCAACGCCTGTCTATCCATTCGTGGGGATTCTTTTTTCAAAGCACTTTTCTCCATGCGCATGGTGATCACATCTATTAAGACGTAAAAATACCTCAAATGTGACGTTTTTTAGGAAAATTGCCATAATTGTACCGTAAAAGGGAGGTGAAGGATATTTCCCATAAATTCGCAATTTTATATGGAAAAACTTTAGGATTGACATCCTGCATTTTATATTGGATAATATACATTAAATGTTTATAAACCGATATAAAATGATTTTTCTATGAAGACAAAATTGTTGAGACCCTTTGAAGATCTCCCTTATTTCACCCTTGGGGGCTTCAAGCAAATCCTTGGTTACGATGAGGATACCGATCAACATGCGCGTGTATTGTTATCTCGCTGGCGGCAAGCAGGGCGCATCCTTGCTTTGAAGCGCGGTGTCTATATGACGCGTCGCTTCTTTGAATTGCATCGCAATGATGTCAATTTCAATCCTGCTATTAGTGCTATCTTGGTGCCTTAGTCTTATCTCTCGTTGGAGTACGTGCTGCAGCAAGCCGGGGTTTTAGCCGAAGCCACTTATCCGGTTACTGCAGTGATGGTTAAAAACACACGCACTTTCCATAATGCATTGGGAACTTTTGTCTACAAACACATCAAACCGTCACTCTATTCGGGTTTTCACCAGGAGGTCTATTTTGGGGTGATGTTTTACCGTGCCTCGGTGGCTAAGGCACTCTTTGATTATCTTTACCTTCGCCCGTTGCCTCGCAGTCTGCGCTTCCATGCTTTGAACTTGGCAGAGGAACTGCGGTTGACCCTGGATGGATTCTCGCCACAATCAAGGCTTGAATTCGCTAGCTATGTCGAATCTAGTGCTTCGGAGAAAATGCAATTTATTTGGGAGAATTTTCGGAAGACAGTATGGCAACCTTGATTCAGTGGCTTCAAAATGTACTAGCAACGAAGGATCCTCTGTTAGCAAATGAGACCAAGCGCATCTTGCTTAAGGAAGCTTTGCAGGTATTTGTGTTGGATTATTTATATAACCATCGCAGTTATCGGGCTCTAAATTTATATGGTGGAACTTGTTTGCGACTTGTTTATGGGTAAAACAGGCTTTCAGAGGATATTGATCTAGACAACCAACGTGGGATTGACCTAAGCCATCTCGCCGATGACCTATTATCGTATGTCCATCACGTGCTGGGTTATCGGGAAGCCCTGGTTAAACAACAAAGAGGTCAGATGGTTATTTTGCATGTCACGCTTAGGCTCCCATTGCTTCAAGAAATGGGGTTGTCATCTAGTCCAGAGGAGGCACTGCACTTAAAGTTAGAAATCAGCCATCATCAACAAGTTGTTGTGATTCGCCATACGCCACTGATTTATTACAGACGAAGTTTTATGCTAACCCACTTTTCATTGGAGACGATGATGGCTGCGAAGATGCTTGCCTGTTTGGAACGTTCTTTCCAAATAGGAACAGCAAGTGTCGCTATAAAGGGAAATGATTTTTACGACTTGTTGTGGTTTATGCAGCAACGAGTCCAACCCTTGATGGAGAAATTGGCTCAAGATGGTAAGCAGCCATATACAGTAGTAACTGCTATGCAAGCCCTGCAGGAAAGGATTCGGCTCATCCGTTCACGCGATCTAGCGATGGACCTATTGCCATTGTTTGAACAACCCACCTTTATCGAGCAGTGGATTGAATCATTCCACGAAAACTTTCAGGAGTGGGTGAGGTACTATCTTTCGGGTTAATCAGGGTCGTGGTTATGAAAGCACAGAAGCATCGTCGATGCTGCTTTTAGCCAAACACCCGTACCGATGAGGAGCCCAGGGTGGTCAGCCTTTCAGATTCCATAAGCAAAAATGCTTACATTGTTACCCGCATAACAGCGCTTCAGGCGATTTCCAACAACCTCTATAATGAAATGGTTGAACCAAGCGAATCAAGCATCTCACAATGGAGGTTGAAACGATGATGTTCTTCGGTGGATTGAGCATGATCCTGGGCTTGCTGATCGTCTTTGGCATTCTTGCCCTGGGTGTCTGGTTGTTAGTCAAGGTGTTCTCCGCAGGCAATTCAAAATCCTTAGGCAACTTGTTCACCGCCTCAGAGAGGTCTTCCGAGAGCCCGCTGGACATTTTGAAAAAGCGCTATGCCCGTGGTGAGATCAGCCAGGCGGAATACGAAGCGATGCGGCGACAGTTGGAACTTTGAGGAAAAGCATCCGTGGACATCTCTGGAGATATAGGAGTATAGAATGAGCATGATCACTCGTTGGATTTTAGGGATTGTGGCTGTTTCTCTGATTGTGGCTGCCGTTTTTCTTGGAGCCGTGATTGTCGGTTGCTCCACCTGGTTGCCGGGCTTTTCGGGCATGATGCGCAACTTTGCCTCATGGGGTTCTTTTCCCATTTCCCAACAGGAGTCACCAAAGACAGCCTTAGGGAGTCCAGACGTGACTCCGGGCGCAAGTTATTCTTCACCCTATTTTCCTGGCATGATGGGTGGGATGATGGGTAGCTGGTGGTCTGCCTCCACTCCTACCGAACCGCTTTCGTTGGATGAGGTACGCACTATCTTGGAAGGTTACCTGCAAGCCTACGGCAATGACGATTTGGAAATTGCCGAGATCATGATTTTCGACAATCATGCCTATGCTGAGGTGGTGGAAAAAAGCACGGGCATTGGAGCCTTTGAGGTTTTAGTAGATCCATCCAGCAAGAATGTCTTCCCTGAGCCGGGACCGAACATGATGTGGAATCGCAAATATGGGCATATGGGGGGCATGATGGGCTGGCGCAACTCGAATCAGGTTTCTCCCGAGTTGCCCGTCTCTGCGGAACAATCGTTACAGATCGCCCAGAAATACCTAGACGCCGTCTTGCCCGGCACTCAGGTCGCCGAGGAGGCTGATCCGTTCTATGGGTATTATACGATTCACATTTTGCAGGGAGGCGAGCCAATTGGCATGTTGAGCGTTAATGGCTTCGATGGCACGGTCTGGATGCATAGCTGGCATGGCACTTTCATTGAAATGAGTGAGGAGGAGCATGAGTAATGGTGCTCACTGCAAGGCTTTTCGGTGCTCAGGCGTGATATACTTCCTTGAATGGAAACCACTCTATCCTTTGCGATTCAAATGGCTCAGCAGGCGGGAGCATTATTGCAAGAACGGTTTTCGCTCCGTGGCAATCGCGCCAGCCTCAAACCGGACCGTACGGTCGTCACCGAAGCGGATTCCTTGGCTGATCGGCTGATCGCTCAGGCGATCCAAGAACGTTTTCCCCAAGATATTCTCTTGAGTGAAGAACTGCACCCTGTTTATTACAGTAAGCCTTCGAGCAGGGTGTGGGTGGTTGACCCATTGGATGGGACGGTCAATTTCAGTCTGGGGCTGCCGATTTGGGGGGTATCCGTTGCTTGTCTAGTGGAGGGTTTCCCTGAAATCGGCGTGCTTTATTTTCCAATGCTGGGGGAACTTTATACCTGTCAGCGCGGCAAGGGAGCGTTTTTCAACAGCGAAGCCTTGCATATCCCGCCGCCTGACCAAAATAAGCCGGTCAGTTTCTTTTCGTGTTGCTCCCGCACCCACCGGCGCTATCAAGTCAGTGTGCGCTATAAGACGCGCATTCTCGGGTCAGCAGCGTACACCTTCTGCCTGGTAGCGCGTGGAGCGGCGATATTAGGCTTCGAAGCCACACCTAAGATTTGGGACATTGCCAGCGGCTGGCTATTGGTCACCGAAGCCGGTGGCGTGGTCGAGACTCTGGATGGAACTCAGCCCTTCCCTTTGGTTCCGAACATAGATTATAGCCAACGTCCCTATCCAACTTTGTCCGCTGCAACCGGGGAGGTACTCTCCCAAGCGAGGACTCAGATCATTCCCTTGGGGGATGTTTAACGCTACTTGTCTGTTTTGGGTGATGACGGCTCTGCTTTGCTCTAAGTTTGTTTTCTTTCGTGAGGCTTTTCAAGCCGGCGATTTCTGCTTCGGTGAGGTAGCGCCATTGACGCGGTTTAAGATTGCCAAGGTGAAGAGTGCCGATGCGCACACGGATAATCCGTACGACCGGAAGACCGATTTGGGCGCCTATTTCGCGAATCTGTCGCTTGCGCCCCTCGCGCATGACGACTCGCAACCATGCTCCCTTTCCGAATTTCTTTAAAACGCTCACCTGTGCAGGCGCAGTACGGTACCCATCATCTAAGACAACCCCTCTGCGCCAAATTTCTAATTGCTCTGAGTCGGGGTAGCGAGCAACTAATACATGGTATTCCTTCTCATGGGCATAACGAGGATGGGTGAGGCGGTTTGCCAGGTCTCCATCGTTGGTGAGAAGGATTAATCCTTCACTATCTAAGTCAAGTCGTCCGACGGCAAACAGGTGACCAGGTATGGGAACTAGAACGCGCACGGTGGGGCGAGGGTCACTAGGTTGTTCGTCAGAGAGCACGCCACGCGGTTTGTGCAAAGCAATATAAACCATAGGTTGTTTCAACGAAATGGGTTGCCCATCCACTTCGATACGGTCGCGTTGGGGGTCTGCCTTGGCACCCAAGGTGGCGACTTTCCCATTGACGCTCACCCGACCACCGGCAATGAGCGCTTCACATGCACGGCGTGAACCCAGACCTGCCCTGGCGAGAATCTTCTGCAGTCGTTCTTCCATAATCAAAATTATATCGTACTAACCTCTGCTAATACCTATATGAAATGTACTCAAGGCATTATTCAAAAACTCATATACAAATGTGTGATTGACATAAACTAAAGGAAAACACATCAATTAAGGAACCTTGAGTGAGTATCCTCTTCACTTCATTGAAAACGTGCTACGAGTCGCATTCTGCCATATTTTATGCATGCACAATTTAATAGAATTTCACATTCGTCTTGAAAAATAGATTAAAATCCAACCATCCAATTGCTCCCTAATTTATAGGTTTTAGGAAGAATCGAATGAACACAAAAGAACAAATGACAATCAAGAGACTCATAGATATCGTAGGGGAGGAGAATTGTTTGACCTCTCTAGAAGATCGTGTGGTTTATGCCTTTGATGCCAGGGCGCCGGCAGAGGATGAATTGCCTCTGGTCGTCGTTTTGCCTTCAACAGCCGATGAGGTTCGTCAGATTTTAAAATTTGCGAATCAAGAGCGAATACCCGTTATACCGCGTGGTTCGGGTACAGGACTAGCAGGTGCTGCGGTACCAAGCGTTGGGAGTATCGTTCTATCAACGACTCGCATGGATCGTATCTTGGAAATTGATACAGCGAACCTAACCGCATTGGTCGAACCGGGTGTGCGCAATGGTCAATTAGCGACTGCAGTCGAGGCGTTAGGGCTTTTCTATCCTCCTGACCCGGCGACGATGGCTATATCCACGATTGGGGGGAATGTCAATACCAATGCCGGTGGATTGAGGGGGTTGAAATACGGTGTAACCGGTGACTTTGTCATTGGGTTGGAGGTTGTGCTCGCCAACGGAGACCTTCTGCACACAGGGGGGAAGTGTAAAAAGGATGTGGCTGGTTACAACCTAACTTCTCTGTTTGTCGGTTCAGAGGGTACATTGGGTGTGGTCACCCAGATTTTGTTGCGTTTACTTCCTTTACCTGAAGCGAGGCGTACGGCGACTGCCTTCTTCACCGAGATTGGATCGGCTGCACAAGTTGTTGCCGACATCATTGCTGCTCGTATTATCCCGGTTACCTTGGAGATTTTAGATGAACTATCCATTCAGTGTGTGGATGATTATGCCCATTTGGGCTTGCCGCGCGACGCAGGAGCAATGCTATTGATCGAGGTAGATGGACCAACAAGCCAGATCGCTGTGGAAATGGAACAGATTGCTTCCATATGTCAGCAGAATGGAGCCACCCATATTGAAGTAGCCAGCGATGAAGCCCATGGTGAACGCCTGAAAGCCGCCCGGCGTACCACTTTGGCTGCCTTGGCTCGGCGACGTCCAACCACCATCTTGGAGGATGTCACCGTGCCACGCAGTCGTATCCCAGACATGGTTAAGCGAATTCGGGAGATCAGTAGCAAGTATCGGGTTGAAATTGCCATCTTTGGGCACGCGGGAGATGGCAACCTCCACCCAACGGGAATGACCGATGCGAGAGATGAAGAGGAACTGAGACGGGTGGAAAGCGCTTTTGCGGAAATCTATCAAGCGGCTCTAGAGATGGGTGGTACGATCACCGGAGAACACGGCATTGGCACGAAGAAGAGACGCTTCTTGCCCGATCGCGTAGGTGAGGTGGGAATGCAAACGATGAGTGCCATCAAAAAGGCACTTGATCCGAACAACATCCTCAATCCAGGGAAGATTTTTCTGCCATGAGCAATGAACGTTTCGGCATTCAAAGGGGTATTGGTGCTTTTTCGATAGAGGCTCCTACATATGAGCAGTTGATACACTGCATGCGCTGCGGTTTGTGTTTACCCACTTGTCCAACCTATGCTTTGTTCAAGATAGAAAGGACCTCTCCGCGCGGTAGGTTAGCACTGATGCGCGCCGTCAGTGAGGAACGCTTAGAACTGACCAATGGCTTTGCCGATGCCATGTATCTTTGCTTGGGGTGTTTAGCCTGCCAGACGGCTTGCCCGGCAGGCGTACCCTATGGCTCTCTGCTGGAGCAGGCACGGTATCAAATCGAAGAAGTTCAACGAACACACCGCTCGCCACTTGTTCAGCGGGTGCGCCAGTGGTTGTTCACACGTTTACTCTATTCACCCAAAGGGCTTGAACCTTTCATGCCCTGGTTGAGGTTTTATCAAAAAAGCGGGTTGCATCGGCTCAACCTTGCGCGTTTCCTCCCCGGACCGTTGGGCGATTGGGAACGATTATTGCCTCCTGTGCCACCCCGTTCGATCCAGCGACAGTTAGGTCAATTTGTGAACGCCAAGCCCCCGATCCAAGGGCGTGTAGGCTTGTTAGTAGGTTGCATCGAGAATACCCTTTTGGCTAAGATGGGTATCGCGACCGCGCAAGTGCTTGCCATCAATGGGTTTGAGGTTGTCATTCCTCCTCGTCAGGTTTGTTGTGGTGCATTGCCGAATCATCTGGGGGAGCGTGAGATTGCACGCCAGCAAGCCCGCGAGAACATACAGGTCTTTGAAGCAGCTGGCGTGGAGGTCGTCATTAGTGATGCTGCTGGTTGTAGTGCACAACTTAAGGAGTATGGGCATCTCTTGGAAGATGATCCTAAATATGCAGAGAGAGCGGCTCGTTTTGCGAAACGTGCCAAAGATATTACGGAGTTTCTGGCGGAACATCTGCCATTGCGTGAGGGAATGCGCACCCTTGCATTGAGGGTTGCCTTTGATGATCCCTGTCACTTGGTCCATGCCCAAGGGATTCAGAATCAACCCCGTCAATTGATTCGATCAATTCCCGGGATTGAACTGATTGAATTGCCTGAATCGACCTGGTGTTGTGGCAGTGCTGGAACGTACAATTTAACCCATGTAACAGAAAGCCAAGCACTTCTTCAACGAAAGATGGCACATGTGGCTAACTTAACCATTGACGCACTGGTTACTGCTAACACGGGTTGTTATCTTCAACTGGCGAAGGGTGTCAAAGAAGCCGGATTAAAGGTGGAGGTACTTCATATTTCGGAATTGCTCGCACGTGCCTATGGGGTAGCCATTTGATCAGAACGATGATTACCACTCTACGTTGTCTCGAGATCAGGGAGAGGTGGCAATTCTTCGATGGAGTTCAAACCGAAGTGTTGTAAAAATTCCGCGGTGGTGGCATAGAGGAAAGGGCGGCCGGGTCCCTCACTACGACCGACTTCTTCTATTAAACCTTTGCTGAGCAAGTTTTTCAGCGCGCTATCGCTATTTACACCGCGAATAGCATCTATCTCCGGACGGGTGATTGGCTGTTTATAGGCGATAATCGCTAAGACTTCCAAGGCTGCTTGACTCAATCGGGTGCTGGTTTCTAAACCCAAGAAGCGTTCTACCCATTGGGCTAACTCGGGGGCAGTGGTCAGTTGTACTCGTCCAGCATGTCGCTGTAAACGTATCCCTCGATGTTCGTATTCTGCTTCAAGTTCTCTTAGCCCTTCTTCTACTTCTTTCAAGGAGACCTCTAAAGCGGTTGCCAATTGCGTCGGGCTAACAGAACCAGGCGCGACGAATAACAATGCTTCAATGCGAGCACTTAGAGGAATATTCTTGCCTGATGTTGGGTCTTGGCTCATGCTATAATCAGAATTTGGCATTAGGGTGAATACGGGATGAGATTATATCATCTAAGTATACTCAAAATGATATTCGTGGGAGGTGGAGTAGCCTTGCTGCTTCTGGTGGGTTGTATAGCTCCACAGGTGCGACAAGGGCGGATTACGGTGCAGGTGAATGCAGATGGCAAGATGGTTCAGGTGGAAATCCCTGCCGGCAGCACTGCTGAGGATGCCCTCTCGGCAGCCGGGATTATCTTAGGGGCATTGGATCGTTCCGAACCTCCATTGTACACTGTGTTAAACGATGGTTCCTCAGTGCGTTTGATTCGCGTCCGTGAGGAGTTTACGGTTGAGCAAGTCATCATTCCCTTTGAACAGAAAGTGGTGCGCAACGAGTCCTTGCCCGAAGGGCAAGAATATTGGCTTCAGTTGGGTGAAAATGGCTTGTTAGAAAATACCATCCGTCGAGTGTATGAAGATGATGTTGAAGTTTCTAGTGCTGTGATCAAATCGGTGGTCATCAAGGATGCGGTGCCGCAAATAAAGATGATCGGTGTGCAGAAACCTTTCGCACCTATTTCCATTCCGGGTAAATTGGCATATTTGGTTGATGGCAATGCTTGGATCATGGAAGGTAATACTGCAAATCGGCGTCAAGTGATCGCTACTGGTGATTTGGACGGAAGGGTATTCACACTCTCTCCGGATGGTTCTTGGTTGTTGTTCACACGTCGTAGTAAGGATGAGGGGACCATCAATCACTTATGGGCAATTAACGTGGAGGGCTCGAATAGCGAACCGATTGATCTCCAAGCATCAAACATCATCCACTTTGCCGATTGGAAACCGGGTTCGGTGCTGACAGTGGGATACTCCACGGTGGAGAAGCGTGACGCTGCTCCAGGGTGGCAAGCAAACAACGATTTAAAACTACTGTCTTTTACCTCTACAGGTCGCGTTCGTCATTTGCCGGTGATAGTAGAAGCAAATACCGGTGGAATATACGGTTGGTGGGGGACGGAATTCACCTGGGCACCGGATGGGTTGCGACTGGCTTATGCGCGTCCCGATGGTATTGGCATCCTTGATTTAAGTGACGGTAGCCTAAACTCGCTGTTAGAGGTTACTCCATTACAGACCTTTAGTGATTGGGCATGGGTTCCAAGTCTCAGTTGGAGTCCTCAAGGAGATGTGCTTTTTTGCACCTATCATTTACCACCGCCCGAGTCCACCCTTTTTGACTTGCTTGCATACCCTCTCATCGAGGGGGCTTCGATTACAATGTCCTCTCAGGTAGGAATGTTCGCATACCCGGTCACTTCACCTTCCCAAGAGTTACATACCGGAGAGAAGGCATATCAGGTGGCTTATTTACAAGCCTTGTTCCCAGTGCAAAGCGACACGAGTCGCTATCGCTTGATGGTAATGGATCGAGATGGCTCAAATCGCCGTTCACTGTTCCCATCTGAAGGGATGGTAGGGATAGAACCACAAAGAGTTGTATGGTCACCCAAACCTTCGAGTGATGGGAGTTTTTTGATTGCGTTTTTATATCAAAATAACATCTGGTTGACGGATGTGGACAGCGGGGCAGTTTGGCAAGTGAGTGGTGATGGCTTGACCAGTCGCCTAAGTTGGAGATGAATTTAGAGAGGGTATTGAACATATGCGTATTTTAATCACCGGTGCAGCAGGTTTTTTAGGATCACATTTGTGCGATCGTCTTTTAGCAGAAGGGCATGAGGTCATCGGCATGGATAACTTCATCACAGGTAATCCGGCAAACCTTGCTCACCTTGCCGGTCACCCTCGTTTTTCCTTCATTCGACATGACGTTTCAAATTTCATTTTTGTACCTGGGAAGATAGATGCTGTGTTACATTTTGCCTCTCCAGCCAGCCCTAACCCCAATTCTCCGGTTGGATATATGAATCTGCCCATTCAGACGATGAAGGCTGGAGCAATGGGCACACATAATACCCTTGGGGTTGCGCGCGCGCACGGTGCCCGCTTCCTTTTGGCTTCGACCAGTGAAATCTACGGCGATCCTTTAGTGCATCCTCAAAGTGAAGATTATTGGGGGCATGTCAATCCCATTGGTCCTCGCTCTGTGTATGATGAGGCAAAGCGTTTTGCGGAAGCCTTAACCATGGCTTACCATCGCGCCCATGGTGTAGATACGCGAATAGTGCGCATTTTCAATACCTACGGTCCACGCATGCACTTAGATGATGGCAGAGTCGTCCCGAATTTTCTACAACAAGCCTTGCGACGCGAGCCATTGACAATCTACGGTGATGGCACACAGACGCGTTCTTTTTGTTATGTAGATGACCTGATCGAAGGAATCTATCGCTTGTTGCTCTCCAATGAACATCAACCGATCAATCTGGGCAACCCGGAAGAGACTACCATATTGGAATTTGCCAATATTATCAACCGATTGACGAACAATTCAGCAGGCATTGTGTTCAAACCCGGGCAACGTGCCCCGGATGATCCCCAACGTAGACAACCAGACATCACCCGTGCCCGGCAGTTATTGGGTTGGGAACCGAAAATTGGATTTGAAGAGGGCATTCTCAAAACCATTCCCTACTTCAAAAAGGCAATGGGGTTGGAATGATCTTAACCAATTCACGTGAGAGGACTCGTTTTATACGGTTTGCTATTGTTGGTGCCATTGGGACATTCGTGGATTTTGGTACCTATACATTGCTCAATGATATCTTTGGTTTGCCTGCAGTACCATCCAGTGTGGTCTCATTCTGCGTTGCCGTTCTCAGCAATTTCACCTGGAACCGCCTTTGGACATATCCAGAATCACGATCCAAACCCATTCTTCGACAAATTGTCGAATTCACCATCGTAAGTGTTATCGGCTTGGTGATACGCACACCGATCTTTGCGCTTTTGATAACCCCCATGCATCATCTTTTTGCTCATGTTTCGTTTCCTTTTCTGCCAGCAGGTTTCCTTGGGGATAAGATTGCGCTTGGCATTGCAATCCTTGTTGTCCTTTTCTGGAATTTCTTTGCCAATCGGTATTGGACATATGGGGATGTTCAATGAATGCATTGGAGGACATCATGGAAGCAGGTGAGCAACCGATTCCCCTTTACACCACTTCCGGTAATTTGGGAGGGTTTCTATCTTATCCGTATATCTTCAATCCTCAGGGAGAATGGATTGGATGGATTACTGAGGATAGACAAGTATACTCTGTACATGGACAATATGTGGGTTGGTTGAGCGAAGACCTGCGCATCTTGAGCAAGAGCATCCGTGAATTCAACATACCTAGAAGGACTCCTCCTCCGCCTCCCAACCGTCTGATCCCCCCGGCTTCTGTCCCGCTTCCGCCGATGATGGCTGAACTTGCCATAGGTGTTGTGGATGTGTTGGATGAAGCCCTGGAACTCCTTCCCACTTTGGATGCCTTCACCGCATCGGATGAGGCATAAAGTTTCGCTATGGTATGTTGAAACCCAATTTAAGGCTTATTCGTTTCCATAGAAGAGAATATTGGATGTACAGCCCTAATTAGCTTGCTCGGAAGGTTTGCGGGAATGGCTTGTCGTCATAAGGCTTGACCTTGTAGGATGTGTTATTTATAATGCTCACCTGACTTTAACCTAATCTGCACCGTACCTCAAAATGTTTTTAGGGATTGGTGGAGAAATATATCCATAAAGAATCAGAGAGGTTCCGTAATTACTGCCACTTCTGAACGCTGAGTAACGCCATTTTTAGAGAACAATATATATCCCTATGTATGTTAGCGAGGTGAAAGAATGAAAGCAAAACTTCATTTGTCATTATCCTTACTTTGCTTCACGCTCATTTTGATGGCTTTGATGCCCAACAAACAGAGTCAAGGGATTTCAATTAGAGTTATTCATGCACTTGCTGGACAGCTATTGCCTCTAGAAGAACTGTTGTATATGCCGTTAGTCCTATATGATTACGGACCTTCTTCATTCGTAACATTGACTCCGACAACCACACCTAGTACATTCACACCTACACCGACCTTGACTGCCACCTCCTCCTCTCCAATTGTGGGTGCGTGGTGTTGTAGCAATATAAATATGGATTTCGTCGTAGTAGATAATGGAACCTCTGTGGATGGGCTCTTTTTATCGCTTTTCTGGCCATCATACTGTGGTGCTACGATAACGATTGACACACGTCTTCCAAAGTTACCGATAATTAACAATGCCTTTTCCTATGATGGAACCTACCCCAATGGAGACCGATTGAGCCTAACCGGGAAATTTACAAGCGCCAACACAGCATCAGGGACTTATTATAGAACGCTTGGAGGGTGTACTAAGTCGGGTACCTGGACAGCGAGTCTCTGTCCAACCTCGACGCCTACGAAATCACCAACTGTCACATTAACCCCTACACCTACAGCAACGTTGACTCCAACCCCGACTTCAACACCAACCACTACTCCAATGCCCTGGGAAATTGAGACCATAGATAGTACAGGCGATGTGGGCAATTATGCTTCCTTGGCGTTAGACAGTGGTGGCAAACCTCATATAAGTTATTATGATGAGACCAATGGAAATCTCAAGTACGCCCGTTGGACCGGTAGTAGTTGGAACATTCAGACGATGGATAGTACAGGCGATGTGGGCAAGTATACTTCCTTGGTGTTAGATAATGATGGCAAACCTCATATTAGTTATTATGACGAGACCAATGGGGATCTCAAGTATGCCCATTGGACAGGCAGTTCTTGGGGCATTCAGAGTGTTGATACCGAATGGGATGTGGGAGTCGGCACTTCTCTAGCACTGGATAGCGGTGGCTATCCCCATATCAGTTATTACGATGTATCATTAGTTTTTCCTGGTCACCCTGACCAGCTCTTAAAGTATGCCCGTTGGACGGGAAGCGAATGGGATATTCAGACTGTGGTTACAGTAAGTTTCGTGGGCTGGGGACCCTCTCTAAAAATGGATAATCTCGGCAACCCCCATATTGCTTTCAGCGCTGATTATGCTATAGGGTATGCCCGATGGTCAAGTGCTTTTGGATGGGATACTCAATATGTAGATACTGAAGACCCAGGCGATTATCCCTCTTTAGCGCTGGATAGTACAGGTACTCCTCATATTAGTTATTCTACATGGTCCTCTGGCTACCTCAAGTATGCGTTTTGGACTGGTAGTAGTTGGAACATTCAGACCTTGGATAGCTCAGGCAATGTGATGGGGTATACTTCTCTTGCGCTAGACAGTGGCGGCAAACCTCACATCAGTTACTTTGATGCTGCCTACGGAGATTTAAAGTATCTTCAATGGAGGTAAGTACTAACAACTTTAATTTGTTAACATCCTGCCCTCATATCACTGTTATAGTTTTCATTATTTTAGCAGAAAAGCAGATTCTTGGAACACGCCTACCCTTCCTGAATCTGCCCATAAAACTGTACCGACGCTTTACGGTTTATTAGACAATTCTGCTAGGTTGTTTGTTGTATTCGAAAAAGAGAAGCGGTCTGTGGCTAAAAGCGGTGGATTTGCTCAGGCGACATAAGTCAATTTATTGGGTGGCACCGTATACGATATAACACTTGCGATCGGAGATATTAGAGACAATAAATAAAGACGAAATCAATGCTGATGATGTGAATGCTCCGATAATGGTTTATGAGGTTTCGTGAGATTTCGGATGGTCATCCCTTACCTCAGTGCAAGCATCCATAAAACGAAACGACGGTCTGATCGTTTGATGAAATATTTGGAGGAACGCTTTTCCACCATACTCTAAGACTCATGGAATGTAAAAGGATATTTTCACGAATATGTATCATCATGAGCCTGACGTGATATAACACTTCCTTTTTAGAAAATGTGGGAAAATTCGGTTTAATAGCGTTCCCTAACGATGACATCCCAACTCTGGGAGCCACCCGCAGGTATCAAACCTGCGGGTGGTTAATAAGGGGCTGAACATGTAAGTAGAGTATGTTAGAATTGCATGGATGTTGATCCTAGGCTCGAACTCACCACGCCGGCAGCAACTGCTCTCCATGGGCGGGTGGACTTTTCGCGTGGTCGCACCTACCATTGATGAGAGAGTTCGGGATGGAGAAACACCGCTTGAGACGGTCTTGCGCTTGGCGGTGGAAAAGGTGAAGACCGTTGCCGAGAGGTTGAGGCAAATGAATTCGCTCACCGCTGAGGTCATCATCACCGCAGATACGGCTGTAGTCGTGCACGGCTCCATCCTGGGCAAGCCCACGAACGCAGAGGAGGCAGTAAGTATGTTACGTTTGCTGCGTGGTTGTACCCATCAAGTTTATAGTGGCGTGGCGGTGTATCACCCCTCACAAGACCTCTTGCTTACCGATGTCTGCTGCACTGAGGTGACCATGCGCTCTTACACTGAAGAAGAGATTGTCCAATATGTCGCTAGCGGAGACCCTTTTGACAAAGCTGGAGGATATGCCATTCAACATCCTGGCTTCCGACCGGTGGAACGATTGAATGGATGTTACGCCAATGTCGTGGGGCTTCCTATTTGCCATCTAACGCGGATGTTAAGTACTGTGGGCATTCCGCCGAAATCTGATGTGCCAAACGCTTGTCAATCTTCGTTAGGATATAAATGTCCTATTTACCAACAGATTTTGCATCGGTGAACGATGACCTCAATATAAAATCATGAAAAAATACGCATTACCTCTTTGCATTGCTTTGATATTGCTTTTTGGTTGTACTCGATCCCAACCAACAAAGCAAACTGAGCCGACCATGACTCCTTTGGCAACTTTGCCCGGACCCGGGGTAAACACAACTCAAGCCCCGAGCAGTGAGGCAGCCGCCCAAGCCTTTTTGGAAGCCTGGGAAGAGGAAGATTATTCAGCAATGTATGCAATGCTCACTTCGCTGAGTCGAGAGGCAATCAGTGAAGCGGATTTCATCGCTTACTATCGTAACATCGCTGCTGAGGCTGCAATCAATGGAATCGAGACCAGGATACTCTCCTCACTCACTCAAACACGTACTGCACAAGTATCCTATCGTGTCATTTTAAGAAGCATCTTAGTTGGCGAAATTCAACGGGATACGTTGATGAACCTTAGCCTGGAAGATGGTGTTTGGCGCGTTCAGTGGGATACATCACTGATCTTGCCAGAGTTGGCTGGCGGTAACCTCCTGCGTATGGAATATCTAATCCCCTCGCGAGGGAACATTTACGATCGCAATGGGCATGCATTGGTAGCGCAAGCCGATGCTGTGGCTATAGGACTCGTCCCAGACCAAATAGACCCCGAACAAGAGGATAAAGTGCTCTATGAGATTTCGCGTTTGACTGGACTATTTCCCGATTCCATCCGCGAGATGTATAAAGATTTTCCTCTAGGTGCTGGTTGGTATCTTCCCTTGGGAGAGGTGCTCGCGGATGATATTCATCAAAGGGGGAGTATTATAGAGGGATTAAGCGGAGTGGTCTTGAGACCATTTCGGGCACGCTTTTATTTCGATGGAGGCATTGCGCCTCATGTAATTGGCTATGTGAGTGCCATTCAAGAGGGCGAAGTTGAGAAGTACAAGCGCTTGGGGTATCGTGTAGATGAACGAGTTGGACGCATCGGATTGGAAGCCTGGGGAGAACCATATCTCTCTGGGAAGCGCGCAGGTGTGCTGTATGTAGTCAATCCAGAGGGTAAGGTTGTTACCAAATTGGCGGAATCCTCTCCGGCTCCGGCTCAAGCCATTTACACGACATTGGATAAGGATTTGCAACTCGGAGCGCAGAAAGCCCTAGAGGGATTTTTAGGAGCCATTGTTGTACTCGAAAGAGACACCGGCAGGGTTTTAGCCATGGCTTCTTCTCCTGGTTTTGATCCGAACTTATTTGAACCAACGAACTTCAACCGCAGTTACATGATTGAGGAATTATTCAATCAGGATACCATCCCATTGCTCAATCGAGCCACGCAAGGACAATATCCTCTCGGTTCTGTGTTTAAAATCATCACCATGGCAGCCGCGTTAGAAAGTGGTCTTTATACGGCGAATACGATATACGATTGTGGTCACACGTTCACTGAATTACCCGGAGTTACTTTATACGATTGGACTTACGAAAGAGAGTTGCCTGCCAGCGGACCGCTCACCCTGCCCGAGGGATTGATGCGATCCTGTAACCCGTACTTTTATCACATTGGACTGGATTTGTACAATCATGGGCTAACCACTGCGCTCTCCGATATGGCACGTGGGTTTGGGTTGGGCAGTCCTACAGGTATCGAGCAACTCGAAGAGGAGAAGGGGCAAGTTAATGATCCACAAAGCCCGCTAGATGCGACGAACTTGGCAATCGGTCAGGGAGATTTGCTGGTTACCCCTCTGCAAGTTGCGGACTTCGTTGCAGCGGTTGGTAATGGTGGGATTCTTTATCAACCTCAAGTGGTTGAACGCATTGCTCCACCCGATGGTGAGCCAACCTTTATCTTTGAGCCGAAGATTCGAGGTCAACTTCCCGTCAGTCCACAGAATCTGCAAATCATTCAAGATGCGATGATTGAAGTCATTGAGAATCGACGCGGAACTGCTCACCACGTCTTTCCCAATTTTGAGATACCGATTGCTGGGAAGACCGGCACAGCCCAAGCCCCACCCTTCAAACCTCATGCCTGGTTTGCTGGATATACCTATGCTGAACGACCAGACAAGCCGGACATTGCAGTAGTCGTGATTGTGGAACATGTTGGTGAGGGTTCTGAATACGCAGCCCCGATCTTCAAGGGGATCGTGCAACTCTATTTCTATGGGCAACGTTCGCTCTTCCCATGGGAAGCCTTGCCTGGAGTTTGGAAGACCCCCACACCAGAGGTCGTCGAAACACCTACTCCAGAAGGGGGAATCATTGTCAATCCATGATGCGTAGCACTCAGAACGCCTTGACGAACCTTCGCGGTTTGGTCATACGCGCCCAATCGGGTTTTTTCCGTGTTCAAACGGAAAGCGGAACGCTGGAGTGCCAATTGCGAGGCAAATTGAAGCACGGTGAGATAAAGGGGGACATTGTAGCCATTGGTGATTGGGTCACAGTCAGGCTGGTAGATGATCGGCGGGGGGTCATTGAGGAAGTTGAACCCCGTCATCGGTTGATTGCTCGCATGGCTCCTACGCCGCGTGGGGAATATCAACAAATCATCATTGCCAATCCTGATCAGTTGGTGCTCGTCTTTGCCTGTGCAGAGCCAAGACCGCGCTTGCGCATGTTAGATCGGTTCTTAGTTATTTCTGAGAAGGAAGGCATTCCAGCAATCATCGTTGCAAATAAGGTGGATTTGGTCGGGTTAGGGGAGGCGCAAGAATTATTTGGACATTACACTCCGATTGGTTATTCGGTCATTTACACCTCGGCAAAGACAGGATTTGGTTTGGATGCATTAAGACAATGTTTGAAAGCGAAGATATCTGCCTTCACCGGACCTTCTGGAGTTGGAAAAACCAGCCTGCTCAATGCTATTCAACCCGGTTTGGGACTTGAAGTAAGGGAGGTCAGCCGCGCAACGGGTAAGGGTACTCATGCTACTGTAGTCTCTCAAATGTTCCCTTTGGAAGGGGGTGGATATATTGCTGATACCCCCGGTTTAAAATCTTTGGCTCTTTGGGATATTACACCCGATGAGATAGATGGATATTTTCCGGAGATACGCTCACTTGTTTCAAAGTGTCAATTCAGCGATTGTACGCATATTCATGAGCCCAATTGTGCCGTACGGGAGGCTGTTGCCAATGGGGAGGTGCACCCTGCTCGTTATGAGTCCTACGTGCGCTTGAGGCTTGGGGAGGATTGACCTCAGTGAGGTACTTCATACTGATTTGAACCATTTGAGACCATTAAGAGTAGTATAATTGACATCGAAGCATTCCTCGTGATCATGTCAAACGATTGCGATTTGATTCGTCAGTTACAACAAGGAAAACTGGAAGCGTTAGGCATCTTGTATGATCGTCATCGCTATCTAGTGTATCGCACGGCATTAGCCATCACCAATGATGTTGAGGCAGCAGCAGATATCTTACAAGAGGTGTTCCTTCGACTACACCGCTTTTCTAGTCGAGTGGATGCTGAACGACCATTGGAACCTTGGCTTTATCGTGTGACAACCAACCTAGCATATACCTGGGTGAGACAACGACGACAATGGCTGAAACCTTTGGAAGAGATAGTAGAAAAATTGAGCAGTGGTAAGAAACAAACCCCTTCGGCTTTGTTCGATGCGGATGAAGAAACCCAACGCGTACGAAAAGCCTTAGCCTCTTTGCCGGCTCATCAACGAGTGGTGGTTGTTCTCTATTATCTCAATGACCTATCGCTACAAGAGATCGCTCAAATATTGGATATTCCTGAGGGCACTGTCAAATCTCGTCTGCATTATGGACGTGAGGCGCTAAAGAAAAGCCTAAATATGGAGGCAGGAGAAGTCCTTCCAGATTTGCAGTATGAGTTCACTTGATGTTCCCTGGTAAACGTTGCGATGGATCAATATGATGCGATCATTCGACAGTGTTTAAAGCAGTGGATCGTTCGTTATGCACCTCCTGCCAACGGACGCGTTCGTCTACTGCAGGAGGCAATAGCATCTTCGAAGCATAGGTTTCACCCCATCACCACCTCATGGGGAGGGAAAATGCGACCTCTGCATAGTCTGGAAATTCCAAGCGAACTATTTTCTTGGGCGATTATCTATACTCTGGAACGCGGCATTGCTACGAAAAACATGGTCAGTTAGTTGCGAGTTGCAATTTTAATCGAACACCTGTCCCTCATTGGGAATGACCATAATGGACAGACACAATCGTAAACATTTCAATATAATTATTGATCAAATCTTCTCCTAATAAATATATTACATGGATTCAGTTTAATGAGTTGTCGAAGTCACCTTGGTTTTTAACAAAACCACTTTTTACATTATGAAGTCGGTGAAGGTGCTTTTGCAAAGGGATGTAAATGATTGCCTCGCCTGATTACGGTTTCGTTGTTGCTTGACATTTAGGTGTAGGTGGAATTATTAATGCTGGTGTGTTATTATGTTCATTCAGTTTGGATCGTAGGTTAATCGTAGGGATTCCGTAGGGAAATCGTCAGATTCCTTGACGAATAAATATATTTATGCTATATTGGGTGCACTGGCAAGGTTGGGAAGAAAGATTTTCTCTGCTTTATTGCCAAACAAGGAACTGTCTTGCAGGGTGCGAACTCTAATGAAAAGGAGGTGGTGCAACAAGCAAGATAACCAAAGTCAACTCTCCACTTGTTCTTTATTTACTCCCACCATATTTTCTGTCTAACTTCTCATCCCTTAGGAGGATTCCATGACGTTCAGTAAGAATATGATTTACACTTTGGGCTTGGTTGTCATCCTAAGCCTAGTTGTGGCTGCTTGTGCCCCAGCAGCGACACCTGAAAAGGTGGTCGAGACGGTTGTGGTGACCCAGGTTGTCGAGGGGCAGCCTGTAGAGGTCATCCAGGTGGTTACTCCTACACCTGAACCGACCGGACCGCGAACGTTGGTCATCTGCCAAGGGCAGGAACCGGATACGCTATACATCTATGGTGGCTCCATGCTGGCAGCCTCGCATGTACAACAAGCCATCTACGATGGACCCATTGACAACAACTCCTTTGCCTATCAGCCGGTCATTCTGGAGAAACTGCCCAGCATTGCGGATGGCGACGCGGTGATCAATGCCGTGACCGTCAAGGCGGGTGATAAAGTCGTGAACGACGCCGGCGATCCGGTGGCTCTGGAGGCAGGCGTTAAGGTACGACCAGCGGGTTGCCGCAGCAGTGAGTGCGCCATCGAGTATGACGGCACCAGCGAAATCCAGATGGACCAGATGGTCGTGACCTTCAAACTTCTACCTGGATTGATGTGGTCAGATGGCACTCCATTGACCGCTAACGACTCGGTGTACTCCTTCAACCTGCAAATGGATCCCGACACCCCAGCGCCTTCCAAGTACACTGGCGAGCGTACGGCTAGCTATGAAGCTCTGGATGACGTGACCACGGTATGGACGGGTCTACCAGGTTACATGGATTCAGTGTATTTCACCAACTTCTGGTCACCTCTTCCCGAGCATATCTATGGGCAGTTCACGGCAGCCGAATTGGTGGAGGCTGAGGAGTCATCCCGCACACCCTTGGGATGGGGTCCTTACATCCTTGACGAGTGGGTGGCTGGCGAGAGCATCCGTGCCCACAAGAACCCCAATTACTTCCGCGCTAACGAAGGCTTGCCCAAGTTCGATAACCTAATCTTCCGCTTTGTGGGCGAGAACTCCAATGCCAACATCGCGGCGATTCTGGCAGGCGAGTGCGATATTGTAGACCAGACCTCTCACCTAGACGACCAGAGTGAGTTGCTGCTCGAACTCCAAGCAAAGGGTCAAGTCAATGCCACTTTTGTAACCGGCACAACCTGGGAACATGCTGATTTCAACATTCGTCCGGTCGAGGGCTCCAAGAGTGGTGACTTCTTTGCGGCTTGGGGCGTTGAAGATGATGGCATGGGTCCATTTGGCGATGTTCGCTTACGCCAGGCAGTCGCCATGTGCATGGACCGCCAATCGGTTGTGGATACGGTCATGTTCGGTCAGTCGGTCGTTCTACATACCTACCTGCCGCCGCAGCATCCGCTCTTCAATGCTAATGTGAAACAATGGCCCTTCGATGTGGAAGCAGCCTCGGCTCTCTTGGAGGAGATCGGGTGGGTAGATGATGATGCCAATCCGGAGACACCACGTGTTGCCAAGGGCATCGCCGGTATTCCAGATGGTACACCACTGGAATTCAGTTACGAAACTACTACAGCAACTCAACGGCAACAGGCGACCCAGGTAATGGCGCAGAGCATGGCTCAATGTGGTATCAAGGTCAACCTGAACTACTACCCTGCCAGCGAGTGGTTTGCTGATCCGCCAGAAGGCAAACTTTTCGGGCGCCGCTTCGATCTAGGTCAGTTCGCTTGGCTGACTGGCGTTGAGCCGCCTTGTGAACTCTACCTCGGCACCGAGATTCCTACGGAGGCAAATGGTTGGGCAGGTCAGAACGAAACGGGTTATAACAACCCTGAATATGATAAGGTTTGCAATGCGGCAAAGCAATCCTTGCCAGGTGAGCCGGCTTATGATGAGAATCACCTGAAAGCGCAGGAAATCTTCGCCCAAGACCTGCCAGTGGTACCGCTGTATTTGCGATTGAAGTTGGCGGCAACGCGACCGGATATGTGCGGGTTCATCATGGATCCGACCAACAACAGTGAGATGTGGAATATCGAAGAGTTCGATTACGGGGAGTGCGCCGCGGGTCAGTAGCCCTTCATGACCCGAGTCGAACAAACACCGACAAGGCATAGTGGCAGTCTTTGGACTGCCACTATGCTTTTAATGTATGGATGGTAGGACCATGTAAATATTATTGACTATGGTATAATGTTGCCGCTTTTTAAAAAAGTATGTGCTCGTTAGGAAGCAATGAACCTTTTTCGCTATTAAATCGTTATTTTTAAATGGATATTTCAATTTTGTGGTGAATAGATTAGAGAATATTTCAACCCGTCTTCAGAATGTGAGGAGATTCTAGTTTATGACCAATTACCTCATCCGTCGTGCCTTTCAAATGATCATTGTCGTTTTACTTGCTACACTTGCGATTTACGTTTTGCTCAATATTGCCCCTGGCGGTCCGTTGGCTGGCTTGAGGCTCGCGGCAGATCGAAAATCACGAGTGAGCGAAGCCGATATTGCTAGGCTGAAAGCATATTTGGGGATAGATAAGCCTCTTTTCCTGCGTTACGTGACATGGTTGATCGGAGATGATTGGTTGGGGGCGGATTGGATGTACCTAGGTTTGGGACAATATAAACAATTGAAATTAACCAAAGATGGTAAACCAATGGTCAAGGTGGATCGCGATACCGGTGAACAAAGTTTTGTTTACAATAGTTATCGTTTTTGGGTAGATCCAGGCGTAGCACTGCTCAAACCAGGTTACATGGTGTGGATTTGGGGCAAGCAAACATCCTCGGGTGAATTCATAGCCGAACGAATTCAAGTAAAACCACCCAACACTAGACCACCAGAGGATGTCATTATTTATGGTAAGGTATTCAACATAAGTGGTAGAGAATTGACGATAGAAGATTTAAATCAACGGAAACACAAGATCATTACAACCGAATCAACACAATTTGCTTTCCCTGAAGGTGAAGGTCTGCCAAGACCTCAAGAGGGAAGATGGGTCAATATCTCATGGTTGACTGGTGCGGGTGGACTCTTGGGGAAATATGCCGGCTTTCATGGTTCAACAAGCGGTATTCTTCGCATGGATTTTGGTTGGTCTTGGAAGTTAGCACCTGGTCAAAAGGTCTCCGATTTGCTTCTCAGCCGGCTTGGCAACACAATTATTCTGATGACCACAGCAACCGTCCTTTCCTTGATTGTTGGTATCCCGATTGGAATCTACTCAGCCGTGCATCAATACAGCAAGATGGATTATGCAGTGACGACATTTGCCTTCTTTGGCTCGGCTATGCCGGTATTTTGGTTTGGGCTGATGTTGATATTGGTCTTTAGTTATCAATTTAAACAATGGGGATTGCCGTATATGCCTTCTGGGGGTGTCACCTCGGTTCGAGAACCGCCGCCGGGCAGCCTTTTGGCGATATTGAATGTCCCCCCTGGCAGTTTAATCGATCGGATTATCCATATTATATTACCGGCGATCATGCTCAGCCTACTTTACATGGCAGGGTGGAGCCGCTATTCGCGCTCATCGATGTTGGAGGTGCTGCGTCAAGATTATGTGCGCACGGCACGAGCGAAGGGTTTGATCGAACGGGTGGTCATTCTCAAACATGCTTTGCGAAATGCTTTGATACCGGTGGTGACGATTCTCGTCTTTGATATTGCGGCAATTTTTGGAGGCGCTATCCTAACAGAGACCATATTCAGTTATAAAGGGATGGGACGTTTGTACTTCGATGCTTTATCCGCTTCGGATTGGCCGGTGGTGATGGCGTATCTCTTCATTACCGCAGTCTTGGTCGTGATTGCTACATTGGTTCGAGATATTCTTTATACGATCGTTGACCCGCGCATCCGGTTTTCGTGAGTTGAAGATAACTGTTAGGAGATTTGCACATGGCTGTTGCAGAACTGGAACGAGAAACCCTAAGGACAATCGAAGAAGAGAGCCCTTGGAAGGTTATCTGGCGGCGATTTCGGCGACACCGATTGGCTTTAGCGGGTATTGCCACAATCGTATTCATTGCCCTTACATGCTATTTAGCCCCTTGGATTGCTCCGTATGATCCGATTCGGGATATTGACCGAGATGCGAATGGTCAAATCTTGAGAAATGACCCACCTTCATTACGGCATCTCATGGGTACAGATAACATTGGTCGTGATGTTTTCAGCCGTTTGCTCTATGCAGGACGCATCTCGCTTTCTGTGGCGTTTGTTGTCACCTTCTTTGAAACCATCATTGGGGTCTTCATTGGGGCACTTTCGGGTTACTTCGGTGGTTGGGTGGATGACATCATTCAACGGTTTGTAGAGTTTATGCTCTCTATTCCTTTATTACCTCTTTTGTTGGCATTTGCAGCGCTTTTGCGCGATATAACTTTACCCGGAATGCCAAGAGAATTGACCAGTGTAGTGATTATTTCCTTCATTCTAATTCTATTTGGCTGGCTGACTTCAGCAGTCCTTGTGCGTGGCATGGTACTTTCCTTGCGCAATCAAGAGTTCACCGAAGCCGCGCGTGCCCTAGGCGTAGGGCATTTGGGAATTATCCTGAGACATATGATTCCCAATTCATTAGCTCCCATCATCGTCTCAGCAACGCTTGGATTAGGAACGGTGATCATTTACGAATCCGCACTCTCCTTCCTAGGATTTGGCATTCAACCCCCAGTGCCAACATGGGGGAATATGCTCAATGAATATCAGAATGAAATGTGGACACAACCTGCCAAGGTGTTTTATCCTGGCTTGGCTATCTTCATTTGTGTCTTGGCATTCAATTACATCGGTGATGGACTTCGAGATGCCATGGATCCAAGGTTGAAGAACTGAGTAAGAGAGTTTAAAAAGATTGATGGTAAAGATGGATGATGATGAGCGGAGAATCTTTCGTTGGGTGAGTATGTGAGGTATGCGAGTTTCAAGACGATCCGCGAGTCTTGTGATAAAATATTTTGCCAATGAGTATCGGATGGCGTACAATCCCCCAAAGATGCTCGAAATTAGTATACTCTTTCTGGTGAGGGATCTGTGAGCGAACAAAAAAGACAACCCCTACTCGAGGTTAGAAACCTCAAGACGTACTTTTTCACCGAAGATGGAGTCGTCAAAGCGGTAGATGGAGTGGATTTCGAGGTATATCCGGGCGAGGTGCTAGGATTGGTTGGAGAATCCGGCTGTGGTAAAAGCGTGACCTCGCTTTCCATCATGCGTTTGATCGGCATTCCGGGGAGGATCATTGAGGGCGAGATTCTCTTCGAAGGTCGCGACCTGCTCAAACTCTCCGAGGCTGAGATGGTGGATATGCGCGGCAATCGCATCTCGATGATCTTCCAGCAGCCCCAATCGAGCCTGAACCCCGTCTTCAAAGTGGCGGATCAAGTGGCGGAGGTCTTCCAGATTCATCAAAACATGGGACGCGAGGAATCTTGGGAACGGGCGGTTGAGTTGCTACGACTAGTAGGTATTCCTGACCCGGAGAAGAAAGCACACTCCTTCCCACATGAGATGTCTGGTGGGCAGGCACAACGCGTGATGATCGCCATGGCACTCGCCCTCAACCCTCAACTGCTCATTGCAGATGAACCTACTACTGCCTTGGATGTCACCATTCAGGCTCAAATCTTGGACTTAATGCGTGATCTACGTTCGAGAATGGGAACATCGGTAATCTTGATCACGCACGACTTGGGTGTGATCGCCGAGATGGCCGACCGCGTGGCAGTCATGTACGCAGGGAGAATCGTTGAGCAGACCAGCATCCGCTCGTTGTTCGAGAAGCCATTACACCCTTACACGCAAGGTCTAATCGCCTCTATTCCTGTTCTAGGTAAAATCAAGGAACGGTTGGATGTCATACCTGGAACAGTACCCAATTTGATCAACCTACCACCCGGTTGCCGATTCGCTCCGCGCTGTCGTAGTCGGGTGGAGTATGGGTTACGTATCTGCACCGAGATTGAACCTGATTTGATCACCGTCTTACCTCAACATACCGCTCGGTGTTGGTTGTATCAGAATTTCGAGCAACAAGGGCATTATGCTCCTTTGCGTGCTTCTGAAGTGAGAGCAGTTGTCTGAATTTTTTATAAGAAGATAATCCATTTGCAGATTTTATTATTGAACGTGGTAAGAAGGAAATATAGACCAAGCATAACAAAATGATTCAAGAAGAGCAATTATCTTACAGAGAGGCATCGAATGACTGAACAGGCGGTTATCAGCAAAAACGGAAAACAAGACCTTATCCAGGTTAAAAACCTTGTCAAATATTTTCCGGTTCGGGGCGGTTTGCTTCAAAGGATTGTTGCTTGGGTGCAAGCGGTAGATGACGTGAGTTTTTCGGTAAGAAAAGGAGAGACCCTTGGGTTGGTAGGTGAATCAGGCTGTGGGAAAACCACGGTTGGACGTACGATGTTGCGTTTGATCGAACCAACCAGTGGCGAAGTCCTTTTTGATGGGATCAATGTCTTCAACCTTCGAGGCAATGAACTGAAGAAGATGCGCCGCAATATGCAAATCATCTTTCAAGACCCATATGCCTCCCTGGACCCGCGCATGCCTATCGGTGAGTCAATTGCTGAAGGGTTGAAGATTCACAACATCGGTTCGCCGAAGGAACGCTTCGACATCGTCATCGAGAATCTCAGGCGGGTGGGATTGGAGGACTATCATGCCAGACGTTACCCGCATGAGTTCTCCGGTGGGCAACGTCAACGTATTGGTATTGCACGTGCTCTTGCACTCAGACCTCAATTCATTGTCTGTGATGAACCGGTCTCTGCTTTGGATGTTTCCATCCAATCACAGGTGCTCAATATCCTCAACGACTTACAGAAGGAATTTGGACTGACTTATCTCTTCATTGCCCATAATCTCTCGGTTGTTGAGCACATATCACATCGTGTGGCGGTGATGTATTTAGGGAAAATTGTAGAATTGGCTTCGCGAGAAGAACTTTTCCGCAATCCGTTGCATCCTTATACACAGGCGTTGATGTCGGCAATACCTATTCCTGATCCAACAATCAAGCGCGAACGGATTATTCTACCGGGCGATGTACCCAGTCCGCTGAATCCACCGAAAGGATGTCGTTTTCATCCACGTTGTCCGGTTGTCATGGACCATTGTTCCATTGAGGAACCACGCTTCTTGGAGGTCAGCCCCGATCACTGGGTTGCCTGCTGGCGGGTGGAGTAAATTTGAACGATTCTTTCTCAGGGTCTTCATTCACACCTTTCAAAGGGCTCAAAGCCCTTTGAGTTCTTTATCGTAATGTGATACAATCAGAGAAGTGTTTGGGGCGTGGTGCAAGGGTAGCACAGCGGACTTTGGATCCGTGAATCCTGGTTCGAATCCGGGCGCCCCAGCCTTGGATATGGTTTCTTTCAGTCATCTTGTATATGAAAATGGCGCATGAACAGATTTTCATGCGCCATTTCTTTAACCTCTGGTAGTTGCTTTTCAAGAACTTGAACCAAGCCCAGTGAACAACCGTTTAACCTTTTACAGAGTTGGTGAATTTATAAATTGCGTTCGAAGATTTGATAATCTAGAAACACTTGTTCGTTATTACTTCGAGGGACCTCTGTCACATTCGGTGACACAAATACACGTTTTGGAGGATGTCCCAGTCGGCTAAGTTCTGCAGCGGTTTCAGCAACTAATGACATGGCAATAGCTACACTGGTCAGTGTAGAACTGGCGGCTACTTTACCGTTCACTCCCTCAATGCTCACCAGAGCATCCTCGGCTGGAGCGCAGTTGTCAATGACTATATCGGCAATGTCGTGTAGCGATTTGCCACTTGGATGGGTTGGTTGGTTGACCCTTCGATTGTCTAAAGAGGTTACCGCAACCACGGTGACCCCCTGTGCTTTGGTTTCCAGCGCCATCTCCACTCCGGCAGCGTTGAGACCACCATGTGAGAAGATCAACATCGAATCACGTGGATCGAGGTGGTGTGAAAGGAGCACATTCTTGATATAGCCTGGTTCTCGTTCGAGCCAAAGCAATTCGCGTGCTCCTCCAGGTCCAATTACATTGAACCACATCAGGCGTGGGTCGAGAATGGGATGAAAGCCAACATAAGAGCCGTAGCGGGGAAAGATGTCCAAAACCGGTAGAACAGAGTGCCCAGAACCAAATAAGTGTACCGCACGACCTGAGAGAATGGACTTGGCAAATACCCGAGCGGCTGACCTGATGTTGTCCATTTGGGTATTGTGAATTTTTTCTAATAGTTTGATACCTTCTGTGAGATAAATGTCTGCGCTCATAGTAAGGTGCTCCTCAGCGGTGACTCCTTTCTAATATTGTCTTATTTTTTGATGATTTTTACAACCCATATTTCGCGCGGTTCTAATGTTTTTTGTAGGATGACTTGCCCATTCTCGTATTGATGGTCAATGGCTTGGCTGGAGAGAACATCTACAATCTGGTACACGTTCTCTGGCAATGGAATTAATAAGATACAAGATTCTATGAGACGATTTGTATGGTTGAAAACAAACAGGATGGTAAACGGCGTCCCATGGGTATCAATTCCTTGCAAAAGGCGTGGTTCGATATGATGTATTATATCGTCTGAAACGCCCCTTGCAATCACAGGTGGTTTGATTCCTGCAAGTTGGGTTAGCCCTTTGAGGAAACGTCCTGTGTTTGCATCTCCATTTTTATAATATTCAAGGCTCAACATGGTACCTGTAAAAATTGCCCATCCCTTCCCATAGCGATGAGCAATGATTGCCGGTGATCCATCTTCAAAAACTCCTATGATCTCCGCATCACTCGTTAATGGTTCTAATGTTTCTTGGAAGCGTGCCCCGAAGATTACCTGACCTAATTTTAACGTTGGAAGAACAACATGTTCTTGCGTAATGCGAATGGGTATGGATATCCCTTCTTCAATCCCCTGAGCGCCTTTCTCTCGACAGCCAAACAACTTTTCAAGCCCGAAACCTGGGACGGCAAACCCACAGTAGCCATTCTCATCGTTCCAACCGGTGCGTGCTTCTGCAAGGATAATCCCACCTTGTTCGACAAAGGAGGCTAATTGGGATGTCATTGAGCGAGGTGTCATAAAAGAAAATGGGAGATAAAGAATGCGATAATTCGACAACCTCCCTTGTATTATCTCATCAACATGAATGAAATCTACAGGAAGGTGCTCTTGATACAAAGCACGGTAGGCGCCAATATAACATCTGCTAGGAATATAGTGCCAGGGTTCTCGCATACATTGCCACATGATATTTGCATAGGCATTCCAGCAAATTGCTGCCTCTGCCCTCGGGGGTTTACCGTGATAGAACAAATCCAAATTTTGGCTTATGGTACGGATTATGGAACCCGCGGCGAAAGCCCGTTCGCTAGGAGTGCCATCTAAGTTTGCCATACCAAAACCAGCAGATTCATAGCCACTGCTCATCGGATACCAAGCATAGAAGCACAACCCCTTTGCACCGTGAGCAAGAGGGTGTAATGTATACTGGCGAGCATCATCCTCGGTCATATGAGATGCAAACATCCCTACATACCCGTGACCTGCCTGGAGTTCCCCCAACCAATAAGGAGCATTGTTCGAATCACAGGCTGATCGTGTAGCATCTAGCATGGCAGCCCTGAATGATGGGTCGTTTGTCTCTTTCGCCCCAAGGTGTTTTGGATAATGAGATGTGCCCCAAATTTCCACACAACGAGCCATTTTCCAATCATCTGGAGAGCCTTGCTCATCAAGTGGAAGTGTTATAAGTGAAGGTACGGCAGAATGGCTGGTGGTTATATGGTTGTCAAAACGTCGAATCGTGTCATGACGCCATTTGAGATCTTCTGCCAATTTATCCTGAATAAAGTGAATCCAATCAATGTACTCTGTATAAGTCATCAGGGAGATGAATCTGGGTGCTGGAATCAAATCCCAATTGGAAAACTGGCGATACCATGCCTTATTGAGTTCATCGAGGGTTTGATATTTGCATTTTAGCCAATCTCGAAAGCGTTGCACCGTATGGTGGCAATAGCAGAACACAGCTGGTTGAGGTAAAAAATCAAAATACCCCCATTGAACAATATGTGGTTCACTCCACAAATCCCATGCATAGAAATTAGAGAAGTTCGAAACATGCGAAGCAAGGGTTTCCATGAACTGTTCTGCTGCGCGTCTCACCCCAGGGTGATCATAACAGTAACCAGGTGCCCCTTGCGATTCAATGGGTACTCCATCTGCAGAGACATAACGACAATCGGGGTAATACTTCACTAACCAATCAGGAGCCGAATCCAAATAAATTTGGATAATTACCCTCAAACCCGCTTCTTTTGCTAGATTCATCAGCAAATCCAGGCTCTCGAAGTGATAATTTCTAGGCTGTGGTTCGCCAGATGCCCAATCTATCCAACAACGGACTGTGTTAAACCCACAGGAGCGGATATTTTCTAAATCTCTTTTCCAAGACTCCGGTGCATTGGGTTCAGGTGGTCTAACCATAGTTGCCCGGGTTCGTCCTCCGGTGTACCATACTGCAAAAGGGATAAATGGTTCTCGTTGCATAGCCACACTCCATAGGAATTTGAGTTTAGGTTAGGGCATCAGTTGATTCTCAACGAGCCAATTAGATAACGCTCTACGGAGAGGATTCCAAACATTTGTGAAGAGGAAACTGCCATGACCGTCTCCGGGTAAGGCTATGACCTGAGATGGACCATTGACCTGTTGTGCCATCTTTTCGGCTTGTTCAAGTACATATCCTCGGCGATCTCTTTCACTAGCCAGGAAAAGGACTGGGCGTGACTGTAATTGGTCGATGTTCTCCACAACTATTGCAGATAGCAGAATCACCCCTTGGATGGACGTGTCTCGAATAGCTGCCTCGACAACTGCTGTAGCAGCTTGGTCGACTCCGAAAACAATAATTTTTTGTGCGTTCACCTGTGGTAAGGATTTTAGATAATCAACCCCTGCAAGCACCCCTTCAGGTTTTTGTGTGGGAAGGGCAAGGGCTAAGGATAGATACCCTTGTCGAGCAAATTCGTCTGCCAAATCAAACCATGGTTCCTTTTCGGCAAGTCCATGCGAACCTGTGGCAACTAACACCATAGCGGGTAAATTCTCTTTTTCACCTGGGCGAATAAGTGTAGCCTCTGCTTCACCATCTTCAGTTTGAATGGTAATATCCTCATGAAGAACTTGTGTTACTAAACGTTCTTCGATGAATCCCATGCGTGGTGGTCCCGCTTCTGTAAATTCGATGTAGCCATCATAAACGGTGGTAACTGTTAAAGTATTGGATTGTCCATATAAAAGAATCTCACTGACATCAGCAAATGGAGCAAAGGGTTTTCGTTCGGGTTGAATGCGAACCCCATTGATAAACACTTGAGAAGCAAAGGGATTGAACCAAGCGCTAATGCCGATTTTCGATGTCTTCCATGATTCTGGAACATCTACATTACGACGATAGACTACTACGACTCCGCTTCCGATTAACTCTCCTAGCCCTTGTTCTTCCCAACTAGCAGGAGCTAAAACCTCTCCCCATTGGCTGTCATCGAAATCTGGATTTGACATTTCGACTTGGAATGATTCCACCCTGCTATACCGCCACTTTCCATAAAGGTAGATAACATTCTCAAGACTTACATCAAGGATCGTCTGATAACCTGGGAGTGGAGTTGGTACAATCGTCTCACTAGGAGCGACCGGTGGAGTATCGGTTAGATAAGGGGATGAGGAAAAGGGCGTTTCTATTTCACTAGTGGGTTCGGTTGGTTTGCCACAAGAGGAGAGCAAGTACCATCCTAGAAGGATGAGAAATATTGGGATGTATATTTTTCTCATTACCTCTTCTATACCTCTTCTATCCTTTTAACCCGGTGAGCGCGATTCCTCGTGTAAAGTATCGTTGCAACCACATAAAGATCAACACCGTTGGAATTACACTGAGTACAGTTCCAGCCATTTGCAAATTGAGAACCTTTGCCTCCATTCCGTAAGTGCGCAGACTATTGAGCGCTAAGGGAACCGTGTACAGTTCGGGGGACTGAGCAACAAGGAGGGGCCAGAGAAAGGCATTCCAAATATTGACCAAATTGAAAACCCCAAGGGTGATCAATGCGGGGGTACATAAAGGTAAAATGATCTGCCAATAGATGCGGAATTCCGAGGCACCGTCAATCCTAGCAGCGTCCAGGAGTTCATCAGGTAGGTCTTGAATGAATTGCCTCATCATAAAAATGCCATACGCGCTGACAAGGTTAGGTAGTATTAGCCCACCATAAGAGTTTAATAACCCCAATTGTTTGACAATGTAAAAGACGGGTATCAAGATGACAAAGAAGGGTATCATCATGGTTGCCAGTACAAGAGTGAAGAGCACATTTTGACCAGGGAATTGATATTTTGCGAAGGCAAAACCACAAAGAGAACTTGTGAATAATATCCCGGCAACCGAACAGACGACAACAATGAGACTATTGAGATAAGCGCGACCTAAGGGAACAACCTGGGCTACTTCTTTGTAATTTTGGAATTGGGGAACATCGGGAAAAAAAGGTGGTGGAACGCGGATAATCTCTTGAGAAGTCATAAATGAGGCTGAGATCATCCAATAAAAAGGTAATAGCATGAAACCACCTAATACGATAAGGATGGCGTATTTAACTGTTGACCAGGTTTTATTTAGGATTAGTGTACCGGGCATCAACATCTTAGCACCCTCATTGAGGTTCTCGTAAGATCCGTAATTGAATGAATGTGATGACAAAGATTAATACAAACAGAATCATAGCCATGGCAGTGGCACGTCCCATACGGAAGAATTTGAAGGCGTTATTGTACATATGTAGAACGATCACCATGGTTGACCCAGCTGGTCCTCCACCGGTTGTTTCGGCAACGACTCCGGTGGTTGCAGCGAAGACTATATCGAATACTTGCAAAGCCCCGATGGTATTCGTAACGATTAAAAATAGTAGCACTGGGCGAAGCAAGGGTAGAGTGATATGCCAGAAGGATTGAATCCAATTAGCACCATCCACCGCGGCTGCATCATAATACTCTTGAGGAATCCCCTGAAGTCCAGCGAGATTGATGATGATATAGTAGCCTACATATTGGTAAACTGCCATAAGGATAATGCATGCGAGGGCTTGTTCTGGACTGGATAAGAAGGGTTGAGGTGGTATCCCCAAATATCCAAGCAGAATATTGACTAACCCGTAATTTTTATTTAGCAACGTAGTCCACATCATCCCAAGTGCTAATGGTGCTGTCACTATAGGTAGGAAGAAAATGGTTCGCCATAACCCTCGCCACCTGATATTTGAGTTCAACAATAAGGCGCCAAATAAGCCCAACACAGTGTTAATCCCTACGCCCCAAATGGTAAAGGTAAACGTGTTGCGCAAGGCTTTTTGGAAGACAGAATCTTTTAGCAATATGTAACGGTAGTTTTCTAGCCCAACAAACGGCATTTGGGAGACTGGTTCGATGAGATTCCAATTGTGTAAACTCACCCAAAAGGTGAATAGAATCGGGATAAGGGAGAAAACAAACAAGAAGAGAATGGCTGGACTGATAAAGAGATATGCCCAAAAGGTTTTTTTACTAGTTATCCCTCTTGGGCGAATCCTAATCCCAAGCCCACTCTCTGCTGGAATGGCTAAGGAGGGATCTTTCATCACATACTCCTCAGGTGCATCAGATAAGGTAGAGGAGAACGGGGCAAACCCGTTCTCCTCCGGAGTTGATATTTACCTTTTCTCTGCTAGTATGCGGTTTGCCTCTTCCGCTGCATCGGCAAGAGCCTGTTCGGGAGATTTTTGTCCATACCAGGCTGCTTCAATCTCGGTCTGTAAGGCTGTCTTGATTTCCTGTCCGCCAATAAATACAGGCTCGGGTCTGGTGGAAGAGGTTGATTCGAGATATGCTTTGAGGAACGCCTCGCTGAGTCGATCCGCCAGGGCTTGTTGATCCGATAGCCGGCTTGGAATGGCACCTAGAGCGCTGGTCAGGTAATCCCCAGTGGGTGAAGCAGCACCTTCTGATGCAGGAGTGTTCAACCATTTGACCAACTTCCATGCTTCTTCCCGGTTTGGACTACCATTATCAACACCCCATGCCCAGTTATATTGTAGCGTGGTGGATTTTCCGTTTGGACCATGTGGAATGGGCGCTACGGCAATGTTTTCGTAGCCATTAGCATATGAATCCATCAACGTAGCCCTGAACCAGTTTGCCATGATGATCATTCCACCTTTTCCATTGACGAAGTCCATATAACCACCACCCAAACCTGGATCAGCGCATTTCTCATTGATCAAATCCATGTAGAGCTGGAGGGTGGCTAGCCCTTCTGGACTGTTGAAAAGGGCTTGAGAATAATCTGGGCTGAGGTATTCGCCGTTGTTAGACCAGAGCAAGGATAGGAACGGATGCACAACCCCTGAGTCCCATCCTGGCATGAGCACAAGCCCGGCTCGCTCCACTTTCCCATCGGGGGTCAGTTTCTTTATCTTGCACGCGGCATCTTTCAATTCGTCAAAGGTTGCCGGAGGTTTGTCATACCCAGCCTCCGCTAGGATTTTCTTGTCGTATACCAACTGGTACGTATTGATCTCAGTTGGATATCCCCAAATTTGATCTGCAAAGGTTACTGCTTCTATGGAACCTGGGCTATAGTTGGCACGAATGTCCTCAATCACGTCTGCAGGCGGTACAGACAGCATCCCGCCCTTTACAAAATCAGGCAACCATAAGTTGTAGAAGTGATATATGTCTGGGCTAATTCCGGCTGCACGGGCTGTGGTAATCTTTGTCAGGAGTTGGTCGAAGGTTACGGCTTGATATTCGATAGTCACATGTGGGTTCAGTTTCATGTATTCATCAAGTTTGGCTTTCATGGGCTTGAGTAACGACTCTTCGCCCCAGTGGGTGAGTATAGTGAGTTTAACAGGCTTAGGAGTGGGAGTGATCTGAACCTCAACAACCTTCGTTGCCTCCACGATTTTGGTTGCCTCAACGAGTACGGTGGCTTGGACGATTTCTTTCACTGGGGTCGGGGTGGCAGCAGGTGCGCAGGCTGCAGAGACCACCATAAACCCTAAAAGAACCATAGATAGAACAAATTTGATTGTTTTCATCTTTCTTCCTCCATTAGGATTTTAATTTCCGATTTTTTTACAGATTAAATAACCACAATCTAAAACGTATTTACTACTTCTTGCCTTTCTTCTTTATCACCTCCTTTCCGGATTCTCGTGTTTATCCATCAGGCGGATTGCATACGAAGCATGGCGCTATAAGCGGCGCCAAGTAAACCAGCGTCTGCACCTAGTTTGGAGGTGGAAATGGATACAGATTTAGCGGAGATCGGTTGTGCCCATCGTTTGACAACCTCGCGTATTTGTGGCAGTAAGAATTCGCATTGTGTTCCTATCCCGCCACCAAGGATGACCATTTCTGGGTTGATCAGACTGATAATGTTGGCGATCCCAAGCCCAAGCCACCCAGCGAACTCTGTCACCACTTCAAGGGCAAAGGTGTCTCCTTTCTTTGCCGCTTCGAAGACGTGGGCGGGGGTTAGAGATTCTGCTTGGTTAACGACCCAGAGAATGGATTCTTGATGGTCACGAAGTAAGGATTGGGTGTACAGAACTAGCCCTGGACCGGCGGCGAGCGATTCCCAAAAACCTATAGAATGGGCACGTTGATCATCTAGATTGGCGTCTGTGGTCAGAGCGAGCCAACCAGCGGCACCTGCCAGGCGATTTTTCCCGCGGTAGAGACGCCCATCCAAAATCATGCCTCCACCGATGCCGGTGCCGATGATGATGTCAATGATGCTTTGAAATCCACGACCACTACCTACCCACCATTCACCCAGAACTGCAGTGTGCCCATCATATTCGACGTAGACGGGCAGATGAATTTCTTGCTGGAGATACGAGCGCAAGGGAATGTTTCTCCAACCCGAAAGGTTGGGAGCCCAAATGATCAAATCCGTCATAGGGTCTAAGACAGCGGGTATGCCAATCCCAATGCACCAACAGTCGGTGGCAGTCAGGTTATTATCTAGCAATAACTCATGTAATAAGCGAAGGATTTGGTCTATACCTGCTTGTGGTCCATCCTGACAAGTGGCTTCCTGTTTGCGCGCCAATATCTCGCCGCTGCTATTAACGAGAGCAACTGCCGTCTTTGTCCCCCCAATGTCAACTGCTAGAATTGGCTTCGAGAGGTTTACTTCGGTATATGGCATGTGTGTTCTCACTGGAGAGGTGAGAAGGACGAACCTGAACCGCTTCTTATTCCGATAAAGTTCCTAATCTTTGACGACCGATGTAGAGCGCCATACCTTTACCGCGATAGGCAGTGCGTACATTCTCAATAATGTCAAAAGTATCTGTGTAGGTTCGACCACGTACGACCAACAGAGGGTCACCGGGTTTCACTTCCAAAAGCCGTGCTTCTTCATTGGTTGCAGGAAGTGCTTCGATCTCAACTTCGGTCCAAGTGGGGTGAACAAAATATTTCTCGCGTAAGGTTTTGAAAAGGGATTGCGTGGAAAAATCCTCTTGTTCGATTCCAGGGCAGAGTTTATGAGAGATGAAACTGGATTGAAGGGCAACAGGTTTGCCATCGGCTAAACGAACCCTAATGAGATGAAGCGCATAATCACCGGGTCCGATTTTTAATACATTTTGCAATTCTTCGTCTGCGGGGATGAGTTCTTGTACGATCACTCGTGAACTGGGCTTATAGCCACGTGCAATCATGTCTTCCGTAAAGCTTGTCAGTCCTTGAAGCCGCCGCATTCGTGATTCGGCAACGAAGGTGCCCCGTCCACGCTCGCGGTAGATCAAGCCGCGTTCGAGCAATTCCTCAATGGCTTGCCGTGCAGTAATACGGCTGACATTGAGTTGTTCAGATAATTCCCTTTCTGAGGGGAGTTTATCGCCGGTTTTATACTCCCCACTTTGAATTTTGGAAGCCAGACGAGAGGAGAGTTGGCGATAAAGCGGTACGGTACTGTTTTTATCGAGGTTTCTGATGCTCATAGAGCAACACTAAGATTGGATATATTGTTATATTGATATAACCATTTTAAACTTTTTCTCATCGAATGTCAAGGATTTCATATGGGAAATCGAAGGTGATTTTGAAAGAAATGTCTATTCCTTAGGAAATCTTTGCCCTCTCTAACCATTTCAGAGGGATGCAAATCGTTCTTTGCATTCTCCCCTTCCTAGGGTTACAATAAAGAATATTCCTTGTATTTTTAGAATGGAAAGGAGAAGTATTATGGAATATAGGAGACTAGGGAAGTCTGGTTTATGGCTCTCAGCACTCTCATTAGGTTCTTGGGTGACCTTTGGACAACAAATTGATGAAGATACCGCTTATCAATGTATGAAGGTTGCCTTTGATGCCGGTGTTAATTTCTTTGATAATGCGGAAGCCTATGCAGGTGGCCAAGCTGAGACCGTCATGGGTAACATTATCAAAAAGGCAGGGTGGAAACGGTCGGACTTGGTCATCTCCACAAAAATATTTTGGGGAGGTGATGGTCCCAATGATAAAGGTCTTTCGCGCAAACACGTTATTGAGGGGATGAATGCTTCATTAAAGCGCTTGCAAATGGATTATGTGGACTTGGTCTTTTGTCATCGCCCGGATATTCATACACCCATTGAGGAAACGGTTTGGGCGATGAATTATCTGATTCAACAGGGCAAGGTATTTTATTGGGGGACGAGTGAGTGGAGTGCGCAACAAATTATGGAGGCATATGGCATTGCTCGCCGCGAACACCTCATTCCACCCTTGATGGAACAGCCTGAGTACAACATGTTTGCACGTGAACGCGTGGAACGTGAATATGCGCCTCTTTATCGTGAGATTGGGTTAGGAACGACGATATGGAGCCCCTTGGCAAGCGGATTGCTCACCGGAAAGTATAATCAAGGCATTCCTCAAGGGACACGAGCAACCCTAAAAGGATATGAGTGGTTGCGCGAGGAATTCGAAAGCGAGGAGACTAAGCGAAAGATAGAGAAGGTCAAACAACTTGAACCGATAGCCAAAGAAATTGGATGTTCCTTAGCACAATTAGCATTGGCTTGGTGTCTTAAAAACCCCAATGTGAGCACGGTGATCACCGGTGCTTCGAAGCCAGAGCAGGTCAAGGAGAATTTAAAAGCGTTGGATTTCGTTGATAACTTGGATGATCAGGTATTGGAACGCATAGAGGCAATCTTGGCAAATAAGCCTAAACCTGAACCAGATTACCGCTGATCGTCGTTGTGGCTTTTTTCTGAGTGTGGTGACGCCTTGCTGAACCTGTTCGTTCGCGGAAGGTATGGTGGTCACCACACAAATTTTATGGTGGTGGGATAGAGGGAGTTGATTCGGGCATAAGGGTCGAGGTCGGCCAGGGTGTGTATGTTGCCATATAACGAGAGCGTGCCGTCTTTGTAGGGATGGTTCTGGCAGTGTTCGTCGGGCTCGGTAACAAAGTGGGATTGGAGATGATCAGTTGAATGGGTGTAGGAGATAGGTAGGGGGTTGGAGGCGCTTCATCTCGTGACCATATCAAGCCGCCAATGAACAACAACCCGGCGAGAAGTAAACCCCCGGATACCAGAAATGCCCATGTTGCGCGAGCGCGTCTTGGCGCGTTTTGTTCCTTAAAACAAGAGATACCCTTTGGTGGTGCTTGCAATGCAAGGATGGTGATGTTGTCATGACCGCCGCGCGCATTGGCTAGGTGAACTAAATAATTCAACGCATCGTTGAGCTTATACTGGTCGAAGGCATCGAGGATTTCCTGGTCGCTAACCAGGTCGGTGAGACCATCGGTGCAGAGAATGATGCGATCCCCTACATACAATTGCATTCCTTGGTTCGCAAGGGCTTGTTCGTCCGTTTCGCCTGTGCTCAGGCGCAGTCGAAAATCGGGTTCGACGGAGGTCGAGGAGCCTAAGTGACGACGTATTACATGGGCGTTGGGGTGTATTCGTGCTTCATCGGGAGTCAAGGCACCTGCTTCAACAGCCTCTTGCACCCAAGTGTGATCCGTAGTCAATTGGTAGATATTGTGATTGCGCAAAAGGTAAATGCGCGAATCGCCTACTGATGCGATGTAGAGTCGGTCTCCGATGATCCAGGCACAGGTACAAGTTGCACTCATTCCATAGTGAGATGGATTGGAAAGCGATTGCGCATAGATTGCCTCACTGGCTTTCTGAATGGCTTTGTGTAGTATGGCAACAGGATGAGTTCCATCGCTATTGGCGACAACTCGATTGATTGTTTCAACTGCCATTTCGGCGGCTACCTCACCGGCGCGATGTCCACCAACTCCATCTGAGACAATTGCTAACAGGGATGGAATGGTAACCTTGGGAGCTAGATGATATGCTGAGACCAGATAACGGTCTTCGTTTTTCTTCCCCTTCATGCCAGGGTGGGAAATGGCAGCCAAGTAAAGATGTGAGCGTTCGACCGGGATCACAAGGGTGACTCCTCCGAATGGGTAACCAACTTACGCACTTGTTTCAGGTTAGGAGTGGCAAATCGAAAGATCAAACCTCCAAAGTGAATGAGATCACCTTCGTGCAATATTACTCCTTCAGGGGGTATAGGCATGTAATTAACCCAAGTACCTGCGGTTGATCCGAGGTCTTGAAGTTTAAAAGAGCCATCTCGCATGAGCGTCAATTGGGCATGGAGGGGTTCTACAGATGGATGATTCAGAACAATGTTGGCTTGATTGAGGTCGTTACCAAAGGTAACCGTTTCTTTGGTTATGACGATGGGGGTAAAGTCTTCGCCTTTGCTAGGTTCGGTGATTCTGGTCAGGTAGGCATAAACTTTGGGAGCAGGCGGTCTTTGTCTCGGATTTAGGCGGTTTAACCATGTGGAAAAACGTGGGATGGTGGCTGGTGATTGGACCCTCACCGGTTGAGTGACCGGATCGGAGCGGCGTTGTCTTGAGGGTGATTTACGTTTCGGCAAACTGCTTGGGTGGATGCGTCCGCCGAGGATGAGAACCAGTGTCAACACTACGCCGGAGAGTATTACGGCTAGGATGGCTAATATGGTTCGATTTCGTGAAACCATCACGATCAAACTCTGTTGAGGATGTTCGATGGAAATGGTTACGCTGTGTTCTATGCTGGAATTTGTCAATCCAAGGCTATCCGTTACTTCTGCCCTCAAGGTATGCGTTCCGGTTGTCGTGTACTCATTCAGGTTCCAAACGAAGCGATCGAAAGGTGAAGTGTTATTTTCGTCGGCTACTTCGTCATCAACATATAAGATCGTTCGTTGAAGAGGGCGTTCATATCCATCCGGAAATTCGATTAAGGTTTCTATAGTTTGAGAAAGGGGGATCAATTCCTTTGATTTATTGTTTTGTTCCTCCACAAAGGTACGTTGAATTCGGGTAGGTGGGGAGATGAAAGAGATAGTGGGTGGTAAAACAGTGACTTCAAACTCTAAAGGGGATGAATCTATCTGAAGTTGTTCCGTACGCACTTGAACGATGAGTTGATGGATTCCGCTCGATTTAATCTTTGATTCATAATGTACATGGTAAACATTTCGTAAAGGTTCTATAAATTCATCCAAATTTGGAATCGTTTCGTTTCCAGAAAAAGCAAAGTACTTACCTCCACTCTGGATGGCTAGGTCTTCGATCTGTCGTACGTTTGGAATGGCAAATTGTTCGGCTGAAGCCACGAGCCAGATGAATATTCGAACACCTTGTTGAGTATAGCGTGTCAAAAGGCTTTGAAACGTGGGGGTTAATTCTTGTTGTAATGGAGAAGTAATCCAGAGAACCGCACGACCCATGCCTGGACGTTTGGTTCGATCAGAAGCGATCTCCAATGCACGAGCAAGTGTATCTAGGTTTGGATTGTTTTGGGTAGTCTCCGGTTGGTAACTTTGAAGCGCAGAAAGCCAGGCATCAGCATGATCGAGGTGGGTTGCCTCGGGTCCATTTGAGATCAACAAACTCATATCATCTTTGAATGAATGCTTTTGTGCCTCCACCCATTTTTGCAATGCTTCGGAGATATACTCATATCGAGAATTCCCTCGGGCATCTCGGATCCAAAATGACGAACCTGGAGTGATGGCTACGACCACTTGTGCTCCGGGGTATAAAGTGTTCAACTCTTTGATCGGCAAACTTGTGCCATCTTCAATTACGGTAAGGTTCTCCGGATTTAAGTTATGGACGAACTCACCTTGTGAGTCGTAAATGTTCATGTAGAGAGATATGCTGGGGAAATTTTCAATTTCGGGAGGTGAGAGTTGAATGCGATAAATTTCTTGTGCATTTCCCAATGATGCACAAATCAGGCAACCGACTAGCGTAAAAATGGATGGCACGATCAGCCGACGCGCAAGCCTGACCATCTCAATCACTCTAACATATTCGAGCGGTTCTCATAGATTGAAGTGGAATTTTTATGAATTTGCTTCCTTTAGATCGGAAAATTTCATTTACACAGACGTTTGTTCTGCAACAATTGGTTTGCTTCTCAAGCGGAGGAAGGTCAATGTCCAGGCAGATTCTATATAGGCTCTCAGGATTCCAGATAGAATGAGCAGGATGGGTAAATATCCAATAAAGCATATGGCGGAAGTCAAGGCGCCACCCTGTAGTGCTCTCTCGGTGCCGGACATTATACCTACAAGTGCCGGCGCAAGTAAGAAGAGTATAGGGAGCCCGATAATAAATCCGCCGATTAGGCTAATGCCCAAGTAGAGAATCAATCCCATCAGAATGACCGGTCCTAAGTTATTACGGACAATATACCAACCGCGTCTTAAACCATCAAGGATACCTAAATCCTCGATCACAATGGCGATATTTGTCTGCTCGATGATGAGACCGATAAGCCAAGCAATGGGTATCATCACGCAGATAAGGGGTACAATACAGAGTGCTCCGAGCCCAACCGTCAATAAGGTGAACGCGATAAGCGGAGCGACGAGAATCAACGCAATGAGAAATCCGAGAAGTCCAACCAAGAGGTTTAGACCGAAGATGCGCAGAAAGAAGGGCATGCTTCCACCAAATAGTTCGCCAAAGGAAAGTTTTTCAACATCCTGTTCGGCTTGAAAAGCACCGCGGATCAAACCGATGCGACCGATGGTGCTGATAAATATGGTTACAATGACCAGAATCAGAATCAAAAGAATAGTAATGCCAACAATCAAGGCAATTTGCCATTCGGGCAGACGTGCAAATTGGTCAAACAAGCGTTGAAATGGAGGAGGTGCTTCACCTCGGTAGGTTGATTGCACATTGCCAACGCTGCCGTTCGTCCCACTACAACTGGCTAAGATTCCGAATATCCAGAGCACCTTGTGTTTCCATATAGTTTTCCATGCCTTAGAGAGGACTTCACCGTAGTTCATCGTTCATTCTCCTTGTAAATCGTTCATTCATTATGTTGTATTATTCCCATTCGATTGTTGCTGGGGGTTTGCTAGTAATATCATATACCACCCGGTTGATCCCCGGTACTTCATTGACGATGCGATTAGCGATGCGAGCAAGTACATCGTATGGCAAACGTGCCCAATCGGCAGTCATAAAGTCTTCCGTGGTTACGGCTCGAATGGCAATGGTCTCCTGATAGGTTCGTTGATCTCCCATCACACCGACGGACCGGATGGGGAGTAAAACGGCAAAAGCCTGGGCTGTACCGCTAATTTGCCCATTTTGATAACGCATGCGTAATAAACCGGCTGCCTCCAACTCGTTGGTTAAGATGGCATCCGCAGCGCGCAAGCGTGCCAATCGCTCGGCAGTAACCTCTCCCAAACAACGCACAGCCAACCCTGGACCGGGAAAAGGCTGGCGCCACACCAAATCTGTCGGAAGACCAAGCGCCTCTCCAACAGCGCGCACCTCGTCTTTAAAAAGATAACGTAGAGGTTCTACTAGTTGAAATGGAAAACGCTCAGGCAACCCTCCGACATTGTGGTGGGTTTTGATGCGCTGAGCCTGTGAACGATCTGGCGCGCTTGATTCGACGACATCCGGGTAAATTGTACCCTGAACCAGAAAACCCGGCATACCTATTTTCTTTGCCTGTTCTTCGAAAATGCGAATGAAACGTTCACCAATCACCCTTCGTTTTTCCTCAGGCTCCGTCACATGTTGCAGTGCGTTGAGGAATTCCTCCTGAGCATCTATCGTGATTAACTCCATACCTAATATATCACGAAATGTTTTGATAACTTGTTTGCTTTCTCCCTGTCGAAGCAGCCCGGTATCTACAAATACGGCGATGAGTTGGTCTCCAATGGCTCGATGGACGAGGGCTGTGGCAACGCTTGAATCAACCCCACCGCTTACTGCAGAGAGCACTCTTTCGGTTCCCACCTGTGCTCGAATACGGGCGATGCTTTCGGTGATAATCGATTCAGGTGTCCATTCAGGTTTTGCCTGGCATATGTCAATCACGAATCTTCGTAATATTTCGAATCCTTTGGGTGTATGATGGACCTCGGGATGAAATTGGACTCCATAATAATGACGTGTCAGGTCGCCCATGGCAGCGATGGGAGAATTATCGCTGCGTGCTAGAGCAACAAACCCATCTGGCAGTGTCTCGATTTTATCCCCATGTGACATCCAAACCTGCTGAATGCCGGGTATTAAGAGAGGATTATCTATCAGGGTCTCCACCTGTGCAGGACCGTATTCTCTCTCCTTCGATGGGGCTACTCGACCGCCAAGAGCATGGGTGAGGGCTTGCATCCCATAGCAAATGCCTAAGATGGGTAAGCCTCTCTCGAAGACATAATCGGGGATTTGAGGTGAATTCGGTTCATAAACCGAGGCGGGACCTCCAGAGAGGACAAATCCCTTTAGGGTTGGTGTGAGGACGCGTTCCGCTGAGGTATCCCAGGGAAAGAGTTCGCAATAGACTTGCGCTTCACGAATTCTTCGGGCAATCAGTTGAGCGTATTGGGAGCCGAAATCCAGAATGGCTATCGTGTCCATACGAAATATCAAATGGTAGAAGGATTTTTCAGGTCAGTCTTCAAATAGAATCTGATCTCCCTCCATGGACCGAATGCGAGCCAGGGAGATGATGGGCACGCCGAGGTGAGCGAGGGCAGCACGACCACCTTCGAAGGTCTTCTCTATCAAAACACCGATTCCAACGATGATTGCACCGGCTGTCTGAGCCAGGCGCACAAGACCCAATATCGTTGCACCGGTAGCTAAAAAGTCATCAATGATCAATACACGTTCACCCCCGGCGAGGTATTCGGGGGAAATAATCAGTTCAACCGTACGCCCTTTGGTATGCGAGGGGGTTAAAGTCAGAAATACTTGATCAGGCATGGTAATCGGCTTTTGTTTGCGTGCATAGACGAGGGGAATACCCAGGTGTAATGCAGTTGCGACAGCTGGAGCGATGCCTGAAATCTCGGCGGTGAGCACTTTGGTGGCTTGGATATCCCTAAAGCGGTGTGCCAATTCTCTGCCACACGCGTCCATGAGTATCGGATCCACTTGATGGTTGATGAATCCATCCACCTTGAGAATGCCATTTCCGAGATTTTTTCCTTCGCGTAAGATTCTTTCTTTGAGTTCTCGCATTAACATTTCTCCTGAATCAGGATTTGCTTACATCTCTAGTACTCTTAGGCTAAGTTTATCGAAAAATTGCAATTTGTGAAAGTCCCAAGTTCACCCTTTTTAGGAATGGTAAAATTTGGAATGATTCAGGGATCGAATTCTGATTTTAAACCGATATCCATTATCAGGAGATTATCATGCCCGAAGCAGTGATCATTGATGCCGTACGAACCCCGATTGGTGCGTTAGGAGGCGCCTTGGCACCCGTTCGTCCGGATGATCTCGCCGCTCATGTTCTGCGTGCATTGGTCGACCGCACCGGGATTGACCCGGCTATGGTTGAGGAGGTCTACATGGGCTGTGCCAATCAGGCTGGCGAAGATAACCGCAATGTTGCGCGCATGGCAGCCTTGTTGGCTGGGTTTCCGGTAGAGGTGGCAGCGGTAACGTTCAATCGCTTGTGTGCCTCTGGATTAGCAGCGGTCAATGCTGCGGCAAGAGCCATTCGCCTTGGTGATGGCGATGTCTACATCGCTGGTGGAGTGGAAAGCATGTCGCGTGCTCCATATTCGGTTCCCAAAGCGGAGACGCCTTATCCTTGGGGCAATTTGACAATGTGGGATACTACATTGGGCTGGCGTTATCCCAATCCCAAGATGGTCGAGATGTATGGCACCGAATCGATGGGCGAGACTGCCGAAAATATCTATGATCTCACACACATCCCCCGCGAGGAGCAGGATGCCTTTGCTCTAGAAAGCCATCGTCGCGCTATTGCTGCCATTGATTCTGGCAGGTTTGCTGAAGAGATTGTTCCTGTTCCCGTGCCTCAAAAAAAGGGCGAGCCGATTGTAGTAAACACCGATGAACGTCCTCGTCGTGATACCTCGATGGAGTCGTTAGCCCGTTTGAAACCGGCGTTCCGTAAGGATGGCACGGTAACTGCTGGGAACTCCTCTGGCCTGAACGATGGGGCTGCTGCTGTATTGCTTATGAGCGCTGAGAAAGCCAAGCAGTTGGGGCTTAAACCACTTGTGCGCATTGTCAGCATGGCGGCTGCAGGCGTCCCTCCTCGTATCATGGGCTTAGGACCGGTGCCAGCAACACGCAAAGCGTTGGCACGTGCCGGCTTGACCATTGATGATATTGGTTTGATCGAGTTGAACGAGGCTTTCGCTGTTCAAGCGTTAGCTGTGATGAAAGAATTGGGCTTACGTCACGAGATCACCAATGTGAACGGTGGAGCCGTTGCATTGGGGCACCCCTTAGGTTGTTCGGGTGCTCGCATCTTGACCACCTTAGTACATGAGATGCGTCGTCGTGCCCCAGGCGAAAAACGTCCTTACTATGGGCTTGCGACATTATGCGTTGGGGTGGGGCAAGGTGAAGCCACCATCGTTGAATGGGTGGGCGATTGAGGGTTTTTTCTCGTTCCAATATACGATGGATTGAAAGGGCTGCTCTATTGCCTCAGAATGTTGGACGGCGATGGAAGAATGTAGTTTCCTTTCAAATATACAAATGGTCTTTGTCTACCTCTTCGCGAAGGATGAGTAGTTCCTCAGGAGTGGGGGGTGGATTGCTCTCCACCTGATCGGCAATGAGCAGTTCGAAGCCGGTGTTCTCAATCACTTGTTCGATGGTCACGTTGGGTTGGGTTGCCAATAACAGCATGCGCTTACTCACTGGGTGATAACCTAATACCGCTAAGTTGGTGACCACGCGAAACGGTCCTGTGTTTGGGGGCAATCCAGCCGTTTCGCGTGCGCCGGGTCCGGTCAAGTAGCCAGGGGTGGTGATGAAATCCACCTTTTTCACAAAGCGTTGGCGGTCATGTCGTATGATAGCGATCGTGCGCCAACAGTGCGAACCCACATCGTTTGCGCCACCACTGCCTGGTAGGCGCACCTTTGGATGATCGTGTTCACCGATCACTGTGCTATTGAGATTGCCGTAGGGGTCAATCTGTGCTCCTCCCAAAAAGCCATACTCGATGAAGCCGCGCTGGGCAGTTTCAACAATGTCGCAGATGCCTGATGCAACCAAGGCACGGTGAAAGGTCAATTCGCCGCCAACAGCCAACGGTAAACGTTCTAAGATTGCCCCGGTTCCACCGAATTCAAAGATGGTTATCAGGTTTGGAGCATGCATCTTTTGAGCCAGTGAGGCAGCCAACATTGGAATACCTGTTCCTATGAAGGCTGTGGTATTATCTTCCATCAATCGTGCGGCAGTACAAATCAATAATTCGGTCGGGCTATATTCAAAATCTTTGTTCATCCAATGTCCTCCTAACTCGCAATCGCTCCAATCGTTCACGTCCAATTTGTTCGAGGTAGTCCTGATGATTCTTTACCCCATAGATGTATTTATCTAAGTACGACCGAGTGGTTTGAGGCGTTTTCGAAGCCTCCACCCATTCGCGAATCATAGGTTCATCTCGTTCATAGAGATAACACATTTCGCCAGGATGAGAACCAAAGGGTGCCTCAACCACAGCATCTACAAGGTAATAGGGAATGATGGTGCGATTAGGATGTTGACGAAAGTATTCGGTATCTACGATCTCCTCTGTGCTGATGATCAATCGTCTCGAAGCGCGAGCCATTTCTGCGGCGAAGCCGCTGATTCCCTCGATTTCGGCATTCCCGTAAATATCCGCCCGGTGCACATGAATGAGTCCGACATCTAAGATCAGAGCCGGCAGAAGGCATATCGGATCACCTGTAAATGGACAACGAACGACCTTAGCCGCACTGTATTTCAACGTGTCGCTTCCGAGCATGGAACGTACTGGAATGAATGACACCCCCATTGCCGCTGCTTTGAAGCGCCAAGCAATGCCGGCGTTGCTCCATTCGACGCAAGTCTCAATTCTGCCACTTTCCACTTCGCGCCGCAAGCAATTAGAAACCCCATAGACCTCTAGCCCAATATAGGTAATATCTAATGCCTTGACTAATCCAGCAGCAAGAAGCATGTCGAGTTCGAGGACGCCTTGTCCCGCAACGCGCAGGTTTTTGATGCCTTGGCGGACGATCTCGTAAACCAAGGACATCGGACAACGTACTGTGCCATATAGTTCCGTGCCGATGTAATCCCCTTCATGGATGAATCGTCTCACGGCTTCTGCTTCCGTCATGCGTTTGTCTACCAAGGCTTTGTTTTTCTTGCGATTCAATTGGCGAAAGGCTTCTAGGTCTGGAGGTTGAATCAAATTCCCTATTCCCGATTCGATCACTTCCATTGCAAAACCTCCTTTAAATTTGAGAAAAGATCACCCCCTCATCAATAAACGTTTTTTCTTTGCTATGTCTTTACATTACAATAAAATGACCAAAATAGCAATGGATTTCACAGATATATCTCGAGTAGCCATATCGCTTGGGCAATGACTATCCCTAAAATCGCTCCCGCCAGAGCTTCGAGTGGGGTATGTCCGAGCACTTCGAGCAATTTTTCACCCTTGAGTGGATGACCACTAGCCAAGTCGTGAATGATGGCATTGATCAGCTTGGCATGCCTGCCGGCTTGGCGTCGAATCCCCGCAGCATCATAAATAACGATAATGGCAACGGTCAACGCCAGTGCAAATAGAGGTGAACCAAAGCCAACATGCAATCCGATCGCGTGGGCAATCGCTGCCACTAGAGCAGAATGTGAACTGGGCATTCCACCGGCACGTAACAATAGTGTCCAATCCCATTGGTGGGTCGTGCGATATTTTAGAGGCACTTTGATGCATTGGGCAATAGCCCATGCCAGTATACCGGAAATCAAAACGAGATTGGAAAATAAATCGTCAATCGGTTTCATCATAGAAGTTTGTGAATTCCATCTTATTGGTATGGATTTTTCTCAGGTGAGAAGGTTCTTTTTAATGGTTAGGAACATTCATTATCTCTTTCTATACTGTTTTTATCATTAAAATGACTTTTTAGGTTTTCACTGCCTCAACAGTATTTAAGGTACAATTTTAACAAATCCTTTGGATAAGAAATTCAATAATGGTTTACTCAACAGAGAAACTGTTACAATCTTTTGAATTTTTTCACCAGATAAGTGAAAAACTGACTACCTCTTCCTCTGCTGAGCAGGCAGCGGACGTGATGGTCCGCTTCCTGTGCGAAGCACTTGAGTTACCCTCAGCGGCGATTTGGTTGTATGAATCCCAGAAAGGAACATTTGAAGTTCGTGAACACTGCCGAGGCACGGAGAGCCATCCATCAGATGTAAACTTCCTTTTATCCAACGTAGCACAAAACGTTCTATACACAAATCAACCGAAGTTCATCTCCGATGATGAATTTATTGGTGAACTATCTCTGCATATTGCTTTACGTTCTCAGAATGTGAGTGCAGTCGTTGCATACCCCATGGTTATTGGAGAGCAAAAGATCGGGGTGTTATTTGCCTTCTTTCCTGCAGGAAGAAAGCCTGCTTTGCCGGAGATTCAGAAACTCTCTGGTTGTGTTATGGTGATGACAGCCATGATCGCCGGTTTGCATTCTCTAAGAGAGAGTCAGCAACGTGCTTGGGAGATGAGCAATTTAATTGAGGTAACCCAGGCAATGGTCTCCTCCCTTGACTTGAAGGAGTTGTTGGAAAAGATTTCTGTCCACTTAACCAATGTTTCTGGAACAGACCATTGTGCTATATCCGGTTATGAGCCAAACCCTCCGCGATTGATAACATTAGCACAGTATCGTGCTAGTGGGGAGATCACTTCAGGACTCACTGGGGGTGTTTTCTATCTGAAGGACTATCCATTGACAACAAAGTCACTGAAAAATGACGAGGTTATTGTAGTGCGCGTAGATGACCCGAATGCTGATCCAGCCGAGGTAGCACTACTCAAGTTGGAGCAACATCAGGTTTTATTGATGTTTCCATTGGTCGTAGCAGGGAAACAAGTTGGGTTGATTGAGTTGTATAGCGACAAACCGTCTTTTCAATTATCCGACGATGTGGTTAGACAGGTTCAAATGCTTTCTAAGATCGTTGCGATTGCATTGAACAATGCTCGCTTATACGAGAGGGAGCAACGCGCTCGGATGACCGCCGAGATGTTACGTCAATCTTCAGAAGCATTAAATTCCTCATTAGAACTCAATCGAGTGATTGACCTGATTCTCGAACAACTCCAGCGTGTAGTGCAATATGATAGCGCGTCGCTCATGTTGTTTGAACAAGAGCAATTGCGCATTTTTGCAGTGCGCGGTCATCCCTATCCTGAAGATGCCTTGCAGGTGAGGATGAAGATACCAGAAGATGAGTTGGCAAAGACGGTCATGACAACCCGAAGGTGTTTGGTAATAGAGGATGCCCAAAATGACCCACGCTTTATGAAACGGGGGCGAGCAGACTATGTGCGCGGTTGGATGGGCATTCCAATGGTTGTTCGCGATGAGATGATTGGCATGTTGACCTTGGATAGCCGCACACCATCTGCCTACACAAGCGAGGATGCGGAACTGGCTCAGGCTTTTGCCAACCAAGCAGGGCTTGCCATCTATAATGCCCGCTTGTATCAAAGTGAAAAAGAGCAACGTACTCTAGCAGAAGTGTTACACGAAATTAGCCTAATACTTTCCTCTTCTCTGGATCCCATCACAGTGTTACAGGTGCTCCTCGAGCAGGTCGAACGAGTAGTTCCTTATGATAGTGCCTGTGTCATGCTCGTCGAGGGAGATACTGTTCGAATTGCTGCTCATCGCGGTTATGACCGATTTGGTGTGGCTCATTTACTTGATGGTTTTAGCATGGCGCTTTCACAAACTCCTAATATCGTCAAAATGGTAGAGACTCGTCAACCTCACTACATCTCAAATGTGAAGATTGATCCAGAATGGGTAACAACAGGAGTGGATGTTCATATTGGTTCATGGCTTGGAGCACCTTTGATTGCGCAAGAACAATTGATCGGTTTTCTATCATTAGATAGAATTGAGCCTGGGGCTTACGATGAATCACATGCTTGTCGTTTGGAAAGCCTAGCCGGGCATGCTGCCTTGGCACTGCGCAACGCCTTGGCTTATGGGGAAGCAGAACGTGCTTCGATCATTGACTTCTTGACAGGAGCCTATAACCATCGCTATTTCCATAAGGAAATACGTCATGAATTGGAACATGCTCGTCGTATAGGTTATCCAGTTTCTCTATTGATGGTGGATTTGGACCGCTTCAAACGGGTGAATGACCAGTATGGACATCAGGTGGGCGATCGCGTTTTGCAAATGCTCGTCGCTCGTTTGAAGAGCGAATTGCGATTGATCGATGTCCTTGTTCGCTATGGGGGTGAGGAGTTCACCATTATCCTCCCAGGCACACCGGCAAATTGTTTTTTAGATTCAGCAGAGCGGTTGCGACTGGCGATTGTCAAACAACCTTTTCAAATTGACCAACACCAAGTCCATATTACCGTCAGCATCGGTGGTGCTACGTATCCTGATCATGCTCAAGAGGCACATGATTTGATTGCTTGTGCCGATAGGGCAATGTATCAGGCGAAAAGGGATGGACGTAATTGCGTGCGTTTGTTTGACGCGATGAGAGCTGGGCAATGAACATCCCTTCCTTCACCGTTCTCTTCTTCTAATTTTTTCAAGATATAGGGTAATTCGCTAAGGGAGGAGATGGTTACGTCAGGGTGAATCGATTCTAAATATGGATGGTTTGTAAAGGCATCTGCTCTCCGTGTAATCCAAATGGCAAACACGCCTGTGTTATGAGCACCTAAAATATCCGCTATCAGCATGTCTCCAATCATCCCTGCGCGCCAAGGAGGGACACGTAGAGATTTCAATGCCATCTCAAAAAATCGGGGATTCGGTTTGCGTATTCCCATCGCTGCAGAGGTGTAAATTACATCAAAATACGAGCGCAGTTGGGCTTTGTCCACCAAGGTTTGGACATTCGAATCATCAGCAGCATTGGAAAGCAATGCGAGGCGATAACCACGTTCGCGTAAAACCGAAAGGGTTGGATGAGCGTCATCCTCGATCTGCCAATGTCTTTGGGTGATATGATACATGGTTTGTAGAGCGGTTCGAATTTCTTCATCACGGATTGAGGGGTATCCCCAATCCTTCAACGCTTTGCGTAGGATATAGGCTGCGGTGTGTTCGATCAATTTGAGATCACGCTCGCTATGGTAGGTCTCCATACGCTCCAGGAAATCACGCCGAAAAGCCTGAGCCTCCAACCTTAAACCGATTTTAAGGAGATAGTCGGTCATTGCGGCTATGGCTTGTTCATAAATCCCCTGCCAATGCCCATCGAAGTACATGAGTGTACTCCCAAGATCAAAGATCAATGCTTCAAGGGCAGCCATGGTATCATCAATAACCCTTCTCAAGGTCAATGGGGTTGAATAGCGGTTCACCCGCCAAGTAACGTTTTAGATTTTCGGCAAATAGTTCCATTGCCCGTTCATCGTAATGGGTACTGAATCCAGAAATGTGGGGGGTAAGAATGACGTTAGGGAGTTTCCATAAGGCGCTATTGGTCGGCAAAGGTTCTTCCGGAAAGACATCCAAGGCAGCACCAGCAATCTTATGTTCGCGCAGTGCACTGATCAATGCCGTATGGTCAACTACTCCACCTCGGGATACATCAATTAAGTAAGCGCTTGACTTCATCGATGCCAGTTCCTCAGTGGAGATGAGGTGATGGGTTTCAGGCGTGAGTGGAACGGTGACGACAACAAAGTCGCATTCTTTTAGCATGGATCGCAATGCCTGAGGTGGGTAAAGTCGCCGGACGAGATCACCTCCCGGATCGCCTAAACCCGGACGAATGTAGCCGTGATCCGCAGGGTGTTTAACATCTCGCTTGGTGGCTAGGACGGTTGCCCCAAAGGTGCGAACAAGGCGGGCAATCTCCCGGCCAATGCTTCCGTATCCAATGATGCCAATCACGCTCGAATTCAGTTCGATCGGACTGAATCGCCTCCAACGATCGGATGGCCATTCGGCGCGCTTTTGGAGGTCAAAAAACTCATGGAGATGATGTCCAAGGGCTAAAATCATGAGTACAACATGTTCGGCAATCTGTGGCACAGCAGCACCACTGAGATTGGTTGCAATCAAGCCTTTTTTACGAAGAATCGGCTCCTGAATGGCGTGGTCTACTCCTGCCCAATGGAATTGAATCCATCGTAGATGAGGTGCTTGTTCAGGAGAGGGCAATACTCGGTTTGTATAAAGAACTTCAATGTTTCGCCACAGTTCGTCAGGAATCTCTTGCGGCTCTTTGGCTTTGTGTACGGTGATGTGCAACCGCGGCGAGATGTTGCGCAGTGGCTCAATCAGATGTTCTTCAACGGGTAGGGTAATGAGGACCTCAATTGGCGTGTTCATGATTCTCCTGATGACCTGAGTAGGTTCTTTCCATAATTTTACCTTACCCTCATCTATTTCATTTGCCTAGCCGTCTTACAGATGTTTTTTCGAATCGCAATTTATAAGTTCCCCTCAACAACATCTCTTTTTCTGTCTTGGTCTGAAAACGGGTAAGAGGGTGAATCTATCTATTCGAGTTTTTCTATATCACCTAGGTACCCCAATTCTGCCAAAATGGCAAGCACCTTATCGGCTGCACCGGGTTTCACAAGAATCGTTTGTGGGTTGAGTTGTTCTCCCAAGAAACGATTTGCACGCGAAGCGCGTAGTTGCTGGAGGATCCGTGGGGATCCAACGCGCAAAATCCACGTATGCTCAAGTATGGCTTGGTTGCCATGCTTTTCCCAGCGTTGTAACGCTTGAATGAGACTAGGAGGCACAGCCAATGCATGATGCTTTAACAAGGTAATTAAATGACGTACTTGTAGACCTTGTTGTTTTGCTCGTTCCAGAGAAGCAGCGCATATTCGATAGCGGTAACCTTCTTCGTCCTCACCTTCCCATGCACTGAAGCGTGCGAGAAGGTATCTCGCAGCGCGAGGAGCAAATTTGGGGACGCGTATTCTCCCATCTCGACTGATTAGGAACGTTTCATCTTCGATGTTCAATCCATCCGGTGGGTCACCTCTCAACAATTTGTCTGCCCAATGCGAAAAACGGAAGGCAGTGACATTCTGATCTTTTCCCGGAGCAGCCAGGTCTAAAATGCCTAGCCAATGCATCGGTCCGGTGATCATATAGCGTATCAACTCACCTTCCACTTTATTCCAACTTTCAAAGCCACGTAGGTACTCGCCTGTGCTTTCATCACGAATGAACCACGAGTCATAATCTCCAGCCGGGCGTTGAAAATCTGGTAAGTTTTTCCGAATATCGCTTAGAAATGTACCCAAATGCCACCAAGTCCCGTGAGGGATAGCAGAAAGAAAATTCACAATCGTCTGACGGGTTGTCAATGGGTCGTTCACCCATTCTCCTTCGCAACGTAAGCCGGGTATCAATCGGAGTTCATTAAAAGTCGTACTGTCTCGCCAAGCGTGCGTTAAGGTCGCTAAAGCCTCCGCACGATTGGATTCCAAGAATGCGCGCGTTGGTTCGGAGAGGGGTATGCCTTGCGGGTCGAGCAATCCGGCAGCGTTCAACAACACTTTCAAAGTGGCTGGACTTAATGGGTTACAAAAGGTATGTAGCGGGTAAGGTGGGGGAGTGAGAGGAATTCCAATGCGGAGAGCGGCTAGCAGAGTGCATGCATAATCGAGGATGCGGTCATCGGCAGGGTAGATGTAGGCGTACTCCTTCGGAGTTGCTCGCCTTCCTAAGACAATCTGAGCTTGGTTCTGTAAAGGGGGTAACATTGCCATGAATTCCCGTGGAAGGTAAGCAAACTCCTCTGCTCCTTTCTCTGTATCAAAGAAGGTTCTGCCGATGAGTGCACGATACCACAACACCTCAGTAGCCGAGATGGGATTCAGGTAAGGGCGTTCGCGGTCACGACGTCCGCTGCCCATTTCCCGTAATTTCCCGAAGCGACGGGTGAAGGTGGACCATAATAATCTCCCACCATTTTGTTGTAATGCCTGTAGAGCATTCAATGCATCAACGGGCAATCCATTGATGATCTCTCCAAATAGAGCGGGATTCTGCATCACAGAAGACAAATACTCTGCTAACGTACCTATGTCGCTCGCTGAAATTTCAATGCCCCAAAATTCGGCAACGATTCGCAGGTATCCCGTATCCTGATTTTGCAGAGTGTGCCTCAAGTTTGGGATTGGCATTGTTTTAGCAACGAAAATATGTGGTTGTCGAAAAGTTTATACGATTAACTCGATGGCTTGGGGGATGATTTCCACATTGAGGGAATGAACGTCGGTACCAAAACCAGCAAAAATCTCACCATCAGCGTGAATACGAAGTGGTAAATCCGATTGTAGGCTTAGCCGTTGAAATTTTCCCATGCGTACCTGAGGGAAACGTCCATGTGTTCCGCGCATGACTTCTGGAAGTAAGCGAAACATCATCGGGCGAGAGACACGGCAGATGGAGACGTAATCTAAATACCCATCATCCACCTTGGCATTCGGAGCCACTAAAAAGCCGCCCCCCTCACGCGGTCCATTGCATAGGGTGACCATCATCAATTGGTCTTCCCATTGGTCTCCATTGGTAGTGATGCGCATGCGTGGTGCTTCATGGTTCAATATAATGGTCTGAAGAACGGGAATAAAGTAAGCCAGAAAGCCGCGTGCGATGATCATGCGTCGCGAACGAATGTTCACGGTAGCATCGAAGCCAATGCCAAGGGTGTTATTCCAGTATTCGCTACGCCCTTTATCCGTAGTGATGAGGGCAATGTCAATTTTCTTGGTGGTGCCATTGAAGATACGTCGCATAGCAACCTCAGGGCGTCTTTCCACCCCAGCATTGTAACTGAAATCATTGCCCGAACCGACCGGAACGATACCGAGTTTCGGGCGACGGTCAGGTGGAACGCGCATCAACCCATTGATAACCTCATGAATAGTTCCATCGCCTCCCACTGCAATGACGATTTCATAACCCTGTTCGGCTGCTTGTTGGCTCAGTTCTATTGCGTGAGTAGGGTAGACGGTGCCAGCCCAGTCTGCACCTCCAAACTCTTCCACGATCGGTCGAAGGTCCGCAGCACTACGTCCAGCGCGTCCGAAATCCGAATTTGGGTTAAGGATCAATTTGACTCTAGGTTTATCCATATCTCCTCTAATAGCGGTTTTTCAGTTTTACCACCGGAAGGACAATCTGTCCTTCCTCCGGATGACCGACTAAACAAATTTGCTCGGGTTGAGTGGCTGCCACCCAAGCAGTATAGGCTGCCACTAAGGCATCGAGTTCTTCTGCTTGTAGAAGATGCTCTAGAGGTAAGATGCCCTGCAGAATGCGGTGACGGGTGACCTCTTCAAACATACGCATTGGGTCGTTGACCTTCACCTTACGTTCAAAAAGCACCAGTTGACGTTGTAAGCGTCCTTCTAAAGTGTGTTTAGCAAAGGGAATGCGTCCGAGCAGTACAGTGTAACAGGCATGGGGGTAGACCTCCATGCATTGCCGTGAGGCGTTTTCTTGAGGATATAAACAATAACTGAGTCCCTCCAGTCGTTGGAATAAGGTGAAACCCATGCGCATCCAGTTGGGGCAATCGTTGAGGCTGGCTGGCGTTTGAGGAATGTTGATATTCCGTATGCGCAACTCGTATTCCACCTGGCGGAAATTTGACCAACGCCCTGGTCGTGGAGGGGGAGATAGGTTCTCGCGAATCTCTGGTCGTTCCATTACACCCTGATTCAGGTGGCGTGGCGCACAAATGGCAACAAATGCGGAAGATTGTCCGGCAGCAAAGGCGAGTACCTCATCGATTCCACCCTTTCCCAAAGCCAGTAGATTGAGGTCATGATCCAAGGCAGCGTAGGTGAATGGCTTGAAACCTGCAGTTGGGTCTATGCCGATAAAGGTAGTGCGGATGAAAAGCATGAGAACGATTCCCAATCGCTTACAGATTGAGTTGTTTGTAAGCTACGCTGTTGATGCTTTATTTTACACGAGATTGGCAACATCTGCTGACGAAATGCAATGAATCTTGTCTGTTCAAAATAAGTTACAGATTGGAATAGTTGGTTTTCCAGGTGCGTTTGTTTAATGAGCAACCGCTTAATCCAATGATTTTTAATGTGAGGTGGCTTTGACGAGAATGACTGCGTAGGCTATACTTATAGTCATTAGACCTAAAGCATTTCTCATCAATATATTTAGGAGGATTTTCCAATGGCAGAGGCATTTAAATTAACTTATGCAACAATGTTCAGCCCTCCAGAGGAGTTACACACCCGTTATGAGGAGGCTCTAGTAAAGGTTAAGTCGGATCTCGGTAAAGAATTTGCTATGTTGATCGATGGTAAAGATGTCTTTACCAAAGAAAAGTTCGAAGATCGTTCACCCACAAATACGGATATTGTATTGGGAGTGTTTCAAAAAGGGTCAGCAGAGGAGGCTAATCGAGCCATCGCTGCTGCGCGTAAAGCCTTTCCCGTTTGGAGCGATTTGAAATGGCAAGAACGCGTAGAATTCATGCGCAAGGTTGCAGATATCATTGACCAACGCACGTTCGAAATCAGCGCTGCCTTATCAATGGAAGTAGGTAAAAACCGTATGGAAGCCTTGGGGGATGTCGCAGAGACCGCAGACTTGATCCGTTATGCTTGCTATCAGATGGAGAAAAATGAAGGTTTCATCGTTGAAATGGGCAAAGACCCCCTGGTGGGTTATACGGCGACCAATTATTCTGTGCTTCGCCCATATGGGGTTTGGCTGGTCATCAGTCCTTTTAACTTCCCTAGCGCGTTGACCGGGGGTCCGGCTGGTGCTGCACTCGTCACTGGTAATACCGTGGTAATCAAACCAGCAACCGATACGCCTTGGACAGTGCGCTTGCTGGTTGATTGTTTTCGCGATGCTGGATTACCCGACGGGGTCATCAACTATGTTACTGGACCGGGTAGCACTCTTGGGCAGGCTCTGATAGATAATCCAGATGTGGATGGGGTGACGTTCACCGGTTCTTATGATGTGGGTATGAAAATCTATCGTGATTTTGCCAAGTTTCGCTATGTACGCCCAACCATCCTCGAACTAGGTGGGAAAAACCCAGCCATCGTTTCACGTCATGCGGATATCGAACGTGCTGCCATCGGCATTGTCCGATCCGCCTTTGGTTTGCAGGGACAGAAATGTTCTGCATGCTCAAGAGTATATATCGAAGCACCACTTTACGAACCATTGGTAGCGCGTTTGGTGGAATTGACCGAGAAACTCACTGTAGGCGATCCAACGGATCGTTCGGTGTACATGGGACCGGTGATCAATCAAAAGTCTTATAACGATTACAAGCATTTCTGCGAGGAACTTTCCCAAGCCGGGACGATATTGACCGGAGGCAAGGTTCTTACAGAGGGTGAACTAGCCAAAGGTTACTTCTGTGCACCCACCCTGGTTGTTGATCTTCCGGTTCATCATCGTTTGTGGAAATATGAAATGTTCTTGCCAATTACCACCATTGCCAAGGTTGAAAACTTGGACGAGGCAATGAAATTGGCGAATGATGTGGATTATGGATTGACAGCAGGTTTCTACGGAACGAAAGAGGAAGCCCAGTGGTTCTTCAAGCACATCCAAGCCGGTGTGACTTATGCCAATCGTCCACATGGTGCGACAACGGGTGCCTGGCCCGGGTTCCAACCATTCGGAGGTTGGAAAGGTTCTGGTTCAACCGGTAAGAACGCTGGAGGTCATTATTATTTACCGCTTTACATGCACGAGCAAATCCATACGCTAATTGAGTAGGGTAAAGACTTCGTCGAATATCCTTTCAGGTTGGGTGAGGGTGGGTAGGTCTGGAGGAGGAAACCTGCCCACCCTAAACCTGAAGGCTGAGAGTTTTAGAAGGGGAACAGAGGTATCTCATGAGATTGATCGGGCGGATTGGGCTGTTTTTCCTTTTTGTTGGGGTCATTTTTATGGTATTGTTTATTGGCACCGAACAAACCAACCAACCTCAATTCCTGCTCTGCTTCGCCGGATTGATTGCACTTGGTTTGGGGGCGGGTTTGATCGCACGGGATGTTAAACCTGCCCAACCGGTCGATCGGTTTCGACTGATTCGGAGAATTCGCCAGAAAAAGTGTCAAGATTCGAAGAAAGGAATGACCTAAACCTCCTATGAGCAAATTGATGCCTCTTTCCGATGCCATTGCCCGTTTGATTAAAGACGGGGATACGGTCTATGCTGCGGGCTTCACCCACTTGATACCTTTTGCAGCGGGTCACGAAATCATCCGTCAGGGTTTAAAGAATCTGACGTTAGCACGCGCCACCCCAGATTTGATTTACGATCAGATGGTTGCCGCGGGATGCGCCCGTAAAGTGATTTTCTCGTATATGGGCAACCCTGGAGTAGGATCGCTTCGGGTAGTACGTGCCGAGATCGAGGCGGGGAACCTGGAATGGGAAGAGTACTCACACTTCAGCATGATCTCGCGACTGCAAGCCGGAGCGGCTGGATTACCATTTATGCCAATGAACCCAACAGCAGCAGGTGACTTAGAACGTGTGAATCCACAATATCGAAGGGTTATAGACCCTTATTCTGGTCGTGAGGTCGTTGTGGTGCCTGCGCTCAACCCGGATGTATCCATCATCCACGTACAACGCGCTGATGCGGAAGGGAACGCACATATCTGGGGCATCATTGGAGAACAGAAAGAGGCAGCATTCGCAGCGGATAGGGTTATCCTCACTGCAGAAGAGATTGTGGATGAGGACGTCATTCGATCGGACCCCAATCGCACTTTGATCCCAGGCTTCATCGTGGATGCTGTATGCCATGTGCCGTATTGTGCTCACCCATCCTATACCCAGGGCTATTATGATCGAGATAACGCGTTCTATCTGGAATGGGATGAGATCAGCAAGACCCGTGAAGGTGTTTTAGCGTACCTAGATGAGTGGGTTTACGGGGTTAAGGATCGGAATGAGTATTGGGAAAAATTGGGTCCACAAGTGCATGCTCGCTTACGCGTTGGCGAACGCCTCAGCACGGTGGTTAACTTTGGAAGATATTGATCTTGTTAGCAATGTAAACTTCGATAAATTGGTGAAGAAATGAAGAACGAAATGCCTATCTACTCTTCGGCGGAACTGATGACCATCAACGCAGCTCGATTGTTACAAGATGGCGATGTGGTGTTTGTGGGAGTTGGGTTACCTAACTTAGCCTGCAACTTGGCTCGGCGTACACATGCTCCCAACCTGGTGATGATTTACGAAGCGGGCGTGATTGGTGCACAACCAGCCCGTCTGCCACTCTCGATAGGAGACCCTACCTTGGTCAGTGGTGCACTTGCTGTGTGTAGTATGTACGATATTTTTGCTCTCTATTTGCAACGTGGCAATATTGATGTAGGCTTTCTAGGTGGTGCTCAAATTGATCGTTTTTGTAACATCAATGCCACAGTGATTGGCGATTACGCCCATCCCAAGGTGAGGTTGCCTGGTTCAGGTGGTTCGATGGAGATTGCGGCTTGGGCAAACCGTTGTTACATCATTACCCCCCATCAGAAACGACGATTCCCAGAAAAGGTGGATTTTCGCACCTCAGCCGGCTTTCTAAGTGGACGGGCGGAGCGCCTCGCGGCTCATCTACGTGGTGCCGGTCCTTTGGCTGTGGTTACGGACCTTGGCATCTTGGAGCCGGATGAAAATGGCGAGTTGACCTTAACCTATTTGCATCCAGGTGTCACTGTGGAACGAGCCAAAGAAAATACAGGTTGGGAACTTAAGGTAACCGCTCATCTCAAGACAACCGAACCTCCCACACCCAAGGAACTAAGTATCCTGCGGGAGGAACTTGACCCTGAAGGCATTTACCTGAAGGGATCAGGGGGATAAGTACATTCAATATCTCATAAATAGGTGAATCTATGAGCACTTCGTTGCATCGTTCTCTGTTCGTTCGCATATTCTTATCTCCTGATGAAAGACGCCTCCGTGCCGGATGGCGATTGCTGTTACAGACGCTGATGATGTTGGCTATTTTGATGGTATTAGCCATCTTCAGTGGTTTGATTCTTGCTCGACTTCCAATCTCTTTAGGCGCATTTATATTGACCTTGGGGGAGTTTTTATCTTTCCTCGCTGTGACGCTCTCGATATACCTTGCCAGACGATGGTTTGACCGGCGGTCGTTTGTCAGTCTAGGATTGAAGTGGGATCGCTTAGCACTGAGTGATTTACTTTTAGGTATTGGACTGGCCGGTGGAATGATTGCTGCCATTTTCTTGATCGAGTGGTCGTTAGGGTGGTTGTTTTTCCAAGGATTTTCTTGGGAAAGCAAGCCGTGGACCACTTTGCTCCTTCAACTTATCAACTCTGCATTGTTGTTTATCGGTGTAGGGTGGACTGAAGAATTACTCAGCCGTGGGTATTGGTTGCAAAACCTAAGCGAGGGCATCAACCGCATAGGGGGTGTATTGATTTCATCCTTTTTCTTTGCTCTAGCCCATCTTAACAATCCAAACTTCTCTTGGATGGCATTGGCGGGGCTGTTTGCCTCCGGCTTGTTTTTTGCTTATGCATATTTACGCACGGGTCAATTATGGTTGCCTATTGGGTTGCACATTGGTTGGAACTTTTTCGAGGGGAGTGTGTTTGGGTTCCAAGTGAGTGGTGTCGAAATCGAACGTTTGATCTTACAACAAGTACGTGGACCAACTTTGTTCACCGGGGGGGAGTTTGGTCCGGAGGCGGGTTTGATCTTGTTTCCGGTGTTGATATTGGCAGCCTTGATGATATTTTTATATACCCGCGATAGAACTACCCGAAACCCTGTGTTCCATTAATATGGTGTTGATGCTCCAAAATCATCCGTAAATAGATGTCAATTTTGCATCATTGCTCATGAATTACCTTCTCGCCTTCATTCCCATTGCTGTAATACTCATCCTTATGGTTGGTTTTCGTTGGGGGGCAGCACGTGCCGGGGGCATTGGATATCTCAGCGCGTTGATCATTGCTGCAGTGTTCTTTGGTGCTGGTCCGGAACTCTTGGCATATGCCCACACGCGTGCTTTACTTTTGTCCATGGATGTTTTATTTATCATCTGGGCAGCATTTCTGCTTTATAGAGTGGTAGATGAGGCAGGCGCTATCCAGACTATTGGAAAGGCATTACCTCATCTCACAGCCGATCGAGGGATGCAAGCATTGATCATTGGTTGGGTTTTTGCTTCCTTTCTGCAAGGGGTTGGAGGCTTTGGCGTACCGGTGGCAGTAGTTGCACCGCTCTTGATTGGATTGGGTTTCTCGCCTTTGGAGGCAGTACTTATTCCTTCCATAGGTCATGGTTGGGCAGTGACATTTGGTTCATTAGGGTCGTCATTTCAGGCACTTATGGCTGCCACAGGGTTAGATTGGCATGAGTTGGCAGCACCGTCTGCAATCTTTTTGAGCACTTCTGGGTTTGTGGTGGGGATGATGGTGGCACATGTGGTAGGAGGGTGGAATGGGATTCGTTACCTGTTTGTACCTATCATGCTCTATGGGCTTGCCATGGGTGCTGCTCAGGTGTTGACTGCCTCCATTGGGTTGTGGAATGTTGCGGCTTTTTGCGGCAGTTTAGCAGGGTTGCTGATCACCCCTTCTTTAGCAAAACGTTATCGTGGAGACCAATGGAACAATGATGTTCTCGATAGACGTGCTCTTACCATCGCACTGAGTGGCTATGCAATTCTCATCATTATTACACTGGCTGTTCAATTGATGCCGGCTTTGGAGGATTTTCTCGATAGAGTAGTTATTGCGGTGCAATTTCCACAAGTCAGTACTGCTTTTGGTTATGTTACACCGGCGGGTTTTGGTCGGAAGATAATTCTCTTTCGCCATGCAGGGGCGATATTAACCTATTCATCTATCCTATCTTATCTCACTTATCAGTATGCCAGGATGTATAAACCAGGTGCCCTTGGTCGAATTATCCATGGAACGCTGAGGCGAGTAATGTCTTCTAGCGTAAGCATAGTTTCTATGGTAACGATGGCAGTGATTATGGAAAACAGTGGTATGACCGAGACCTTGGCGCAGGGCTTGGCAAGTGGTACAGGCAAGGCATTTCCCCTTGTTTCGCCATGGATTGGTGCCTTAGGCGCGTTTATGACCGGAAGTAATACCAATTCCAATGTGGTCTTTGGCGCCCTGCAATTGCGTACATCTGAACTATTAGGGTATACGGCTTCCATCATTTTGGCTGCACAAACGGCGGGTGCTGCGCTTGCCTCGGTCATGGCGCCAACTAAGATAGTGGTTGGTGCTAGCACCGCAGGAATGGTTGGTAAAGAGGGCGATGTGATGCGAAGATTAATGGTATACATCACCGTGTTGGTGATACTCATTGGATTGTTGACTATCCTTGCCTTGTGGTTAACCTGAGGTTATAAAACACCTTTATTGCATTGTAGAGGTATTGTTTATGAAAAACCTTGTACAATGGCTTGAAAAGAATCAATTTCTCGCCTATTCCTCGTCGTTTATTGTGATGATTGTCTCATCATTAGGGTTATATTATGTTGCTCAATATCAGGAATTCCTTTGGGTGTGGGTTTTGATCGGATTAATGGCGTGTGCTAATATTTTGGTTGTGTTGATACCTTGAGAAGGGCTGGTGTCGAGATCGTATGGATGTTCTGAATGAGTTTATTCGTTGGTTTGGAGTAAACCCAACCCTTATTGTGCGCGCGCCTGGTCGAGTTAATCTATTGGGAGAACATGTTGACTACAATGAGGGACCAGTCTTGCCGGTTGCCATCGACCGGGCGGTGTATTTGGCGGCTCGACCCTTGGATAACGATCGCGTAATTCTCAGGGCTCATGATCTGGAGGGACAAGTCGAGTTTCGTATAGAAAATTTAGATGTAAAAATTGATATACGTGGCAATCCATTGCCGAAATGGGCATTATATCCAGCAGGGGTCGCTTGGGTATTGGCACACCAAGGGCATTCAGTGCCTGGCTTGATGGGGTTGTATACATCTAACATACCCATTGGTTCTGGTTTGAGTTCGTCTGCTGCGGTAGAGGTCGCCTTTGCCATGGCTTGGCAAGCCCTTGGAGGATGGCAAGTAGATAGCATAACCTTGGCACGCTTATGCCTAAGGGCTGAGAATGAATACGTGGGTCTGAGTTGCGGATTGATGGATCAGTTTGCCAGTATTCATGGAGTGGCGGGTCATGTTCTTTATTTTGATACTCGTAGTCTAGAATGGGAAGCATTACCCATGCCACCTAACACTGCATTAGTCGTTGCTGACTCTGGTGTACGCCGTTCACTAGCCAGTTCCGCTTATAATGAAAGACGTGCAGCGTGTGAGAAGGCTGTGGAACTCTTGCGCAATCATCTTCCCCATATACGTTCATTGCGTGACATCTCTACGGTTGAGTTTGCTGCTTTCGGTGAGACATTGCCACCAGAAGTGCGCAAGCGAGCCGAACACGTAGTCAAAGAGATACACCGTGTGTCTGCAGCAGTCATAGCCTTACGCCAAAGAGATGCGCGCTCTTTTGGAGCATATATGTTTGCAGGCCATGCTAGCCTACGTGATTTATACGAGGTAAGTTGTCCAGAGCTTGATACCCTCGTTGAGATAGCACGCGGATTGCCAGGGTGTTACGGAGCCCGCTTGACCGGTGCTGGCTTTGGCGGCTGTACGATAAATTTAGTGGATGAACATTATGTGGAAGAATTCATCCAAGGGTTAGAGCATGGCTATCACAGCCGCATCGGTCGCCAGGCAAAAGTTTATCTCTGCCATGCGAGCGATGGGGCAAGAGTAGAGTTTCTCTAGTAGAATAGCGTATAGCAAACCATGTTTATTCTCTGATGTTAAAACCTCAAATGAATTCTGGATACCATAATGATGATATGAAATTGACTTGGCTTAGGCTCGGGATGAACTTAATAAGTAACCTCATTGATCCTTGATAATCTCTTTTCTATTTGAGTAGTTGGAGTATCGGGTAGATGAACATTGACCTTACCATTAATACAGATTTAGCGCAAAAGATACTAACTGGCTTTATTGCAAGCGAAATTGAGAGGGCTGGTTACTCTCGTGCGGTTGTCGGTTTATCGGGTGGATTAGATTCGAGTCTGGCTTGCTTTCTGAGCGCTCAAGCACTCGGTGCGCAAAATGTGCTAGCCGTTGTGATGCCTTATAAAACCTCATCTCCTGATTCGCTGGAACATGCTCAGATGGTGATCGACCTCTTAGGAGTGAATTCGATCACGGTACCGATCACGGGCATGGTTGATGCCCTCTTTGAACAATTTCCAGATGCCAACCAAATTCGACGGGGGAATGCTATGGCACGTGCCCGCATGATTGTCCTTTATGATCAATCCGAACGATTCGGTGGTTTGGTAGTTGGCACAGGTAATAAGACCGAGATTTTGCTCGGATATACTACGCTTTATGGTGACGCCGCTTGTGCGATCAACCCTTTGGGGGACCTGTATAAGACTCAGGTGAGGCAACTCGCTCGAGCAATAGGAGTGCCAGAGGTAATCCTGAAGAAGGCTCCTACCGCTGACCTTTGGGTAGGTCAGACCGATGAAGGAGAGTTGGGCTTTACTTATGAGGAGGTAGACAAACTGCTTTATTTATTGGTTGACCAACGTTACAGTCCAATGGATTGCGTAGAAGCAGGCTTTGCGGAAGACTTTGTACGTAGGGTGGTTGAACGTGTCCGTCGCAATCATTTCAAACGCGTTTTACCGCCTATCGCAAAGTTGAGCAACCGCACGGTTGGTTATGACTTTTTATATCTGCGAGATTGGGGAACTTAGAAGTAAAAGTTTATACACAATCTATTGACTACTCTGAGGTCAATTGATGCGGTTACACATTCCACCAGCGCTTTACCATCGTAAGTTTCGCTTATTGTGGTTGGGATTGGCTATTTCCATTGCAGGCACCCAGATGCAAACCTGGGCGCTTTTCTGGCACATTCGCACCCTTACTGACCAACCTATTGCCTTGGGTGGGATTGGAATAGCGCGTATTCTGCCTGTACTGTTCTTCTCCCTCATCGGTGGGGTTGTTGCAGATACCCTCAATCGACGTCTTGTGCTGTTCATCACCCAAAGCCTGATGGCATTCTCCGCATTGATGCTGGCTTGGTTGACGTTGAACGATAGGATTTTCCTTTGGCATATCTATGCCTTGACAGCGCTACAAGCATTGGCTGTCTCCTTTGATCTCCCTGCTCGTCAGTCCTTGGTGCCAAACTTGGTGCCAGCACGCGATCTCCCAAATGCGTTTAGCCTCCAATCTATCTCCATGCAGGTGGGAAGCATCGTCGGTCCAGCATTGAGTGGACTGGTCATTGCCTATTGGGGACAAGCCTATACGTACTTAATCAACGCTATAACTTACCTGGCTGTGATTCTTGCGCTTCTCTTCATGGGACCGGTTGCTCAACAAAGGGAGGGGGGCAACCGTTATGGATTCCATCTAACTGCCATCCGTGAGGGCATACAGTTCATCCGTACTCAACCGATCATTCTCTCAACGATGATAATGGATTTCTTTGCCACGTTCTTTTCTTCGGCAAATACCCTTATGCCAATCTTTGCGCGGGATGTTCTTCGTGTAGGTGCCATCGAATATGGCTGGCTCTCGGCTGCCCAATCTATTGGAGCGATGGTTGTTGGATTGGTTGTCTCACAAATGGATGAGATTCGTCATCAAGGGATGGTTTTTCTGGGTGCGGTAATCGTATATGGATTAGCGACCATAGGCTTTGGAATATCCCGATGGTTTGTATTGGCGATGTTCGCATTGATGCTAATCGGCGCTGCCGATGCATTGAGCACAATCATTCGCAATACCATTCGCCAATTACTTACTCCTGACTATCTACGCGGACGGATGGTCAGCGTGAATCAAATTTTCTTCATGGGTGGACCGCAATTGGGGGAAATTGAAGCAGGTTTCGTGGCGCAATTTTTCGGGGCTCCCTTTGCAGTTGTAAGTGGGGGTATAGGTTGCGTTTTGGCGGTATTATGGATCGTTCGACGTTGGCCTCAGTTGATTAATTACAATGGGGATGAACCGATGAAAGCCAAAGTTACTGTAGGCTAAAGTTTCTAATACTATAAACTTCAATGTTGTTGATTCTGCCCAATCGTGCATTTCCTGTTTTTGGTTATTTTGCCCCAGAATAAAAAAGCGAATTGGTTTGCGTTGGGATTATAATTTCGGTCAATTTCTAAATATTTTTATAAGGAAATAAGAAGATGTCCATAGGTGTCCTAGCACGTTACGGACACATGTTAAACTTACCCTCTTATGCCTGTCCGATTACCCTTTTGGAGGGCGATACACCGCTCATTCGTGCATCTAATCTCGTTCAACACTTGGGTGGGGGATTTGAACTATTGATCAAGTACGAGGGCACGAATCCGACCGGCTCCTTCAAGGATCGAGGGATGACTGCAGCGGTGAGCGAGGCAGTGGGTAGGGGTGCAAAGTCGATCATTTGTGCTTCCACGGGTAATACTGCTGCATCGGCTGCTGCTTATGCTGCTCGGGCAGGACTGAAATGCATTGTGCTCATTCCCCAAGGTAAGGTAGCCTATGGGAAATTAGCCGGTGCACTAGTTTACGGTGCCCAAGTCGTCCAAATTGAGGGCTCATTTGATGACGCCTTGAGTATGGTATTAGAGATTTCCCAAAAACACCCGATTGCACTGGTGAATTCCGTCAATCCCTACCGCTTGGAAGGGCAGAAAACCGCTGCTTTTGAGATTTGTGATGACCTTGGCGCATCACCAGATTGGGTATGTTTACCGGTCGGCAATGCCGGAAACATTACAGCATATTGGGCAGGTTTTCAACAGTATCATCGAATCAAAGGGACTGGATTACCCCATTTATTGGGGGTGCAGGCTTCTGGTGCAGCGCCATTGGTTCTGGGGCACCCAGTGGCGAATCCGGATACTGTGGCAACAGCCATTCGCATTGGAAACCCAGCGCGTGGTCAGGAGGCTTTGAGGGCGGTAAAGGAGTCTGAAGGTCGCATTATTGCTGTTAGCGATGAACAGATTCTCTATATGCAGAGGTTGTTGGCAAAAATGGAAGGTATCTGGGTGGAACCTGCCTCCGCGGCGGGATTAGCGGGTCTCGTCCAAGAGATTGACCATCAAAATATCTCCTTGCGGGGAAAACGAGTGGTTGCAGTCTGTACCGGGCATGGTCTAAAAGACCCGGATATCGTAGTTTCATCCACCTCAAAGATGTTAGTGCTACCGCCCAAATTAGATGTGTTGGAGGCTGTGATCCTTCAATGAAACCTCAAAAAGTGCGCGTCTATGTCCCGGCAACCACAGCGAACCTTGGACCCGGCTTTGATGCATTAGGATTGGCGTTGAATCTATGGAACGAAACTGAATTCCTCGCCACTCAGGAAGGAGGGGTAAGGTTGACCATTGAGGGAGAAGGATCGGAGATCCTCCCTCGCGATGAGAATAATGCGATTGCTCAGGCAGCGCTGCAACTATATCAATTGGCAGGAGTGCCATGTGAGGGATTAACAATCCATTGCATCAACCGCGTGCCTCTCGGTTCTGGGTTAGGTTCGAGTTCGGCAGCCATGGTTGCCGGATTGCTTGGAGCAAATGCCCTGCTGGGGTTTCCCTTTTCATCGAACGATGTGCTCCGATTGGCAATCGAAAACGAGGGGCATCCAGACAATGTTGCTCCAGCCATGTTAGGTGGATTAGTTGCCTCGATTATCTACGAAAATGAGGTAATTTCGCTGAGACTACCGGCTAGTGCCAGGCGGGCAACGTTTCGCATTACTATTGTCTTACCGGATTTCGATTTTCCCACACAAAAGGCAAGGGCGATTTTACCCAAACAGATTGACCGAAAAGATGCCATTTACAATATCAGCCGTGCCGTTCTCGTCACAGAAGCCTTGCGCACTGGTGATTTAGATTTACTGGGAAAATCCATGACCGATGCGCTTCATCAACCCTACCGCATCCCGCTCATCCCCGGTGCACAGGCTGCGATGGAGGCTGCTCGTCGTAGTGGTGCATCAGCGGTAGCGCTTTCGGGAGCAGGACCTAGCCTGATTGCTTTTTCAAATAGTCACGAAGAGGCGATCGGTATGGCGATGAAAAATGCCTTTGCAGAAGCAGGGGTGGATGCTCGCATATTTTACTTAAGGGTCAGTGAAAGGGGGGCAAGGGTTAGGATTCTCGAATAGAGGGACATTAATGATCGTGGAGAATCTCCCATTCTTCGAGTAGAGAATCGATCTCGTTTTGAACTTGTTGATATTCTTCTCCTAAACGTTGCACTTCGCGAAATTCCGGAGGGGGTGTCTCCAATTGTCTAGAAAGTTGGGCCAGTCGTTGTTCTAACGTAGCAATCTTCTCCTCCACTTCTTGAAGACGTTTACGGCGATGGCGTTCAAGAGAAGCAGTTGAGGAAAGCACTCGTGGTGGGTGTGAGCGATTGGATGTGGAGGAGCGTGATGTTCTCAACTCTGCTTCAGCCGCTTTTTGGGCACAGTATTCACGATATGTGCCTTTGAAGACCTTCATTATCCGCGTGCTGGCATCTATTTCCCATATCTGAGTGGCTAGTGCGTCAATTAGGTAACGGTCGTGGGAAACCAAGATGATTGTGCCTTGAAATTCGCAAAGCACTTCTTGCAAAATCTCTTGAGAGGGGATATCTAAGTGATTGGTAGGCTCATCCAATAAGAGAAGGTTGGCGTAGGATAGGGATAATTTAGCAAGGGAGAGACGTCCGCGTTCGCCACCCGAAAGAGTGGAGACCAAGCGGAAGGCATCGTCTCCGCTGAAGAGAAAACGCCCCAATAATTGACGGATTTCCGCAGGGAGTAAATGTGGTGCAACCGTCTCGATTTCTTGAACTAAGGTGTGTTGCGGATTGAGGTCTTCGTGGGCTTGTGCAAAATAGCCGATGTGCAGGCTCGCTCCCATTTTCAGTTCACCCGCAAGCGGAGGCAACTCTCCGAGGATGGTTTTGAGAAATGTGGTTTTACCTGCACCGTTCGATCCAAGGATGGCGGCACATTCCAGACGACGCAACTCAACTTGAGGGATGGTGAAAAGCGGCGCTCCTGGATAGCCAATCGTTAGATTAGTGGCACTCAGAATGATATTGCCGCTGCGTTGGGCTACCTTGAGACGCATTTTGAATAAGGGGGGACGTTCCAAAGAAAGTCTGAGGGCGCGTAGCCGTCGAGTTGCTTCCTCAAGGTTCATCATTTGACTCGTTGCACCGGTTTCATGGCTGATGATCGCCCAATGTTTTTCTTGAAGGACTTGAAAACCGCCTTTTTCGAGGGCTTCTATGCGGCGGCTGATGCGTTTCAACCGACCCTTTGCTTGAGCAGTGTTTTGACCGGCGATGTTGCGTCGCACAAACTCTAGTTCTCTCTCAAGGTGAGCCTTTTCCTCTTCAAATCGTTGTTGGCGAAGTTCCCAACGTTCCTGGCGTTGTTGCAAGTACGCACTGTAATTTCCTCGATACACCTCAAGCCCAAAGGGACTGAGTTCCCAGATGTGATTGACAATCTTATCGAGAAAATAGCGGTCGTGGGAGACCAGCAGAACACTTCCTTCCCAATTGAGTAGATAACCCTCTAGCCACTCTACCGCTAAGACATCCAGATGGTTAGTTGGCTCATCTAAGACGAGCAATTGAGGGTTAGAGAGCAGCAAACGGGCAAGTAGGGCACGGGTGCGTTGCCCTCCCGAAAGTTGACGTATTGGACGGTAATAATCCGTTGGCTCAAAGCCCAATCCTGATAGGACATAACGAATTCGAAGTTCGTAGGTATAGCCACCGCGTTGCTCGAAAATCTGTTGTAAACGGCTATATTGGGATAACACCTCTTTTGCCTTGGCTGAATCGCTCATCAGGGATTCCAAATGAGCCAATTCAGTTTCCAAGGCACGAATATCCTCGAAAACGCTTAGACATTCCTCCCATAATGTTCTCTCATCAGTCCATTCGGATTCCTGAGGTAGATAACCAATGCTCAGGTGGCGTGCTCGTTGAATTTCACCCGCTGTTGGTTCTTCAAGACCGATCAACAAACGCAGGAGTGTGGTTTTTCCAACTCCATTCGGTCCTACAAGAGCGATGCGCGCACCTTGCGGGATGCTAACATTGATGTTGGAAAAGACATCCTTAGCCCCAAACGACTTGGCGACACTTTTGGCTGTAATGAGGGACATCCATTAACTCCTGGTCATTATTTTACCTTACCCTCAGGTGGTCCGATGAGCGTGTTATAATGCAAACGGTAAATTCAATAACCTCAAGAAGGTGATCAAGCTTTATGGAAACGAAATCGAGCCTTGCCAAAAATCCATCTTCTCCTCGAAGACGTTTGTGGTTGCTTGGTGGGTTGATTGGGTATTTTGGGATTGCATGTGTCATAGCATTCGGTGGATATACCCTTGTGCGCAATTTCATTGCCACTTGGGAAATCACCGATTTGCCTGGAATTACCGTAAAAGAAGGGAAGACAGCAACCCCTGTGAGCAATTTGACCGAGAATCCTTCTACAAACGAGGGAAACATTTCCCAACCTGCCGTCATGCCCACGCCGATGCCGTGGGATGGTGTGAGTCGGGTGAACGTATTGGTGATGGGTTTAGACTATCGGGATTGGGAGAGC